>Ga0207703_10000040_pt1 | contig 168191 bp, 166 predicted proteins | sample KBSSwiS12_FD_184304 | JGI IMG/M metagenome (GOLD analysis project Ga0207703, IMG submission 184304) | Switchgrass rhizosphere microbial communities from Kellogg Biological Station, Michigan, USA - KBS Switchgrass S1-2 (SPAdes) (version 2) | ecosystem: Host-associated > Plants > Roots >...
ACATCTTCGGTCCCCACCCCGACACGACGCTCTGCCCACAGCCGAAAGTCCCGCCTAAGATCGAAAGCCAATACACCGCCGCGGTCGGGACCGAAAGCGCCCGGGTCGCGGCGAGCATCAATCCCGAGTTCTGGCCCGACACGACCTACCTGGTCCAGTACGGAGCGGCCCCCTGCACCGAAGGCGGCTGCAAAGAACGCCCATTGTCACCCGGGGCGACGCTGACCTCGAAAGTGATCAGGACGGGACTCCCGGCCGAAGTGCCGCTCAACGGCCTCTCCCCGGCCACCACCTACCACTTTCGCTTCGTGGCGCAAAGCGAAGGCGGGGGGCCGACGACAGGCAAAGAAGGGACCTTCACGACCCTTCCGTCGCCGGCGGCGCCGAAGGAAAACTGCCCCAACCGGGACCTGCGCACGGGCCCCTCGGCAAACCTGCCCGACTGCCGGGCCTATGAGATGGTCAGCCCGGTCGACAAAAACAACGGGGACATCGTTGCGCTGGGGGAACTGACCGGGATCGATGTCGCGGCCAACGGCGGCGCCAGCTCGCGCTTGGACCAGACGACGCCGCAAGGCGAAGCGCTCACCTACACCTCCGGTCGCGCCTTCGCGGGCTCGGTCTCCTCGCCCTGGAGCTCCCAATACATCGCCCGACGCGGAGTAGGGGGCTGGGCCACGCAGGCGCTCGACCCGCCGCTGGAAGGCACGACGCTCTACGACGGCGGTGGGCTCCCTTTCTTGGAATCGCTGTTCAAAGGCTTCAGCGAGGACCTCTGCAGCGGCTGGCTCTTGCAGAACACCGACCTGACCCTGGCGCCGGGTGCGCCGAAAGGGATCCCGGAGCTCTACCGGGAGGACAACTGCGGCGGGGCCAGCTATCAGCCGCTGATCGGGACGCCGCCGGCGGCATTCGGCAAGGCGCTCGAAGGCAACGACAGCACTTATTACCCGACGCTTCAGGAGTTCAGCGAGGACGGCTCAAGGGCGGCCTTCAAGGCGGCGGGAAAGCTCACCGAAGAAGCGAGCCGCACCGTGGTCGGGGAAAGCCTCGACTGCAGCTTCGAAGCGAACGACACGAAAAGCGCCTTCGGCTGGCTTCGCAACGGCGTCGCGATCGCCGGCGCGACGAAATCGACTTATGTGACCAAAAAAGCCGATGAAGGCAAAGCGATCCAGTGCCAGGTCACGGTCACGAACGAAAAAGAAGACAAAGCCGCGGGCGGCAAAGTGGGCTCGGTGCAGACGAGCGATCCCGCGGAGATCGGCGCTCCGTACCCGCCGCAGGCGCCGCCGCGTGCACCTGCTTCGATCGCGGCGCCCGAAAGCGACGCGCCGCTGACCCTCGGCGGAGGCGGAGGACAGACGCTCAGCTGCGACGCCGAAGAAGCAAAATGGGAAGGCTCGCCCACTTCCTTCGCCTACCAGTGGTATCGCAACGGAACGGCTCTGCCGGGCAAAACCGCGAGCACCTATACGGCTGGCCCGGCGGACGTTGCCACCCCGGCGGCCTTCCAGTGCGCGATAACCGCGACCAATGCGGGCGGTGCCACGACCAGGGCGAGCGCGAACGTGGCGACCGTCGGGCCCGAACCGGACCCGCCGGCGCCGATCCCGAACCCGGTCGTCAACGACGTCTATGAAACCTGGCTCGACCACGAAGGCGCCCTTCGCCTGGTCAGCGTGATGCCGGGCGGGCAGGCGGCGGGCAGCCACAGCTCGGTGGGCAAGGCGCAGCAATCGGCGGGCAAACGCCTCTATGACAGCGTCGCGGGAGCGCTGTCGGAAGACGGCTCCCGGGTCTTCTGGTCTGAGGAAATCGATCCGATCGTCACGGTCGAAAACGAAAAAAAACAAAAAGAACTGGTCGAGAGGGCGCCGAGGGCGGTGCACGCGGAAAAGGCCGTCGTCGGCATCGGCCAGAGCCGGCTCTACCTGCGGCTGAACGCGGAGGAGGAACAGAGCGCTTTGGTTCACGCGACCGGAACCGGGAAACTCACGGAAGGCTCCAAGGAAGTAACGGGGATCGTCTCAACCGAAGGGACGTTCGCACCCGGCCAGGCGATCACCGGGGTGGGCATCCCGGCGGGGACGATGATCGAAGAAGTGTCGGGGACGACGCTCGTCCTCTCGCGCGAAGCGCTGGAAACCAAAGCCGGCGCGGCGCTCGATGCGACCGAGGGCTGCAGCGAAGCGGAGAAGGCCTGCACGGTGCAGGTCAGCAAAGGCCCCGCAGCCTTCCTCGCCGCGAACCCGCAAGCAAGCAAGGCTCTGTATACCGAAGGCTCAAACCTCTACGAGCTCGACGCCGACAAAGCGGCGGAAGAAGACAACGCGACGGCGGCGAAGACGCTGATCGCAGGCGAAATCGCACCGATCCAAGGAGCCATCAACGGCGCGATCCTGGGAGCGAGCAAGGACCTCTCCCGCGTCTACCTGGTCTCCGAAGAACTGTGCAGCGGGACGAAGGAAAACAGCGCGGGAGACAAACCCCAGCCGGGTAAACCCAACCTCTACCTCTACGAAACGGGAGAGCAATGCGGGAGCGGCGAGCTCGACTTCGTGGCGACGCTGAGCGGCGAAAAGGATCGCGGCGCATACACCTCGTTGCTGGTCAACCACCGCTCGCGGGTGAGCCCCGACGGGCTGCACGCGACCTTCATGTCCCAAGCGCCGCTGAGCGGCTTCGACAACACCGACGCGGCAAGCGGGGAAGCAGACACCGAGGTCTTCCTCTATGACGCGCCGGGGGCAAGCGGCGGAGGAGAAGAAGGGGAGCTGCGCTGCGTCTCGTGCAACATAACCGGGGCGCGACCGACGGGGCGCAACATATACCGGGGAAACGCGGAAGTGTTCTGGGTGGCGGCGCAGCTGCCCGGCTGGGAGAACCAGTGGCACGCGGGCCGGGTCCTCTCCGATGACGGCTCACGAGTCTTCTTCGAGAGCTTCGAGGCGCTGGTCTCGCGCGACACCAACGGGGCCCAGGACGTCTATGAGTGGGAGCGTGCAAGCAGTGAAGAAGACTGCTTGGGAGAAATCGGCGGCGAACTGTTCGTGCCCCAAAGCGGCGGCTGCATCAGCCTGATCTCGGCGGGCAAGGGCGCAAGTGACGCGGAATTCCTCGACGCATCCGACAGCGGTCGAGACGTCTTCTTCGCCACGGGGGAGAGCCTCCTCCCCCAAGACCCGGGTCTCGTCGACATCTACGACGCACGCGAATTCGGCGGCTTTGGGGCCGAGGAATCCTCCGCGCAGTCCTGCGAAGGCGACAGCTGCCAGCCCCCGGCCGTGGCACCCGAGGACCAAACGCCCGCCTCGGGAACCTTCCAAAGCCAGGGCAACCTCAAAGAAGAAGGCAAGCCGCGCTGCGCGAAGGGCAAGCACCCGGTGCGCAAGGCGGGCAAAAAGCGCTGCGTCCCCCGCAAGCACCGAAAGCACGTGCGCCGTCATGGGAGGAGCGGGCGATGAGGCGGCCAGCTTTCCGGACTGGCCGAAAACAATGGCGGAAAGCGCAACGGGAAAAAGAAGAGGCCGGGAGTAATCCCGGCCTCTTCTTTTGACGCTCCCTCGAGTCGTGGGGTCTGAAGGAGGACAAATTCCCGCGCTCGCGGAGCGGCGCGCGCGCCGTGCGCTCGAACGCTGTTTCCGGCGAAAAAGGGACCCGCCATCGAAGTACCGTCGTATAGCGAATCTCGGCGCGTGACCTCTCTTGATCGCAGGCTCCGCTGAGGTTAGAACTTGGCTCGTCCTACCACCGGGACGTGCTCACCGCGAACGCGTCGAGCGCAATAAAGTGAAAGGAAGATCAATGAATCGCAATTTCAAGGCCATTGGGTTGGCGCTTGTCGCGGCTTTGGCGATGACTGCCGCGCTCGCATCCGGAGCGCAGGCCCAGATAAAAGTCACAGTCGGCTCATCTCCGGCGTGGTCGACAGGAGAAGTCACTGAACACCCAAACATCGGCCAAAATCACACGTTCACGCTGTCGGGCGGTCAGAAACTGTCATGCGAAGAAATCAGGTTCACCGCTACAGTGACCAACGGAGCAACCTCATCGATAGTAGTCCCTACATATCATAAATGCACCGTAGTCATAGGCAGCGAAATCCACCTTGCAACAATTACATTGAACGATTGCGTCTACGTGTTTCACGGAGGCGTAGAAGTGTCGGGGGGAACCACATTCAAAGAAGTCGAAGTGGATCTCGTTTGTCCGACGGGCAAAGAAGTGGAAGTCCACGTCTACAAAAGCGCGACCACCGAGACCGAAGAACTCTGTACATACAAGATCGCGCCATTCATCAACAACAGGGGGAATGAAACCCATAACGTTGCCGGATCGCCAGACAATATAACGATCACAGGAACGGTTAGCGGGATTGCGACTACCCGGACCGGCAGCCTCCTTTGCGGAGCGGCAAGTACGACGGGCACCGCTACAGGCACGGTGACAGTGAAGGCGTTCAGCGACGAAGGCGGCACCATCTCGAACGGGACAGTAAGCGAACTCAAAGAGGGCGCTCAGACCAGCCTGACAGCCAGCAAATAGAGAGGCATTGGAATCCGGCAGGGCAAGCTAGCGCAGAACTGTGGGACAGAGAGGCCGGGGTCATTCCCGGTCTCTCTTACTGTGGCTCTTCGATCAGCTGGACCCCGAGAACAGATCGATTTTCGCGCGCGCGAAGGCACGCGCGCGCCGGACACTCGAACGCTATTTCCTGGGAAAAGCGAAGGCCCATAAAAGTACCCTCGCGTAGCGAGGCTCATAATATGACCTTTTCTTGATCGTACGTTTCAGCGCGGTTAGAAATCGCACGTCCCGACCATCGGGACGTGCTCACCGCGACCGCGTCGAGCGCAACGAATAGGAAAGGAAACCCATGACCCACAATCTCAGGACCCTCGGCGCGGCTTGCGTCGTAGGGCTTGCGATGATCGCCGTGTTCGCATCCGGAGCAGGGGCTGCAATCAAAACGACAACCGGAGCGTCTCCTGCTTGGTCGACAGGCGAAGTCATCGAACATCCGACCATCGGCAAAACTCACACGTTCAAACTAGCAGGTGGTCAGACGCTGTCGTGCGAAGAAGTGAGGTTCACCGCACAGAGAAAAACGGTGACACGTCGGTGACAATTGTACCGACACTAGATGAATGCAGCGCGACCATTGGGACTGAAGCCCACCGGGTCACAGTCACACTTAACGACTGTGACTATCTTTTTCACGGAGGCAAAGAAGTATCGTCAACGACATTCGGCGAAGGCGAACTAGACCTCGTCTGCCCGGAAGGCAAAGTCGTGGAACTCCACGTTTACAAAAGTGCGACCACCGAGACGGAAGAACTCTGCACATACAAAATTTCTCCATTCACCAACAAGAAGGGAAACGAATACCACAACATCGCCGGATCGCCGAACGACGTGACGATCACAACGACGATAACTGAAATAGCTATTACCAGGACCGGCAGCCTGATTTGCGGTGCAGCAAGCATGACCGCCACTTACACAGGCTCGACGACACTAAGAGCATACGAAGATGTCGGCGGTACCATCTCCGAAGGGACAGTCAGCGGACTCCAAGAGGGCAGCCAAGTGAGCCTGACAGCGAGCAGCTAGAAGGACCCCGCATTGGGCAAGAGGAGGAGCCAGAAGCAATCCGGCTCCTTCTCTTCCCAAGCGACCTCAGCTCGTTGCAAACCGAACGCCTTCGACCAGACAGCTGTCGAGGCCATAGTCACTGGCCAGTCGGTTGGAGTCGGCGAATTGGGCGATCAGCTGACCGGAGAAGACGATGTGCTGTGCTTCGCTGGCGTAGACAGCGCGTTGCATCGCGGTGAGTAGCAAGATGTTCGCGGTCGCCTCGCGACTCCTCCTCATCTCCGATCGGCCTCTCGAGCGAGACCGGTGCTTGGGCGGAGCGCTTGAGGTCGGCTCGCGGCCGAGCTCGGTGACCAGTTTGCGCTCGGCGCGGCCGATCTTGTTCAGCTTCTCGACCACGTGGACCGGGATGCGAATCGTGCGTGCCTTGTCGGCCAGGGCGCGGGCGATCGCCTGGCGGATCCACCACAGCAAACAAATAGAGGTTAGCTCCGGAGGTACATACTGGAACTCTGAGATTGGTTGTTTTCCGCGCGCGCGGAGTTGCACACGCGCCTGGTGCTCGCACGCGGTTTCCTGGGCAAAAGGACAGCTCATAGAAGTACCCTTGCGTAGTGAGTCTCGCCACCCTGACGTTCCTTGGTTGCACGCTCCGGTGAGGTTAGAAGTGGTCTGTCCCCACTACGGGACGTGCTCGTCGCGACCGCGTCGAGCGCAATCCTTCGAAAGGAAGATCAATGAATCGCAATGTCAACGCTTTTGGACTGGCCCTCATCGTGGCACTTGCAATGACCGCCGTTTTCGCATCCGGCGCACAGGCTCAGATCAAAGTCACAACCGGGTCGTCGCCAGCATGGCTGACAGGCGAACCAATTGGGCATCCAAATATCACCGGAAATATACATACGTTAACTTTGGCTGGTGGTCAGGTGGTTACATGTGAAGAAATAAAGTTCACGTCTACAGTGAGTAGTGGAGCTACTCAAGTTACAGTCGTTCCTTCGTATAAAAAATGCGCCGTTAAGATCGGATCGGAAAAGTTTCCAGCTACAGTTACAATGAACGACTGCGACTATGTGCTCCACGGTGGGGTAGAAGTATCATCAACGACATTCAAGGAAGGCGAAGTAGATCTGCTTTGCCCAACCGGCATCTCGGTGGAAATCCACGTCTATAAAAAAGAACCACACATAAAAGAAAACGAACTCTGCACATACTTTGTGGCTCCATTCGTCAATAAGAAGGCAAATGAATTTCACAATGTCGCCGGATCACCGAACGACGTGACGATCACAACGACGGCAACCGGGATCGCCGTGACCAGAACGGGCAGCTTGCTCTGCGGGGCAACCCCCACGACCGCCACCTATACAGGCTCGACGACAGTTAAGGCATTCGAAGATATGGGTGGCACGATCTCGAATGGGACAGTCACCGGCCTGGTCGAGGGGGCCCAGGTCAGCCTGACAGCAAGCAAGTAGGGCACACTAAATCGTATTACCTACCGACGCACGCCAGCGAACACAGACGAGAGAGGGGCCGGGATCGCCTCCGGCCCCTCTTTCCGACATCGCCAACGGAGTTCGAGGAACTCCATCAGAAAGAATCCAGCTAGCTGGATTCTCGTGTGATGTGGACGGAGCTGGGGGCTATCAGAGCAGGTGGATCGATGGACGGGTCCGGTCATTCCTACACGAACAGTCCGCTTATGAGCCCGAACCTAGGGTCCCACTGGACTACGTGGGGTACTCATGCGAGGGTTCCAGTGACAGGCGAGGTTGTCTTGGATCAGGTAGATCTGCAGGCAGGGGGTCATAGCGCATCCGGATCTGGCTGAAGAAGCCGATCACGTCACGCTCGCCCTTGCGGGGGAGAAGCCGGCGTGGAGGCGATCGAGGACAAGGGTGGCACCGTCTCGAACGGAACAGTCAGCGGCCTCGTCGAGATTCAGCAGGGAGAGCTGGCAAGCGCACATAGAGGAGAGGCCGGAATCGCTCGGCATCTCCCGGTGCCGCTCTTCGATTCACCGGATCCTGAAAGCGGTTCGATCCTCGCGCGCGCGGATCTGCGCACGCGCTGAGTCCTCGAACGCAATTTCCTGGGGCAAAGGCACAATCCCATCGAAATACCGTCGCGTAGTAGGCGTTACTCCATGGCCTCCTAGGTCGTAGGCCGCAGTGAGGTTAAGAAGTGGCTTGTCCCGCTATCGGGACGTGCTCCCCGCGACCGCGTCGAGCGCAACAAATCGAAAGGAAGACAGATGAATCGCAATCTCAAAACCCTCGGGGTGGCTGTTGCCGTAGCACTCACGGTAACCGCTGTATTCGCAGTCGGAGCAAAAGCCGCGATCAAGGTCACATCTGCAGTGTCGCCAGTGTGGTCGACAGGAAATGTTATTGAACATCCGAACATCGGCAACAAGCACACCTTCACGACGTCCGGTGGTCAAGTGCTGTCATGTGAAACAGCGACGTTCACCTCTACAGAGAACAATGGCGATACGTCAGTCACAATTGTTCCCACGTTAAAAAACTGCAGTGCGAAAATCGGATCAGAAACGCTTCTGGTGACAGTGACATTTAACGATTGCGACTACCTGATGCACGGAGGCAAAGAAGTGTCGTCGACGACATTCAGCGAAGGCGAAATTGATCTCGTCTGTCCGTCAGGGAAAGTCCTGGAAATCCACATCTACAAAAGTGCGACGAGCGAGACGGAAGAACTCTGCACATACAAAGTCGCACCATTCGTCAATAAGGTCGCGAATGAATTCCACAATGTCGCCGGATCTCCGAACGATGTGACGGTCACATCGACGTTGACCGGGATGGCGGTTACCAGGACCGGCAGCTTGGCTTGCGGTGCAGCAAGCATGACCGCCACTTACACAGGCTCGACGACACTAAGAGCATACGAAGATGTCGGCGGTACCATCTCCGAAGGGACAGTCAGCGGACTCCAAGAGGGCAGTCAAGTGAGCCTGACAGCGAGCAGCTAGAAGGATCCCGCATTGGGCAAGAGAAGGAGCCAGAAGCAATCCGGCTCCTTCTCTTCCCAAGCGACCTCAGTTCGTTGCAAACGGAACGCCTTCGACCAGACAGCTGTCGAGGCCATAATCACTGGCCAGTCGGTTGGAGTCGGCGAATTGGGCGATCAGCTGACCGGAGAAGTCGATGTGCTGTGCTTCGCTGGCGTAGACGGCGCGTTGCATCGCGGTGAGTAGCTTTTCCACTTGGGGTTTGTCGCCGGGAGGGGCGCCAAGGTAGGCGATGTCATCGAACCAGAGCTGGATGCCTGGCAGAAAGATGTTCGCGGTCGCCTCGGTATAGAGCTTTCCTCTGTTCACATTGCGATAGCGACCTTCGAAGCTTCTGGGCATCTGGTTTCGGCCTCTCTGGCAGACATTGTTGGCGCGTTTGAGATACAGGGCCTTGCCGATGGACTTCGGCTGGCCGTTAGGCCAAAAGGGGATCGTGATGCCCGTGGAGGCAGCCGTGGTCGTCGAGCTTTCGCTGCCCTTGTCGCCGCTGCCGCAGCCAGCGTACCCAGCTATGGCTGCCAGCACGACACCTCCCAGAATCAAAGTCCGTTTGATCAAGAAATCTCCCTTAATGGGAGATGATACGGACTTCTGTGCTCAGGTGACTTCGCGCAGTTTCTGCGCTTCGCCCAGCTGCTGGAGCTTTTTGAGGCTCTGGTTCTCGATCTGGCGGATCCGCTCACGGGTGACGTTGAAGGTGCGGCCGACCTCGTCGAGGGTGCGGGGGTGCTCTCCGCCGAGCCCGTAACGAAGTTCGAGCACGCGGCGCTCGCGGTAGGAGAGGTTCTCGAGCGCTTCCTTGAGAGCCTCTTTGGTCAGCAGGTCAGCTGCCCGATCGAAGGGGGACTCGGCCTTCTCGTCGGCGATGAACTGGCCGAACTCCGACTCCTCCTCGTCTCCGACCGGCTTCTCGAGCGAGACCGGCGCTTGGGCGGAGCGCTTGATCGAGTCGACCTCCTCGGGGTCGATGCCGGTTACCTCGGCGATCTCCTCGGGGGTCGGCTCGCGGCCGAGCTCGGTGACCAGCTTGCGCTCGGCGCGGCCGATCTTGTTCAGCTTCTCGACCACGTGGACCGGGATGCGAATCGTGCGTGCCTTGTCGGCGAGGGCGCGGGCGATCGCCTGGCGGATCCACCAGGTCGCGTAGGTGGAGAACTTGAAGCCCTTGCGGTAGTCGAACTTCTCGGCGGCGCGGACGAGGCCGAGCGTGCCCTCCTGGATCAGGTCGAGGAAGGGGAGGCCCTGGTTGCGGTAGTTCTTGGCGATCGAGACGACCAGGCGAAGGTTTGACTCGACCATTTTCTGCTTGGCGTCGAGGTCGCCGCGCTCGATCCGCTTGGCGAGTTCGACCTCCTCCTGGGCGGTCAGCAGGCGGACTTTGCCGATGTCCTTGAGGAACAGCTGCAGGCTGTCCGTCGTCATGTCGGGTTTGAGGTCGATCGCGGCTTTGGCACGGCGCCGGCCTTTGCGGCCAGTGTCGGCGGGCATGGCGTCGGCGGCCGCTTTCTGGGCCGGGTCCATGTCCTCGACGAGCTCGATGCCCTGCTTCTCGATGTGGCCGTAGAGATCCTCGACGTCGGACTCGTCGAGATCGACCTCCGAGACCGCCGAGGCGATGTCGCCGAAGGTGAGCACGCCCAGCTGCTGACCCCTGTGGATCAGCCCTTTTACCTCCTCGAGCTCCTGAAGCTCTGCAACCAGCATCTATCTGCACCCGTCTTTCTGCGTCAAAAAAGCGGACCGGCGCCGCGGTCCGCGAGAGTGGAAGGCCCCAACGACCTCAAACGTCTGTTCGCATGATAGGCGCTTCAGTTTTTGAAGTCAAGCCATGAAAAGGGGGCCGGGCTCTTGCGCCCGGCCCCCTTTTGTGATCGGAGTGCGAATCGTGGCTAGTAAACGCTTTCCTGCAGGGCGATTTCCTCGTCGATGTCCTGCACCGCTTCGTTGTTGCCCGCGGCGGACGGGAGCCCGGCCTGGAGGTTGACCGCGCCGTCGAGGCTGACCGGGAGGAACCCGAGCAGCGTCAACACGCAGCCTTTGGCAGCAGGCACCGCGAAGGAGTTGTCGACATAGACGCCGTTTTCGAGGTAAACGACTTCTCCTTCTTCTTTGAAGTCCGCTTCTTCGCCGCTGATTTCTTCGTTTGGCGGCGGCGGTTCCGTCGTACCGGTCGTCAGGTTGAGCGTGATCGGTTCAGTGTTCGAGCCGATGTAGCATTTGTTGCCGAGGACCGGGTTGACCAGATGGACCTTGATCGGCAGCGTGACGTGGTTGAAGTCAAGGTTGCGCGGTGGGCCGGCAAGTTCGGTGACCGCGTAGAGCTTCAGCGCTTCGACGGGCAGCAATTTGATCAGCCAGCTCAACCCGGTCAGGCCGACGACTCCGCCAGGAACTTCCTCTTTGACTTTGGTCAGGCCCCCTTCGGAGTTGTAGCTGAAGTCTTCAAATGCCCCGTTGACGCCACCGGTGAGCGTGATCGGATTTTCGATCGGGACATCCTGTTTGCCGGCCTGCAGGTGGCCGCCGGTCACGACTGCCCGGATGCAGAATTCCAAGCCGAAAGGCAGTCCCAACGTTTCCTCTTCCGTTTGATTGGGGCAGCCCGCGAATCGTTCGAACGGGGGTGGTGGCACTTCCGCTTGCGCGGCTGGCGCAACCGCGACCAGCATCGCGAGTGAGCTTATTGCCGCGACGAGAAGTCGGGCGGGGGAAAGGGACAAAGACATATCAGACGCCTCCCATAAACATAGTAGTTCCCAAACTATTAAGAAATGCCTGTTCGGTTCATCCTCTCGAATCGACCTCCCCACGTCAAGGGGGGGGCTTCGGGGCGATCCGCGGCCGCATCTATCCTGGCGCGGCGCGATGCCCAGATGCCGAACTCGCTGAAACACCCAAGTCCCTGGCTGCGCGCCTTCTGGCAACGCGCCTACAGGGAGAACGTCACCGGGCTCTCGGCGATGGTCGCCTACAACCTGATGCTGGCCGTCTTCCCGTTCGCCCTGCTCGTCCTCTTCGTCTTCGGCCAGGTGCTGAGGATCAAGGGTGTGGAGACCGGCGTGCTCGACGACCTGCAGCGGCTCTTCCCGAACGCCGAGCAACAGACGCTGACCGATGCGCTGGAAAGGATCGAGGACAACTCGACCACGATCGGGATCGCGGCTTTCTTCGGCTCACTCTGGATCGGCGCCTCCTTCTGGGGGGCGATGGACACGGCCTTCGGGCGCATCTACCACGTCGAAACCCGTGGCTGGGTCGAGCAGAAGCGCTTCTCCTTCACGATGCTGGGGGTGGTGCTGCTGCTCATCGCCGCCAGCATCCTGCTGCCGACGATCGAGGCGACCTTGGTCTCCAGCACGGACCGGCTGCCGCTCGGTCTCTCCGACATCAAGGCGATCGACACGGCATTGCTGCTGGGACTGGCGGTGCTGATCGTCTTCGCGATCTGCTGCGTGATCTACTGGGCGGTGCCGAAAGGCCACATGCCCTGGCGGGACGTCTGGCCCGGCGCGGTCTTCGTCACCGTCGCCGCCGGCGTCGCCAACTGGGCTTTCCCGTTCTACCTCGCCAACGTCTCGAGCCTCTCGCGCTTCGGCTCGACCCTGGGCTTCGTCCTGATCGCGTTGCTCTGGTTCTACCTGCTCAGCCTGGCGCTGCTCGCCGGGGCGGTATTCAACTCATTGCGCCACGAGCTGCACGACACCGGAGAGCTCCCCTATACGTAGAAAGGGCCAGGCTTGCGCCTGGCCCTTTCTCGATCGGAGTACTGAATCGCCGCTAGTAAACGCTTTCCTGCAGGGCGATTTGGATGTTGATGTCCTGCACCGCTTCGTTGTGACCCGCGGCGGACGGCAGTCCGGACTGCGAGTTGACGAAGCCGTTGAGGCTGATCGGGATGAACCCGAACAGTTTCAATACACAACCGCTGGCACCGGGTACGGAGAACGCGTTGTCCACGTAGATTCCGTTGGTGAATTTGACGATTTCTTCTGCTTCGGAGAATTCGCCTTCTTTACCGGTGATCGGTTTGTTCGGCGGCGGTGGGCTCGTCGTGCCGGTGGTGTTGTTGAGCACGATCGGGCTGCTGACCGATCCGATGTAGCAGGTGTTCCCGAGGACCCCGGAGGGGGTTTCGAGATGAACTTTGATCGGCAACGTGACGTGGCTGAAGTCGAAGTTGCTCGGAACTCCGGCCAGTTCGGTCACGCCGTACAGGGTCAGCGCTTCACTGCCGAAGAATTCCAGCAGCCAGGTCAGGCCGGTGAGCCCGAGTACTCCGCCTGGGACTTTCTGTTTGACTTTGGTGAGGCCACCTTCTGAGTTGGCGGAGAATTCTTCGAACACCCCATTGGTCCCACCGGTCAGGGCGAGTGGGTTTTCAATCGGCACGTTCTTGGTGCCAAACTGGAGATGACCGCCGGTGACATCCGCGCGGATACAGAATTCCTTTTTCTGTTCTTCAGGACGTGGGCAGCCCCTGAACTGGGTGAAACCGGGCTGCGGTTCTTCTTTCGCCTGCGCCAGCGGCGCGAAGAGCGCGATCGCGAGGATCGCCATCCCTGCCACGGTCAAAAGCCGCGCAAGCGTCTTGGACTGGATCATATAGTCATGCCTCCCAATAAACGTCGTAGTTCCTGATCTTAAAAATAGATCAATTCGATCGATCATCTCTGATCAAAGCTTCCACGTCAAGGGCAGGTGGCCGGACGGCCACCGAACAGCGTCTCGTGCAGACCGTCGAGCAGCGCGCCGGCAAGACTGCAGTCGCCGCCGACCTCGAGTCGATCGGTGTCCCGCTCGATCACCGCGTCGAGCCAGGCAGCGGGGGAGCCCAACGCCCATGCGTCTGCATTTCCCCGCAGGCTCGTTACGCAGGATCCAACGGCACCCTTGTTCACCTCTACGACGACCCCGGCGAGGCGTCGTTTCCCGTCGCTGGAAGTCTCGGCTGCCAGTCGGCAGGACCCGGAGAGCTCGGCGGGCGGTTGCAGCATCGGCACCGTGAGCAGAAAGGCGGTCTCGGTATCGAGCTGTCCGATCGGCGCGGTGACCAGAGGCAGGTTCCGTCGCTCCCAGCGCGCCGCGGCGATCAGGGGCGCGATCCCCTGCCGGAGCAGATCGGTGACCTCATACGGAGTTCCTCGGCCGTTCCCGGGACGGGCGGCGATCAGGCCGGCGAGCCGCATCGCGGCAAGCCGTCGCTCGAGCGCGGGGTAGCTGAGCGAGCTGATCACGCCGTCCAGCTCGGTCAGCGAGAGCGGCCCGGCCGCGAGTGCGCGCAGCATCTTCGTCGACCAGCCGTCGGCCAGGGCTCTGATCGCGGCCTTCGCCTCGCCGCTGCCCAGGGCAAGCGGGCCGTCGGGGCTCTTCGCGAGCCAGCGCTCCGCGGCATCGAGGACGGGAAGGAGCTCCTTGCCCGTCGCGGTCAGCTCGTATTCGAGCACCCCGGGGAAACGGTTGAGGCGTCGCCTCTCGATCGCGCCGATCTCCATCAGCCGCTTCAGCTGGGCGCGAAGGGTGGTCTGGGCGGGGGAGCCGGTCGCGCGGCGAAGCTCTGCTTGCCGGCGTGGCCCTTCCGCGAGCGCTTGCAGGATGAGCACGTTGATCGGCGCTGAGAGCAGGACAAGGGTTTGCGCTCCGGAGCGCGCTCCATTTCGGCTCCCGTTGACCCCATTTCCAGTCAAGCGAAATCATTATGGCATTAATCAGTTTTATCTGGGAAATGGGTAGAGTTCGGAGCCTGGTGGGAAGGAGGATCATGCAAGCGAAGGTCAGCGTGGTTCGCCGCCTCCTCCTGCTCGCCATGGTGGCGGCGGCTCTGACCGCGAGCGGGTGCGGCGGCGAGTCGAGCGCGCAGAGCGCGCCGAACCGCTTTGACGCAAACCGGGCATGGCGCTTGATCGAGCTCCAGCTCGCCAGCGGCCAGCGGCCGGCCGGTTCGCCGCAGTTGCGGAAGTTGGCGGTGAAGCTGCGCCCGCTCCTTCCCTCCGGTCGCTTCGAAGCGCTCCCAGGTGAGCCTGGCCTGCGCAACATCGTCGGCACGCTGCCGGGCAAGAAGCCGGGAATCGTGGTCGGCGCGCACTACGACACGCTGGCCTCGCCCCGTGGTTTCGTCGGAGCAAACAACGGCGCGGCAGGCAGCGCGATCGTCATCGAGGCCGCCCACGAGCTGCAGCGGATGCACGCCGGCCGGGGCGCGCGTGAGGTCCGCTTCGTGCTCTTCGACGGCGAGGAGCCGGCGAAGGTACTGCCCGAAGAAACCGCCGACTTCTACCACGAAGGACTTCGCGGCTCGCGGGCCTATGTCGCGGCGAACCCCGGCCGCACGCGCGACATGATCCTGCTCGACTACGTCGGCAATCGCGGCCTCTTTCTGCCCCGCGAGGGGACCTCCACCGAAGCGCTCTGGAACCGGTTGCTGGTCGCGGCCCGCGAGGCCGGCGCGGAACCCTTCTTCTCGAGCGAAGAAGGTGCGGCGATCGAAGACGACCACACGCCCTTCCTGCGTGCGGGAGTCCCCGCCGTCGACCTGATCGACTGGCGCTATCCGGGCCACACCCTCGCCGACGGCTTGGACAAGCTCTCGCGCCGCAGCGTCGATGCGGTCGGCGAGACCGTCGTCCAGCTGGTCAGCGAACTACGCGAAGAATGATTGGCCGAACAGGGTCTCGTGCAGCGAGTAGAGCAGGGTGCCGGCAAGGTGCTGCTCGCCGCCGGAGCGCACCTGCTCGGCGTCGGGCTCGATCAAGGTGTCCAGCCACTCGGCGGCGGAGCCGGTGGCCCAGGCATCGGCCTCCTCCTCGAGACGCCGCTCGCAGGAGACGACCCGCCCGTTTTCGACCCGCGCCGTGACGCCGGCCGGGCTGCCATCGACGCCCTCGTCCAGCTCCACCGCCATCGAGCACGAGCCTGAGAGGTCGCTCGGCAGCTCGAGCAGCGGCAGCGTCAGCAGGAAGGAAGCTTCGACGTCAAGGGCGGCGACCGCCGCAGTGTCGCCGGGCGGGTGGCGGAGCTCCATCCTCGCCGCGGCGGCGAGGGGAGCGATGCCCATGCGGAGCCAATCGGTCACGGCATAGCGCGCCTCTCCTTCGGGTCCGGGAAGGGCCTCGACCTGACCCGCTTCCTCCATCGACTCGATGCGGGCCTCGACCGTGTCGAGGTCGAGGACTTGGATCGCATCGTGTGTCTCGACAACGGTGAGCGGTTCGGCCGCCAGGGCATGGGTGACCATCGAGCACCAGCCGGTCAGCAGCGGCGCAAGCACCGGGCCCGCCTCGGGCCCGAGCTCCACCGGTCCCTCGGGGCAGCGGTCCAGCCAGTGCTGGAGGATCACGCCGAGGAAGGGGACTTCGCGGCCCGCGGGGGTCGGCTGCATCATCGTGTCCGGGCCAATCGGGGCGCCCGGGGGATGGTCTGGATCGGCTGGTTCGAGCAGGTAGGAGTCGCTGAAGAGGGCGAGGATCGTGTTCGGATCATCGAGGTCGGGGAGCTCCAGCTCGCCGAGGACCTGGGCGCCCGTGGTCGCCTCCGCCAGCAGCGTCAGCAGGGTGCCGCGATCCATCGGGCTGGCAAGATGCATCAGCGTCAGCGCGCCGGCACGCGCCTTGAACCCGCCTTCGCCGACGTCGTTTTCAGCCATCTCGGTCACGACTCAGTCGACCCGCGCGCATAGTCCTTTTGCTCACCCGAGGTCGCCTCCCACTAGCTGTGCTAATTGTGACACGTATAAGCCTTTCTTGGGAACGGAGATAAGCCTTTCTTGGGAACGGAGCAAGTCTTTTGCTTCGGCTGATGCGCGGTATCAAATACTCTGTACGTCTTAGTAAGACACGCTATAGTCATTGCGCACAATGGCCTTCTTCAATCGAGCCGATGAGCTTGCGGCTCTGGCCGAGCGCCTGGATTCGCCCCGGGCGGAGTACTTCGTCCTCTATGGCAGGCGCCGAGTGGGCAAGAGCGAGCTGCTCCTGCACTTTGGCGAGCGTTGTCGACGGCTCTACTTCGAGGCGACGTCTGGCAGCAGCCGCGACCAGCTCGACGATCTCTCTGCGGAGCTGGCCACCCTGACCGGTCGTCGGATCTACACCGAGCAGCCCTTGGCGAGCTGGCGCGCCGCCTTCGCCGCCTTCTCGGAACTGCTCGAGGAGGGCCAGACGATGATCGTTCTCGACGAGTTCCAGTTCATCGCCCGCCAGGAGCCGGAGATCGGCTCGTTGCTGAACCGCTTCGCGCGGGAGCACGCGGACAACCCCGATCTGCTGCTCTGCCTGTCCGGCTCCGACATCAGCTTCTTCGAGAAGCAGGTGGTCGGATACGGAGCGACCACCTACGGGCGCCGCACGGGCTCGCTGAAACTGCAACCGTTTCCCTGGGCTGAGATCGGCGCCTTCGCCCCGGGGTGGGACGTCGAGCAGCGGATACGGGCCTGGGCGGTGTTCGGCGGCGTGCCCTACTACCTGAAGGAGATCGATCCCACGAGACCGCTGGGCGAGACGATCCTGCGCGCCGTCCTGTATCCCGACGGCCTGCTGCGGGCCGAGCCGCGTTTTCTCCTCTCGCAGGAGAGCCGCCTGCGCGACATCGATACCTACATGTCCTGCCTACGGGCGATTTCGGCGGGGGTGACCCGGCTCAACGAGATCGCGCAGCGAATCGGCCGGCGCCGCTCTGAGGAGGCGCGGCCCTTCCTGCAGATGCTGGAGGAGATGGGATTGGTCGAACGCCGCTACCCGGTCACGCGCTCCGGCGCCGGTGGGCGGGTGAGCTACGCGATCACCGACCCCTTCCTGCGTTTCTGGTTCCGCTTCGTGGCGCCGAGGGAGAGCCGCCTTCATACCCGCGAGCAGGCGGAGCACTACATGGAGCAGGCGATCGCGCCGCAGCTCGACAAGTTCGTCTCCGAGGACGCCTTCGAGCGGGTCTGCCAGGCGTGGTTGCTGGGCGAGCTCGAGGAGGCCGTGGACGCGGGATGGTGGTGGGGGCCGATCCGCAGGCGGGAGAGTGGAAAGCTGCGCAGCCGCTCTTACGAGGCCGACACGGTGGCGGTGGGGGAGAAGGGCGAGATTCTTGCGCTCGGATCGTGCAAGTGGCCCAGTGCCGGCGGCGATGGCCATGAGCACGGCGCCGAGGAGTTCGACAAGCTGGAGATCGTCAGGAACGAGCTGAATGCCCCCGGGGCCCGCCTCTACTTCTTCGACCGGGTCGGTTTCTCGTCGCGGTTGAGGGAGCTCGCGGACGAACGTGACGACGTTCGGCTCGTCCTGGCCGGCGAGCTCGGCTGAAGTCGATCAGCGCCGCTATCGCGTCGAGATCCCGAACAGGCTGTCGTGCAGGCCCTCGATGAGGGCGGAGGCGACGTCCCGGTCTCCTCCGATCTTGATGCGCCTGGCTTTGGGGTCGATGAGCGTGTCCATCCAGTCGATCGGGGACCCGGTGGCGAAGCTCTCCGCGTCTGCGTCGAGCTCCGTGGAGAGGGAGGCGACGCGGCCTCGCGCGACCGCCACGGTTGCGCCGACCAGCAGTGGTGGACCGCCGGGGATCTGCACGCCCAGCCGGCACATGCCGTCGAGGTCGTCGGGCAATCGCAGCAGGGGCAGGGTGAGCTGAAAGGCCGCCTCGACGTCCAACGTATCCGGCGGCGTCGTGCCGGGCTCGGAGTGACGACGCTCGAACCTGGCGGCCGCGGCCAGCGGGGCGATGCCTTCCCGCAGCCAGTCGGTGGCGGCGTAGCGCGTTTCTCCGTCTCCGTCCACACGGGTGGTCGCCAGGCCGGTTCTGATCATCGCCTCGAGGTGTTCCTCCAGCGTCTCGAGGTTGAGGACCTCGACGGCATGGCCAAGCTCCTCCATCGTGCGCGGCGGCCCTGAAAGGGCGTGTGTCACTGTCGCGGACCATCCGCAGATGAGAGACGCGGTGGCATCGCCGCCCGTGCCGATCCGCAGCGGTCCGGTGGGACAGTTCCGCAACCAGCGTTCCAAGGTGAAGCCGACGTAGAGCCCCTGTCGGCCCTTGTCCGTGGTCCGCATCAGCGGCTCGGGGCCCAGGGACTCCAGGTCGAGGCCGGCCTCTGGGGCCTCGGGCCCGAGGCGCTCGCGATTCTCTTCGAGCAAATCGTCGTCGGGCGGTCCCAGGAGACCTCCGCAGCGAGCGCGCTCGAGGATTTCGAGCAGCCTGGCGGGGCCGTACGAGCTCGTCAGGAAGGACAGCGTCAGCGCGCCGGCACGCGCCTTGAACCCGCCTTCGCCGGCGTCGGTTTCAGCCATCTCGGTCACGACTCAGTCGACCGGCACGCCAAACAAGGTCTTGTGCAGGCCGTCGAGCAGGGCACCCGACAGCCAGCGGTCGCCGCCGGTTCGGACCCGTTTGGCATCCGGCTCGACCACGGTGTCGAGCCAGTCGGCCGCGGTCGCGGCCGCCCAGGCGTTGGCTTTGATGTCCAGGCCGTCATGGCAGGAGACGACTCGCCCCTCCTCGATCCGCGCGGTGACGCCGGTCATCGCCGACCTCTGTGTCTCGTCGAGGTTCAGCCCCAGCCGGCACATGCCGGAGAGCTCCCTTGGCAGTGTGAGCAGCGGCAGGCTGAGCCGGAAGCCCGCGTCGACGTCGAGGGCGTCGATCGGCGCCATCCCCTCCATCGGGTTGCGCCGCTCCAGCCGGGCGGATGCGATCAGCGGAGCGATTCCGGCGCGAGCCCAATCGGTCAAGGCGTAGATCGCCTCGCCGCTCTCGGTAAAAGCCTCGACCTGTCCGGTGCTCCGCATCGCCTCGAGCCGGCGCCCCACCGCGCGGCGCCCGAGGCCCTCGATCGCGGCGTCGAGCTCCGGGAGCGTCATCGGTTCGCGGGCGAGCATGTGCACCACCGTCGCCGACCAGCTTTCGGCGAGCGTGGCGACGGTCCACTCCGCTTCGGGCCCGTCGAAGGGCACCGGGCCGTGCGGGGCGCTCTGCAGCCAGCGCTCGACGACGAAGGCGACGAAGAGCGCCTCACGGCCACCGCTGCTGACCCGGAACGCGCGACCGGGGTCCACTTCGACCGGATGCTCCAGCGCGGTCCGCAGGATCCCACGGTTGATCGGATCCGTGGCCATCATCAGCAACTGCGCACCCGCGCGCATAGTCCTTTTGCTCACCCCGAGGTCGCCTCCCACTAGCTGTGCTGATTGTGACACGTATAAGCCTTTCTTGGGAACAGAGCAAGTCTTCGTCCGATCCAGGCACGTCCACCCGCGCACGAGAACGTGCGGGGACTCAAGCCTTGGGCCCATGTTGCCGAGCTAGTAAGCGAACGTATGAGGGAGCAGCTCAACAACAACCCGCTTGCGCAGCTCGGCGTCGTCGGCGTGTTGATCGTCGTCGTCGGCTTCTTCCTGCTCTCCTCCAGCGGGGGCGGCAAGGAAGAAGAAGAATCGGCGGGCTCGACCGAAGCGACTGTCAGCGTGGCCGGCTCGAGCGCGACCGGAACCGCCACCGGGGCGACCCCGGGCGAAGCCGTCGAAGGCGCCGTCGAAGCCGCGACCGAAGCGGGCGGGGGGGAATCGCTCTCCTCGGCACTTTCCGCCGTCGGTCAGGCCGCGACCACCGCACCGCCGCTGCCCCGTCCGGTCCTCGATGCCTGGAAGGCCAACCAGACCCTCGTCCTGCTCTTCGTCCGCGACGGTGGCATCGACGACCGCCTGGTCAAGACCGCCACCGACGGCCTGGCCGGTTTCCGCGACGCCGCGATCTTCGTCGTCCCCGCGGCCAAGATCGCTCGCTATGCCGCGATCACCGAGGGCGTCGGGGTCGACCGCGTGCCCGCATTGGTCGTGGTCACGCCCAAGCACTTGAAGAAGACCGTCCCGACCGCCTCGGTCCTCTACGGCTTTCAGAGCCCGCAGAGCGTCGCCCAGGCCGTCATCGACGCCGGCTACAAGGGCAAGACCCTCGACTATCACCCGTGATGTGTTGACATGGACTCGCGGGAATTCCCGAGCCACCTGCGGCCGGTCCCCGATTCCGGCGACTCCACCGCACCGGCGCTCGATCCAGCCGCCGGCGGCACTCTCGGCCTGACGCCACCGCAGGTCCGCGGCCGCCACAGCGGCTTCGTCACCGATGTCATCGTCGACCTCGGCTACGTCTCCGACGACGTCGCCCGCACGGCGATCGAGGCAGCGCGCACGGCCGGTCGCCCGCCGGAGCGCCTGCTGATCGAGCAGGGCGCGATCACCGCCGAACAGCTCTCGCGCGCGGTCGCCGAGCGCTACGGCCTCGACCACATCGACCTCTCCATCTACCAGGTGGACATGGCGGCGGCCAACCTGATCTCGGTCAACACGGCACGCCGCTACCGGGCGCTGCCTGTCGGCTTCGTCGACAAAGAGACGCTGCTGGTGGCGATGGCCGACCCGACCAACGTGCTCGCGGTCGACGACATCCAGATCGCCACCGCGCTCGACTGCCGCGTCGCGGTCGCGGCCGAGGAAGACATCGAAGCGCTGATCGGTCGCCTCAACACCTTGCAGAGCGCGGTCAGCGAGGCGGTCACCGAGGGGGAGGCCGAGGCCGAAGATGGCGAGCTGGCCGAGGTCGCCGACATGGAGGTCAGCGCCGAGGACGCGCCGGTGATCAAGCTCGTCTACAGCATCCTCGGTCAGGCGGTGGGGGAGGGGGCCTCCGACGTCCACTTCGAGCCTGGCGAGGACGAGATGCGCGTCCGCTTCCGCGTCGACGGTGTGCTGCGCGAGGCCGCGCACGTGCCGAAGCGGATGGTTACCGCGGTCGTCTCGCGGGTGAAGATCATGAGCGACCTCAATATCGCCGAGAAGCGCGTGCCGCAGGACGGTCGCGTCAGCGTCACGGTCGAGGAGCGCCGCGTCGACCTGCGTATCACGACCCTGCCGACCCAGCGCGGCGAGGGGGCGACGATCCGCATCCTCGACAAAGAGAACGCGCAGCGCTCGCTGGACGACCTCGGCATGGACGGCGACGGCCGTAAGCGCTTCGAGGACGCCTTCCACCAGTCCTACGGCGCGGTGATCGTCACCGGCCCGACCGGCTCCGGTAAGTCGACGACCCTCTACGCGGCGCTGCAGGAGATCAACGAAGTCGAGCGCAACATCATCACGATCGAGGACCCGGTCGAGTACCGCCTGGCCGGCATCAACCAGATCAACGTCAACCGCAAAGCGGGGCTCGACTTCGCAACCGGGCTGCGCTCGATCCTGCGCGCCGACCCAGACATCGTGATGGTCGGCGAGATCCGCGACGGCGAGACGGCGCGGATCGCGATCGAGGCTGCGCTGACCGGCCACATGATGCTGACCACGCTGCACACCAACGACGCCCCCGGCGCGATCACCCGCCTGACCAAGATGGGGATCGAGGCCTTCCTGATCGCCTCCGCGGTCGACTGCGTCGTCGCCCAGCGGCTCGCCCGCAAGCTCTGCAGTCACTGCAAGAAGCGCACGATCCTGTCGCCCCACGTCCTGGCCGAAGCCGAGATCCGGGTCGGCGGAGAGGTCGAGGCCTACGAGCCGGCCGGCTGCTCACGCTGCAACCAGAGCGGCTATCGAGGCCGGGTCGGGATCTACTCGGTGATGGCCTTGAGCGAGAACATCAAGGAGATGGTCGTGGCCCAGGCATCGGAGGCCGAGATTGCCTCGATGGCGCGCGAAGAGGGAATGCTGACCCTGCGCGAGGATGGCCTGGGCAAGGTCCGTGCCGGCCTCACGTCCCTGGAAGAGGTAGTCCGTGTCACCGCCTAAAGGGATCGGCCTTCCGGGTCGATCTAGCTGATCATGGCCGTCGATTTCTCAGAAGTTCTTCGCCGTATGGTCGAGAGCCGTGCCTCCGACGTCCACATCACCCCCGGGGTGCCGCCATCGATGCGCGACAAGGGCAAGATCGTCCACATGGAGGGCTTCGACGTCCTTACCGGTCAGGAAACGCGCGAGATCGTCTACAGCATCCTCAACGACGACCAGCGCAAACGCTTCGAGACCGGCAAGCAACTCGACTTCGCTTACGCGATTCCCAACGTCGCCCGCTTCCGCGTCAACTGCTTCTTCCAGCGTGGCTCCGTCAGCGCCGCCTTCCGCCTCGTTCCCCAGGACATCCCTTCGCTCGACTCGCTTGCGGTGCCACAGGTGCTGCGCGAGCTCTGCGCCAAACCACGCGGTTTCGTCCTCGTCACCGGCCCGACCGGCTCGGGCAAGTCGACGACCCTGGCGGCGATGCTCGACGTGATCAACGAAGAGAACCAGGACCACATCCTCACGATCGAGGACCCGATCGAGTTCCTGCACCAGCACAAGCGCTCGATCGTCAACCAGCGCGAGGTCGGCTCCGACGCCCCCGACTTCGCCCTCGGCCTGCGGGCCGCTTTGCGAGAGGACCCCGACGTGATCCTGGTCGGCGAGATGCGCGACCTGGAGACGATCTCCACCGCGCTGACCGCGGCCGAGACCGGCCATCTGGTCTTCGCCACCCTGCACACGCAGTCGACCGCGCAGACGGTCGACCGGATCATCGACGTCTTCCCGCCTCAGCAGCAGGGGCAGGTACGCACCCAGCTTTCGATCGCGCTGCAGGGCATCGTCACCCAGCAGCTGCTGCCGACCGCCGATGGGATGGGCCGCATCGTCGCCACCGAGGTGCTTGTCCCGACCCCGGCGATCCGCAACCTGATCCGCGAGGGCAAGACGCACCAGATCTATGCCGCAGTGCAGACCTCCGGCGCGGTCGGCATGCAAACCATGGACGCCGATCTGGCACGCCTCGTACGCGCCGGCAAAATCACCCGCTCGCTGGCCGAACAGCGGGCTTCGGTGCCGGAGGAGCTCAAACGATTGCTCGGCTCGGCGCCGATCGCGACGGCTTCGATGCAGGGCGACGGAGTCGCGCCGGCGCCGCCTTCGCAGCCCCTGTACAGCGGAGGCGCGTAGCCGATGGCGGGCGCAAGCACCTTCGCCTTCCGCGCCATGGACGTCGCCGGCGCCGCTTCTGCCGGAGAGGTCGAGGCCGAGTCCAAGGCGCAGGTCACCGAGCAGCTGCGCCAGCGCGGCCTGATCGTCCTCGACGTCAGCGAGAAGAAGGCGCCTTTCGCGATCGAGGACCTCTTCAAACGTTGGAAGAAAGTCGACGTGCGCGAACTGGCCGTCTTCTCGCGCCAGTTCGCGACCCTCGTCGCCTCTGGCATGCCGATGCTGCGCACCCTGCACACGCTCGAGGAGCAGACCCAGGACGAGAAGATCAAAGAGGCCGTCGCCGGGGTTCGCGCGGACGTCGAGGCCGGCAGCACGCTCGAGCAGGCGATGGCGCGCCACCCGGAAGTCTTCGATCGCCTCTACAGGGCGATGGTCCGCTCCGGCGAGCAGTCGGGCCGGCTCGAGGACGCGCTCGACCAGGTCGCTTTCCAGGTGGAGAAAACCGATGCCCTTCGCCGCCAGGTCAAATCGGCGCTGATGTACCCGCTGCTGGTCTTCGGCTTCGCCGCCTTCGCCCTGATCGCGATCGTCGCCTTCGTCATTCCCGTCTTCGCCAAAGTCTTCGAAGAACTCGCCGAAGAACACCCCGAAGAAGAAGGCGGGCTGCCGGCGCCGACGCAGCTCTGCGTCTCCGTCTCCCACGCGATCACCGGCTACTGGTTCATCCTCATCCCGGGAGCCATCGGCCTGACTGTCGCCTTCTTCCAGTGGAAGAAGACCGACCGGGGCAAAGAGATGTGGGACCGCTTCAAACTGCGGTTGCCCGCACAGATCGGCGACGTGATCCAGAAGGTCGCGCTGGCCCGCTGGTCGCGCACCTTCTCGGGCTCGGTCTCGGCCGGCGTGCCGATGCTGCAGTCGATCAAACTGACCGGGGAAACGGCCGGCAACGTCGTCATCGAACAGGCGATGGAGGAGCTCTACGCGTCAGCCAAGCGGGGCGGCTCGCTCGCCGGGCCGATCGAACGCGACCCGATCTTCCCGCCGATGGTCGGGCACATGGTCGCGGTCGGCGAGGAAACCGGCCAGCTCGAGCACATGCTCTCCAAAATCGCCGACTTCTACGAAACCGAGGTCGACGCCAAGGTGAAAGCCCTCACCTCGCTGATCGAGCCGCTGATGATCGTCTTCGTCGGCGGTGCCGTCGGCTTCATCGTCATCTCGATGTACCTGCCGATCTTCAGCCTCTACGAAAAGATCCGCTGAGTCCGGGCGAAGCCGGTCGGTCCGGCTAACCTTGGAAAGCTCTTGAGCTTTGTAAGGTTAGCTTGCTATCCTTACAAAGCGTTGCGAACTTTGAAAGGATGCTCGTTGCCGTGAGCTCGACCGGACATACCTTGCTCGAGCCCCTCGGTCATCACGAGCGTCGCTTGTGGGAGCCGAACCCTGGCGCCATGGGCGGGAGACAGGTGCGTCGAGGGGGATGGTACGAGGTCTTCATACCCGCCGAGATCGCCGATCGCGGCTTCGCCCTCGACGAAGACGTGGTCGCAGCCGTCGTTTCGGCGACCACTGCCCTGGCGCGCCTCAACTCGACCGAGCCGCGGCTCACTCCTCTAAATGCCCTGGCGAGTGCGCTGCTGCGCTCGGAGAGCATCGCATCGTCGAGGCTCGAGGGCCTGTCGATCTCACAGAAGCGCCTGGCTCGTGCCGCATTCGAGGACGCAGACAGTCGGGGAAAGGACAGAACCGCGGCCGAGATCCTTGGCAATGTGAAAGCGATGAAGCAGGCCGTTGCGCTCGGAGTCTCCGGCAAGGAGGTCTCGATCGACGACATATGTGACATCCATCGCACGCTGTTGCGTTTCTCGGTCGATCGGAAGATCGCCGGCGTGATTCGCACGAAACAGAATTGGATCGGCACCAACCCCTTCAGCCCGATAGGAGCGGCCTATGTGCCGCCACCCCCGGAGTATGTGCGCCGACTCCTCGAAGATCTCTGCCGTTTTATCGCGCGCGACGACGTCGCGCCCATTGTCCAGGCGGCAATCGCCCATGCCCAGTTCGAGAACATTCATCCGTTCGCCGACGGCAACGGCCGTGTCGGCAGAGCGCTGATTCACACGGTTCTGCGCCGCGGTGGAGAAGCGATCAACTACATCCCGCCGATAAGTCTCGTGCTGGGGGCCACGCAGAAGTCCTACGTCGCCGGCTTCGGCGAATTCAGCGGCGGCGATGTGAGCGGCTGGTGCGATCTCTTTGTCGCCGCGACCGAGCGAGCATGCCATGAGGCGGAGCGGATGACTACGGCGATCGACGATCGACAGGCGGAATGGTTGGAGCGATTGGGCAATCCCCGCCGCGATGCCGTGGTCCGCCGGCTGATCGCCGATCTGCCCGGACAGCCGGTGATCGATGTCTCCGCGGGGACCAAGGTGACCGGTAAATCTCACGTGACGGTGAACAAAGCCCTGCTGCAGATGGAGGAGGCCGGAATCGTTCGCAGGCTCAACGAGAAAAAGTGGGGCCGCGCGTGGGAGTGCGACGAGCTGCTCGACTTGGTCGAAGAGTTCGAGGAATCGGTGCGCCGGTCGTTCCCCGGTTCTTAGGCGCGCGACGTCTGGTCGAAACGCGCGCAGAGCGTCTCCAGCGTGGCTTACGGGTTATTCCGTAGGTCGTCGGTCCGTATCTCGCGGTGGCCTGAGTTTTTGCCCGATGAAGCCCAAATTTCGGGGATTAAGGGATTTCGGCGGCTGTCGAAGAGGGGAGGGTGATGAATCTGCCAGTGCTTCGGTGCAAAAGGCAAACTCGCTGTGAGGCGGGGGCGCAAAGCTTGCGGGGCTTCCATCTGGAAGCCGGCCGGGCTACCACCGGGGTCGACAGACACCACGTGGCTTCACGCGACGGGGCTCTGGCGCAAACGATTAGGACCATAGGAGGTCACTAATGTTTCTCCAGAATCTCCGGGCCAAAGTTGGCGCCCGGCTCAACGGCGACAAGGGCGAGGCCGGCTTCACGCTGATCGAGCTCCTCGTCGTCATGCTCATCCTCGGCATCCTCGCCGCAATCGCAATCCCCGCCTTCTTCAACCAGCGGGAAAAGGCGACCGACGCTCAGGCCAAGTCCGCAGCCCGGACCGCTGAGACGGCGATGGAGACCTACGCGACCGAAAACGGCGGTAGCTACGCTGGTGCGACGTCGGCAGAACTTCACACCATCGAGCCGACGCTCGTGGCGGCTGGTGGAGGTGCCAACGAAATCAAAGAACCAGTGACCACGGCGACTACGTTCTCAGTTACCGCAGTCTCCGGGACCTCCCCTGTCCACGAATTCACCATCAAACGCGAAGCGGGTGGAGTCGTGAAATTCAGCTGTACGCCGTTCAAATCCGGCGGTTGTCCGGCCAGCCCAGGCGACTGGAGTAAATAGCCGTCTGACCTAAAGTTGGCCAGCATTTTGGCCGGCGAGTTCATAAAGGGCGGGCCTTCGGGCCCGCCCTTTACTTATTTTTTGACTAGACGTTTGGCCGATACGTCCACGAATCGGCGCCCGAGGTGGGTATATGGCCTTCTCGGCTCAAGCAATGCCGCTGTCTGCTCGATCTAGGACTGGACGTATGGCCATGCTCGATCGACTCCGCATCCTGCTCTCCGCACGCATCGCCTCTGAGCGAGGCTTCGCCCTCCCGACGGTGATGCTGATGACCGTTGCGGCGATGGGGGTCGCCACGGTCGGCGTGATGACCTCGATTCAGGGGCAGAGCGGCGTTGTCCGGGATCAAGGGACGAAGACCGCCCTCGAGGTCGCCGAATCCGGCGTCAACCAGGCCCTCCTCTACTACAACCGCGGCGTTGCGCCCTGCACGCCAGGGGCCGAAGGCGACTGGTGCGGTCCGGTGACCGGGATGTCGGTCAACGGCGGCACGGTCAAGTACTGGTCGCGCTTGGCGAGCGGCGACGAATGCCAGGTCGGCAACGAAGTCGATTGCGTCGAGGTCGTCTCGAAAGGAACCGTGAACGGGGTGACCAGGCGGGTCGAGGTCAGCGCGTCGACCGTCCCGACCGAAGAATCGCCTGGAGCCGGTCCATTCGCCTCGGCCGGCGTTCTTTCGCTCGAATCGATGTCGCTCGACTCGAACTCTGCGATCCATACTGGTGTCGCGACCAACGGGGACCTCACCCTGCGCGGGAACGCCAAGCAGTGCGGCCAGGCGAGCGTCGGCATCGGCAAAGGCATGAAACTCGAAAACAATGCCTCCTATTACTCGAACTCAAAATGCTCGAGCAAAACCAGCACCTACCTCCAGCAGGCGCTGACGCTGCCAGCCGTCAACCAGGGCGACGCCGCGACCAACAACGACAATGGCCGCTTTTTCACTCAGGATCTGGTCAGCGGCAACAAGTCCGATGCCTGCTGGAACGGCAAAAGGGCGGATGGCAAAACCGGCAGTTGCGGCACGCGCGAGCTGAAGGTCGAACACAACAGCTCGTTGACGCTCGGCGGCTCTGTTTACAGCTTCTGCAAACTGACCCTCGAAAGCAACACTGCCCTCTACGTGCAGGCCGGTTCGAGCGTGACGATCTACTTCGACTCCCCCGAGAACTGCGGCTATTCGTCCGGGGTCACGCAATTGAGCCTGCAGTCCAACTCGCGAATCACCTCCGCCACCGGCAACGCGATCAACGTCGCAATGCTCTTCGTCGGCTCGGAAACGCGCTCGACCAAGGTCCTGCTCAACAGCAACACCTCGGTGAATGGCCCCTGCGATCAGAACTTCGTCATCTACGCGCCGCGCTCCGAAGTCGAGCTGAACAGCAACTCGCGCTTCTGTGGAGCGCTCGCAGGCAAGACCGTTCACCTCGATTCGAATTCGGAAATCTGGTCGGCGAGCGGGTCGGAAAGCTTCACCCTGCCGGGTCTGGAAATTCCGGAAACGGTGGCCCACTACACGCCCTACCGCTTCGTCGAATGCTCAGCGGTGGAAGCAAGCCCGCCGAACGCTGGGTGCTGAGCCGATGCCCGGGGTGAGGAGAGCAGCCCACGCGCTCCGCCGCGAGGAGGGCGGATTCACGCTGATCGAGCTGTTGGTTGCGACCTCCCTTGGCCTGGTCGTGATCGGCGCCGCCTTCACGATGTTCGCCACCGCAATACACAGCCAACCCCGCGACACCTCGAAAATCGCCGCGATGCAGCAGGCGCGGACCACGGTCGACGGGATCACGCGTGAGTTGCGCCAGGGCTTGGAAGTCGTGCCGAGCGCGCCAACGCCCACCGCCAGCCAGGTGGCGATCGTCACCTACGTCAAGCAGGCGACCTGCGGCGGGGCTGCGGCGAGCACCTCGATCCCCTGCCGCGTCACCTACAGCTGCGCGGCCGGGAAATGCACCCGCGTCGTCGCTCAGCCCAACGGCAGTGCCCCCGGCCCAGCAGTGACTGTGGCCAGTGGTCTCGCCAGCACCAGCGTCTTTACCTACTCGCCGAGCACGACGGACCCTAACTATGTTGGCGTCTCCTTCGCCTTCTCCAATAGCAGCGGCCCGCCGTTCACGCTCGGCGATGGCGTCACCCTGCGCAACCCGAGCGAAGAATCATGAGGCGCGAGGAGGGTATGACGATCGTCGAGGTGGTCGTCGCCGGGATGATCCTGATAGTTGGCGCCCTCGGCGTGCTGGGCATCGTCGACGCCGCCGGTCATAACGTCTTTCGTGCCGAACAGAGCCAGGTCGTGGCCAACCTGATGCAGCAGGAAATGGAGAAGCTGCGCCAGGTCCCATACAGCGAACTGGCCCTCACCTCGCTGCCGGCTCATGCCACGGATCCCGAAGATCCCAACTCGCGCATCGCCAGCACGAACTTCTTCTACACCGGTCGCAGTGGCACCGGGCTCAAGCCGATCGTCTACAACGGCGGCATCAGCGACGGCGAAACGATCAAAGGGGGGACGGTCGACCCCGGCCCGACGCCGTTCCAGGTGGGCAAACTGAAAGGAACGGTCTACCGCTACGTGGTCTGGGACACCTGTCCCGCGTCGCTTTGCCAGGACGGCAGGCATCTGAAGCGCGCGGTGGTGGCGGTGCGCCTCGACAAGACCGCGGTGGGCGGCGCCCGCCGTTATCAGGAAATCCAGGGGCAGTTCGTCGACCCCGAAGCCGAACCGGCGGTCCTGCCGGAACAGAATCCCGGCGGAAGCGATGACGAATCGTGGACGCTCTGGCTCACCGATACGCCGTGCAGCGCGCCCGAACGTCTTGCTCCGCCCAGCGAAAAAGGCGACCACCTGACGCATAACACGCGGGGAAATTGCGTAAATGGCGTACACACCGGCAGCACTCCCGGCGCTCCGGATCTGCTCTGGCCCGAAGCCCCCACCGGCGAAACCGACTACGACTACGACTACGCCACCGACGTCGAGCCCAAAAGCGGCGTGGACGAAGGCCTGCAGATCCTTCCAGGAGGCGATTGCAGCGCTGCCGCGACGACTGAACTCGCGACCGGGGTTGCGAAAGAACCCGATCCGCATCCCGCTGCCTATCAACAGGTCCACCGCTGGCTTTCGCCGCCGGTCCCCTCACATTCCGGCGCACAGGACCTGCTGCTCACCGGCGAAGGCACCCTCAGCCTCTGGACGCGGACGCTGGGGAGCACGCCCTATCCCGGCAGGATCTGCGCTTGGCTATTCGCCAGGTCGGAAACGGGGAGCACGGTCACAGACACCCTCGTGGTCAACCTCGGACCGCCGACCAGCCTCGACTTCAGCTACTTCGCCCAGTCCTGGCCGAGCAGCGGATGGACCGAGATCTCGATGCCACTGAGCTTCGGCTATGCCGAAGAAGGCGGCGCGCTGCCGCTGCCCCCAGGATCGCGACTAGGCTTGGCGCTCAGCGTCGACTCGAGTACGGCGAGCGCCCTGCAGCTTCGCTACGACATGCCGAGCTTCGACAGCAGGATCCAATTGGCGACGACCGGCGCGCCTCCGCCTGAAGCCTGAGAAGGCCGATGCGCCGCTAAGCCGAGTTCTTGTGGACGCCGATACATCGGCGTGGACCAAGCCGCGACGACCGCCTTCCTCTTCCTGTGCGGGCTGCTGATCGGCAGTTTCCTCACGGTGGTGGCGCACCGCGTGCCTCGCGGCGAATCGGTGGTCGGGGGGCGCTCGCACTGTCCTGCCTGTGGTGCCCAGATCGCCGCATACGACAACGTCCCCGTCATCTCCTGGCTGCTGCTGCGGGGTCGAGCTCGCTGTTGCGGGGCGCCGATCTCACCGCGCTACCCGCTGACCGAGCTGGCCACCGGCGTGCTCTATGCCGTGACGGGCCTCGTCCTCTGGGACGACGCGGGGCAGGTTGTCCTCGGCCTGGCCTTCGTGACGATGCTCGTGGCGATCACGCTGACCGACCTCGAGCGGCGGATCATCCCCAACAAGATCCTCCTGGTCGGAGCGACCGTCGGGGTTGCGATCGCAGCCATGGCCGACCCCGGCAGCCTGCCGGAAAGGGGGATCTCCCTCGCCGCCGCCGGTGGCCTGCTCTTCGCTGTCGCCCTCGCCTACCCCCGTGGCATGGGGATGGGCGACGTCAAGCTGGCGGCCGTGATGGGTCTTTACCTAGGGCGGTCGGTGGCTCCGGCGCTCTTGATCGCATTTGCCGGCGGCTCGCTCGTTGGTCTGGCGCTTATTGCTCGGCACGGCGCTGCGGCGCGCAAGCAGGCCGTTCCTTTTGGACCGTTCCTTGCGTTCGGCGGTGTGGTCGGATTGCTTGCCGGTGACCAGATCGTCGACTGGTACCTCAGCACCTTCTAGGCTCCAGACCTGGGGCCCTGCAGGTTTTCCTATAACTGGGTACTTGCAGGGCGAAAGGTCTGCGGCCTTTCTGTCGATTCAGGTTGGGCGTGCCCTCCTTTGCCCTGACCAAGCCCAAGTTCTCTCTGACCAAGCCCAAGCTCGGCCCGGTAGTCGGCCTCGACATCGAGGCGGGCAGCATCGCCGTGACCCAGGTTGCGGTCAACGGCTCGGTTCAGGTCACCGCTTCGGCGATCGGCGCGCTCGAGCCGGGCGCTTTTCACGAGGGCGAGGTGCTCGATCCAGAGCGGCTCGCGGCGAGCCTCAAGGCCTTCTTCGCCGAGCACAAGCTCTCCAAGCGGGTGCGGCTCGGAATCGGTAATCAGCGCCTCGTCGTCAGGACGATGCGCCTGCCCGCGATCGAGGATCCCAAGGAGATGGAGGCGGCCGTTCGCTTCCAAGCTCAGGAGCAAGTGCCGATGCCGCTCGATCAGGCCGTCCTCGAGCATCAAGTTGTGGGCGGGGTCCCCGCCGAGGAAGGCGACTCCGCCCAGCTCGACGTCGTGGTCGTCGCGGCGCGGCGCGAGATGATCTCCTCCTTCGTCGAGCCGATCCGCAGGGCCGGCCTCGACCCGGTGGGGGTCGACCTCGCCGCCTTCGGCATGATCCGAGCGCTTGCCGGTGCCGAGCCGCACTCGAGCGATATTGCGGAGCCCGGCGGGCAGTCGCCGGGCGCCGTCCTCTTCTGCAATCTCGGCGACATCACCAATCTCGCCGTCGCCCGCGGCCGGGCCTGCCTCTTCACCCGCGTCTCCCACGTCGGCCTCGACGCCATGTCGGCTTCCCTGGTCTCCTCACGCGGCCTCATCCCGGGCCATGTCGCCCAGTGGCTCTCCTACGTCGGTCTCGAGGCCAACGTCGAGGAGCTCGACGGGGATCCCGAGGTTGTCGCGGAGGCCCGGCGAACCCTCGAGGAAGGCATCGACTCGCTGGTCGACGAGCTGCGCCTTTCGCTCGACTACTACGGCGCTCAGGAAAGCGCGGTGCCGGTTGAGCGGATCGTCCTCTGCGGTCCCGGCAGCGCGATCGCCGGCGTGCCGGCGCAGATGGAGGCTCGGCTCGGCCTGCCGATCTCGGTATCGCGTCCCGCCGCTCTCGGTGGTTTCGACGAGGCGGCTGCCGCCCGCCTCACCGTTCCCTTCGGCCTGGCACTGGAGGACTGAGGCATGCGTCCGGTCAACTTGATCCCGCCCGAGGACCGCCGTGGCGACAGTGCGCCGCTGCGCACGGGCCCGCTTCCCTATGTCCTGCTTGCCGCGCTCGTCGCCCTGCTGCTCGGCGTCACGGCGGTTGTCGTCACCAACAACCAGATCTCCGAAAGCAAGAACGAAGTCGCGCAACTCGAAGGCGAAGATGCGGCCGCGTCGGCCAAGGCCCAGAGCCTTGCCTCCTACACCCAGTTCCGCACGATGAGCGAACAGCGGGTGGAGACGGTCAACAGCCTCGCCGACAGTCGCTTCGACTGGGAAAGGGTGATGCGCGAACTCGCGCTCGTCCTGCCGCACGATGTCTGGCTGACGGCTCTCACTGCGACCGCGGCACCGGGTGTGAGCGTCGGGAGTGGAGGCGGGGGCGGCTCGAACATGCGCGGGGCGATCGCCGGCCCGGCGCTTGAACTGGGTGGTTGCGCGAAGGGCCAGGAGGCGGTGGCCGGCTTCGTCACGGCTCTCAAGGACATCGACGGGGTGACCCGCGTCGGCGTCCAGTCCTCGGAACTGCCAGAAGAAGGAAAGGCCGGTGGCAGCGAAGGCGGTGGCTCGGGTTCGTCGAGTGGCGACGAGTGCCGCACCCGGAAGTTCATCGCCAAGTTCGAAATCGTCGTCGCCTTCGACGCCGCGCCGGTCGCCGAAACCGAAGGCGAAGAAGCCCCTCCCGTCGCCACCGGGACGGTCGAAACGACCAGCTCCGAAAGCGCCGAAGGCGAAAGCTCGGAAGGCGAATGAGATGAGCCTCGGGCTGTCGTCCTCCAACCGAACGATCGTCGCGGTGATCGTACTCGCCGTCGTCGCCCTGCTCTTCTGGACGATGGTGCTGAACCCGAAGCGCGACGAAGCGGGCAAGCTCGAAGCGCAGGCGAGCCAACTGAAGACCTCGCTGGCTCAGCACGAAGCCGAAGTCGCCGAAGCAGAAACGGCGAAGAAGGAATTCCCGGTTGCATACCAGCATCTGGTGGTCGTCGGCAAGGCCGTGCCAGGCGGGGATGAAACGGCGTCTCTGCTCGTGCAGATGAACCACATCGCCGGTGGAGCGGGCGGCACCTTCCGCAACATCGGGTTGAGCGCCGCCGGCGGAGGCGAAGAACCCGCCCCGTCGACCCCAGCCGGCAGCGGGGAAGCGGCGGCATCCCCGACCGAGGTCGCGGCGTCGTTGCTGCCGCTGGGCGCAACCGTCGGCCCTGCCGGCCTCGCCGTGATGCCCTACGAAGTCACCTTTGACGGGAACTTCTTCCAGATCGCCGACTTCATCAAGGGCATCGATTCGTTGGTGGATACGAAAAAGAGCCAGGTCAGGGTGGATGGGCGCCTGGTGACGATCAACGGCTTCTCGCTCGAAGCGGCACCCGACAAAGGCTTCCCGGCGCTGCAAGCCAGCTTCGCTCTGACCACCTATCTGACGCCCCCGGGCGAAGGAGCGGCGGCCGCCGCTCCTTCTGAAGTTCCGTCCCCGGGCGAAGCGACGCCGGCCGCGGCCACGATAGGAGCGGCGCCATGAAGAAGCTGAAGGGACCGGAGCTGAAGATGCCGGAGCTGAAGATGCCTGCCTTCCTCAGCGATCTCTACTACGACCTGCGTGACCGGCGCCTGCTGCCGTTGGTCGCACTCGTGATCGTCGCGATCGCTGCGGTGCCATTCCTGCTCGGCGGCGATCCCGAGGAACCGTATGTGCCGGCGCCGGCCGGCGCCCTCTCCGCGCTCGGCTCGGAAAAGACCTCCAAGCTCACCGTGGTCGAGGCGACGCCGGGTCTGCGCGACTACCGCAAGCGCTTGAGCGATCGCAGCCCGACTAACCCGTTCAAGCAGCGCTACACCGGACTGCCGGAATCATCGCAGGTGCAGAGCAGCGCTTCGGCCTCGGGCACGGAAGCCTCCGGTGGCGGTCCGCTCACCGTCACCGAAAGCAACACGGTCGAATCGACCGAAGTCACCGAAAGCGGTGGCTCGGCGAACTCCGGGGGCTCGACGGGCGGTGGCGAAGGCAAGGGTCCCGAGCTCGAATTCGTTATCGACGTACAGGTCTCCCACACCGAAAAGACTGCCGACGGCGATGAAAAGATGAGCCCGATCGAAGTCCGGCACGACGTTCCGATTCTTGCCCAACTGCCGGGGAAGAAAGCGTCGGTGGTCACCTTGTTGGGGGCCAACGTCCAGAAGCAACGGCTCGTCTTCCTCGTCTCGCACGCGGTCAAGTCGATCAGCGGCGAATACAGCTGCGTCACGCGCGGAGAGATCTGCGAACTTCTCGAAGTCGGCGAAGGCATCCTGCTCGAATACGTCTATGAGCCGACCGGCGTTCGCTATGCGATCAAGGTGACGAATGCCGCCGTGATTCCGGCCCGCAAGAGCCAGGCTGCACGATCCTCGCGCGCGGCTTTCATGCTGTCGCATCCGTGGCTGACCCAGGCCCATAGCTTCAGTAAGTGAAGCTATGGCGCTAAACTCGCTCTAGCGAGCCGTTCCTACCCGAAGCCGGCTCCCATCTGAGGGTCTCACAATGAGCGCCGAGAGCAACTCCCGCTGTCCTGTCTGCCGCACCGCCGACGTCGTCTGCGGCAAGTGGACGCTCCTCGTCATTCGCGACTTGGCCGAGGGCTGCAGTCGCTTCTGCGAGCTCGAGCGCTCGCTGGAGGGCATCAGCCCGCGCACCCTCTCGCTGCGCCTGCGGGCGTTGGAAGAGGAGGGGATCGTCACACGCAACACCTTCCCCGAGGTCCCGCCCCGGGTCGAGTACGCGCTGACCAAGAAGGGCCAGGCGCTGGTGCCGCTGATCGAGGACATGCGGCGCTACGGCACCCGCTGGCTGCTCGAGGCAGATCCAGTCCCGGCGTAGGTCGCCGGGACTCCCCCTCCGGAACCCGCGCTGAAACGCCCGTTTCGGGCGCGCCTCCCATCTGCTCACAAGTTCCGGTGGGGGAGTCCCGGCGACCTTTTGCAATGTGTCGTGCAGGCGCAGGAGCGGTGCCCGGTGGGGGAAAGCTGGGGATGTGCGTGATCCCCTACTCAACGAGGCGCTTCGGCGACTGGCTGCCGAAGCTGCGACTCGCTTCACCATGCTCGTTGCCGGTGGAGAGCAGATCCCCTTCGACGTGGACGAGCAGGCGGGGCCCGACGATGCCTTCTTTCACAGCTATGTGCCGCTGACGGCGCGCTTCGTGCGTGAGCGCGAGGCAGAGCTGCGCTCGCTGCCCGCTTTCGAGCCGGCGCGCAACTCGGTCTCGCTGGCCGGTGTCGCGGCGCCCTACCTGGAGCAGCGCGGCGAGACCGTCTCGGCGGATCCCGGCGAGCGAGCCGCGCACATGCTGACCGTCTTCATGGCTGGGCTCTGGGACGGCTGCACCGAGTTCTCGCTCGACCGCGAGCGGCTCGAGAGCGCCCTCTCGGTCCTCGACGCCGAGGCCGGAGACGTCGACGAGGCGGACATCGTCGTCGTGCCGCTGGTCGGGTTGCAGATGCCGCTCGCACGGCTGCAACTGCCGCACGGCATGCAGCTCATCCGCGCCGACAGCTTCGAGGCGCCGATCGAGGCGATGCGCAGCGAGGGCATGGGCCGCGCCGCCTGGGAGCCGCAGTTCCTTGCGATCGCCGAGCAGGAAGAGGGGGTACATAGTGCCGCTGCCGCACTTCAGCAGCTCGCCGACCTGATCAGCGTCATGCGCCTTTTCAAGGCAGGGGGGATCGGCCTCGGGCCGCACGCCTTCGCGCCCACCGGCGAGGGCCGCTGGCGCCGCATCGCGACCGGCGCCCCGGCGCCCCGCACCGACGGCTACAAGCTCGACGAGGAGGAGGCGACCCAGCTGGTCGAGCTCGCCGAGACACTCGAGGCCAGGCCCGACCCGACCGGCCCTCTGGCTTGGGCGGTGCGCCGCTTCGAGCTGGGCTGCGAGCGACCTTCCCCGGCGGAGGGGCTGAGCGACCATCTTCTGGCGCTGCGTTCCGTGCTCGACGGGCAGGGCCCGGTCGGCGCCTCGCTGCCGATGCGGGCAGCGGCGCTGATCGCAGACGGGTCGACCGACCGGCTCGGCGCTCGCGAGCGGGTCGAAGCAGTGCAGGAGCTGGAGAGCGCGCAGATGTCAGGCGCCTCGGTCGAGAGCGCCGGCGAGCTTGCCGTTTGGGCAGAGGAATGCGTGCGCCGGATCCTCCGCGAGGCGGCGCTGGGCGAGCTCGGCGCCGACCTCAACGAGGCGGCCGACGAGACCCTGATCGCCACCGGCCTCGATTCAGGAGATGTCGAGGTTGCAGTGAGCGTTGAAGACGTGCCCGGCATGCCCGGACGCGAAGCGGAGGACATGCCGGTTGATCGAGACGAGGAGGAGCACGACATGGACCAGGACACCCGCATCCTCGAGCCGGTTCCGGCCGAGCACGAGATTCGCATCACCGCGACCCACTGGCTCGACGAGGTCGAGGTGGAGGAGAGCACGCTGGACTTCCCGGCGATCGAGGGAGACGTCTCGCACCGCGACCGGATCGACACCCCCCGCGTGCGCCACCTCTTCCCGGTCCCCGAGGACGCCGACTGGGAGGTCCGCGAGCTCGAGTACGACCACTACGAAGGTCGCAGCGCGAGCTAGGCCCGGCCCGCGGCGATCTCTATGCGTCGCTCGCTGCTGGCGAAGAGGTAGCGGTTGATCTCGGCGAGGCCGCCGAGATCGTGGACGTCCTCGTCTAAGTAAGGGACGCGGATCACGCCCTTGGTGCGCAGCTCCTTGGCAAGGTGCTCGATGTTGCGGGCGTCGCGCTCGGCGAGCGCTTGGTAGCCGGCGAAGTTCTCGGCAACGCGCCCAGCCAGATCCTCGTCGCCGAGCTTTTCGCCGAGCGCACCCTCGAGGTCTGCCCCGTCGCCGCGCAGGTGCTCGGCCGGGTAGTGGACCTTGTTGACGATGACGCCACCGAACGGCAACTTCGCCTCGACCAGCTTGCGGTGGAAGTAGACGGCCTCGTCGATCGGCTCGCCCTGCGGCCCGCAGACGACGAGGAAGCAGGTGTGGGGATCGGCGAGCAGGCTGTTGACCCGCTTGGCACGAGCCTGGAAGCCGTCGACCATGCCGCTGAAGGCGTTGAAGAACTCGGCCAGGTCGGCGAGCAGGTCGAAGCCGACGATCCGCTTGAAGACCGAGAGGGCGACCGAGGCACCGCGCCCGGCCACCTTCGCCGCCAGGCCGGTCGGCTTCATGAAGACGCGCAGCGAGCGGCCTTCGATGAACTGGGTGAGGCGTTTTGGGGCGTCAAGGAAGTCGAGCGCGTTGCGGGTAGGGGGCGTGTCGAGGACGAGCAGGTCGAAGCGTCCGCTGGTGTGCAGCTCGAAGAGCTTCTCCATCGCCATGTACTCCTGCGAGCCGGCCAGCGCATTGGAGATCTGCTGGTAGATGCGGTTGTTGAGGACGCGGTCGCGCGACTCCTCGCCGGGCGCCTGGCGGGCGACCAGCTCGTCGAAGGTCGCCTTGGCATCGAGCATCATCGCCCACAGCTCGCCCTTCATCTCGATCCCGTGCTGCTCGAACAGCTCCGGGTCGACACGGCTCGCCTCGTTGCCCAGCTCACGCAAGCCGAGCGAGTCGGCGAGCCGCTTCGCCGGATCGATCGTCAGCACGCAAACGCGCAGCCCGCGAGCCGCCATGCCGGCGGCGATCGCCGCCGAGGTCGTCGTCTTGCCGACCCCGCCGGAGCCGGCGCAGATGCAGATGTCCTTGCCTTCGAGGATCTCGTCGACTGCCGGCATCAGCCCAGTCTCTTTGCGAGCGTGTGCGCCGCCTCGACGCCCAGCTCGGGCTCGAAGAGGAAGGGAAGGGTTTTCACGGGCGCCTCGACCCGGCGCCGCAACCGCGCCAGCTGAGCCCGCTGGGACCGGGCGCGACCGTGCTCGGAGACGGCTGCGCGGGCCGCGGCGCGCACGCTCCCATTTTCGCCGTCGGCCAGTTCGGCGAGCCGCTCTGCCTCCTCTTTGGAGAAGCGCTCCGGATAGAGCCCATTGAGATAGATGCGGTCGACGGCGACGCCGACCTCCCTGCGCAGCTCGCTCTCCAGTGCGGCGGTCTCGTTGACGGGCATCTCCTCCGGCAGGGCGACGATCGCGGTCCCCGTGTGCTCCTGGTCGGTGATCAGGCGGTCGAGCTGCTGTGCCTGAGAGTGGATCGGGCCGACCCGGGCAATGGCGGCGAAGGTGCGCGGCGTCTGCAGGAAACCGATTCCGTGGCCGGTCGCAGGGGCGTCGACGATCACCAGGTCGTACTTGCGCCCGCTCTTGACCTTGCGGTCGAACTGGGCCAGCTCCCAGATCTTGCCGATCGTGACCAGCTCCTTGAGGCCGGGAGTGGCGGCGGCGAGGTAGGAGAAGATGCGGCTGCGGAAGAGCATGTCGCGCATCGCCCGGACCTTGAGCTGGAGCAGGACGTACTCGCGCATCGACTCGTCGGGGTCGATCGAGATCGACCAGAGGTTCTCGGCCATCTCGACCTCGTGGAAGCCGACCTCGGTGTGGTCGAAGATCCGCGAGGCGTTCTCCTGCGAGGAGACCTCGCAGACGATCGTACGCTTGCCTTCTTCGGCGGCGTGGAGCCCCAGCGCGACCGCGACGGTGGTCTTGCCGACTCCTCCCTTGCCGGTCACGAAGACCAGTCGCTTGTCGAGTAGCTCGGGGATTGGGGTGATTCCTAGCAATTTCGAGGAGTGGCAGGAAAAACGGGCAGTCATGCGAATACCCGCGCAATGGGATTCCTTAGCCGCAAGAACAAGTCCACGCCCGTGCCGACCGAAGATCCTCATCCGATCATGGAGGAGTTGCAGAGGATGGAGGAGGCGGTGCCTGAGCGTACTCGGGACGACGAGGGCTCTGAGCCCTCAGCCGCGGGTCCTGTCGCGGGGCAGGGGTCCCCGGCTCACCCGCCGGAGACCCCAGACCCCACGCCACCCACGGGTGGGGGGCAGGAGTCTCGAGTGCAGACGCCACAGGCTGTCGCACCGGCTCCCACCGCTGAGGTTGAGCTGGAGGACGCGGGGCCCGAGCGCTTCATGCCGAGAGATTTGATTGCTCCTTCGCGTCATGAAGCTGTCGTCGAAGAGCCCGTCGCCGAGGTGCCCACCGAGCATGCCGACGTGATCGCCTTCGCCAACCAGAAGGGTGGGGTCGCCAAGACGACCACGACCCTGAACTTGGCCGTTGCCTTCGCCGAGTCCGGTCACCGGGTGCTCTGCATCGATCTGGACCCGCAGGGGAACCTGACGATGAGTCAGGGCATCGATCCCGACAAGGTCGAGAAGAGCCTCTACGACGTGCTCGTCAACGACATGCCGATCAGCGAGATCATCCAGCACCGCGAGATCGACATCGCCGTCGCCTCGATCGACCTGGCCGGTGCGGAGATCGCGATGAGCACCAAGATCGGTCGCGAGCGCTCGCTGGAGAAGGCGCTGAAAGAGGTCATCGTCGACTACGACTTCGTCTGCATCGACACGCCGCCCAGCCTCGGGCTGCTGACGATCAACGCGCTGACCGCCGCCAACAAGGTGATCGTCCCCGTTCAGTGCGAGTATTTGTCGATGCGCGGACTGGTCCAGCTCCAGAACACGCTGAAGATGATCCAGGAGAACCTCAACCCCGAGGTGCGAATCGAGGGCATCCTGCCGACGATGCTCGACTCGCGCACGGTCCACGCCAAGGAGGCGGTGGAGATCCTCGAAGAGAACTTCGGCGACCTCGTCTTCCGCTCGCGCATCCGCAAGGCGATCAAATTCGCAGAGGCCCCGGTCAAAGGTGCCAGCGTGCTCAAGTACGATCCTCAGAGCAACGCCGCGGGTTACTATCGAGACTTGGCCGAGGAGGTTTTGGCACATGAGTCGGCGTAAGCGGGCGAGTATGCGCGAGGGTCCTCTTTCCGAGCTCTTCCGCTCGACCTCCGACGATGCCCAGCAGGATTCCCCTGAGGGACCGGACCGTCAGCCAGCGGGTCCTGTCGCGGGGCAGGGGTCCCCGGCTCACCCGCCGGAGACCCCAGACCCCACGCCACCCACTGGAGAAGCGCCTGAGACCGAGGGGTCGACCGAGTCACCACCCGAAAGGCTGAAGCGAGTCTTCTCCGAGGAGCCCGCGCCGCGAGTTGAACAAGCTTCTGAAACGCCCCGGTATGGCCGGGAGGAACCTGAGTATGAGCCGCCTGGCTCGGGAGAGCCGCACCAACCCGTCATTCGGGTAGTGGGAGTTGGCGGCGCCGGGGTGAATGCGGTCAACCGGATGGTCGACGCGAACGTGCCCGGGGTCGAGTTCATGGCCGTCAACACCGACCTTCAGTCGCTGCAGCTCTGCGTCGCCGACGTCACCGTCCACATCGGCGACGAGCAGACGCGTGGCCTCGGGGCCGGTGCCGATCCGCAGGTCGGCCACCGCTCCGCCTTCGAGGAGCAGGACAAGATCAAGCGCCTGCTCAAGGGGTCCGACATGGTCTTCGTCGCCGCCGGGGCCGGCGGCGGTACCGGCAGCGGCGCCGCTCCGGTCATCGCCCGCCTCGCCCGCGAGGTCGGCGCGCTGACCGTCGGCATCGTCACCAAGCCGTTCAGCTTCGAGGGCTCGCGGCGCGGCGACCAGGCCGGCAGGGGGATCGAGGACTTGGCTGCTGAGGTCGACACCCTGATCGTCGTCCCCAACGACCGCCTGCTCGAGGTGCTCGACCAGCACACCTCGATGGTCGAGGCCTTCCAGGTCGCCGACGACGTGCTGCGCCAAGGGGTGCAGGGAATCTCCGATCTGGTCACCCTGCCGGCGCTGATCAACCTCGACTTCGCCGACGTGCGGACGATCATGTCCGACGCGGGCCGGGCGCTGCTCGGGATCGGCATGGGCAGCGGCGAGGGCCGCGGCCTGCTCGCCGCCGAGAAAGCGATCTCTTCGCCGTTGCTGGAGACCTCGATGGAGGGCGCGCGGGCGATCCTGCTCTCGATCACCGGCGGTCCCGACCTCTCGCTGGTCGAAGTCAGCGAGGCGGCGAAGCTGGTCGGCGAGGCGGCCCATCCCGACGCCAACATCATCTTCGGCGCCAACATCGACGAGGAGCTGGGCGACCAGATCTGGGTCACCGTCGTCGCCACCCGCTTCGATGGACAGACCGCGCCGCGCCGCGCCGCCGAGCCGATGATCCGGCGTACCAAAGACACCGGCCGTGGTCGTCCTCCGCGCAACGAGAAGGCCGGCGAGCTGAGCAGCCTCGACGTCCCCGAGTTCCTCCCCGGCTAGGCCGACACGCCGATGACCGGCGTCGTCGCGGCGGGGCATCCCCTTACCGCCGAGGCGGGAGTCGACGTCCTGCGCGCCGGCGGCAACGCGGTTGACGCCGCGGTCGCAGCCGTACTCGCCTCCTTTGCCGTCGAGAGTCCCCTGACCGGCTTCGGCGCGGGAGGCTTCATGATGGTCAGCCGCGGGGAGGAGACGGTCCTGATCGACTTCTTCGTCGCGGCGCCCGGCAAAGACGGAATCGAGCGTGGGGTGGAGCTTGCCGCCGTTCCGGTCCATTTCGACGAGGAGACCGTGCAGACGTTCTACGTCGGGCCGGCGTCCTGTGGCGTGCCGGGGACCGCGGCGGGCCTGGAGCTGGCGCTAGGGCGGTTCGGCACCGCCCCGCTGGCCGATTTGACGCGAGCCGGCGTGAAGCTCGCCCGTGAGGGCGCTCCGGTCAACGCCGAGCAGGCCTACATCCTCGAGATCCTCTGGCCGATCCACGAGCGGCTGGACGAGACCAGACAGCTCTACGCACCCGACGGGCGGCCGCTGGGCGAAGGGGACGTCTTCCGCTTTCCGGAGCTGGCCGCGGCGCTGGAACGCTTCGGCTCCGAGGGCGCCGAGCCCTTCTACCGCGGTGAGGTCGCCGCCGCGCTGAGCGGCTACGTATCCGCGCACGGCGGCACTCTGGGTGCCGGCGACTTGGCCGAGTACGAAGCGATCGAGCGCCGGCCGATCCATGCCCCCTTCCGTGGCGCCGAAGTCCTCACCAACCCGCCGCCCTCCTCGGGCGGGATCCTGATCGCCTACTCGCTTGGCTTGCTCGAGCGGCTGGGGGAGACGAGCGGCCCCGAGCAGCTGGTCGCGGCGATGGACGCCGCCAACGGCGCTCGCGGCGAGGAGTTCGCCGAAGGCCTCTACGGCGAGGGCCTGGAGGGCGCGCTGCTCGACCCCCAGCGCCTCGATCTGAAGGCAGGCGATCTGCTCGGCTCGACCACGCACATCGCTGTGCTCGACGGCGAGGGAATGTGCGCCAGCGTGACCTGCTCCAACGGCTCCGGCTCCGGCGTCCTCGTCCCCGGAACGGGGGTGATCCTCAACAACATGCTCGGCGAGGAGGACCTCAACCCACTCGGCTTTCACGCGATCGCCCCCGGCCGCCGTGTGCCGTCGATGATGGCGCCGACGGTGGTGCGCCGCGACGGCGAGATCGAGCTCGGCCTGGGCAGCGCCGGCTCCAACCGGATTCGTTCGGCGATCCTGCAGACGGTCGTGCGCGCGGTCGAGCAGGGGATGGGCGCCGGCGACGCCGTGCGGGCGCCTCGCCTGCACTTCGAGCAGGGCGTCGTCCAGGCCGAGCCCGGGATCGACGAGGAGGCGCTGGCGCGGATAGAGGCGCGTGGCATCCCGGTTCTGAGGCGGCCACGGATCAACCTCTTCTTCGGCGGCGTGCAGGCGGTGGCCCGCGATCGGACGACGGGCGCCTTGAGTGGCGGCGGCGATCCGCGCCGCGGCGGTAGCGTGGCGGTCGCATGAAGATCGACTTCGAGGCGGAGGGCCTGCTCGACGGTGTCGAGGGCGACGCGCGCCAAGCGCGGCGCGAGCTGCTCGAACGACTCGCCGGCGAAGGCGTGCCGTTGGAGGAGCTGCGCGAGGCGGTCGAAGGCGGACGCCTGGCCCTGCTGCCGGTGGAGCGGGCCGTGGCCGGAACCGGAGCCCGCTACACCCCGCGTGAGGTGGCGGACAAGGTCGGCATCGACCTCGCGATCCTGCAGCGCACCAGCCTCGCCTTCGGCGTTCCCTACCCCGATCCCGACGAGCGCTCTGTGACCGAGGCGGATCTGGAAGCGGCGAGGAGGGTCAAAGCCTTCTACGACGCCGGTCTGCCGGAGGAGGGAATGATGCAGGTCGCCCGCACGGTGGGCATGGCGACGGCCCGGATTGCCGAGGCCAACCGCGACCTGGTCATCCGCACGCTGATGCAGCCGGGCGATACCGAGCAGGATCTGGCGCTTCGCTTCGCCGCCGCCGCCGAGCACATGCTGCCGCTCTTCGAGCCGACCCTCTCCTACGCCTTCCGCGCCCACATGCTCGAGCAGATCCGCCGCGACGTGCTCGGTGCCGGCGACATCGCCTCAGGGCAGCCGGGGACGGCAACCGACGTCTCCGTCTGCTTCGCCGACCTGGTCGGCTTCACCAAGCTCGGCGAGCAGGTCGAGACCGAAGAGCTGGGTCTGATCGCCGGCCGTCTCGACGAACTTGCGACGGCGGTGGCCGAACCGCCGGTGCGGCTGGTCAAGCTGATCGGCGACGCGGCGATGCTCGTCTCCACCGACGCCGCGGCGATGGTCGAGGCGGCGCTGCGGATGGTCGAGGCGGCCGACGAAGAAGGCGACGAGTTCCCCCGCCTGCGCGCCGGCATCGCCGACGGCTCGGTGCACGTCCAGGCAGGCGACTACTACGGCCGCCCGGTCAACCTAGCCAGTCGCCTCACCGGGATAGCCAAACCCGGCAGCGTCCTGCTGGACGCCGCGGCAAAGGCCGCGGCAGGGGAGGGCTTCGACTACTCCTACGCAGGCGAGAAACGCCTAAAGGGCTTCGATTCCCGCGTAAAGCTCTACCGGGCCCGTCGCAGTTCTTGATGCAAGATCATGCACATAGAGCTCAGGAAATCCCCACTCGCGTGTGCACGATGTAGCATTGCACGATCGTGCATAAAACTGAAGCCGTCCAACTACTTGCGAACCAAATTGGCGAAGAAGTAGCCCGAGAGCGAAAGCGCTTGGAACTTCGACAGGACGAGCTTGCGCTGATTGCAGGTGTAAGCACTCGGGTTGTCCATCAGATAGAGAACGGAAAGCCGACGAGTCGGCTCGACAGCTTCGTGCCCGTGCTGGACGCACTTGGCATGACACTAAGTGTCGTGCAATTACCACACGACAAAACTGACGATGGTCAGAAGTGAGTGGTCGGACCGGGGCAAAGCTCAGCGTTTTCCTAGGCGAAGAACGACTAGGGGAAATAGAGCGACGGGGGCCTTCCCGGTATCGCTTCAGTTATGCAGACGAGGCAGCGAAACGGCATGGAGACGGGAATGTGGTCCTATCAGCCTCGCTGCCCGTCCAGTCAGGTGCATTCGCGCCCGCCCGCTCGGCCCCTTTTTTCGAGGGATTGCTACCCGAGGGAGCAGTGCGAGCGTCCATTGCTCGCTCGTTTCATCTAAGTGAGGAAGATGGTTTTGGTTTGCTGAAAGCGCTGGGGGCAGACTGCGCTGGCGCGGTGACCTTGTTGCCGCCGGATGTAGAGCCCGGACTCAGACGTGGAAAGGAAGGGCCCAATCTCTTTGGAGACGAGTTGGGCCGCTTGATTGAGGAACTCCCGCAACATCCGCTGGGGATCGACCTGAAACCCGACGGCGTGCGACTAAGCCTAGGAGGTATCCAGCCCAAGCTGGTTCTAGCGGGCTCCTTTGCCATCCATGGGATTGTCGGAGGTCGAATCTTGACCGGATTCTGTCAGCCTCTGGATGGTGCTCCGAGTACTTGCTTGCTGAAGCCGGAATCCGGCGAGTATGAGTACCTGGTTGCAAACGAGGCTTTTTGTATGGGGATTGCCAGGAGCGTGGGCCTTGAGGCTGCTGAAACCGACATGATCGAAATTGGAGCTACGCCATGTCTATATGCAGAGCGCTTCGACCGCATGCGCGATGGACTTTTAGTGACCCGCGTGCATCAAGAGGATATGTGCCAAGCGCTTGGCATGCTGCCAGCGGCCAAGTACGAAGAGAATGGCGGCCCTTCCGTCGCGGTGATCGTCGATTTGTTGCGCAGACTGCGTGGCCCACGTATGGCCCGAGATATCAATGACTTTATCCATGCGGTGCTGATCAACTTTCTACTCGGCAACAGCGATGCGCACGGCAAGAATTTTGCCCTGCTCTACAGCCTCGACTCAGGTATTCGGCTGGCTCCCCTATACGACATTGTCTCGACCGCTGTGTATCCAGACGTGACCGATCGTATGGCGATGGCGATCGGCGGTGAGGTGGATCCCGGTCAGGTAGACCTGGCTGCGTGGGGGCGGCTTGCCGAGGAATGTGGTTTAGGCGGTGGTGTCGCCGCCGTTGTTAGACGAAGGGCAGAGGCGACGGTGCGAGTGGTGGAGCGGCATCGGGAAATCGTCATAGACAACGGTCGATATCGACCGGTAGTTGACGCGATTGTCGAAGTCTGCAGAAAGCGTGCAGCCCAACTCACGGGCGGCTAGCGAACGCTACGACGACTTGCGGCCCGAGAGCAGCAGGTTGTAGAAGAGCTCCGCTGGCAGATAGGGCTCCAGGACGCGGGTGTCGACCTTTTGCAGAGCGATATAGCTGTTGAAGGCGAAGCGGCGCCAACCCCACGAGACCGAGTTTGGCTCGGCGCTTGCCTCGACCGTGCGCAGTCCCCAGCCCCAAGCGTTGGCGAGCAGCTCCTCGCCGCCGACCCGCTGCTGCTCGAAGCCGCTGTCGCGCAGCAGCCGTCGTAGGTCGGCCGGGGCGAAGGCGTGGACGTCGACCTCGCCCTCGAGAGCGTGTCCGTTCGATTGCTCCATCTCGGGCATCGCGCGGGGGTTCGCCCCGACGAGGCGGCGCCAGGCGGGTGCGGCGATCATCCCGGCCCGCTTGGGCGCCGCCGCCAGGCGGTCGCCGTAACGGGAGGGCTCGCCGCAGAAGGCGATCGCACCGCCTGGCCGCAGCACCCGGCGGAATTCCGCAAAAGCACGCTCCAAGTCCGGGATGTGGTGCAGGACGGCGTGGCCGAATACGAGGTCGAAGCTCTCGTCGTCGAAGGGCAGTTCCTCCGCCTCGGTCGCCACGGTCTCGGCTTCCAGGCCCAGACCCTCGGCCGTCTCGGATAGCCGCCGCAGCATTCCCGGCGAGATGTCGGTCGCCGTCAGCCGCTCGATCGTTCCCATCTGCAGCAGGTTGAGCGAGAAGTAGCCGGTGCCCGAGCCGATCTCCAGTCCGTCGGCGAAGCTGAGCCCATCCAGGCCGCCGAGCGCCTTGGCGAGCTTCTGGCGCACCTGACGCTGCCCGGTGGCGCCGAAGTCGATGCCCCACTTGGCGTCGTATTCGTCGGCCGCGGCGTCGTGGTAGCGAGTGTTGACGTCCTTGATGTGGTCGGGCGTGGCGGTGGGGGAGGCAGGCATGGGGCGGGAACGGTACATGGATCGGCGCAACGCACATGGCACGGAGCCGCAATAGCGTCCCGACCGTGGCACGCGAGTACCTCCAAGAGAATCAGCCCCCCGGGGTGCCGCCGCTGCCGCTGACCGGCGAGCGGACGTTGCCGGACGTGCCCGAGGAGAACTATTGGTTCCGCCGCCACCTCGCCGTCTACGAATGGATCGCGGCGCGAGTCGCCGGTCGACGGGTCGTCGACATGGCCTGCGGCGAGGGCTACGGCTCCGACGCGTTGGCCACGAGCGCAGCGAGCGTGGTCGGGGTCGACGCCAACCCGGAGGCGCACGAGCACGCGCGCCTGCGCTACGTGCGCGACAACCTGCGCTACGAGCGGGACCTGGTCGAGAGCTTCTCCGAGCCCTGCGACGCGGTCGTCTTCCTGCAGACGATCGAGCACGTCCAGGACGCGGGCGCGATCCTCGAGCACTTCAAGTCGATGCTGGCCCCGGGCGGCGTTGCCTACGTCTCCACCCCCAACCTGCTGACCCTGGCGCCTCCCGGAGCGGAGAAGTCCGACAACCCCTGGCACGTGCGCGAGTACCGCACGGCGGAGTTCCGGGCGCTCTGCGAGGACCACTTCGGGCGGGTCGAGCTGCTCGGGCTTTTCCACGCGCGCAAGCTGCGCGTCCACGAGATCGCGATCGGGCTCGGCTGGGACCGCGTCCACAAAGGGCTGCGGCTGACCAAGCCCTTCTACGATCGCTTCACCCCGGCGATCGCCGCCTCGGATTTCGCGCTGCGCGGTGACGATCTGGACCGGGCATTGGACTTCCTCGCCGTCTGCCATGGCTAGGAGCCCATCTGAGAGCGCCGGCGACCTGGCGATCGTCCTTCACTCGCACATGCCCTACGTCGAGGGATTCGGGACCTATCCGTTCGGCGAGGAGTGGTTGTTCGATGCCGTGATCCGGTCTTACCTGCCAGTCCTCGAGGTGGCGCGGGATCTGACGATGACCGTCACGCCGGTCTTGGCCGATCAGCTGGAGGACGCCGGCGCGGCGGAGCGGTTGCGGGAGTTCCTGCTCGAGTGGCGGATCGGGGCCGCCGAGGCGGACGCTGCCGAGGTGCCACCCGAGTGCCGGGCTGCCTGCGAGGGGGAGTTGGTGCGCTACCGGCATGCGCTGGAGCTGTTGGACGCAGCCGGCGGGGATCCGCTGCGGCCATTCCAGGAAGCGGCCGAGGAGGGACGGCTAGCACTGGCCGCTTCGTCCGCGACGCATGCCGTATTGCCCTTGCTGGCGACTCGGGCGGGGCTGCGATTGCAGCTCGACGCCGGCATCCGCTCGCACCGGCGCCGCTTCGGCTGGGACGGTGGGTTCTGGCTGCCCGAGTGCGCCTACGCGCCGGGGATGGAGCACCGTCTGGACGAGCAGGGGGTGCGCTGGTTCTGCGTCGACCAGAGCGCACACGACGAGGATCCCCTGGACGCTCTTGCCCCCGTCGCCACGGATGCCGGCGGCCCGGTGGCGCTGCCGATCGACTGGGAGGCGATCCAGTGGCTCTGGTCGCTGGACGGGTATCCTTCCGATCCCGCCCACGCCCAGTTCGCGGGCAAATCGCTACGCGGGGTGAGGATCTGGAAGGTCGGTGGTGGGGCCTACGAGCCGGTTGCCGCCGAGGCGGCGGCACGTCGGCAGGCGGGGGAGTTCCTGGCTGCGATTGCGGCACGTCTGCGCGACTTTGCCGCGAAGCGCCGTCGCCGCGGCCTGATCGTCTTCGCGATCGACACCGAGCTGCTTGGGCACTGGTGGTCGGAGGGTGCGGTCTGGCTGCGTGAGGTTCTCGACGGCGCCGCAGAGGCCGGCGTCCGCCTGCTCACCGCCCCGCAGGCCCTGGCTGAGCACGAACCGGTCGAGCGGCCATTGGCCGCCTCGACCTGGGGCGAGGAAAAGGACCTGCGGACGTGGGACTCGCCGCCGGTCGCCGACCTCGCTTGGGGCGCGCGACGCCTGGAGTTGCGCCTGCTGAGCGCCCTGGCCCAAGGCTTGCGTGGGCCCGCCGCGCTGCGAGCGGCACGCGAGCTGCTCGCCGTCCAGGCGAGCGACTGGGCCTTCCTCGACAAGCGCGGCCAGGCGGGCGACTACCCCTTTCGTCGAGTGACCGATCACGCCGAGGCGTTGCTGGAGGCCATAGACTCTGCCGCCGGCAGCGACCCACGTATGCGAGCACTAGCCCCGGACCTGAGCCTCGCTCCCCTGCTGGAGCCCTAGATCTCCCTCATCGGATGACTCGCGTGCTGATCCTCTCCTGGGAGTACCCGCCGTTGATCGAGGGCGGCCTGGCACGGCACGTGCGCAAGCTCTCCGAGGCCTTGGTCGAGCGCGACGTCGAGGTCCACGTCCTCACCCGCGGCGGCGAGGAGTCGCCGGCCGAAGAGCGCCGCGGCGGCGTCCACATCCACCGCATCCGCGAGCCGCAGCGGCCCACAGAGCTGGGCGAGTTCGTCGCCTGGGTCGAGCGAATGAACTCCGACATGCTCGCCGCGGGGGTCGAGCTCGGCGACCGCTACAGCTTCGACCTCGTACACGGTCACGACTGGCTGGTCGCCAACGCCTGCGACCACCTGGCAAAGCGCTTCGAGGCACCGCTGGTGACGACGATCCACGCCACCGAGCACGGCCGTCATCAAGGTTGGGTCGACAAGCACCCGCAGAGCTACATCCATGGGGTCGAGCGCTGGATCACCAACCGTTCGGAGCGCACGATCGCCTGCTCGCACTACATGCGCGAGCAGATCGTCGACATCTTCGGAGTCGAGGAGGAGCGGGTCAGCGTCATCCCAAACGGGATCGATCCCGACGATCTCCCGATCCAAGACCCGGCCGAGCTGAAGCGCATGCGGGCCGAGTTCGCCGCGCCCGAGGAGAAGCTGGTGCTGCTGATCGGGCGGTTGGTCTACGAGAAGGGCTTCCAGCTTGCGCTGGAGGCGATGCCGCGGGTGATCGAGGAGGCTCCGGGGACTCGCTTCTTGGTCGCGGGCTCCGGCACTCACGAGGAGGAGCTGCACCGCCAAGCCAAGGAGCTGGGCCTCATGGAGCACGGCACATTCCTCGGCTGGATCGGAGACGACGTTCTCCACTCGCTCTACCGGATCGCCGACCTGACCGTGGTCCCCTCGATCTATGAGCCCTTCGGGCTGGTCGCGCTCGAGGCGATGGCCTCGGAATGCCCCTGCATCGTCGCCGACACCGGCGGCCTGCGCGAGGTCGTCCCGCACGAGGACGTCGGCCTGCGCTTCCGCTCGGACGACCCGGAAGCACTCGCCGAGGTCGCGATCCGCGTGCTGCGCGACGACGAACTGGGCCAGAGCCTCGTCGCCGAAGCCTACGAGCACCTGCGTCGCTTCGACTGGGGCGACGTCGCCGAGCGGACCGCCGTCGTCTACGCCGAACTGGCCGGCGACCCCAGCCCCGCCTGAGGCGCTCTCAGCGATCCCGAGCTAGTTCGACTGCGGGTCGCCTTTGGGAGCGATCGAGAAGCTGCCGCTTGTCGTGTTGCCCGGCGTCCACTCAATGCCTTCGATCAGTTCGACCGGCTGGATCTGCAGGGCGCTGGAGATTTTGATCAGGGTGTCGATGCGGGGGACGCGGGCGCCGCGCTCGAGCAGGCCGATCTCGGTCCGGTGCAGCGACGAGCGCAGGCCGAGCTCTTCCTGGGACAGGTTGGCGCGCCGCCGGCATCGGCGTAGGTTCTCGCCGAAGCGTCGGGCGACGTCCATCGCCGGAATTCTCTTGTCTGCGAGCTGAAGTATCTACAGCCGCCAATCGGGAGAAGCCGAGTCTCTGCGATGGAGGCTCATTGTATCACAGACAATAGCCTGCGGCTCAGACGGATCAGTCGGGCTGGGGGAGGGTGGTCCAGGCGGTCGGATCGGGTTCGACCGGATGGGGCCACTCGAGCTGCTCGGGGGCGTCGCGCATGCGCACGATCCGGGCCGGGACGCCGGCGACGACGGCGTTGGCCGGCACGTCCTTGGTGACGACTGAGTTGGTGCCGACGATCGAGTTGTCGCCGACGCTGACGCCGCGCAGGATGCAGGCGCCGTAGCCGATCCAGACGTTCGAGCCGACCTCGACCTCGCGGGTGTAGATGCCCTGCACGCGGATCGGCCGCTCGACCTCGACCACGCCGTGATCGAAGTCGATGAACATCGCCCGGTCGGCGATAACGCACTGCTCGCCGATCCGCACGCGCTTGTAAGCGGAGATCGTGCACTCCTGTCCCATCACGGTCTTGGCGCCGATCTCGACCACGCCCTCGTGGCAGCGGATCTTGGTCCCGTGGCCGATCCAGACGAAGCGGCCGAAATCGACCCGCGCATTGCGGGCGATCTCGAGTTCGAGGCGGGGACCGAGGAAGAGCAGCCCGTCGGTGCGCCAGCGCCAGCCGGCGCGGGTGAGGAGGCGACGCCACAGGTAGCGCAGCGCGAGCAGCGCATAACCCGGCGTCAGCATGCCGTTGCGGGCGCAGAAGCGGAGGAGGCGAATCACGGCCGCGGGAACTCTAGACTGGCGCAGCCATGCCCGACGCCGCCCAGGATCATTCGAAATCCAAGCCGCTCGCCGAGCGCCTCGTCGCGGGCGACAAGAGAGCGCTGGCGCGGGCGATAACGCTGATCGAGTCCGACGACCCGGCCGGCTGGGAGCTGGTGCGGGAGGTCTACCCGCGCACCGGCAAGGCGCGGATCGTCGGCTTCACCGGGCCGCCCGGCGTCGGCAAGAGCACCCTGATCGGAGCGCTGACCGCCGAGTTGCGCAAGGCCGAGCGCCAGGTCGCGGTGCTCTCGATCGATCCCTCGAGCCCCTTCACCCACGGCGCCCTGCTCGGCGACCGCATTCGTCTCTCCGATCACTTCCTCGATTCGGGCGTCTTCATCCGCTCGATGGCCTCGCGTGGCGCGCTCGGCGGCCTCTCCGAGGCGGCGCTGCAGGTCGCGCTGGCGATGGACGCCGCCGGCAAGGACGACGTGCTGATCGAGACCGTCGGCGTCGGCCAGGCCGAGATCGACATCGTCGACCACGCCGACACGATCGTGCTTGCCCTGATGCCGGGGTCCGGCGACTCGATCCAGGCGCTGAAGGCCGGGGTGATGGAGATCCCCGACGTGATCGTCGTCAACAAGGCCGACCACCCGATGACCGACACGATGGTGCGCGAGGTCCGCGGCGTGCTCGCCCTCTCGCATCAGCCCGGCGAGTGGCAGGTGCCGATCCTGCGCACCGAGGCGGCGCGGGGCGAGGGGGTCGAGGAGCTGGCGGTGAAGATCGACGAGCATCGCGCCCACATCGAGGCCGAGGGAACGCTCGAGCAGCGCCGCGCCCGCAACCTGCGCAACGAGGTGTTGGGGATCGCTACCTCGCGCACGCGGCGCCGCATGGAGGCAACGGCCGCGGCCGATCCCGAGACGGCGGCATTGCTGGAGCGGGTCGTTCGTCGTGAGCTCGATCCGGCGAGCGCGGCGAGCGAGCTGATGGAGCGGCAGTCCGGTGAGTGAGGCGGGGGCGCTGCCGAGCCTCGCCGAGGCGCTCGGCTGGAGCGGACTCGAGCTCGACGACAGAGGCGGCAAGGCCGTCGGGAGGGTCGAGGGGGCGTACGCCGACTCGGAGGCGGGCAACCCGGTCTGGTTGGTGGTTGTTGCCGGTCGCAGGCGACGCGCAAAGACGATCGTCGTGCCACTGCGAGAGTGCGCCGCGATGCCGGGCCGTGTTTGGACGGCCCAGGGGCGCGATGCGATGCTCGGCGCGCCCACAGTCGACCCGACCCGGCCGCTGCTGCGCGAGCACGAGGTGGCGATCTGCGCCCACTACGGGGTCGGCGAGCAGCTCGGTCGCCACGCTGAAGTCGCCGGTCGCGCGGAGGGCTCGGTCACCGCCCAGCCCGCATCGGGCTGAACCGATCGACTTCATCTCCTCGTAACCAGGGGATGGAAGAGTGAGCGAATGGTCCTGCTGATTCTGTTTGGCTTCGTGGCGGGCGCGGCAACCGCGCTCTCCCCATGCGTGCTCCCGGTGCTGCCGATCGCGCTCTCGGCCGGCGCCACCGGCGGGCGGCGCCGGCCGCTCGGCATCGTCGCCGGCCTCGCCGTCTCCTTCACCTTCGCCACCGTCGCCTTGGTCTACGTGATCTCGGCACTCGGCCTGCCCGACGACCTGCTGCGCAAGCTGGCGATCTTCGTCCTGCTCGGCTTCGGCATCTCGCTGATGGTCCCGCCGCTCGCCGCCCGGCTCGAGGCCTGGCTGAGCCGCTTCGCCGGCCTGGCGGGTGGGCCGCGCAGCGGCGGCGACGGCTTCTGGTCGGGAGTCGCCGTCGGCGGCAGCCTCGGGTTCGTCTACGCGCCCTGCGCGGGCCCGATCCTCGCCGGGGTGATCACCGTCTCGGCCTCGCAGTCGTTCACCGCCGGCCGGCTTGCGGTGGCGCTCAGCTACGGCATCGGCTCGGCCGCCGTCCTCTACTTCCTGATGCTGGGCGGGCGCCGCGTCATCGCTCCGCTCGCCCGCCGTGGCGTCGGCCTTCAGGTGGCGATGGGCGCGGTGATGGTCGTCGTCGCCCTGGCGATGCTCGGCAATTACGACGTCAAATTCCAAAATCAGATAGCCGCCGGTCTGCCCAGCTTCCTGGTCAACCCGTCGAAGCCGTTGGAGGACACCGCTGCCGCCCACAACGCCCTGGCGGAAGTGCGGGGATCGAGCGGGGGGCTGGGCGAAGCGGTGGCGGAAGCGGCACCGATGCCCGAAGCAGGCGGCCCCGGCCCCGCTTCGGGCCTGCCGGTGTACGGGAAGGCGCCCGAATTCGTCGACAACCAGCAGTGGTTCAACACGCCGGGGGACCGGCCGCTGACGCTGCGCTCGCTCCGCGGCCGCGTGGTCCTCGTCGACTTCTGGACCTACAGCTGCATCAACTGCCTGCGCACGCTGCCCTACCTGACCGCTTGGGACAAGCGCTACCGCAAGGACGGGCTAACGATCGTCGGCGTCCACTCGCCGGAGTTCCCCTTCGAGAAAGAGGCGAGCAACGTCGAAGAAGCGATCGAACGCAACGGCATCGAATATCCGGTGGCCCAGGACAACGACCTCGCCACCTGGAACGCCTACGGCAACCAGTACTGGCCCGCCGAGTACTTCATCGACTCCCGGGGAAGGGTCCGCTTCGCGCATTTCGGCGAGGGCGAATACGGCGAGAAAGAAAAGGTGATCCGCGAGCTGCTCGCCGAAGCCGGGAAGGCGCCGAAGCAGCGCCCCGCGCGCATCAAGGCGGTGGCCCCGTCGCCGGCGGTGACCACTCCCGAGACCTATCTCGGCGCGGCCCGCGCCGAACGCTTCGTCAACCCGATGCTCTCCCCGGGCAGTCACGACTTCGGCAGCCCTGGATCGCCGCCGGACAACGAATTCGCCTACCGAGGCAGCTGGAGGATCACCCTCGATTCGGCGACGGCGGAGCGTGGCGCGGCGCTGGATCTCTCTTTCGGAGCACGGCGCGTCTACCTGGTGCTGGGCTCCCCGGGGCGCAGCCGCCGGATGCGGGTCTTGCTCGACGGCCGCCCGATTCCGGACAGCCTCGCCGGCACCGACGTCCACGACGGCGTCGTCACGATCTCCTCGCAACGGCTCTACAACCTCGTCGACTTGCCAAAGGTCGAACACCGCACGCTCCGCCTGATCCCCGAAGCGGGAGTGACGGGCTACGCCTTCACGTTCGGCTAAAAGCTCGGTGGCGGTTTAGCAGCCGAGCTGGCGGGCGATGACCATCTGCTGCACCTCGTCGGTGCCCTCGCCGATGGTGAGGATCTTGGCGTCGCGGTAGAAGCGGCAGACCGGGTACTCCTCGATGTAGCCGTAGCCGCCGTGGATCTGCACCGCCTCCTCCGTGGCGCGAACGGCGAGGCGGCCGGTGATCAGCTTCGCCTGGGCCGCGGTCAGGGTGAACGACTGGCCGGCGTCCTTCTCCAGTGCGGCCCTCCAGGTGAGCAACCGGGCGGCCTCGATCTGGGCCGAGAGGTCGGCGATCTTCGCCTGGATCGACTGGAATTTGGCAATCGGCTGGCCGAAGGCGCGGCGCTCTTTTGCGTAGGAGATCGCCTCGTCGAGAGCGCCCTGGGCGAGGCCGACGCCCATCGCGGCGACGCCGATGCGGCCGCCGTCGAGGATGTGGAGGAAGTTCTTGAAGCCGTCGCCGCGGCGGCCGAGCAGGTTGGCCTCGGGGACGCGACAGTCCTCGAAGCTGAGCGGCCGGGTGTCGGATGCGTTCCAGCCCATCTTGCGGTAGGGCTCGCCGGCCTCATAGCCGGGCGTGCCGTTGGGGACGATCAAGTTGGAGATCTCCTTGCGCCCGTCGGCCTCGCCCGTGACGGCGGTGATCGAGACGCAGCCGGAGATGTCGGTGCCGGAGTTGGTGATGAACTGCTTGGCCCCGTCGATGACCCACTCGCCGTCGGCGAGCTTCGCCTGGGTCCGGACGTTGCCGGCGTCCGATCCCGCCTCGGGCTCGGTCAGCCCGAACGAGGCAAGCTTCTTGCCGCTGCAAAGGACGGGCAGCCACTCGTCCTTCTGCTCGTCCGTTCCCCAGAGGTAGATCGGCATCGTGCCGAGCGACGTGTGCGCGGCCATCGTGATGCAGACCGAAGAATCGATCCGAGCCAGCTCTTCCACCGCCAGTACATAAGAGAGCGTGTCGGCCCCGCCGCCCCCGTACTCCTGCGGGAACGGGATCCCCATAAGCCCAAGCCCGCCAAGCTTCGCGACGATCTCGTAAGGGAACCGCTTTTCCCGATCCAGCTCCTCAGCAACGGGCTTGACCTCCTGGAGCGCAAACTCACGCACCGTGTCCCGAAGAAGCTTTTGCTCGTCAGAGAGATCGAAGTTCACGGCGGGGAGCCTATTGCGCCTGAGGAGAAAGAGGAGGGGTGCCCGGTGGCGCAGCGGCGTCCCGTTTTTCGCACTGCTGGGTCAGCGAGAGCAGCAAGCCGCCAGGCGAAAAACCCAGCAAGCAACCGGGCACCCCTCCTCTTTCTCCTACAACTGCAAACTCTTGACCTGCAGCAACTCCTCGATCGCATAGCGACCGTTCTCGCGCCCGTGCCCCGACTGCTTGTAGCCGCCGAAGGGGGCGAGGGGGTTGAAGGCGCCGCCGTTGATCTCGATCTGCCCGGTGCGGATCCGCTTGGCGACGGCGATCGCGTGCTCCTGGTCGCCCGACCAGACGCCGCCGGCGAGGCCGTAGACGGTGTCGTTGGCGATCCGCACGGCGTCGTCTTCGTCGTCGTAGGGCTGGATCGCGAGCACCGGGCCGAAGATCTCCTCCTGGGCGATCGTCATCTCGGGCGTCACCTCGGAGAAGACCGTGGGGCGGACGAAGTAGCCGCGCTCGAGTCCCTCGGGAGGCGCGGCACCGCCGGTCACCAGCTTGGCGCCTTCGGCCTCGCCCTTCTCGATGTAGCCGCGGACGCGCTCGCGCTGGACCTCGGAGACGAGCGGGCCGAGCCGGGTCGAGTCCTCGAAGGGGTCGCCGGGGGTGAAGGCCTCGGCGGCGGACTTGGCCAGCTCCTCGGCTTCGGCCAGCTTCTCGCGCGGTACCAACATCCGGGTCAGGGCACTGCAGGTCTGTCCCGAATTGAGATAGCACTTGCCGACTCCGTCGGGGATCGCCTTGGCGAGGTCGGCGTCGTCGAGGATCACGTTGGGGGACTTGCCACCGAGCTCCATCGCGACCGGCTTTACCGTCGCCGAGGCCAGCTCGCTGACCCGCCGACCGGCTCGGGTCGAGCCGGTGAAGGAGACCATGTCGACGCCGGGGTGGCCGGCGATCGCCTCGCCGACGACCGGGCCGGTGCCGGTGATGAGGTTGAAGACTCCCGCCGGCAGGCCGGCGGCCTCGACCACCTCGGCGAGGATGAAGGCGTTGAGCGGGACCACCTCGCTCGGCTTGAGCACGACCGTGCAGCCCGCGGCCAGCGCCGGCGCGACCTTGGCGGCGATCTGGTTGAGCGGGTAGTTCCAGGGGGTGATCGCGCCGAGCACGCCGGCCGGCTCGCGGAGCACGCGCGAGTTGCCGATCTCCTCCTCCCAGGCGACTTCCTCCATCAGCCCCGGCATCGCGCCGAACTGCCCGATCGGGAGGCCTGCCTGGATGATCCGACTCAGCGTCAGCGGCATCCCCAGCTCCTGGGAGATCGTCGCGGCGATCTCGTCGCTGCGCTCGCCGAGCCCGGCGGAGATCGCGGCCAGGTAGCCGGCGCGCTCCTCGCGCGAGGTCCGCGACCAAGAGTCGAAGGCGTCGCGGGCGGCACGCACCGCGAGGTCCGCGTCTCCCGGCGTGCAGGCCGGAATCGTCGCCATGATCTCCTCGCTGGTCGAGTTGACCACCTCGATCGTCTCGCTGCTCTGCGGCTCGACCCACTCGCCGCCGATGAAGATCTCGTTCCGCGCTTGCACCTCAGCCGCCGTCGCCATCTCGCTCCTCCTGGTTGTCCCGCCTCATCTCGATTGAAGCATTGTGTCCCCTATATGGGCAACAAGTGTTCATCCTGCCGGGCGAGGGCGCCGGGGCCGGGGAGGGCGCGGGCGTCGCGGGCGTGCAGGACCTCGCCACAGTTCTCGCAGATACCCCGATCGTTGACCTCGCCGCCGCACTCCTTGTGCACGATCAGCATCGGCGGGCCGTCCGGCTCGGGGGAGTGGCGGTCGCCCCAGGCGAGCAGGGCGACCAGCGCCGGCCAGAGGTCGAGCCCCTTCTCGGTGAGGAAGTACTCGTAGCGCTCGGGGCTCGACTGGTAGGGGCGGCGTTCGAGAATGTCCTCCTCGACCAGCCGCTGCAGACGGGCCGAGAGCACGTTGCGGGCGATCCCGAGGCCCCGTTGCAGCTCGCCGAAGCGGCGGTTGCCGTTCATCACGTCGCGCACGATCAGCAGGCTCCAGCGCTCGCCGACCACCTCGAGCGCCTTGGCGATCGAGCAGACCTGCCCCGGATACTGGTGACCGAGCACAGAGTGATCTTGGCACACAAGGTTGCGTGAAGCAACCGAGTCGGTTAGGGTGGTCCCAATCGATGGTTGCTTGAAGCAACCCTTGGCCGAATGGAGGCGCAAGATGAGGCTGATTTCACGACACAGGCATCAGCAACGAGCGAAGGCTCCGCGGATCTCGATCAGCCAGGCGGAGATCGCCGCCGACCTGCATTACCCGGCGGGCCGCCGCCCCGCCGGCGGAGGCCTGGCGGCAACCGGCAGGCGCGGGGCGCGATGAGCGGCGAGTCCAACGGCGCCACTGCGGTCGACGCCGCGCTGGCTTTCGCCGAGTCGAGCCCTGAGACGAGCCGCAGCCGCACCCTCGTCTGGCAGGACCCGGTCCCGACCGCGGCGGCCGGCGCGACGATGACCGGGATCGAGTACATGGAAGCGATCGTCGCCGGCGAGGTTCCGCCGCCGCCGATCGCGGTGACGATGCGGATGGGCCCGATCGAGGTGGAGGAGGGTCATGCCGTCTTCTCGGGCGAGCCCGGCGAGGAGCACTACAACCCGATCGGCGTCGTCCACGGCGGCTACGCGGCGACCCTGCTCGACTCGGCGCTCGGCTGCGCCGTGCACACGACCCTGCCCGCCGGCGTCGGCTACACCTCGCTCGGCCTCGAGGCCAAGTTCGTGCGTCCGATCACCCGCGACACCGGCCGCGTGCTCTGCGAGGCCAACGTCCTCTACCGAGGTCGCAAACAGGCGACCTCGGAGGCCAAGCTGACCGCCGCCGACAGCGGCAAGCTGCTCGCCCACGGCGTGGCAACCTGCATGATTCTCGGCGGCTAGAACCTCGCTTAAAAATGAGCCTTGACCCGGGGCGCCAGGTTCTTTCTTCGCAATTTGCGTAGTGACGGTGTTGTTCCCCAAGAAGGCTTGGAGGATTCCAGTTTGAGACCTAGCAAGATACGGTCATGGCTTCGCAGCTCCCGCTCATTCACCAGCCGCCGGGTTTCTGCGCATACGCTGGCGCGGAATGCGACCAAGACTTCAACGGAATCGAGGCCCTACGCGGCCTTTTTCTTTATGGCTCCGAGCCGTCGGTGATTGCGAATACCATTGAGTCAGCCACGGCGCTGCTACGCCAGGGACGGGAGGATCAGGTCTGGAAGACCTGGAAAGACCTTGATATCGGTGGTCGCATCGTCTTTTGCGCGATCTGCAAGGCGATGCGTGGGTCGGGCACCGTCTACGCGGATGTAACGACTCTGAACTTCAATCTTCTGTTTGAGATCGGGATCGCAATCGGCCTTGGATTACCTGTTAGGCCAATTCGGGACTCGAGCTACTCGGTCGACAAAAAGGAGTTCGACGCCCTTGGTGTCCTGGACACCCTTGGTTATTTGGATTTCACCAATGCGGAAAACCTTGCTACATCGGTACAGGAGATAAATCCAACGGAAACCGTGGGGAACTTGCCGAAACGGACCTATCGCGAGTCGCCGCTCTACGTTATGCAGGGTCCAATTGATACTGACGGCGCCGTGCGGCTCCTATCGCTGATCAAGAAGTCTCGATTGGGATTTAGAACCTATGATCCGGCCGAGACCGCCCGCCTTTCGCTCCACAATGCCCGCAAGCAAATAGGTGGCTCCTTCGGCGTTTTTGCCCACCTCCTCTCCCCAAACCGAGATGGAGCCCGCGCATATAACGCACTATGTGCATTCGTTTGCGGAATGGCTGTTGCGCAGCAGAAACCGGTGCTGATGCTGCAGGAAGAGGCAGTGGAGCAGCCGATCGACTATCGCGACTTGGTTCAAGTCTATGAGTCGCCAAAGAATATCGATGACCTGATCCAGGAGCCGTTGAGCATGGTCGTCGAGCAACTACAGGCGGAACCTGTTCCGCAAGGCATACCGGTTGCAAGTCCGCTGGCTGAACTCGACCTCGGAGACACGGCAGCGGAGAACGAGATCGGCGGCCTTAAGAGGTATTTCGTGAAGACCGGGGTGCTAAACCAGATCATCCAGGGTCACGCGCAGCTCGTCGTGGGGCGAAAGGGTGCCGGCAAGTCCGCGATGTTCTACGGCCTGCGTGAACGGGTGCGCCGAGGTCAGCAGGTGCTGATTCTCGACATGCGTCCGGAAGGACATCAATTCACGCGGTTGCGGGAAGCGGTATTGGAAACCCTTGCTCTGGGCCAGCAGGAATACACGATCGCCGCATTCTGGACCTACCTCCTCTCCGCAGAAGTCGCGCACAAGATCTTGAACTCTCCCAGGGAGTTGCGTGCAGCGGAACGAGATCCGGATCGCTATCTCGCGTACAACGCATTGCAGGAGGCGTATTTCGCCCACGAATTGCAATCAGGTGATGATTTTTCGCAAAGGCTCTTGAGGCAGATTGATCGGATCGCGGCGCGCTTTAAGGGCGAGGGTGAAATCTCAGCACGGACGGACCTCACCGAGCTTGTCTACGGAGGGGATATCAAGACGTTGAACGATGCGGTCGCGGAGTATTTGATCCACGAGAAGGACGAGGTGTGGCTTCTCATAGACAACTTGGACAAGAGCTGGGCGACGAGGGGAAGCACTCCCGAGGACATGCTGATCCTGCGCGGGCTTCTCGACGCTAGCAATCGTCTTAAGAGCCAGCTGGAGGACAGGCGCGTCGCATTTCGCACGGTCGTGTTCATCCGCACGGATATCTACGAAAATTTGGTCAACCGAACTCCTGATCGGGGTAAGGACACCATCGCCAGCCTGGATTGGGGCGACTTAGAGGTGTTTCGGGAGATTGTCAGGCGGAGAATCATCGCAAGCACCCAGATCGATGGTGATTTCGATTCTGTTTGGTCGCAGATAGCGCCCCCTCTAGTTGGCATAGAGGACGGATTCAGTTACCTCCTGGAGCGAACCCTGGGCCGGCCCAGAGACTTGCTGATGTTCATTCAAGCCGCCAGTCAGGTGGCTGTTGATCGTGGCCATCCGAAGATCTCCACCGACGACATCAAGCAGGCCGAAGTCGGCTACAGCGAGGACATGCTCCTCAACTTGAGCTACGAAATCGACGACACCTGGCCTATGTTTTCCGAGGCTGTGTACGTATTTCATGGTGCACCCGAGGCAATGGGTCGCGCTGACGTGGAGAGTCGCCTGCGGCAGGCCGGGATTCGGGATGACGATATGGCCAAAGCTGTCGAGCTTCTCCTTTGGTACGGATTTCTCGGTGTTCGCATGAACGCAACGAACGAGACCCAGTTCAGCTTCGAGGTTCGCTACAACCTTAGGCGCTTGCAGCACGCGATCGAGATAGGGCAGGGAATGTTCACGGTTCACCCTGCATTTAGACCTGCGTTGAGCATCCCTGCCTAACGGCCACAGCGGGCTGGCCATTGCGGATCGAACGCGACCGCGTCTTACAGTGGGCGCGCGAGCTGCTCCTGCCGCCATCTTCATCATCCCCTGGTAGCGACGAAGCGGGCGTGGGGTTTTAAGGAACAGCTGGTGGTCGTCGGCACGTCACGACCGCCGCCGGATTGTCCGGGAAGGGGCCAGTGGCCGGGCTCAGCTGGCGAAGCCGCGCGCGAGCTCGACGAGCAGTCGCACGCCGAAGCCGCTGGCGTCGTTGCCGGTGTAGGGGCGGCCTACGTCCCAAGCGGTGCCGGCGATGTCGACGTGGGCCCAGGGGGTGTCGCCGACGAACTCCTCGAGGAAGGAGCCGGCGTAGATCGTCCCGGCCTTGCGCTTGGCCGAGGCGTTGGTGAGGTCGGCGACGGTGCCCTTGGTCAGCTCCTTGTACTCGGGGTGGAGCGGCAGCCGCCAGACCAGCTCACCGGTCGTCTCTCCGGCCTTGGCGACCTCGGAAGCGAGATCGTCGTCGTTGGAGATCACCGCCGCGTAGGTCGAGCCGAGGGCGATCAGGACCGCACCGGTCAGCGTCGCCAGGTCGACGATCCGCTCCGCGCCGAGCTCGACCGCGTAGGCGAGGGCGTCGGCGAGGATCAGGCGGCCCTCGGCGTCGGTGTTGTTGACCTCGACCGTCACCCCGTTGTACTGGGTGATGATGTCGCCGGGCTTGATCGCGGTGCCGGAGGGCATGTTCTCGGTCGAGGGGACGATCGCGATCAGGTCCAGCTCGAGGCCCAGCTCGGCGATCGCGCCGACGGCCTCCAAGACCGCGGCGGCGCCGGACATGTCCATCTTCATCTCGTGCATCGAGGCCGAGGGCTTCAGCGAGATGCCGCCGGTGTCGAAGGTGACGCCCTTGCCGACCAGGCCCAGGGTGGGGCCGGAGCCGCCGCCCGCGTAGCGAAGCACGATCAGCTTCGGATCCTCCGCCGTGCCCTGGCTGACCGCGACGAGCCCGCCCATCTCCTTGGCGGCGATCTCGTCGCGCCCGAGGACTTCGGCGCTGACCCCCTCGTGGTGGGAAGCGATCTCCCGCGCCCTGCGGCCAAGGAACGAAGGGGTGGCGACGTTGGAGGGAAGGCTCTGCAGGTCGCGGGCGCGGTTCTGCGCCTCGGCGCAGATCCGGGCGGCCGCGGCCGCGGCCGCTACGCCCTCGGGGGCGAGCAGGGTCAGCGACTCGAGGTGCGATGCGGGAGGGTCCGTCGGGTCGGTGCTCAGGTAGCGATCGAAGCGGTAGCCGGCGAGGATCGTGCCGGTGACGATTGCCTCGGCCGCCGCCTCGTCGCCCGACTCCGGCAGCAGCCAGGCGAGCGAGGTCGCCTCCAGCTTCGCGGCCTCCTTCGCGGCCACGGCGGCGGCGATGCGGATCCGCTCGGCGTCGGCGTCGTCGCGCTTGCCGAGGCCGACCGCGAGCACGCGACTGGGCTGCTCGGGGCGCAGCAGAGCCAGCTTCTGGAAGCCGCCCTTGGCGTCGCCGGCGCCTGGCGCTTCGGCCAGCTCGGCGGGCAGCTGCTCACCCTCGTAGAGGCCGACGGCGAGCAGGTCGGCGTCGGTTTCCGCGATCTCGATCTGACTGACTTCGACTCTCATGGCGAGCGAGTCTATGAGCTCCTGTCGCGCGATTCCTTTAGTCAACTATTACGTGACAAAGGAAGCACAACTTGACGAAGTGGCCCGCTATCGTTCCAGGCAGGGCCTTGCGGCCCTGTCTCGAGCCGAGACCCGGCACAAACCGACTAGAAAGGCCGCCAGATGCCCAGCACCGTCATCCTTGGAACCGCACGCACGCCCTTCGGCAAGATGGGCGGAACCCTCTCCTCGCTCGACGCCACCGACCTCGGCGGCCACGCGATCTCCGCGGCGCTGGAGCGCTCCGGTGTCGACGCTGACCAGGTCGACCAAGTCGTCTTCGGCCAGGTCCTGCAGGCCGGCCAGGGTCAGATCCCCTCGCGCCAGGCCCAGATCAAGGGCGGCGTCCCCAAGGAGGTCCCCTCGGAGACGATCAACAAGGTCTGTGCTTCGGGCATGCGCTCGCTCGGGATCGCCGACATGGCGATCCGGGCGGGTGACGCCGAGGTCGCCGTGACCGGCGGCATGGAGTCGATGAGCGGCGCCCCGCACCTGCTGCCCGGCGCCCGCTTCGGCTACCGGATGGGCCACGTCGAGACGATCGACTCGATGGTCCACGACGGCCTCACCAACCCCTTCACCGAGAAGCAGATGATCAACGAGGCGAGCGAGGTCTCCAACGAGCTGGAGATCACCCGTGCCGACATGGACCGCTTCGCCGAGCGCTCTCACCGGCTCGCCGCCGAGGCGACCGACGCGGGCCGTCTCGCCGACGAGATCGTCGGCGTCACGGTCAAGTCGCGCAAGGGCGAGAACACGATCGAGGCCGACGAGGCGATTCGCCCGGAGACCACGGTGGAGACGCTGGCCGGCCTGCGGGCGATCGGTGGCGACGATGCCACCCACACCGCCGGCAACGCTCCCGGCGTCAACGACGGCGCCGGCGCGATCGTCGTCGCGTCGAGCGATTGGGCGGAGAAGGAAGGCCGCACCGTGCTGGCCCGGGTCCTCTCCTACGGGACCGTCGCCGACGACTTCCCCTATCTGGCCAAAACCCCCGCCAATGCCGCCAAGCAGGCGCTCGAGAAGATCGGCAAAAGCCCCGAGGATGTCGATCTCTGGGAGATCAACGAGGCCTTCGCCTCGGTTGCCCTCAACTCGATGCGGATGCTCGGCGTCGACGAAGACAAGGTCAACGTCAACGGCGGCGCGATCGCCCTCGGCCACCCGATCGGCGCCTCCGGCTCCCGCATCGTCGGCTCGCTCGTCCACGAGCTGGGCCGGCGCGGCGGCGGCCTCGGCGTCGCTGCGATCTGCTCCGGCGGCGGCCAAGGCGACGCCATAGTCATCGAGGTCTGAGTTGGTGCAGCGGGCGGCTGCCTTCTTCGATCTGGACAAGACCCTGATGGCGGGGTCTTCGGGAATGCAGTTCGCCCGCGTCGCGACTCAGCACGGGATCGTCTCCCGTCGCCTGCTGGCGAGCTGGGGGGTCGAGCACCTGCGTTACCGGTTGCGCGGCACCACCGACGAGCGCACCACGGAGGTGCTGCGCGTCGCGCGCGACCTGATCTCGGGCGTGCCGGCCCGCAGCCTCGAGCGCATGAACCCCGAGGTGATGGCGGCGATCCTGCCGCGCGTCTACCCGCAGATGCTCGACGAGGTCTACGCCCACCAGGACGCCGGCCGCGCCACCTTCATCGTCAGCGCCGCCGGCAACGGCGTGGTCGAACCGCTTGCCGCCGTGCTGGGCATGGACGGAGGCATCGGCACTCGCTACGAGGTCGGCGAGGACGGCGCCTTCACCGGCCGCTTCGACGGGCCCTTCGTATACGGGCCGGGCAAGGTCGAGGCGATGGAGGCGTTCGCCGCCGAGCACGGGATCGACCTCGCCGCCTCCTACGCCTACTCGGACTCGATCTCCGACCTGCCGATGCTGCGCGCGGTCGGCCACGCGGTTGCCGTCAACCCCGATCCGCCGCTGGCCGAGATCGCCCGCGAGGAAGGCTGGCAGACGATGCGCTTCGAGCAGCTCGGCCGCCGCCTGGTCGCCCTCGCCGTAACCCTGCTGGCGACGATCGCCGGCTTCGGCGCGTCGCGCATAGCCGCCCGGCGCAAGCCGCCCCCTCGCCGCTTTCCGGTTCGTCGCGCCTAGACTGTTCGCATGGCGACCGAACCGCGGCAAAAGCCGCTGGAAGAGCGCGAGGCGGAGCGCACGACGATGTCGGGACACCCGATCGCGCCGCTCTACGGCCCTGAGCTGGCGCCGACCGACCCCGAGGAGTCGATCGGCCGCCCCGGCGAGTACCCCTTCACCCGCGGTCCCTACGGTTCGATGCATCGGGGCAAGCTCTGGACGATGCGCCAGTTCGCCGGCTTCGGCACGGTCGAGGAGACCAACGAGCGCTTCCACTACCTGCTCGACCACGGTCAGACCGGCCTCTCGACGGCCTTCGACATGCCGACCCTGATGGGTTACGACTCCGATCACGAGCGCAGCCTCGGCGAGGTCGGGCGCGAGGGGGTCGCGGTCGACAGCCTCGACGACATGGAGCAGCTCTTCGACGGGATCCCGCTCGGCGGCGTCACCACCTCGATGACGATCAACGCGCCGGCGGCGATCCTGCTCGCCTTCTACGTGTTGGTGGGCGAGCAGCAGGGCGTCCCGGCGGACAAGCTCGGCGGCACGATCCAGACCGACATCCTCAAGGAGTACATCGCCCAGAAAGAGTGGTGCTTCCCGATCGAGCCGGCGATGCGCCTTGTCACCGACATGATCGAGTGGTGCACGGAGAACATGCCGCGCTGGCACCCTGTCTCGATCTCCGGCTACCACATCCGCGAGGCCGGATCGACCGCGCAGCAGGAGCTCGCCTTCACGCTCAAGGACGGCTTCACCTACGTCGAGCGGGCGCTCGAGCGCGGCCTCGACGTCGACGACTTCGCCCCTCGCCTCTCCTTCTTCTTCAACGCCCACATCGACTTCTTCGAGGAGATCGCCAAGTACCGTGCCGCCCGGCGTATCTGGGCGCGCGAGCTGCGCGACACCTACGGCGCCAAGCGCGAGGAGTCGATGCGGCTGCGCTTCCACGCGCAGACGGCGGGCGTCTCGTTGACCGCCCAGCAGCCGCTCAACAACGTCGTGCGCACCTCGCTGGAGGCCCTGGCGGCTGTGCTCGGCGGCACCCAGTCGCTGCACACCAACTCCTTCGATGAGGCCTTGGCGCTGCCAACCGAGGAGGCGGTGCGGGTGGCGCTGCGCACGCAGCAGATCATCGCCTTCGAGTCGGGCGCGCCGAACACGCCGGACCCGCTCGGCGGCTCCTGGTTCGTCGAGAAGCTGACCGACGAAATGGAGGCTGCCGCCTACGACTACTTCGCTCGGATCGACGAGCTGGGGGGGATGGTCGAGGCGATCCGTCGCAACTTCCCCCAGCGCGAGATCGCCGACGCCGCCTTCACCTACCAGCGCGAGGTCGACGAGCGCAGCCGCATCGTCGTCGGCGTCAACGACTTCGTCCAGGAGGACGAGCAGCCGACGCCGATCCTGCGCATCGACCCGAGCCTGGAACGCAAGCAGACCGACCGCCTGGCGGCGACCCGCTCCCGCCGCGACGGCGCCGCGGTCGAGGCGGCCCTCGCCGAGCTCAAACGCGCCGCCGCGACCGACGCGAACCTGATGGCGCCGATCATCGCGGCCGCCCGCGCCCGCACCACCGAGGGAGAGATGATCTCGGCCCTACAAGAGGTCTTCGGGACCTACACGGAGAGTCCAGTGTTCTAAGCGCGGCTGCTGCAAACCGGCGCATCTCGGGGTCCTCAGTCGTTCGGATCGGGTCACGCACTAACAGTGCGCTCCCCTCACCTCACTCCCTGCGTCCCCGACCTGCTTGGTTTTCGCAGCCGTGCGCGATTTACGGCGTCTGCCATGCGAGAAGTCGATTTCGTGGCCATTGACCCAGATTTTCGTCTCCGGTGTGGGAAGCTCGGCCGCTTGAGCCAGTGGCCTCATCAGCTGCTCTAATGCCGTGTCCGGTGACGTTTGCCCGGTTCTGGCGCAGGCATCGTCGTGGCTGGCAAGGACGCAGACCCGAAGGCGTGGCAGCGCCACGTCGAGCGGTCGAGGACGCTGCCAGGCGCGGCGAGGGCAAGCCAGAGAGGGCGAACGTTGCCTGACACGGCATTGGCTCGGGTCGCTGAGTCGAAAGGCGAGGGGGTCGAGGAGCTTTCGCAGTGGGGCCACACCGGGCTGACCGCGGTAGTCCTCGAGCGACGCGTGCAACTCGTCCGCGCTCACCCGTCCGAGCTTGTCGGCCTCGTTTACGGCGCGCTCGAGCTGCATCGACCTCAGTCGCGTGGCCTGGTCGATCAACGTGCGTGCGGACGAAGTGAGCGGAATCCCTTCGTGAGCGGCGACATCGTCCATCACTGCCCGCGTGCGCCGGTGGACTCGGACCCCCGGCTGTCGGCTGCGCTTCCCGGCCGGCACGGAGATCTCGACCAGGCTGTTCTTCTCCACTCCGAATCCCCACAGCGCCGCCGCGCTGCCGTGGCTCATCACCGCATCCGGCCCGCAGGCGAGCACCGCCGCCATCCAGTGCCCACGTCTACCCAGTAGCGGTCGTCCCACCGCATAGACGCCGCGCCGCACGGGGTGCAACCGCCCGGCGGCGATCCTCCGCTCGATCTGGCGCGGTCCGAGTCCAAGCTCCAGCAGCTGGCGGCGCGCGATCGCGCCGTGCTGTTGTCTGACCAAAGCCCAGATCGCTGCATGCCTGCCGAGCCCCTCCTGCGACTGGTCATTGACCCACGCATACGGTGGTCAAGGGTTCAGTCGGGCGATTTTCTCCCCCCGGTGGTCTAATCTCCCGCCCGCTATGGAGGCAGCAACCGCCCGCAAGATCCGCGTCGTCGTCGCCAAGCCCGGCTTGGACGGGCACGACCGCGGGGCCAAGATCATCGCCCGGGCGCTGCGCGACGCGGGCATGGAGGTGATCTACACCGGCCTGCACCAGACGCCGGAGCAGATCGCCGAGACGGTGATCCAGGAGGACGCCGACGCGGTCGGCCTCTCGATCCTCTCCGGGGCCCACATGACGCTGGTTCCGCGGGTGGTCGAGCTGCTCAAGGCACAGGGTGTCGACGACGTCCTGGTTACGGTCGGGGGCACGATCCCGGCCGACGACATCCCCGAGCTGAAGGAGCTTGGGGTCGCCGCCGTCTTCACGCCCGGCTCGGGCACCGACGAGATCGTAGATTTCATCCGCAGTGGCGCCGAAGAGCGCCATCAGCGCGAAGAAGCTTGAAAAACCCGCGTGATGGGAATCACTCGGAATGCCACATGTTGTGTTGTGCTCCGCACATCGGACGGCGTGCTTGACAGCACACCGTCCGATGTATAGATAGACTGATTGACTGGTCAGTCAACAGCCTGAAGCAACAGCCAAGGAGGCTTGAAAGTTGAAGATCTGCGTCCTGGTCAAGGAGGTTCCGGACGCCGCCGTCCAGAAGCGCATCGACTCATCGACGATGCGTTTGGACCGTAGCGGCGAGAAAAACCTCAACCCCTTCGATACCCACGCCATTGAGGCCGCCATGCAGATCAAAGAGGGCGGCGCGATCCCGGTCGAGGAGGTCGTCGCGGTGACGATGGGCCCCGACTCCGCCGTCCGTGCGCTGCACAAGGCGGTGGCGCTCGGCGCCGATCGCTCGGTCCACCTCTCCGACGACGCCCTACAGGGCTCCGACGTCTGCGCCACCGGTTACTCGCTGGCGAAGGTGCTCGAGTCCGAGAGCCCGGACCTGGTCCTGCTCGGCCAGCAGTCCGACGACGGCGAGTGCTACACGATCGGCGCCGTCGTCGCCGACCACCTGAAGATGCCCTCGCTGACCCAGGTGATCAAGATCGACGTCAGCGACGGCAAGCTGCGCTGCGAGCGCCAGGCCGAGTACGGCTACGACACGGTCGAGGTCGAGTTGCCCGCCGTGATCAGCGTCGGCGACGCGATCAACGAGCCCCGCTACCCGAGCCTCAAAGCGATCATGGGCGCGAAGAAAAAACCGCTCGACGGCAAGGCCACCGGCGACGTCGGCATCGAAGCCGACATGGTCGGCACGGGCGGCTCCAAGACGACTGTTCTCGCGCTCAACCCGCCGCCTCCCAAGGAGGCCGGCGAGATCATCGAGGACGAGGACACCAACGAGACGGTCGAAAAGATCGTCGCCTGGCTCGACGAGAGGAAGCTGATCTAGATGGCAGGCATCCTGGTTTACGCCCTCCATGACGACGAGGGCAACTTCAACAAAAACTCGCTCGGGGCTATCTCCGAGGCGGCCAAGCTGGCCGGTGAAATCGGTGGCGAGGCCGCTGCGTTGGTCGTCGGCGAGGTTGCCGACGACGCCTGCGCCGCGCTCGGCAACTGGGGCGCGGCCAAGGTCTACCGGGCCAAGGGCGTGCCCGAGGGGCTGGCCCAGCCGATCGTCGACGCGATGGCGAAGGTCATCTCGGACGAGGGCTTCGGCTACGCGCTGTTCGGCGGCGGCCTGCTCGGCTTCGAGATCGGCGCCGGCCTGACCGCGCGACTGAACGCGGGCGTGACGATGGAGGTGACCGAGGTCAAGGTGCGGGACGGCAAGCTCGTCGCCGAGCGCCCGATCCTGCAGGACTCCCAGATCGCCGATGTCGGCTACGTCTCGGAGCCGGGGATCATCATCGGCCGCCTCAACGCCTTCGACGCCAAGGAGAGCGGTGGCACGGCTGAGGTCGTCGACGTCGACGTAGAGCTGTCCCCCTGGTCGACCAAGGCGACGATGGTCCAGCGCGGCGAGCAGCGTGGCGCCGACGTGAACATCGAGGACGCCGACATCCTCGTCGGCGGCGGTCGCGGCCTCGGCGCTGCCGAGGGCTTCAAGCAGTGCGAGGAACTGGCCGAAGCGATGGGCGGGGCGGTTGCCGCCACCCGTGCCGTGGTCGACGCCGGCTGGTATCCCTACGCGGCCCAGATCGGCCAGACCGGCAAGACGGTCGCGCCGAAGCTCTACCTGGCCGCCGGCATCTCCGGCGCGATCCAGCACAAGGTCGGGATGCAAAGCTCGGAGAACATCCTCGCGATCAACAAGGACCAGAACGCGCCGATCTTCGAGTTCTCGGATCTCGGCGTGGTCGGCGATCTGCACAAGATCGTCCCCAAGCTGACCGAGGCGATCAAGGCGAAGAAGGGAGGCTGAGCCGCCGGCTCGGCCTCACCTCTCGTCCGCGACAAAGGAGCAAGCGATGCCTGCCGTAAAGCCGATCGACTACCCGCCCCCGTTCGACTCCGCCGACGTGATCGGCCCGCCGACCGATCCGGTCGACGACCGGATCGAGGTCGGGATCGCGATAGTCGGTGGCGGCCCGGCGGGCCTCGCCTGCGCCAACAAAGTCATGCAGCTGCTCGAGGACGAGCCGGAGCTGACCGAGAAGCTGGGCGAAGTCCCGGTCGCGGTGATCGAGAAGGGCAAAGTGTCGGGGGCGCACCTGCTCTCCGGGGCAAACGTCGACCCCTCGGCGATGACGCGGCTGTTTCCGGACATGGACCCGGGCGACTGGCCGTCGGTCTACCAGGAGGTGACCAAGGACGCGACCTACTTCCTCACCTCCAAGGCCGCGATCCCGCTGAAGCCGCCGCCGCCCAACTTCCGCAAAGAGGGGACCTACACGATGTCGGTCTCCAAACTGGGCCGCTTCCTCGCCGACAAAGCCGAAGAGGCCGGTGTCTACATCCTCTCCGAGACCGCCGCGACCAAGCTGCTGGTCGAGGACCGGATCGTCAAGGGCGTGCGGTCGGGCGACCGCGGCCGCGGCAAGGACGGCGAAGAGTTGGGCAACTTCGAGCCGGGCTCGGACGTCGTCGCCAAGGCGACCGTGCTCGCCGAGGGCACGATCGGCCACCTCACCTACTCCGCCTTCGACTACTTCGGAATGCGCGACGGATCCGACCCGCAGGCGTGGGAGCTCGGGGTGAAGGAGGTCTGGGAGGTGCCGAAGCCGCTCGACCGCGTGATCCACACGCTCGGCTGGCCGCTGCGTTGGGGCGGCAAATACAAGGAGGCCGGCGGCAGCTTCATCTACCCGATGGGCGAGGACAAGGTCTGCTTCGGCCTCGTCGTCGGCCTCGATTATACCGACGCGACCTTCTCCGTCCACGACGAGTTGCAGCGCTTCAAGACCCACCCCTTCATCGCCAAGATCATCGAGGGCGGCAAGCGGGTCGGCTGGGGCGCGAAGACGATCCCCTCCGGCGGCTACTTCTCGCTGCCCAAGCGCTTTTCGGTGCCCGGCATGCTGGTCGCCGGCGACGCCGCCGGGATGGTCAACATCGCCGAGCTCGCCGGCGTCCACTACGCGATGCACGCCGGCATGTACGCCGCGGAAGCGATCGTCGAGTCGCTGAAGAAGGACATCGACTCGGTCAACTTCGAAAGCTACGACGAGGCGATCCGCAACTCGGTGATCGAGAAGGACCTCTACAAGTCGCGCAACATGAAGCAGCCGTTGACCAAGGGGCTGATCCGCGGCGGCATCGTCGCCAACATGCTCGTCGCCAGCAAAGGCAACTTCCCACCCGGCCACATGAAGGTCGAGGACAACGCCGAGCCGGCGATGCACCTCGGCACCGCCGCGAGCCGGTACCCCAAGCCCGACAACGAGGTCACCTTCAACAAGCTCGACTCGGTCTTCCTGTCGGGCAACGCGACCCGCGACGACGCCCCCAACCACGTGCGGATCCAGACCAAGGTGCCGCGCGAGCTCGCCCAGACCTGGGTCTCGATGTGCCCGGCCCAAGTCTACGAGATCCCCGACGAGCAGCTCGAGAACGGCGCCGCCGAAGTCGACGTCCACGTCACCGCCTCCAACTGCGTCCAGTGCGGCGCGATCACCGCCAAGGGTGGGCGCCTCACGTTGCCCGAGGGCGGCGACGGGCCGCTTTACCAGGAGACCTGAAGGCTTGGGGGAGGGCCGGGTGTCCCTCCCCATGAGGCCGTTGCGCAGCTGGGTCGCGGGCGAGGGTTCGATCGTCTGTCCGGGAGCCTCCTGGGGAGGGACACCCGGCCCTCCTGCAGGACCCCTCGGATTCTCCGGATAGGGTCGGCGCGTGGTTGCCCTCGGCATCGTTTCGGCGGTTGGAGCTTCTTTGCTCTACAACGCCTCGATTGCGTTGCAGGCGCTGGAGGCTCGGGAGGTGCCGGGGGAGCATTCGTTGCGGTTGTCTTTGATCGGGAAGCTTGTGCGGAACAAGCGCTGGCTTGGGGCTACGGCGTTGGGGTTGGCGGGTTGGCCGTTGGAGATCGCAGCGTTGCTGCTGGCGCCGCTTACGGTGGTGCAGCCCTGTCTGGCGAGTGGGTTGATCCTCTTGCTTTGGCTTGGGGCGACGCGGTTGGGGGAGGCGCCGGGACGGCGGGAGTTCGTCGCCGTCGCCGCGATCGTTGCCGGTGTCGGGGGCGTCGCTTGGGCGGCGCCGGAGCGAACTACCGACCATGCTGGGACTTTGGCTATCGCCGCCGCCTTGGCGATCGTCGCGATTCCTATCGCCCTTCCCTATCTCCTGCGCCGTCGAGCGAGTGTGGTCGGCACGCTGATGGTGCTCAGCGCGGGCTGTGGCTACGCCTGGACCGCGATCGCCAGCAAGCTGCTCACCGACGAGCTGGCCGCCGGCGCGATAGTCGTCGCGGCCCTCTGGCTCGGCACCGCCGCTGCGTCGGAGGGCGTGGCGCTACTCAGCGAGATGAGCGCCCTGCAGCGCCGCGCCGCCACCCACGTAGCCCCGGTGATGTTCGCGGTTCAGATCCTCGTCCCGGTGCTGCTGGCGCCGCTGATCTTCGGCGAGTCCTGGGCCGATACGCCGCTCGGCGGCCTCGCCCTGGTCGCCTTCATGGGCCTCGCTGTCGCGGGGACCGTTCTCCTGGCCGGGTCGAAGGCGGTCGGCGCCGTGATCGACAGCGCACATCAAGAGCCTGTCTCTTTAGATAACTGACCGGTTTCGCTGCTAGCCTGACGCGGCTTTGGCTTCCCCAGTCAGCCCTCCACTCGACGCGAGCAAGTTCGCGATCGGGTTCGATCATCGCGACCGCGCTCGCCTCTTCGAGCTGTGGGCGCAGGTGCTCGACTCCGAGCAGTGGTCCGAGGGCGCGATGCTGGAGGCCTTCGAGCAGCGTTGGTCGCGTTGGAACGACCTGCCCAGCCTGGGCCTGTCCAGCTGGGCCGGCGGGGCCCTTGCCGCGCTCGAGTTCGCCGGCGTGCGGGGCGAGACCGTGCTCTGCCCGTCCAACACCTTCATGGCCTCGCCGCTGGCGGCGATCAACGCCGGCGCCGAGGTCGAGTTCGTCGACTGCAACCGCACCGACCTCTGCATGTCCTTCGAGGACTTCGAGCGCAAGGCCGAGCGCCTGAAGCCGAAGGCCGCGATCCTCGTCCACATCGGTGGCCACATCGCCTTCGACTCCGAGCGGATCGCCGCCTACTGCCGCGAGAACGGGATCTTCCTGCTCGAGGACTGCGCCCACGCCCACGGCGCCGAGTGGGGCGAGCGCAGGCCGGGGAGCTTCGGCGACGCCGGCGTCTACTCGCTCTACGCGACCAAGACCGTCTCGACCGGGGAGGGGGGAGTGCTCGTCTCCGCCAACCCCGAGCTGATCGAGTTCGCCGCCAAGTTCCGCAACTACGGCAAGTTCGAGCACGAGGTCGACGGCCTCAACTTCCGCATGAGCGAGTTCACCGCCGCCCTCGGCCTCGTCCAGGCCGATCGCATGGAGGAGATCGTCGCCTGGAAGAACGCCTACGCGGCCAAGCACCTCGACGCCCTGCACCCGGCGCGACCCGAGCTGCCCGAGGGGATGACCTCCGGCCTCTACAAGTACATAGTCTTCGCGCCGATCGAGAAGTCGACCGGGCGGGTCTACGAGGAACCCTGCCACCGGATCATGGGCCGCGACGACGACCTTCCCAACACCGACTGGGTGGCCGAGAACCACTGGTGCGTGCCGCTCTACTACCGCCCGGAGAGCCGGGAAGACGTCCTCGCAAAGGAGGAAGCATGAGGGTCCTGGTAACCGGCGGCGGTGGCTTCATCGGCTCGCACGTCGTCGACCGGCTGATGCGCGACGGCCACACACCGCGGATCTTCGATCTCAGCGCCTCGCCTTACCACTCGCCGCTCGAAGTCGAGACCTTCACCGGCAGCATCACCGACCCCGCCAACCTCGATCTGGCGATGCGCGACTGCGACGCGGTGATCCACCTCGCCGCCGTCGCCGACGTCTCACACGTTCTCGCCGACCCGGTGCTGGCCGAGGAGGTCAACACGCGCGGCACGCTCAACGTGCTCGAGGCGGCCTGCCGGGCGGAGGTCGGTCGCGTCGTATACGGCTCGACCACCTGGGTCTACAGCGACTGCACCGAGCAGGCGGTCGACGAGGAAACGCCGATCCCGGCCCCGCGCCACCTCTACACCGCGACCAAGCTGGCCGGGGAGACCTACTGCGCCGGCTACGCCGAGCTCTACGACCTCGAGTACACCGTGCTGCGCTTCGGCATCCCCTATGGCCCGCGCGCCCGTGCCGCCGGTGTGGTCGCCAAGTTCACCGACCTGGCTTTCGAAGGCAAGGCGCTGACGATCGCCGGCGACGGCAGCACCACTCGCAGCTTCATCTACGTCGAGGACCTGGCCGACGGGATCGTCGCTTCGCTGGCCCCCGAGGCCGCCGGCCGCACTTACAACCTCTCGGGCGACGAGGTCGTGACCATCCTCGAAATCGCCGAGCGGGTCCAGGAAAACACCGACAATTGCGAGATCGTCCACACCCCGCCGCGCCCGGGCGACTTCCCCGGTAAGGAGATCTCCAACGTGCGGGCGCTGGAGGAGATCGACTGGAAGGCCGAGACGAGCTTCCGTGAGGGCGTCCGCCGCTACGTCGAGTGGGTGCGCAACACGACGAGACCACCCGATCCGATTCCCAGCCTGAAGCCGGTGCTCAGCCACAACGGCAATGGCAACGGTCGCGCTCCAGGTTCGCTGCTGGAGGGGGCGAGCGACGAGACAGGCGAGCGCCCGCCGCGGGTGCTGGTGCTGACCGCCGACATTGGCGAGGGCCACGACCTCCCCGCGCGGATGATCAAGGAGGACGTCGAGCGGGAGATTCCCGGCGCCACGGTTGAGATCGTCGACGGCCTCAAGGCGATGGGGCGGATCTCCTCCTCGGTGGCGCGCGACGGATCCCGTTTCACCTTCCGCTGGATGCCCTGGCTGTTCGACCTCCAGTACTGGCTGATCACCAAGTTCGCGCCGACGCGCTGGCTGATGCACCACCTCAGCTACCTGGTCGGCGCCCGCGGCTTGATGCGCGTCGTCGAAGAGCACCAGCCCGACGTTGTCGTCTCCACCTACCCCGGCGTGACGGCGGTGCTGGGCATGCTGCGCGAGAACAGGCGCTTGCTGGTGCCGGTGCAATCGGCGATCACCGACCTCGCCGGTCTGCGCTACTGGGCGCACCCCGGAGTCGATCTCCACTTCGTCACCCACCCCGAGTCGATCGAGGAGGTCGAGCGGCTGGTCGGGCCGGGCAGCGTCGAGTGGATGCGACCGCCGATCGCACGCGACTTCCTGATGCCGCGCACCCGCGCCGCCGCGCGCGAGGCGCTCGGCGTGCCGGCCCACGCCCGCATGGTTCTCGTCTCCGGCGGGGGCTGGGGGATAGGCGACCTCGAAGGCGCGATCGACGCCGCGCTCGCCGGCGAGGACACGCTCGTCGTCTGCATCGCCGGTCGCAACGAGTCCGCCCGCGAGAAGCTGGAGCAGCACTACGCGGGCAACGAGCGGGTCCAGGTGATCGGCTTCACCGAGCGGATGAGCGACTGGATGGCGGCCGCCGACGCGATGGTCCACTCGACTGCCGGGCTGACCGTGCTCGAGGCCCACATCCGCGGTTGCCCGGTCGTCTCCTACGGCTTTTCGGCCGGTCATCTGCGCGCGAACAACGCCGCCTTCGAGCGCTTCGGCCTGGCCGAGGTGGCGCGCTCCGAGCACGAGCTGACCTCGACCTTGCGGCACCTGACCAAAGAGCGTCGCTCGCCCGATTCCAGCTTCGCCTCGCTGCCGTCGATTGCCTCGCGGGTTCTCACGGCACGGCCGCGGATCAAGCCGCAGCCGGTGTGGCGATTGCGGATGGAGCGCGTCGCGGCCGCCGTCAGCGTGGTCGCCGTCGCCGCCGTGATGCTGCTGGCCGTGATCCACCGTGAGACGCCGTACCGCGTGATCGCCAAGCCGCTGGAGAGCCGCATCCACCTCGGCAAGGACGAAGACGCTGTTGCCGCGCCCGCGGTGCAGACGGCACAGCCGGCCGCCGCGCACAGCGCGGCGGCGACCGAAGGGCATTGATTCAGGCTCTTGCCTCTGTCGTCCCGCGCGTGGCGGATCGATACGGGATCGTGCGGCGCCAGGACGGGGTCGACGGCGTGGCGCTCAGCTTCGACGACGGCCCGCATCCACAGGGCACGCCGCTCGTGCTGGAGATCCTGCGCGAGGCCGGAGCCCGGGCGACCTTCTTCCTCGTCGGCGAGCAGGTCGAGCGCCGCCCCGCCCTGGTGGCCGAGATCGTCGCCGCCGGCCACCGGGTCGAGCTGCACTGTCATCGCCACCGCAACGCGCTGAGGCTGACCGGCGGCATGTTCCTGGACGATGCCGAGCGGGCACGGGCGGCGATCGAGGAGGCGGGCGGACAGGCAATCGCCGACCATCGCCCGCCCTACGGGATCTACAGCTCAGCGGCCCTGCGAGCCTGCCGGCGGCGCGGCTGGCGCCCGGTCCTCTGGTCGCAGTGGGGAAAGGACTGGCGCGGTCGCGCCACCGCGCGATCGATCGCTTGCCAGGCGACCGGCTCGGCCCGCCCCGGGGACATCGTCCTCCTACATGACGCCGACTACTACAGCGCCCCCGGTTCCTGGGTGCGCACCGTGGCGGCCCTGCCGATCATTCTCGAGGAGCTCGGCAGTCGCGGGCTGAAAACGGCCTCGCTGCGCCGCTGAGCCGGCGGCGCGAGGGTCCACTGCTCGCAGCCGGCGAAGGCTTCGTCGAGCCGCCGCGCCATCGCGCTTCTCCTCGTGGGCCGATCCTGGTCGAAGATTTCCTGGGGCATGAATCCCTCTCCGTCCTGTAGGGGGCGTTGACATAACCCTCGCGCGTCTGTCGGACGAAAAAAAGTGCAATTAGCGGAAATCGGCAATTAAGTCCGCAAGTTGCGCCGGTTGATCCAAGGGCACGAACGTCTTGGCGTCATGAATCTCGACCAGGCGGGCGTTGGGAGCTTCTCCAGCCAGCCGCTGCGCGTACTTGATCGGGAAGAAGCGATCGCCGGGGGCCCAGGTGAGCAGGATGGGCAGCTCGGAGCTGCGCAGCTTCTCCGCTGCCTCCAGCGTGTAGCGCTTGTTCATCCCCATGGTCACCTTCTTCACGTCCCGCTTTACGTCGGGGTCGTGGAGTCCGGGTTGCATCCACGAGGCGACCAGGTCGGCCGGGATCGGGTTCTTCGAGAAAGGCTTGAAGGCCGCGCGGGCGAGGGCGCCGACGCGGAATGGCGCCGCCAGCACGGCCATGCCGCCGGGCAGGGCTGCGATCGGCGGCATCGCCTTGAAGATCCCCGGCGGGAAGTTCTCGTGCGTGTCGCAATTGGTAAGGACGAGGCGGCCGATCCGCTCGGGGTGGCGGGTGACGAGCACCTGTGACATCGCCCCGCCGGAGTCGTTGCCGACGATCGTCACGTCGCTCAGGTCGAGTGCCTCGAGGAAGCTCGCGATCGTCGCCGCGATCCCGTAGGGGGAGAGGTCGGCATCGGGCTTCATCGCCACCTGCTGGGCGCCGATCGGCCAGTCCGGGGCGAAGCAGCGATAGCGGTCGGAGAGGCTGTCGACGACACCGTCCCAGAGGCGGCCGTCGACGAGGTAGCCGTGGACGAAGACGACCGGCTTGCCCTCGCCGGCCTCGCGGTAGCGGACCCTTCCGGCGGGCAGGTCGATCTCGCGGCGCTGATCTGGCTGGCTCATTGCATCCTCCTCGGGAAGTGTTTCCGGCCGATGGGCCTGGTAAATTACATACAGACTGTATGAATGTCAAACGGACCCAGGCGGAACGCTCGGAGGCGACGCGCGATGCGCTGATCGCGGCAGCGCGGATCCTCTTTGCCGAGCGCGGCTACGCCGCTGTGGGCACCGAGGAGATCGTCCGTGCGGCGGGCGTCACTCGCGGGGCCCTCTACCACCACTTCGACGGCAAGCGCGACCTCTTCGAGGCGATCTACGAGCGGATCGAGGTCGAGCTCGCGCAGCGGATCGCCGCCGGGGCTCTCGACGCGGGAGCCACCGAGCCACTGGAGGCGATGCGGGCGGGTGCGGAGATGTTCCTGCGCGCCGCCACCGAGCCCGAGGCGCAGCGAATCGTCCTGATCGACGGGCCTTCGGTGCTCGGCTGGGATCGCTGGCGGGAGATCGCCACCGAGCACGGGCTCGGCCTGATCGAGGCAACCCTGCGGGTGGCGATCGAGGCCGGCGCGATCGCCGAGCAGCCCGTTCGACCGCTCGCCCACGTACTGATGGGCGCCCTCGACGAGGCGGCGATGCTGGTCGCCCGGGCCGAGGACCCCGAGCGGATGCGCGCCGAAGTCGGCCGCACGCTGGACGCGCTGCTGGCCGGGCTCAGTGCCGGGTAGCGGGGCCGCGAAGCGCCGAGGCCTGGTCCGGCGCCCGCTTCTGTGGGGCCTCGGTCACGGCCGGCTCCATGATGTCCTCGTGGGCGAGGCGGCGCGACTCCTTCTGCGCGTACATCCGCACGTCGGCGAGCTGCAGCGCGGCCGAGGGCTCCTTCTCCTCGCCGGGCACCTCGACCGCGCCCCAGGCGGAGCTGACGTCGAACCCCGGCCCCATCGCGGTCAGCGCGCTGGTCGCGGCGCGGCTCACAGCCTCGAAGCGATCCGGAGCACAGGTCAGCAGCACGCAGAACTCGTCGCCGCCGATGCGGTATGCGGTTCCGTCCTCTCCGACCGCGTCTCGCAGCGCCCCGCCGAGTCTCCTCAGCATCTCGTCTCCGGCGGGATGGCCAAAGGTGTCGTTGTAGTGCTTGAAGCCGTTGAGATCGAAGAGCAGCAGCATCAGCGGGTGCTCCTCGTCCGCCCGAGTGACCTTGGTCGGCAGGTCGACCTGCATCCGTCCTTGATTGGCGAGCCCGGTCAGGGGGTCGATCCGCACCTGCTCGAGCAGCGCCTTGTTCTCGCGATCGCTCATCGCCAGCCGCACGATCACCGCGGTCATCGTCGCCGCCCAGAGGACGGTCGAGAGGCCGCTGGTGGCGCTGAAGTACTGCATCGCGAAGAGGCCGATCATCACCCCGGCGAAGACCGGTGGGACGATCATCTCCCGTCGTCGGTCGCCTTCGGGCGAGGTGATCTCGGCCGCCGCGGCGGGCTGCCATACGGCGGCACCGAGGCAAACCGCGGCGATCAGATAGATCGGGTCGATCCAGTTGCCGTCCGGGATGGCTTCCCCGGTCGACTGGAGGGTGTAGGCGATGTCGGCGATGACGAGCGCCGAGAGGCCGGCGAGCAGCAGCGACCAGGTCCGTCCCGGCCGCCAGCCGGTCAGCGCGACCACCCCGACGACCATCGCGACCATCGCGATGTCGCCCAAGGGGTAGGCGAGGGTGGTCGCGACCTGCAGCGGCGTGCCTTCGGTCTTGCTGGCGACGAAGTCGAAGACGAAAGCGGCCCCGAGGGCGGCGGTGCCCAGCGCCGCGATCGCGCCGTCCATCCAGAGGCGCCAGTTCATCTCGTGCGCCCTGGCGCGGACCAGGAGGGCGAGCCCGGCGTAGGCGAGGGGGTAGAAGAGGAGGTAGCCGACGTCGGCGGGGGATGGATAGGGAGCGTTCGCGTTGCCTTCGATGAAGATCGCCCAATAAACCTCGGCGGCGCCCCAGAAGAGGATCGCTATTCCGATCAGGATCCAGGCCCGGCGCTCGGGACCGAAAGCCGACGCTCTGACCAGGCAGGCGACCCCGGCGCCCAGCACGACCGCGTCGTAGACGACGCTGCCGATCGCGAAGTTGAAGCTGTCGCCAATGCCGAGCCAGTAGTGAAGGGCGACGAGAAGAGTGCCACCGAGGAGCAGGATCGCCAGGGACGCGCGCAGGACGCGCGCGAGGGCGCTGTCGCCGGCCGCCGGTTCCCTCGTGTTCATGCCCAGCTATCGGCAGTTCGAGGCCATTTCCCAAGCCTCGAACAGAGTGCTTGCGCACTTCTCTAGACTTGAGTGACGATGAAGGCAGGAATTCACCCCGATTACAAGCTTGCTCACGTGCATTGCTCGTGCGGCAACCAGTTCTACACGCGCTCCACGGTGGAGGATCTGCACGTCGAGCTCTGCTCGGAGTGCCACCCCTTCTACACCGGCAAGCAGAAGCTCGTCGACACGGGTGGGCGGGTAGAGCGGTTCCAGCGGCGCGCAGCCAAGCACGCCAAGGCCTCCAAGTAGAGTGGCTGTCCCCGCGCCCCCACGCACGCCTGGCGGCACCGGACACACTTCGCGGGGCGGCGTCCTCGGTCGGCCAAATAGCGCTGCTATTCGGCCTCCCTGCGTCCTACCCCCGCTCGGTCCGGCACGCGCCAGCCGTACGCGCGGACCCGCGGACAGCCACTAGCCATGGGCGCGGAGACAGTCTCTCCGCAGGCTGAAGGCATCTCCTCGAACGGGGCAGACCCGCTTCGCATGCCCGATGGCGCCCTGGTCGCGAAACGCGACGCGCCGGTCGGCGGGCAGGCGGTGCTGGAGGGCGTGATGATGCGCGGCGTCTCGACCTGGGCGGTCGCGGTGCGCAATCCGGAGGGCCAGGTCGAGCTCAGCTCCGAGCCGCTGGTTCCCTGGGCGCAGCGTCATCGCCTCTGGCGAGTGCCGGTGCTGCGCGGCGTCGTCGCCCTCGGCGAGTCGCTGAAGATCGGCTTCCGCGCCCTGGCGATCTCCGCCAACGCCCAACTCGAGGAGGACGAGGAGGGGGAGAAGGAGGAAATCGGCGGCTGGGTCTGGGGGCTGACGATCGTCCTCTCGATGGTCTTGGCGATCGGGCTCTTCTTCGTCGTCCCGGTCGGGCTGACCAGCCTGATCAAGGATCAGCTCGGCAACGCCTTCCTCTTCTGGCTGGTCGAGGGAGTGCTCAGAACCGCGATCTTCATCGGCTACATCGCCGCGATCAGCCGCCTGCCGGACCTGCGCCGGGTCTTCGAGTACCACGGCGCCGAGCACAAGACGATCTCCTGCTACGAGGCCGAAGACGAACTCGTGCCGGCGCGGGCCAAGCTCTACTCGCGCCTGCACCCGCGCTGCGGCACCAGCTTCCTGCTGATCGTGATGGTCCTGGCGATCTTCGTCTTCGCCCCGATCGGGCTGCCGGCCTGGTACTGGTTGGTCGCCTCGCGGATCCTCGGCATCCCGCTGATCGCCGGGCTCTCCTACGAGGTGATCAAGTGGGCCGGCAAAAACAGGCGTAAACGCTGGGTCCGGGCGGTGATGTGGCCGGGCTTGATGCTGCAGAACCTGACCACGCGCGAGCCCGACGAAGAACAGCTCGCGGTGGCGATCGCCGCGCTGGAGAAGGTTTTGGCCGAGGAGAAGCCGCTCGCGGCCGGCGAGTCTCCTATTGAGATAGTCGCTTAGGGCACCAGCGAGCCGGGTGCCCCTCCGTCGGAGGCCGTTGCGCAGCCGGTCGCTTGCCAGGGCTCGATTGCTTGTCCATGAGCCTCCGCCGGAGGGGCACCCGGCTCGCTGCCCTCTATGTTTCTTTCTTCCATGATCGAGGCGCTTGTCGAACAGATCGAAAGCCGGTTCTCTGAGCTGGAGGCTCAGATGTCGGACCCTGGCGTGATTTCCGATCGAGAGCGCTATGCCGACGTCGGGCGGGAGTATCGGGAGCTGCAGCCGGCTCGGGTGTTGGCGGGTGAGTGGCGGACCCTCAAGGACGATCTCGAGGGGGCGCGGGAGCTGCTGGAGGAGGGTGAGGACGCCGAGCTGCGCAAGGTGGTCGACGAGGCGCCGGCGAAGCTGGAGGAGCTCGAAGAGGAGATCCGGCTGGCGATGGTCGAGCGCGACCCCAACGACGCCAAGAACGTGCTGGTCGAGATCCGCGCCGGCACCGGCGGGGACGAGGCGGCGCTGTTCGCCGGCGACCTCTACAAGATGCTGACCCGCTATGCGGAGGAGCGCGGATTCGCCACCGAGGTTCTCTCCCAGTCGGCGGCCGAGGTTGGGGGCTTCAAGGAGGTGACCTTCGCGATCAAGGGCGAGGGCGCCTACTCGATCTTCAAGTTCGAGGGTGGCACGCACCGCGTGCAGCGTGTGCCCGAGACCGAGTCCCAGGGCCGCATCCACACCTCGACCGCGACGGTCGCGGTGCTCCCCGAGGCCGAGGAGGTCGAGGTCGAGGTCGACCAGAACGACCTGCAGATCGACGTCTACCGCTCCTCGGGGCCAGGCGGTCAGTCGGTCAACACGACCGACTCGGCGGTGCGGATCACCCACAAGCCGAGTGGGATCGTCGTCTCGATGCAGGACGAGAAGTCGCAGCTGCAGAATCGCGAGAAGGCGATGCGGGTCCTTCGCGCGCGGCTCTACGAGCGCGAGCTCGCCGAGCAGCAGGCAAAGGTCGCCGCGGAGCGCAAGGCGCAGGTCGGCAGCGGCGAGCGCTCCGAGAAGGTGCGCACCTACAACTTCCCCCAGGGCCGGGTCACCGACCACCGGATCAAGCACACGTCGCACAACATCGAAGGGGTGCTTGCGGGCGATCTCGCCGAGTTCAGCGACGCCTTGGCGGCGGAGGAGAAGAGGCAACGCCTCGAGGCTGCGGCGGCCTCGACCGCCTGAGCGTCGTGGCCGGGACCGCCACCGCAGGCAGCGTCCGCGAAGCCCTTGCCGGCGCCGCAGACGCGCTCGCGGCGGTAGGCGTCGAAGCTCCCCGCCTCGACGCGGAGCTGCTGCTGGCCGAGGCGACCGGCTGGGATCGGGCGCGGCTTGCGGCAGAGCCGGAGACCGGGGTGCCGGCGAGCGCGGGCAGGCAATTCGGCGAGATGGTGAGGCGGCGGCTGCGACGCGAGCCGGTCGCCTACATCCTCGGCCGCAAGGGATTCCGCCACATCGAGCTGACGGTCGATCGGCGGGTGCTGATTCCCCGGCCCGAGACCGAGCTGTTGGTCGAGCTGGCGTTGGAGATTGCCCCGCGGCGCGTGCTCGACATGGGGACCGGCTCGGGTGCCATCGCCCTTGCTGTCGCCGACGAGGTGCCGAACTGCGAGGTCATGGCCACCGACACGTCTGCCGCGGCGCTCGCCATCGCGCGGGCGAACGCGGAGCGTCTCGGCTTGGCCGACCGGGTCGAGCTCGTCGAGGCGATGCTGCCGCCGGACGCCGGCGGGCTCGACTTGGTCCTCGCCAACCTGCCCTACGTCGCCGAGCCCGAATGGGAGGGACTGGAGCCCGAGGTGACCCGGTGGGAGCCGCGCGAGGCGCTGCTCGCGGGGCCGGACGGGCTGGATGTGATCCGCGCGGCGATTCCGGCCGCCGCGGAAGTGGCGCCGTCGTTGGCGCTCGAGGTTGGCGCGGGGCAGGCGCCGGCGGTCAGCGAGCTGCTCTTCGAGGCCGGCTTCGCGAAGGTCGAGACCCGCCCCGACCTCGCCGGCATCCCGCGCGTCGTCTGGGGGCGGCGGTGAGCGAGCTCGTCTCGATCGCGCGCGATGGGCCGGGGGCGGCGCGCAGCGCGCTGGAGCGGACGATCGCTACCGGCGGAGTCGCGGTCTTCCCCGCCGACGGCCTCTACGGGCTGGCCTGCGACCCGCTCGATGCGGCGGCGATCGCGCGCATCCACGAGCTCAAGGGCCGCGACGACGGCAAGCCATCGGCGGTCATGTACTTCTCGCCGCTGGCGATGCGCGAGCTGGTCGAAGGGCTCGGGTCGCGTACTCGCCTGGCACTCGGCGCCCTCCTGCCCGGCCCGGTGACGCTGGTCGTCGCCAATCCCGAAGGTCGCTACCCGCTCGCCTGCCGCGAGGACCGCGCCCGCCTCGGCGTTCGCCTGATCGGCGGGCCGCTGGCCGGCGCGATGTGCCCGCTGTTCCAGACCTCGGCCAATCTCAGCGGCGAGCCGGCGCCGTCTCGTTTCGAGGACGTTCCGGCCGAGATCGTCGCCGCGGCGGACCTCGCGATCGACGGCGGTGGGTTGACCGGCCTGCCCTCGACCGTCGTCGACCTCACCGATTTCGACGCGGGGGGAGAGTGGGCCGTCCTGCGCGAGGGAGGGCTCTCCCTCGGGGACCTAGCAGCCCGGCTGACCGAGGTAGGGGAGCCGGACCAACCGTCGTGAGGTGTTGTCGTGCTCGTCGGACTCGAAGAGCAGTTCCTTCGGGTCGACGGTCATCGCGAAGGCGAAGCAGCCGCGCAGGCCGCTGACGTTTATCCACTGCTTGTCGTAATCGGCAGGGTAGATGTCCGACCAGCCGACCGAGGTGCCGAGCGTGACCGCCCTGGTGTAGGGGTCCTGGTCGCAGCCGGGGTAATGGCGGGTGCTCGGCGAGCGCTTGCCGGGGCGAGTGCGCTCGAGGTCGCGCAGGCAGTAGTTGAGCTTTGGGCTGGTGCGTATGACCGGCCCGACCTTGCCGTCGGGCCCGACCCGGCGCAGCTCGAAGCGGGCGAGCTGGTGGACCTTCCAGTAGCTGCCGCCGAAGTACGGGCCGACGTCGGTGAAGTGCAGGCTGGCCCCGGTCCGCAGGACGAGGCGCCCACCGCCCTTGCGGTGGATCCGCTGGTTGACCCGCATCGTGTGCCAGCCGTCGCGCCGGCCGCGCAGCTCCATTGGGCCCTTGCCGCGGCTCTCGACGTCGCTCGTCGCCCGCAGGAGCAGCTTTCCGCCGTAGCCGGTCTCGTAGATTTCGCTCGGCTTGCCGATCCGCAGATTGGGACAGAGCAGATCGCGAGCTTCGGGGCCTTCGCAGGGATTGGCCTGCTCCGCGGCAGCGGTTGGCACGAAGAGCAGCAGCGAGAGGGCGGCGATTGCGAGGGACGCGCGGCTTTTCACCGGCGGCAGGCTATCCCGACCCGTTGGTATCGTCGTTTCACGGTGAGCGAGCTACCCGAAAACTTGCAGGCGGCACCTCTGAGCGAGGTCGATCCGGCGATCGCCGCCGTGCTCGACGCCGAGCTGCGGCGCCAGCAGGGGACGCTGGAGATGATCGCCTCGGAGAACTTCGTGCCGCAGGCGGTGCTCGAAGCCGTCGGCTCGGTGCTGACCAACAAGTACGCCGAGGGCTACCCCGGCAAGCGCTACTACGGCGGCTGTGAGGAGGTCGACGTCGCCGAGCAGCTGGCGATCGACCGGGCCAAGGAGCTGTTTGGCGCCGAGCACGCCAACGTCCAGCCGCACTCCGGGGCTCAGGCCAACAACGCCGCTTACATGGCGCTGCTGGAACCGGGCGACACCTTCCTCGGGATGGCGCTCGACCACGGCGGTCACCTCAGCCACGGGATGAAGATCAACGTCTCCGGCAAGCTCTACAACCCGGTGCCGTACCACGTGCGTCGCGATGACCTGCGTGTCGACATGGACGAGGTCGCGAGCCTCGCCGAGGAGCACAAGCCCGCCCTGATCGTCGCCGGCTGGTCGGCCTACCCGCGGCAACTCGACTTCGCTGCCTTCCGCGCGATCGCCGACTCGGTTGGCGCCAAGCTGATGGTCGACATGGCGCACTTCGCCGGCCTCGTCGCCGCCGGCGAGCACCCCAACCCGGTGCCGTACGCCGATGTCGTCACGACGACGATCCACAAGACCCTCGGTGGGCCGCGCAGCGGCATGATCCTCTCCCGCGAGGAGCACGCCCGGGCGATCGACAAAGCGATCTTCCCCGGGCAGCAGGGCGGTCCGTTGATGCACACGATCGCCGCCAAGGCGGTGGCAATGCGGATCGCCGCCAGCGAGCCCTTTGCCGCCCGTCAGCGGCAGACGATCGCCAACGCGCAGGCATTTGCCGCCGGGCTCGAAGCCGGCGGCGTGCCCGTCCTCACCGGCGGAACCGACGTCCACCTCGTCCTCGTCGACCTGACCCCGAGCGGCCTCGACGGCAAGACCGCCGAGGCGCGCCTGGAGGAGGTCGGGATCACGGTCAACCGCAACGCGATCCCTTTCGACGAGCGCCCGCCGATGAATCCCTCCGGGTTGCGGATCGGCACCCCGGCGCTGACCACCCGCGGCCTGGTCGAGGAGGACCTGAGCGAGATCGCGTCGGTGATCGCCGCGTCGCTGACCGGCGACTTCGAGGCAGAGAAAGCCGGCCTGCGCGAGCGCACCGGGACCCTGATGGATCGCTATCCGCTGTACCCCGAGCTGGCCGCGGCAACTGTCTGACTCGCTGAAGATATGGGTGGACATGAGCGCTCCCGCTCACGTCCTCGTCCTGCGCCCGATCATCGAGCGCCTCCGCACCCGGGGCCACGCCGTCGAGGTCACCTCGCGCGACTACGCGCAGACGCAGGCGCTGCTCGAGCTGCACGGCATGGAGCACACGCCGATCGGCCGCCACGGTGGCGCTTCGCGGGTGCGCAAGGCAGCACGGCTTGGCGCCCGCACCACGGCGATGATTCGCTTCGGCCGCGGCCGTTCTTTCGACCTCGCCCTCGCCCACGGCTCCAACGACCTGGCGATCGCGGCGCGGCTGCTCGGCGTCCCCGAGGCCAACATGCACGACTACGAGTACGCGGTCACCCAGCACCGGATCGGCTGTCGCCTCGCCAAGCGGGTGATGTTCCCCGACACGGTGCCGGCGGAGCGCCTGCGCCGCTTCGGCGTCGGGCCCGAGAAGCTCTTCCCCTACCCGGGGCTGAAGGAGGAGTACTACCTCTACGACTTCGAGCCGGACCCCGATTCCCTCGAGCGCCTCTCGGTCGACACCGAGCGCGTCGTCGTCGTCGTCCGTCCGCCGCCCGACGTCTCGCTCTATCACCGTAAGTCGAACCCGCTCTTCCCGAAGGTCCTGCAGCGGCTCGGCACCGACGAGAACGTGCACGCGATCGTCCTGCCGCGTACCCAGGCCCAGCGCGAGCTTGTCGAGAGCCTCGCCCTGCCCTCGCTGATCCTGCCGCCCGGTGCCGTCGAGGCGCAGAGCCTCGTCGCCCTCGCCGACCTTGTCGTCTCCGCCGGGGGAACGATGAACCGCGAGGCGGCGGCGCTCGGCGTCCCCGTCTACACGACCTACGGCGGGCGCCTCGGCGGCGTCGACGAAGCGCTGATCCGCTCGGGCCGTCTGCGGCCGTTGACCGACCCGCGCGCCATCGAGCTCGAGAAACGGACCGCGGACGCGACTCCGACCAAGCGGGACCCTAGTCTGCTGGTCGAGACGATCCTCGGTACGGTCGGAGCAGATCATCCCGTCGCGGCAACCGACATCCCAAGCTGACTCCCTGGTGCAGTGTCCGGTGACGTTTGCCCGGTTCTGGCGCAGTCATCGTCGTGCCTGGCAAGGACGCAGACCCGAAGGCGTGGCAGAGCCACGTCGAGTGGTCGAGGACGCCGCCAGGCGCGGCGAGGGCAAGCCAGAGAGGGCGAACGTTGCCTGACCCTGCACCCACTCTGCCCGACGACGTCCAGGCCGAGCTGGAGCACTTCATCGCGCTCGCCGGGGACGGCGAGTCGCGCCCGGTCGACGCCGTTCTGCGCGGCCTCGACGTGCTCATCTCAGCCATCTTCTTGTTGGTCCTCTTGCCACTTCTGGCGCTGACCGCGCTGGCGATCGTGCTCACCTCGGGACGGCCGCTCTTCTACCACGGCGCCCGCGTGGGCATGGGCGGGCGGCTCTTTCGCATGTACAAGTTCCGCACCCTGAAGCCGGATGCGGAGGACCGCCTCGGCCCCTACCTGGGAGAGGAGCTGACCAGGCGAACCGAGGAAGAGGTGACGCGGATCGGGCGGGCGCTGCGCAAGATCCACCTCGACGAGGTGCCGCAGCTGTGGAATGTCCTGCGCGGGGACATGGCGGTGGTCGGGCCGCGGCCGATTCGGCCGGCCTTCTTCACCGAGCTCTGCCGGGAGATCCCGCAGTACTGGCAGCGGCTGGTCGTCCGGCCCGGCGTCACCGGCTTCGCCCAGACGCGGATGACCCGCGAGGAGTCCTGGGCCGACAAGCTCGCCCACGACATGGAGTACATCGCCGACCGCTCCGTGCCGCTCTACATCAGCGTCCTCCTCGCCACCGTGGTCAAGGTCCTGGGCCGCGGTCCCGCCGCCCCCGGCTGACGTGCCGTCACTTAAGCACCCATATGGGTGCTTAAGTGACGGCACGTCCTGAGAGACTGCCGCCATGTGCGGCATCTGCGGAGTAGCCACGGCTGAGCGGGGTGCGGTTGCGGACGTCGATGCGGTCAGGGCGATGAACTCGCGGCTGACGCACCGCGGTCCGGACAGCGACGGTTTGTTCCAAGAAGGCGGGGTCGCGTTGGCGATGCGGCGACTCTCGATCATCGACCTCGAGCACGGCGACCAGCCGATCTCCAACGAGGACGGCAGCGTCGCCGTCGTCCAGAACGGCGAGATCTACAACTACCGCGAGCTGCGCGGTGAGCTGGAGCGGCGCGGCCACCGTTTCGCGACGCACTCGGACACCGAGGTCCTGGTCCATCTCTACGAGGAGCACGGCGACGACTTCGTCGAGCGCCTGCGGGGGATGTTCGCGATCGCGCTCTGGGACTCGCGCTCGCACCGCCTCCTCCTCGCCCGCGACCGCTTCGGGATCAAGCCGCTCTACTACCGCCTCGCCGAGGGCACGCTGTCGTTCGCCTCCGAGCTGAAGGCGATGCTGGAGCAGCCCGGCTTCTCGCGTCAGATCGACCCTCGGGCCGTCGCCGCCTACCTCGCCTTCAACTCGATCCCGGCGCCGCTGACGATCTTCGCCGAGGCACGCAAGCTCCCCGCCGGGACCCTGCTCGCCTGGCGCGACGGGAAGGCGGAGCAGACGCGGTACGCCCGCCCCGAGCCGGTTCCGGCCGCCCAGACGAGGCGTCGTCCGACGGACGAGCTGGCCGAGGAGCTGCGCGAGACCCTGCGCGACTCGATCCGCGCCCACCTCGTCGCCGACGTCCCGGTCGGCGTGCTGCTCTCCGGCGGCGTCGACTCGGCCGGGATCGTCGCCCTCGCCGCCGGCGAGCAGGCCGACCCGGTGAAGACCTTCTCGGTCGGCTTCGAGGAGGCGAGCTTCGACGAGCTCGACCGAGCGCGGCTGGTCGCCGGCCGCTACGGGACCGACCACCACGAGATCGTCCTGCGGCCCGACGCGGTCGAGCTCTTCCCAAAGCTCGTCGAGGCCTTCGACGAGCCTTTCGGGGACTCTTCGGCCCTGCCGACCTACCTGGTCTCCGAGCTGGCTGCCGGCGAGGTCAAGGTCGCCCTCTCGGGGGAGGGAGGGGACGAGCTCTTCGGTGGCTACTACACCTACGTCGCCGACCTGCTCGCGCCGCGGGTCGGCCGTCTGGCCGCCCTTGCCGCGCCGCTCGCCGAGATGCTGCCGAGCTCCAGTGCCAAGGTCAGCCTCGACTACAAAGCGAAGCGCTTCGCACGGGGCGCCGGGCTGCCGCCGCTGGAGCGTCACCACGCCTGGAAGGAGATCTTCTCGCGACAGCTTCAGGCCTCGCTGCTGGGCGATCGCGATCCAGGCTGGGACCCGGTCGACCTCTACCGCGAGCGCTACGCCGAGACCGCCGGCGCGGAACCGCTCGCCCGCCTGCAGGACGTCGACCTCGGGATCTACCTGGTCGACGACCTGCTGGTCAAGACCGACCGCTCGAGCATGGCGCACTCGCTGGAGCTGCGCGTCCCCTTTCTCGACAACGAGGTCGCTGCGATGGCACATGGCCTGGCGACGCCGCTCAAGGTACGCGGCCTGGCCAAGAAGCGGCTGCTGCGCCAGGCGCTGGCGCCGCTGCTGCCGAAGGAGGTTCTGAGCGGGCCGAAGCAGGGGTTCTCGATCCCGGTGGCCGCCTGGCTGCGCGGGCCGTTGCAGGGTTTCGCGCGCGAAACCCTCTCGGCGGAGACCTTGTCGCGGCAGGGTTGGCTCGATCCCGTAACCGCGACCGCGCTGCTCGACCGCCACTGCGCCGGCCGCGAGGACCTCAGTCGTCAGCTCTGGGGGCTGATCGCCTTCACGCTCTGGTTCGACAGGTACGCCACCTAGTCTGGATCGATGCCGGCGTTGGTCGAAGCCCTCCTCGCTTTCCTCGTCGCGGGGATCTTGACCCTGCTCTTGGTGCCGTCGACGATCCGCCTCGCCCGTCGCACCGGCGCGATCGACCTGCCCGGCGTGCGCTCGCTGCACGAGGTGCCGACGCCGAAACTGGGCGGCCTGGCGATCTTCGCCGGGGTCCTGATCTCGGCCCTGATCTGGCTGCCCTGGGACGCCGAGACCCGGGCGATCCTCGCCGGCGCCGTGGCGATAACGGCGGTCGGCGTCCTCGACGACATCTACGACCTCGGCGCCGCGACCAAGCTCCTCGGTCAGACCGTCGCGGTCGTGATCCCGGTCACGGCCGGGGTCACGGTCGAAAGCTTCACCTTCCCCTTCCTCGGCCAGCTCAACCCCGGCTCGGTCGACCTGCTGAGCCTGCCGGGCGGCGGCACGATCTCGCTCGGCGACGTCGGCACCGTGATCGGCATCGTCGCCGTGATCAACGTGATCAACCTGATCGACGGCGTCGACGGCCTTGCCGCCGGGGTCTGCGTCATCTCCGGCGCCGCGCTTGCCGTGATCGCGCTCTCGCTGGAGCGCAACGCCGCCGGGATCCTCGCCGCGCTCACCGCCGGCGCCTCGCTCGGCTTCCTCCGCCACGGCTTCCCACCCGCCAAGACCTTCATGGGGGACACCGGGTCCAACCTGCTCGGCTTCCTGCTCGGCGTCGTCGCGGTGCAGGGCGCCTTGAAGACCAACGCCGTCATTGCGTTGTTCCTGCCGCTGATCATCCTCACCGTGCCGATCCTCGATACCGGCTTCGTCGTCGCCAAGCGGCTCAAATACCGTCGCCCGATCTACCGTGCCGACCGCTGGCACTTCCACCACCGCATGGCCGACATCGGCTTCTCGCAACGGCGCACGCTCGCCTACCTCTACGGCTGGACCTTCGTCATGGCCGCCGTCGCCCTGGCGTTGCGCTTTGTCCCCTACAGCGACAACCACGGCCATTTCAACGTCTTCTGGACTGCCGTGATGGCCGCTTTCGGCCTGCTTGCCCTCGGGGCGAGCGTCTACCTGGTCGAGGTGCTCGAGATCCTCAACCTGCGCAACATGCGGCTGCGCCAGCTCGTCAGCGTTCGCCGTGACGCGGGTCGCCCCGTGCCACAGGCCGAGCAGGTCGACCTCGCCGTCGCCCGCGAGCTGGAGACCGGCAACTTCCCCGCAATCGACCCGGAGACGGGCGAGTTCGAAGCCGTCGAACCAGACCGCTAAAAAGGGCTTTTCAGACTTTGTGCGAGGTTGTGACAAGGGGCACGAACTGGCTCTAGAAAGCCAATCGTCGGCCCTTTCGGATATAGTCGCTCGTCCGCCCGCTCAGATGAGAGACGGGCGGCCGTTGCAGACTTATGTCTCCTCCCAAGCATGTCGATCTCCTGGTGCTAGCCGCCGCCCTTGCCGTGTTCGTGCTCGGTGGACTGTCCCTGCTCGGCTACGCGGTGGCCGCCGGAGCCTGGCTCGCGCAACGGGGGATCCAAGTGCTCTCGGCCCGCCGGGTCAGCAACGAGCTGGCCAAGGGAAATCGACAGAAGGCGATGGGCACGGTCGCGGCTACGGGCCTGGGGCGGATCTGGTTGATGGTCACCGCCGTCCTGCTGGTCGGCATCGCTGAGCGCGAAGCCGGCCTCTCGGCGGCGCTCTTGCTACTCGCCCTCTTCACCATCTCCTTCGCCGCACAGGGCCTCGTCTACCTGCTCGAGCCCGAAGCGCGGGAGATCAAGGCGCCGTGAAGACCCGCAGCAAAGTCCTGATCGGCCTCGGCGGCTACCTCGCGCTGGCGATCGCGATGCTGCTGATCTTCGGCAACTCCGGCAAGAACGAAGAGTTCAAGCCCCAGAACGAGTTCAAACTCGAAGAATGGGTGCCGATCCACCTCGGCAGCCTCGACCTCAGCATCAACAAGGCCGTCCTCTACCTGGTCATCGCCAGCGCTCTGACGATCTTCGCGATGACCTGGATCTCACGCCGCATGGCGCAGAAGCCGAACCGCGTCCAGACCGCGGTCGAGCTCGCCTACGACCTGACCAAGAACAACATCACCGGCGGCAACATGGACACCGCGACCGCAACCCGCTGGTTCCCCTTCCTCGGCGCCCTCTTCTTCTTCATCTGGTTCTCGAACATGATCGGCTTCATCCCGCTGCCGATCAACACCGAGCACACCGTCAACGTCTTCGGCCTGGAAATCCCGGCCTTCGCGATCTACGCGGCCACGGCGAACATCTCGATCCCGTTGGTGCTGACGCTGGTGGTCTGGATCTCCTACCACGTCGAAGGGATCCGGGCGAAGGGGTTCTTCGCCTACTTCGCCAGCTGGCTCCCCCCGGGCCTGGAGGAAATGAGCCCGTTCGGTAAGGCGGCGATCTTCCTGATCGAGGTGATCTCGCACTTCGTGCGGTTGATCTCGCTCTCCGTACGTCTCTTCGCCAACATCCTCGCCGGCCACCTGCTGCTGCTCTTCATGGGTGGCGGGCTCGCCGTGCTGCTCGGGATCGCCGCGCTCGGCACCCTCACCTTCCCGCTCGCCTTCGCCTTCTTCATCTTCGAGGTCGGCCTCGTCGCCACCTTGCAGGCGTTTATCTTCTCGACCCTCACCGCGATCTACATCGGCGGAGCCACTTCCGCCAGCCACTAAAAAAAGGAGCACTGTTCTCACTATGGATCTGTCCCCCGTCGCCGCCGCGGTCACCGATGAAGGTGTCAAAAGCGCCGGCAAAGCGATCGCCCTCGGCGTAGGAGCCGGTCTCGGCTCGATCGGCGCCGGCATCGGCGTCGGCTTCATCTTCGGTAAGGAGATCGAGTCGGTTGCCCGCCAGCCCGAGATGAAAAGCGAGCTCGAAAGCATCCGCTGGCTCGGCTTCGCGCTGACCGAGGCGGTCGCCTTCTACACCTTCATCTTCGGCCTCATCGCCTTCTTCCTCTCGTAGCGAGATGGGCCTTGAGAGTTTGATAGCCGCGCTGCCTGCAGCCGCCGAGGAAAGCGGCGGCAGCTTCCTCGTCTCGCCGGGTCTCGGCCTGATGATCTGGACGCTCGTGCTCTTTCTCTTCACGATGTGGGTGTTGAGCAAGATCGCCTTCCCGAAGATCCAGGAGGCGCTCGACAAGCGGGCCAAGACGATCGCCGAGTCGATCGAGGCGGCCGAACGGCAGCGGCGCGAATCCGACGAGCTGCTCGAGGAGTACCGCGGGCGTCTCGCCGAGGCTCGTGAGCAGGCCGACGACATCATGGCCCGCGCCCGCAAGGCGGCGGAAACCGCCGAAACGGAGGCGACCGCGGCGGGCAAGGAGAAGCGCGAGGAGCTGGTTTCGGCCGCAACGCGCGACATCGAAGCCGAGACGCGTCGCTCGCTGGAGCAGATCCGCAAGGAGGTCGCCGACCTGACCGTGCTGGCGACCGAGAAGGTGACCCGCAAGAGCCTCAACGCCGAGGACCAGCGTCGCTTGGTCGAGGAGGCGCTCTCGGAAGTCGACTTCACCAGCCTCTCGGGGGCGGAGAACTAGAGATGCAGGACGCAGCTCGCGTATACGCCGAGGCGCTCTTCGACGTCGCCAAGGAGAAGGGCAAGCTCGACGCGATCGGGGCCGACCTGGCCCAGTTCGCCGACGCCGTCGAAGGCAATCGTGACCTGCAGGTCTTCTTCTTCAGCCCGCACTTCGCCTCGGCCGAGAAGGTCGAGGGGCTCGGCCGGGCGCTTTCCGGCGTCGATGCGGAGCTGGTCAACTTCCTCGAGCTGCTGATCGAGAAGGGGCGGATGACGGAGATCTTCCGCATGCGCCGCGAGTTCGAGGAGATGTGGAAGAAGGAGAACAAGCGGATCGACGTGACCGTGACCAGCGCAGTGGAGCTGGACCCGGCCGTGGTGGCCAAAGTCGGCGAGGAGATCGAGCGACAGACCGGCCAGAAGGTCGAGCTGGCAAGCCGCGTCGACGGCGAGATCCTCGGTGGCATCGTCCTGCAGGTCGGCAACATGGTGCTCGACGCGAGCATCCGCAGTCGCCTGGACAAACTTCGAAAGAGCGTCGCCGTATGAACCCACGAACGAACGCGAAAACCAAGCAGGTCGGTGGACGCAGGGAGGGAGGTGAGGGGAGCGCACTGTTCGTGCGTGACCCGATCCGACTGACTGAGTCCGCCGAGATGCGCAGGTTTGCAGCGTTCGCGATGAGGAGAAGACTGACTTAATGGAGATCAAGCCCGACGAGATCGCATCAATCCTCAGGGAGAGGATCGAGGGACTGGACACCGGCAGCGCCGACCTCTCCGAGGTCGGCACCGTGCTGTCCGTGGCCGACGGGATTGCCCGTATCCACGGCCTCGACAACTGCATGGCGCTGGAGATGCTCGAGCTGCCGCACGGGGTCACCGGCCTCGCCCTCAACCTCGAGGCCGACAACGTCGGCGCCGTGCTCTTCGGCGAGTGGGACAAGGTCGTCGAGGGCGACACCGTGAAGCGCACCGGGCACCTGCTGCGGATCCCCGTCGGCGACCACCTGCTCGGCCGCCTCGTCGACCCGCTCGGCCGGCCGCTCGACAACAAGGGTGAGATCGCCACCGATCAGACGCGCCCAGCCGAGTTCAAAGCGCCGGGAGTCGTCGAGCGCCAGCCGGTGACCGAGCCGGTCCAGACCGGGCTGATGTCGATCGACGGGATGATCCCGGTCGGTCGTGGCCAGCGAGAGCTGATCATCGGCGACCGCCAGACCGGCAAGACGGCGATCGCGATCGACACGATCATCAACAACCGCGACAAGGACATGATCTGCATCTACGTCGCGATCGGCCAGCGGATGTCGACGGTCGTCCAGCTCAAGGAGGTGCTCGAGGAGAACGGCGCGATGGAGAACACGATCATCGTCGCCGCCCCCGCCGACGAGGCGGCGCCGATCAAGTTCATCGCCCCCTACGCGGGCTGCGCGATGGGCGAGCACTTCCTCTACAACGGCAAGCACGCGCTCTGCGTCTATGACGACCTGACCAAGCACGCTTACGCCTACCGCCAGATGTCGCTGCTACTGCGGCGCCCGCCCGGCCGCGAGGCGTACCCAGGCGACGTCTTCTACCTGCACTCGCGCCTGCTCGAGCGGGCGGTGAAACTGAACGACGAGCTCGGCGGCGGCTCGCTGACGGCGCTGCCGATCATCGAGACCCAGGCCTCCGACGTCTCCGCCTACATCCCGACCAACGTGATCTCGATCACCGACGGTCAGATCTTCCTCGAGTCCGACCTCTTCAACTCGGGCGTGCGGCCGGCGATCAACGTCGGCATCTCGGTCTCGCGGGTCGGCGGCAACGCGCAGACCAAGGCGATGAAGAAGGTCGCTGGAAAACTGCGCCTCGACCTCTCCCAGTACCGCGACCTCGAGGCGTTCGCCCAGTTCGGCTCCGAGCTCGATCCGGAGACCCAGAAGACCCTCAACCGCGGCGAACGGCTGGTCGAGCTGCTCAAACAGAAAGAGCGCGAACCGCTCGAGATGGCCGACCAGGTCGCCGCGATCTACTCCGGCACCGGCGGCTTCCTCGACCGGATCAAGACCGAGCGGGTGGGGGAGTTCCTCGGCGACCTGCGCCTCCACCTGCACAGCGAGAAGAAGGAGCTGCTCGGCCGGATCGAGGAGACCGGCAAGCTCGAGGAGGCCGACGAGGAGGAGCTCGGCGCCGCGATCCGCGACTTCATCGACGACTTCGGCCCCGATTTCGACGAGCACGGAGATCCGCTCGAGGCCGGCGAGTCCGACCGGGTCAAGTCCGAGGAGGAGCGCTCGAAGCCGAGTCGCAGCGAGGAAGCCGGAAACGACGCGGAGAAGGAGCCGACCCCCGCCTGACGGCGGCCCTAGTCCATGGCTTCCCAGAAGGACGTCAAGAACCGCATCGCCTCGATCAAGAACATCAACAAGATCACGCGGGCGATGGAGATGGTGGCCGCGGCGCGGCTGCGCCGGGCCGAGCAGCGGATCGCGCAATTGCGGCCCTACGCGCAGGGGATGCGGAAGCTGACCCGGCGGGCGGCCGAGCAGGCCGGTGGCGTGCCCCGCGTTCCGGTGCTCACCGAGCGCGAGGACGTGAAACGGGTCGGCGTCGTGCTGGTCACCGGCGACCGCGGTCTTGCCGGCGCCTTCAACACCAACGTGATCCGCGACGGCCTGCGCCTGCGCGACGAGTGGCGGGGGAAGGGGGCCGAGGTCGCCTTCTCCGCGGTCGGGCGCAAGGGGGTCGGGGCGCTGACCTTTCGCAAGCAGGAGGTGCGCACCTCCTACACCGGCTTCACCGACCGCCCCGGCTTCGCCAACGCGCGTGAGATCGGCGAGGAGCTGACCGCGCGCTACGTCGACGAGGAGCTGGACCGGGTCGAGCTCGTCTACAACCGTTACGTCTCGCCGCTCACCCAGCACGTCTGGCGCCAGACCCTCCTTCCCCTCCAGCAGGCCGACGTGATCGGCGCGGGGGTCGAAGAGGAGGAAGAGGAGGTCGAGGAAAGCGAGATCGAGAAGGCGCACAGCAGGGCCCTCTGGGAGTACGAGCCCGATGCCGAAGAGCTTTTGTCCCAGCTCATTCCCGAGTACGTGAACATCTCGGTCTACCGGGCCCTGCTCGAGTCCGCCGCCTCGGAGCTGGGAGCGAGGATGACGGCGATGCGCAACGCGGCGGAGAACGCCGAGACGATGATGGACGACCTCACCCTGGAGATGAACCGGGCGAGGCAGGCGGAGATCACCCAGGAGATCCTCGAGGTCGTCGCCGGCGCCGAGGCGCTCGGGTAGAGAACTTCAAAAAGAAAGTCAGGAAAAGGAACCAATGGCTGAGAGCAACGGAAGCAACGTAGGGCGAGTCGAGCAGGTGACTGGCGTCGTCGTCGACGCCGTCTTCCCCGACCAGCTGCCGCAGATCTACTCGGCGGTCAAGATCGAGATGTCCGGCGACGACGATCGCGAAGCGACGGAGCTGGTCTGCGAGGTCCAGCAGCACCTCGGTGACGATCGCGTCCGCGCCGTCGCGATGGACGCCACCGACGGCCTGCAGCGCGGCGACAGGGTGATCGACACGGGTGGGCCGATCACGGTTCCGGTCGGCGACGCGACCCTCGGCCGCATCTTCAACCTGCTCGGCGAGCCGATCGACAACGGCGAGCCGCTCGGGGCGGGGGGGGAGCGCTGGCCGATCCACCGTCCCGCGCCCCAGGCCTCCGATCTCGCCCCGACCCAGGAGATCCTCGAGACCGGGATCAAGGTCATCGACCTGCTCGCGCCCTACGCCAAAGGCGGCAAGGTTGGGCTCTTCGGCGGCGCCGGCGTCGGCAAGACCGTGCTGATCCAGGAGCTCATCCGCAACATCGCCGAGGAGCACTCGGGCCTCTCCGCCTTCGTCGGCGTCGGCGAGCGCTCGCGCGAGGGCAACGACCTCTGGCTCGAGATGAAAGAGTCGGGCGTGATCGACAAAACGATGCTCGTCTTCGGCCAGATGAACGAGCCTCCCGGAGCGCGCCTGCGCGTCGCTCTCTCAGGCCTGACGATGGCCGAGTACTACCGAGAGCAGGGTGGGCAGGACGTGCTCCTGTTCATCGACAACATCTTCCGCTTCGTCCAGGCGGGCTCCGAGGTCTCGGCGCTGCTCGGGCGCATGCCCTCCGCCGTCGGCTACCAGCCGACGCTGGAGACCGAGATGGGCGGCCTGCAGGAGCGGATCACCTCGACCGAGCGCGGCTCGGTCACCTCGATCCAGGCCGTCTACGTCCCCGCCGACGACTACACCGACCCGGCCCCCGCCTCGGTGTTCGCCCACCTCAACGCGACCACGGCTCTCTCGCGGTCGATCTCCGAGAAAGGCATCTACCCGGCTGTCGACCCGCTCGACTCGAGCTCGACGATCCTCAAGCCCGACGTCGTCGGCGAGGAGCACTACCGCACCGCGACCGAGGTCCAAGAGGTCCTGCAGCGCTACAAGGAGCTCCAGGACATCATCGCGATCCTCGGCATCGACGAGCTCTCCGACGAGGACAAGCAGACGGTCTCGCGTGCCCGCAAGATCGAGCGCTTCCTCTCGCAGCCGTTCTTCGTCGCCGAGCAGTTCACCGGTCGTACCGGCGAGTACGTGCCGGTTGCGGAGACGGTGCGCGGCTTCCGCGAGATCCTCGACGGCGAGCACGACGACCTCTCCGAGGGCGCCTTCTACATGCAGGGCTCGATCGACCAGGTCACCGAGAACGCCTCCTCTGCGGTGGCGGCGTAGGGGCGAGCTTGGCCGGCGAGGACAGATTCGAGGTTGAGATCCTCACCCCCGAGGGTGAGGTCTTCAACGGCGAGGTGAGCCAGGTCTCGACCCGCACCGCCGGGGGCGAAATCGGCATCCTCGCCAACCACGCGCCGCTGCTGGCGGCGCTGCGGCCTACCGAGCTGCGCCTCTTCGACGGCGACGGCGAGCCGCGTCGCTTTGCGCAGGCGCACGGCTGGCTGCAGGTCTTCGGCAACCATGCCCGCCTGCTGGTCGAGGAGGCGATCGCGCCCGAGGACCTCGATGCCGGGACGCTCAAAGAGCAGCTCGCCGACGCCGAACAGCGCTTCGCCGAGGCGGAGGACAAGAGCGGCGAGCAGACTCGGGCGCAGAAAGACCGAGACCGAGCCGAAGCATTTCTCGCTATCGCGCAGGGATGAGGAAGGGATCGGGTGCCCCTCCGCGTGAATTTGAGTCGCTCGGCCTTCGGCCTCCGCTCCTGATGATGCTGCGCGGCCTGCGGCCGCGCAAAAGACAGATTGCATATCGCCGCTTCGCGACATTCCCGCGGAGGGGCACCCGATCCCTCTGCCAACGCAGCGCATCCGATATTCACCACACTGGGGTGGGGTCAATGTCGGATGCGCTCGGGAGGAGCGGATGAACGAGGAGCTGGTTGCGCTTGCTACGCGGTTGATTGGGTACGACACGTCTGAGGCGGACGGGGTGCTGGAAGCTGCCGGCTTCGTCGAGGGATGGTTGGAAGCTCGCGGGATCTCGGTTGCTACGGAAGAGGTGCGGGGGTTGCCGGTGCTCAAGGGTGAAGTCGGCCCGGAGGATGCGCCGACCGTCGTTCTTCACGGGCATCTGGATGTCGTGCCTGGGCGGGCCGGGCAGTTCGATCCACAGGTCGACGGTGAGCGGTTGTACGGGCGTGGTGCATATGACATGAAGGGGGCGCTGGCGGCGATGTTGTTGACCACGGCCGCGATGCGCGACTCCGAGCGAGTGCGGGTGCGATTGGGCATCGTCGGCGACGAGGAGTCGGAGGAGGAGGCGGAACGCGGCAGCGATCACCTCGTCGACGGCGGCTTCGTCGGCGACTTCGCTATTACCGGCGAGCCGACCGATTTGCAGATCGGCGTCGAGGCAAAGGGGGTCCTGGCGCTGCGCCTCGAGGTCAGCGGGGTCGCCGCCCACGGGGCGACGCCGTGGCTGGGCGACAACGCGGTGCTGAAGGCACACGACGTTTTCCGCAGTATCGAGTCGCTACCGTTCGCAAGGCACAGTTCGGAGCTGTTCGACCGTCCCTCGATCAATCTCGGCCGGATCATGGGTGGCGACGCGCTCAACAAGGTGCCTGACCGATGCGCGATCGACGTCGACATCCGCTACCTGCCCGACCAGGACCCCGAGACAGTGCTCGCGCAGGTGCGAAGCCTTCCCGACGCCGAGGTGACCCCACTCTTCACAAGGCCGCCGGCGGTCGTCGACCGCGACTCGCCCTTCGTCCAGGGCTTGAGGGAGGCGGCTTCCGAGCACCACGACGGGGAGCCGATGAGCGTCGGACGCGACGGCGCCTCGGATGCCGTCTCCTTCCTTCGCGTCGGTGTGCCGGCGGTCGAGTTCGGCCCGGTGGGCGAAGGCCACCACGGCCCCGCCGAGTGGGTCTCGATTCCCTCGCTGGTTGCTTACCGGCAGGCGCTCGAAGGCTTCCTGAGGGCGATCCCGGACCGGCTCGAGGGTTAGCCGCCGGGCGATGATCGAGCCTGTCTTCAAGAAACCGCCACCCGAGGGCGACCACGAGCCACCGCCCAAGCGCAAGCGCTACTGGTGGCGCTTCACCCTCGCCTCGGTCACGATCGTCGCCGTCGTCGCGGCGGCAACCGCAGCCAGCATCCTGCTCTACATCGGCAGCATCGCCAACGCGCTCTCCCACAACAACAAACTGCAGAACAAGGTCGAGCGCGTCCTCGCCCAGACGCACGGGGGCGAACCGGAGAACATCCTGATCATCGGCTCCGACAAGCGCGCCAGCGAACCCGAAGACCCGGGCCGCTCCGACACGACCCTGCTCTTGCGGCTCGACCCCGAAAAGAACGCGATCGCGCTGATGTCGATCCCGCGCGACCTCAAGGTCGAAATCCCCGGCTTCGGGACCGAAAAGTTCAACGCCGCCTACAGCTACGGCGGGCCGAAGCTGACCCTGCAGGTCGTCAAGGAACTCACCGGCCTGCCGATCAACCACGTCGTCAACGTCGACTACCTCGGCTTCGTCCGCGCTGTCGACGCGATCAACTGCGTCTACGTCGACGTCGACCGCCGCTATTACCACTCCAACGTCGGCGTTCCGCCCTCCGAAGAATATTCCGAAATCGACATCCAGCCGGGCTACCAGCTGCTCTGCGGCAAAAAAGCGTTGCAGTACGTGCGCTACCGCCACACCGACACCGACCTGGTCCGGGCGGCGCGCCAGCAGGACTTCCTCAGCGCCGCCCGCCAGCGAGTCCCGATCGACCAGCTCGTGCTCGGCCGCAACGAACTGATCGACATCTTCACCAAGTACACGACCTCCGATATCAGCGACACGCAGACGATGCTCGAAGTGCTGAAGTTGTTCGTCGCGTCGCGCAACGCGGAAATCAAGGAGGTCCACTTCCCGGCCGAACTCGGCCCCAGCTTCGTTTACGCGACGCCGGAAGCGATCGGCGAAGCCGTCGACAAGTTCCTCGGGATCGAAGCCAGCGGTGGGCCGCGCGGCGAACTCGAAGGCGGCGGCGCGTCGCAGTCGAAGTCCAAGTCGAAGAACAAGGGCAAGGGGAAGAAGAAGAGCAAGCCCAATCCCAAGCCGCGGGTGAAGGCGAAGCCACCCGGCGACGACGGTCTGGTCGCCGCCGGGGAAGCGGGCGAACTCGAGGGGAAGTCGGTAGCTCGCAAGGTCAGCAGCGGATTTCCCGTCTTCTACGCGAGCCGTCTCCCCGCGGAAGCGTCGTACGTCGAAAGCAACAGCTACTACCACGTGCAGGACCCCCGCGTGTACCACTTCAAGGACACCGACGGCAAGCGCCACGCCGCCTACCGGATGGTCGCCGAGTACGGGCCCGAATACGAAACCCAGTACTTCGGGGTGCAGGGCATCCAGGGCTGGAGCGACCCCCCGATCCTCGACAACCCGAGCGAAACGCGGACGATCCACGGCCGCGAGTACGACATCTACATCGACGGCGATCGCGTCAGCATGATTGCCTGGCACCGGGGGGACAACACCTACTGGGTCTCGAACAGCCTGCTGCAGTCGCTGACCAATGACCAGATGCTCGGCATGGCGCGGTCGGCCAGAGTGATAATTCCCAAGAAGAAACCAACGAAGAAGCGAGGGAGCGCGCAGCCATGACGGAGAGCAAAGAGCCGATCGGCGTGATCGGGGTGGGCTGGGTCGGCCTGGTGACGGCGGCCTGCTTCGCCGATCTTGGCCACCGGGTCGTCGCCCGCGACATCCTCCCGGAGAAGGTCGCCGCGCTCTCGCGAGGTGAGACGACGATCCACGAGCCCGAGCTCGACGACCTGCTCGCGCGCAACGCCGAGCGGCTCACCTTCACCACCGACATGGACGAGCTGCTCGCCTCGGCAAGGTTGCTCTTCGTCTGCGTCGACACGCCGCCGACCCGCTCCGGCGACGCCGACCTCTCCCGGGTCCGCGCCGTGGTCGAGGAGCTGCCCGCCGACGGCGAGCACGTGCTGATCATGAAGAGCACCGTTCCCGCCGGTACGGGCGAGGCGATCCGTCGCGACCGACCGGGCCTCGCCTACGTCTCCTGTCCCGAGTTCCTCAAGGAGGGCTCGGCGGTCGCCGACTTCCTCCACCCCGACCGCGTCGTGATCGGCGCCGACGCGGGTGACCGGGCCGGCGGCGACGCCGTCGCCGCCCTCTATGAGCCGCTGGGGGGAGAGATCGTCCACACCGACGTCGCCAGCGCCGAGATGATCAAGCTCGCCTCCAACGCCTTCCTCGCGACCAAGATCTCCTTCGTCAACGAGATCGCCAACGTCTGCGAGGAGGTCGGTGCCGATGTCGGCGAGGTTGCCCGGGGCATGGGGCTCGATCAGCGCATCGGCCCTTCTTTCCTGCGAGCCGGGATCGGCTACGGGGGCAGTTGCTTCCCCAAGGACGTCAGCGCGCTGAAGATGCTCGCCGGCAACACCGGCTACCACTTCCAGCTGCTCAACGCGGTGATCGAGGTGAACGAGCTGCAGAAGCGCCGCGTGGTGCAGAAGCTGGTCGGCCGGCTGGACTCCTTGGTCGGGCGGCGAGTGGCGCTGCTCGGCCTTGCCTTCAAGCCGCAGACCGATGACATGCGCGAGGCATCGAGCCTCGTGTTGTCGGCGCGACTGCAAGGCGAAGGAGCGGAGGTCGCGGCTTACGATCCGGTCGCGGCAGGTCCGGCCCGCGACCTGCTCGACGGCGTCGAGCTATGCGACTCGGCCCTGGAGGCACTCACCGGCGCCGACGCGGCTGTGCTGGTCACCGAGTGGCCCGAGTTCGCCGAGCTGGACTGGGCCGAGGCCGCGGGCAGGATGGCGAGGCCGCTGCTGGTCGACGGCCGCAACTTCCTCGATCCTCGAGAGCTCGTATCCGCGGGCTTCGAATACGAGGGGATCGGCAGGGCGCCGGTCGATGCGCCGTCAGCGGCGACCGCCGACTGACCTATGCAGGCGATCGTTCTAGTCGGGGGGGAAGGGACGCGGCTGCGGCCGCTGACCGAGAACGTGCCGAAGCCGGCGCTGACCCTCGTCGATCGGCCCTTTTTGGCCTACATGATCGAGTGGCTGGCGGGGCACGGGGTGACCGAAGTGGTGCTCGCTTGCGGCTTCCTGCCCGACGTTTTGGAGGCGGCGCTGAGCGGCGAGGAGGACCGTGCCGGGGTGCGGATCCGCTACGTCGCCGAGCCCGAGCCGCTGGGCACCGCCGGGGCGATCCGCTTCGCCGCCGACGCCCTGGGAGATGAGCTCGAGGATCGTTTCCTCGCCCTCAACGGCGACGTGCTCACCGACCTCGACCTGAGCGCGCTTCTGCGGGCCCACCAGGACTGGAATGCCGCCGCGACGATCGGCCTGCATCCCGTCGAGGACTCCTCGGCTTTCGGCCTGGTCCACAGCGACGAGGGCGGCGCGGTCCTCGAGTTCCTCGAGAAGACGGGGGAGCGCAGGCCGGGCGAGGTCAACGCGGGGATGTACGTGCTTCAGCGCTCGGTGCTCGATCTGATCGCGCCGGGCGAGAACGTCTCGATCGAGCGGGATGTGTTCCCGCGCCTGGTCGGCGAGGGGCTGCACGGCCTGCTCCTCGACGGCTACTGGGTGGACATCGGCACCCCCGAGCGTTACCGGCAGGCGAGCTGGGACATCCTCGAGGGCCGCGTGGAGACTCGGGTCGAGCCCACCGGCGAGGGCATTCTGGTCGATCCTGGCGCGCAGGTCGACGGGGCGGCGCAGATCGGGCCACAGGCTGTGATCGGGCCGGGTTGCCAGGTTGGGGCGGGGGCGCAGGTCTTGGGGTCGGTCGTTCTCGACGACTGCACGGTTGGCGAGAACGCGCGCGTCGTCGACTCGATCCTCTCGCCGGGCGCCGAGGTGCTTCCCAGTGCGGTCATTGAAGGAGCAGTCGCCGCAGAAGGCGAAAGACTCTCCGGCTGATCATGCTCGACGACGTCCTGGCAATCCCCGACCACCTTCGCGACGCTCTCTGGAGGGTCGAGTCCGCCCGGCTGGAGCGGGGCGAGTCCGCCGGGCTCCTCGTCTGCGGCATGGGTGGCTCGGCGATCGGCGGCGATCTCGCCGCGGCGGTGCTCGGCGAGCGGCTCACCGGGCCGCTGCTGACCGTGCGCGGGTACGGGCTGCCGAGCTGGGCCGGTCCCGAGTGGACGGTGCTCTGCTCCAGCTACTCGGGCGAAACCGAGGAGACCTTGGCCTGCTTCGCCGCCGCCGAGGCCCTTGGCACCCGCCGCGTCGTCGCCGGCACCGGCGGTGCTCTGGCCGCGGGCGCCCGCGCCGTCGGCGACCCCGTGATTGGCCTGCCCGGCTTGCTGCCCGCGCCGCGCACCGCCGTCGCCTACATGCTGGTTTGCGCACTCGAGGCCGCCGCCGCGGCCGGTATCGCGCCACGCATCGCCGAGGAGATCGAGGCTGCGGCGAGCTTCCTCGAGGCTGGCCGTGACGACCTCCGCCACCGCGCCGCCGAGGTCGCCGGCGCGATAGGGGAGCGGGTTCCGGTCGTCTACGGCGCCGGTCCGACCGGCGCCGCGGCGCGGCGCTGGAAGACGCAGATCAACGAGAACGCGAAGCTCCCGGCCTTCTCCTCGGAGCTGCCGGAGGCCAACCACAACGAGATCTGCGTCTGGGAGGCGCCGAGCGCCGCCCAGTTGGCCGCTGTCCTGCTCGAAGACCGCGACCAGCACCCACGCGAGCAGCTGCGCTTCGAGCTGACCGCGGCGGAGGTCGAACGCGATGGAGCTACCGCGGTCCGTATCGAGGCGGCGGGCGAGAGTCGCACCGAGCGCTTGCTGTGGACGGTGATGCTGGGCGACTTGGTCTCGCTCGAGCTGGCCGCGGTCCACGGCGTCGAGCCGCTGCCGATCGAGGCGATCGACCGGCTCAAGGCCTCTCTGTCCGGCTGACGCTTTCTACGTATCCTTCGCCGGGACCTAATAGACGAAAGGGATTCGATGGCAACCGCCACCTCAAACTACAAAGTCGCCGACATCGGCCTAGCCGATTTCGGGCGCAAGGAGATCAGCCTCGCAGAGGTGGAGATGCCCGGCCTGATGCAGACCCGCGAGGAGTTCGCGGCCGAGCAGCCTCTGCAGGGGGCACGGATCACCGGCTCGCTCCACATGACCGTGCAGACCGCCGTCTTGATCGAGACCCTGGTCGCCCTCGGCGCCGAGGTCCGCTGGGCCAGCTGCAACATCTTTTCGACGCAGGATCACGCCGCAGCCGCGATCGCTGCCGCCGGCGTCCCGGTCTTCGCCTGGAAAGGCGAGACCCTGGAGGAGTACTGGTGGTGCACCGAGCAGGCCCTGCTCTGGCCAGACGGCGAGGGCCCGAACATGATCCTCGACGACGGCGGCGACGCCACCCTGCTCGTCCACAAAGGCGTCGAGTTCGAGAAGGCCGGCGCTGTGCCCGACCCCGCCTCGGCCGACTCGGAGGAGTTCCGCGTCGTGCTCGAGACCCTGCAGCGCTCGCTCGAGTCCGACCCACAGCGCTGGACCCAGCTCGCCGAGGCGATCAAGGGGGTCACCGAGGAGACGACCACCGGCGTGCACCGGCTCTACCAGCTGGCCGAGACCGGCGACCTGCTCTTCCCGGCGATCAACGTCAACGACTCGGTCACCAAGTCGAAGTTCGACAACCTCTACGGCTGCCGTCACTCGCTGATCGACGGGATCAACCGCGCCACCGACGTGATGATCGGTGGCAAGGTCGCCGTCGTCTGCGGCTACGGCGACGTCGGCAAGGGCTGCTCCGAGTCGCTGCGCGGCCAGGGCGCCCGTGTGATCGTCACCGAGATCGACCCGATCTGCGCGCTGCAGGCGGCGATGGAGGGCTACGAGGTGCGCAAGCTCGACGACGTCGTCGGGACGGCCGACATCTTCGTCACCGCCACCGGCAACAAGGACATCATCACCGCCGATCATATGGCGCGGATGAAGCACAACGCGATCGTCGGCAACATCGGCCACTTCGACAACGAGATCGACGTCGCCGGGCTCGAATCGTCGCCGGCTGAGAGGGTCAACATCAAGCCGCAGGTCGACGAGTGGCGCTTCCCCGACGGCCACTCGATCATCCTCCTCTCCGAGGGCCGCCTGCTCAACCTCGGCAACGCGACCGGGCACCCGAGCTTCGTGATGTCGAACTCGTTCACCAATCAGGTGATCGCGCAGATCGAGCTCTACGGCCAGCCCGACGGGTTCACGGCCAAGGACGTCACCGTGCTGCCAAAGCACCTCGACGAGAAGGTCGCCAGGCTGCACCTCGCGGCGCTCGGCGTCGACCTCACCGAGCTGTCCGAGGAGCAGGCCGCCTACCTCGGCATCCCGGTCGAGGGCCCCTACAAGTCCGATCACTACCGCTACTAGTCCCCAGGGCACTCGAGTCGATGAAGGCGATGATCCTCGCGGCGGGGCTCGGCACCCGCCTGCGACCGATCACCTACGGGATGCCGAAGCCGATGGTGCCGGTGCTCAACCGGCCGGTGATGGAGCATGCGGCCCGCTTGCTGGCCCGGCATGGGTTCCGCGAGGCGATCGCCAACCTGCACTGGTTCCCGGAGCTGATCGAAGGCCACTTCGGCGACGGCTCGGACCTTGGCCTGGAGCTCTCCTACAGCCACGAGGAGAAGCTGCTGGGCACCGCCGGTGGGGTCCGCAACGTCGCCGACTACCTCGGCGACTCGTTTCTGGTCGTCGCCGGCGATGCGCTCACCGACATCGACTTCACGGCGATGCGCGAGTTCCACGAATCCCACGACGGCCTGGTCACGATGGCGACCAAGCGGGTCGCCGAGACCGACCAGTTCGGCGTCGTGATTGCCGGCGCCGACGGCCGCATCCAGGGCTTCCAGGAGAAGCCGGACCCGGCAGAGGCGCTCTCCGACCTGGCCAACACCTGCATCTACATGTTCCGCGCCGAGGTCTTCGACTACTTCCCCGCGCCGGGGACGAGCAACGACGCCGGCCCCGATGACCCGCCCGAGTTCGCCGACTGGGCGAAGGACGTATTCCCGGCGTTGCTCGAGGCCGACGTGCCCTTCTACTCGCACGAGATCGACGCCTACTGGAACGACATCGGCAACCTCGACGAGTTGCGCCAGGGCAACCTCGACGCGCTGCACGGCGCGGTCGAGGTGGAGCCCGGCGCGCCGCAGGTCTCCGAGGGCGTGCGGGCGGCAAGCTCGCTCGACGGTGTCGAGGTGATCGCGCCCGTCCTGGTCGGGAGCGACGTGGAGATCGGCACCGACGTGCGGATCGAGGGGCCGGCGATCGTCGGCGACGGCTGCCGGATCGGCGACGGCTCGATCGTCCGCGACTCGATCCTGCTCGAGGGGACCGAGTTGCCGCCGAGGTCGATCCTGGTAGGCGGTATCGCGGCTCACGTGCAAGAGGCTTGACGAAGAATTGACATTCGGCGCGCCACACGCGCGCCGCGGGCCCGGACGATCGGGCCATGAAGCTCCTCCACGCTGTCGCCACGGCCCTCGTCCCGCCGCTCTGCGCAACCTGTGGCCGGACCTGCCGGCCCGAGGCGACGCTCTGCACCCGCTGCTCGCGACGGCTTGCCGAAGCCGATCCACTGGAGGGCGGGGGCGCTCCAGGGTTGGACCGAGCATGGTCCTCCGCCTCCCACGAGGGTGTCGCCCGCGACCTGGTGGCGGCACTCAAGTTCCGCCGCCTCCTTCCCGTCGCCGACCTGATCGCCGACCGCGTCCAGTGGCTAGCGCCCAGCACGATCTTGAGTGGCACGATCGTCCCCGTCCCAACCGCACCCATGCGCTCGGCCCTCCGCGGCTTCGACCCGGCGGCCGAGATCGCCGCGGCGCTGGCGGAGCGAACCGAGCTGCCGTTGGAGGCCTGCCTTGTCCGCCGCGGCGGGGGTCGTCAGGTCGGCAAGCGCCGAGCACAGCGCATAGGGCACCCACCAGTAATCCAAGCTCGCGGCAAAGTGCCTCGCAGCGTCCTCCTGATCGACGACGTCCTGACCACCGGCGCCACCCTCTCATCCTGCGCTCGGGCCCTTCGTTCATCTGGGGCCATTCGAGTCACCGCAATCACATTCACGCGGCGCTTGTAAGCAGGACAGGTCGGGTGTCCTCTCGACGGAACCCGCGTCGGATTCTGGGCGGGGGCGCTATTCCCAGCGGCTCACAAGTTCCTCTGAGAGGACACCCGACCCGTCCTGCCGCAACATCCGTGGAAGTTCCCCTTGCTGTGGACCGGGTAGCGGCGTAGCATCGATGTAGACCCAGACAGAGGAGGCCAATATGCGGATCGAGGTGCGCGGGCGAAACGTCGAGGTTGACGACGAGCTGAGGGAGCACATCTTTCAACGCTTTCGTCGTGTCGGCAGGCAGGTCTCCGAGCTGGCGATGCTCGAAGTGGTCGTCTGGGAAGAGAAAAACCCCGCGATTGCCGACAGCCAGGTCGCGGAGGCGACGCTGAGGCTCAAAGGCGTGACGCTGCATGCGAAGGAGTGCGCGCCAGAGATGGCCCACAGCGTCCATGAACTTGCCGAGGACATCCGCCGCCAAGTCAAGAAGCACCGCGAGAAGCGCCGCAAGCGCAGCCGCACCCGCAAGCTCGTGAATCAGGTGCGCGGCCGCACCGCCGAAGCTTGATCTTGAGGGAGGGTCGGGTGTCCCTCTCCCGGAGACCGTCGCGCAGCTGATCCCTTGCCAGGGCTCAATTGCCTGTCCATGAGCCTCCGTGAGAGGGACACCCGACCCTCCCTCATTGCCCCGCTACCCTTGAGCGAATGGCCAATGCACGGGACATGGTCACGCGGGCGCTCCGCGTGGGAGAGGGTAGGAAATTCAAGGCGTACGAGAAGCGTGCGCAGAAGATCAACGCGATCGAGCCCGAGATGGAGCTGCTCGGCGACGAGGAGCTGCGTGCCGAGGCCGACTCTCTGCGCGAGCGCGCCCGGGGTGGCGAGGCTCTGGACGACCTTCTGCCCGAGGCTTTTGCGCTGACCCGCGAGGCGGCGCGGCGCAGCATCGGCCAGCGCCACTTCGACGTGCAGCTGATCGGCGGCATGGCGCTCCACGAGGGGGCGATCGCCGAGATGAAGACGGGAGAGGGAAAGACGCTGACGGCGACCCTGGCGGTCTTCCTCAACACGCTGGCGGGGGACAGCGTCCACGTGGTCACCGTCAACGACTACCTCGCCCGCCGCGACGCCGAATGGATGACGCCGGTCTACGAGGCGCTCGGCGTCACCGTCGCCGCGATCCAGGACTCCGACGACCATGCCGCGCGGCAGGTCAAATACGGCTGCGACGTGACCTATGGCACCAACTCCGAGTTCGGCTTCGACTACCTGCGCGACAACATGTCGGGATCGCTGGAGGAATGCGTTCAGCGCGGCCACCACTTCGCGATCGTGGACGAGGTCGACAACATCCTGATCGACGAGGCGCGCACGCCGTTGATCATCTCCGGCGCCCCCGAACAGGCGGCGCAGATCTACTACCAGTTCGCTCGCCTCGCGCGACAGATGGAGGGCGTCCAGGCAAAAGACAAGCTGAAATCGCTGGGCGAATCGAAAGACACCTCCGACGCGGACTACGACTACGAATACGACGAGAAGCACAAGACCGTCGCGCCGACCGAGCGCGGCGTCAAACGCGCCGAGGAGTTCCTCGACGTCGACAACCTCTATCTGAGCGAGCACGGCACCCTCGTCAACCACCTCGGCCAGGCGCTCAAGGCCGAGTCGCTCTACAAGAAGGACAAGGACTACGCCGTGGTCGACGGCCAGGTGATGATCATCGACGAGTTCACCGGCCGCATCCTCGAGGGCCGGCGCTGGTCGGAGGGACTGCACCAGGCGGTCGAGGCGAAGGAGGGGGTGGCGATCGGCGAGGAGAACCAGACCCTGGCGACGATCACCCTGCAGAACTACTTCCGCCTCTACGACAAGCTCGGCGGGATGACCGGCACGGCGCTGACCGAGGCCACCGAGTTCATGAAAATCTACAAAGTGCCCGTGGTCGAGATCCCGACCAACCGGCCGATGGTTCGGGCCGACGAAAACGACCAGATCTTCAAAACCAAAGACGGCAAGTGGAAAGCCGTGCTCGAGGAGATCTTCGCCCGCCACGAGAAGGGTCAGCCGATCCTCGTCGGCACCGTCTCGGTCGAGGTCTCGGAGATGATCTCCGGCGAGCTGAAACGTCACGGAGTCGAGCACGCGGTGCTCAACGCCAAGCCCGAGCACGCGGAAAAAGAGGGCGAGCGCATCGCCGAAGCAGGGCGTAAGGGCGCGGTGATGATCGCCACCAACATGGCCGGCCGCGGCGTCGACATCAAGCTCGGCGGCGACCCCGAGCACCTCGCGATGAAAGAGCTCAAAAAGCAGGGGATCAGTCACGGTGACGAGGGCTATGAGGAGGCGCTGGCCGCGAAGGTCGTCGAGATGGAGCCGCAGTGCAAGGCGGAGGCCAAAGCGGTGCGCGAGCTCGGCGGCCTCTACATCTGCGGCACCGAGCGCCACGAATCGCGGCGCATCGACAACCAGCTGCGCGGCCGTTCCGGGCGTCAGGGTGATCCGGGTGAGACGCGCTTCTTCCTATCTGCCGAAGACGACGTGATCCGCCTCTTCGCCGGCGACCGCATCTACAAAATCCTCGATCGCCTCGGCCCCGTCGACGAGGAGGGCGGGGAGATGCCGCTCGAGGCCAAAATGTTGAGCAAAACGGTCGAGGGGGCGCAGAAGAAGGTCGAGGAACAGAACTTCCTGATCCGCAAACGCGTGCTCGAGTACGACGACGTGATGAACGAGCAACGCCGCGTCGTCTACAAATATCGCCGCGAGATCCTCGAAGGGCGGGACATGTCCGACATCGCTCGCGACGAGCTCGAGGGAGTGATCGAGCGCCTGGTCGACGAGTACACCCCCGGCGACGACCTCGAAGATTGGGACCTGGCCGGGCTGGAGACGCAGTTGCGCCAGATCTGGCCGGTCGGGGTCGAGGTCGGCTCGATCTCCCCGGAGACGGTCGACCGCGAAAAGCTCAAGGACGCCCTCGACGAAGACTCGATGAGCGCCTACGACGATCGCGAGCAGGCGCTCGGCGAGGAGCTGATGCGCTACGTGGAGCGCTCGATCCTGCTGCAGGTGATCGACAGCCGCTGGCGCGAGCACCTCTACGACATGGACTACCTGCGCGAGGGCATCCACCTGCGCGGCTTTGCCCAGATCGACCCCCTCGTCGCTTACAAAAACGAAGGCTTCGGCATGTTCGAGGAGTTGATGAACTCGATCTGGGAGGAATTCAGCAAACTCGTCTTCAACGCCCAGATCGAAGTCGACCCCTCGCGGGTGCAAGAAGGCTCATTCGCCGGCAACGGCGGCGGCACTCCAACTGCGCTCGACTACTCCGGCGGCACCCCGGACGCCCAGCCTTCAGCCCTGCAGGAGGTTGCCGCGGGCGTCAGCGTCACCGAAGGGACCGCGGTGCCCGGCGGGAACGGCGCTGCGGCGCCCGAGGTGATCGAGACCGTGGTCAAGGACGAGCGAGAAAAAGAAATCGGTCGCAACGACCCCTGTTGGTGCGGGAGCGGTAAAAAGTTCAAGAAGTGCCACGGCGCCTAGCCGGCGCCCGATGACGCACGACCCCGTCCGCGAGTTCATCCGCGCCTTCAACGAGCGCGATCTCGACGCTTTTGTCGGCGTTCTCGATCCCGCGGTCGAACTTCACTCCATGAAGGGTTTGCGGAAAGGCAAGGACGCAGCGCGGCTTTGGGCGACGCGGGAGCCCGGCGGGGTGCAGCAGACGATCGAGCTGGACGAGCTCTTCGAGGACGGGACCGAGGCGGGCGGCGGGGCGGCGCTGGCGCTGGTCAGGCGTGTGTGGCACTGGGACGAGGACGGCTCGCACGCAAGCACCGAGGAGATGGCCTGGCTCTTCGAGCTGCACGATCACTGCATTCGCAGCTGGCGCCCCTACGAGGATCGCGAGGCCGCCTGGCAGGCGTACCATCTGCGCGATGGAGCAGATCGCCGCATCCAACCAAGAGGCGACTGACGCCTGGAGTGGGCCGCTGTTCGACCGCTTCGTCCAGTTCCGCGACCTCGTCACCAGCGGATTGGGCGCGCACGGGGAAACGGCAATGAGGGCGTATCCGCCGCCTTCCGGCGCGCGGGTGCTCGATCTCGGTTGTGGCTTCGGCGATACGACTCAACGGCTCGCCGCGCTCGTCGGTCCCGGCGGCGAGGCGGTCGGCGTCGACGTCTCAGAGCCCTTTGTCGCCGCGGCGCGTGGAGAGGCAGAGGCGGTCGGCGTCGACAACGTGCGCTTCCTCAGTGGCGACGTCCAGGTCATGGACCTTGGCGAGGGTTACGACTACGCCTTCTCGCGGATGGGAATCATGTTCTTCGCCAATCCCGTGCAGGCCCTGCGCAACGTGCGATCGGCGCTTGCGCCGGGCGGGCGGTTCTGCGCGATCGTCTGGCGGCGCAAGCTCGACAACGCGTGGCTGAACCGCGCCGAGCAGGTCGTCGAGGAGTACCTTGAGCGCCCCGAGGAGACCGACGAGCCGACCTGTGGCCCGGGGCCGTTCTCGATGGCGAACGCCGACACGGTCAGCGAGCAGCTCTCGATCGCGGGCTTCGAGGAGATCTCGCTGCGGCGCTGCGACCTGCCGATCAAGATCGGCGACGACCTCGATCACGCGGTCGAGTTCAACATGTCGCTGGGCCCCGCCGGCGAGGTGCTGCGGCTCTGGGGTGACAGGGTCGACGAGATACGCCCCAAGATCTCGCGCGACCTACGCCAGGCCCTTGCCGAGTTCGAGGGTGCAGAGGGCGTCGTCGCACCTGCCTCCACCTGGATCATCGGCGCCGTCGCGCCCTGAGCGCTACTGCTGCTCGAGGGCCGCGCCCACTAGGCTGTCGGCATGGCCGACGTCGCCTCGACCGAATCGGTACCGGCGCGGCTCGCCGAGATCCGCGAGCAGTTGAAGCTGCTCTCGGACTACCTTTGACCCGGCTTCGCTGCGGGACGAAGCAGAGCGGCTGGAGGAGGAGATGGGCCGTCCCGGCTTCTGGGACGACCAGGAGAAGGCGGCGGGCGTCTCGGCGGCACATGCTCGCGCCCAGCGCAAGCTGAAGACCTTCGAGGAGCTGGAGTCCGAGGCGGGGGACCTCGCCGAGCTGGCCGAGATGGCGGCCGAGGACGAGGAGATGGCCGCCGAGCTGGCGACCCAGATGGGCTCGGTCGAAAGGCGGCTCGCTGAGCTGGAAGAGGCGCGTCTGTTCAGCGGCAAATACGACGCCGGCGACGCGGTGGTCACCGTCCACGCCGGTGCCGGTGGAACCGATTCCCAGGACTGGGCCGAGATCCTGCTGCGGATGTACCTGCGCTGGGCCGAGCGTCGCGGCTTCGAGGTCGAGATGAAGGAGGCCTCGCCGGGGGAGGAGGCCGGCCTCAAGTCGGCGACCTTCATCGCCCGCGGCGAGAACGCCTACGGGTTGTTCGCCGCCGAGCGCGGCGTCCACCGGCTGGTGCGGATCTCCCCCTTCGACTCCTCGGCGCGGCGCCACACCAGCTTCGCCCAAGTCGACGTCGGGCCGCTGGTCGACGAGGGGGTCGACGTCGAGATAAACGACGACGAGCTGCGGATCGATACCTACCGTGCCTCGGGGGCGGGCGGTCAGCACGTCAACAAGACCGACTCGGCCGTGCGAATCACGCACCTGCCGACCGGCGTCGTCGTGCAGTGCCAGAACGAGCGCTCGCAGACCCAGAACAAGGCCGTCGCGATGCAGTTGCTGCGCTCGAAGCTGATCGAGCTGGAGGAGCGCAAACGGGCGGAGACGCTGGCCAAGGAGCGCGGCGAGGTCAAGGAAGTCGCCTGGGGGTCGCAGATCCGCAGCTACTTCCTGCATCCCGACCAACGGGTCAAAGACCACCGCACGGGGCACGAGGTCGGCGATGCCCAGCGGGTCTTGGACGGCGACATCGACGACTTCATCCGGGACTACTTGAACAAGACCGCGGCCTCCTCGGCCCGCTAGGCACGATGTCCCCGAGCGAGCCACTGACCTGCCTCGAGCGACCGGCCGCGAACCGGCCCGAGGGCCTTCTCGTCCTCCATCACGGGCGCGGGACGGACGAGCGCGATCTGCTCGGCCTGGCGGATGCGCTCGATCCCGAACGGCGGCTGCACGTGTGCACGCCGCGTGCGCCGTTGACGCTGCCCGGCTCCCCCGGCTATCACTGGTACCTGGTCCCGCGGGTGGGTCATCCCGACCCCGATACCTTCCACGCCGCCCGTGGCGCGCTCGCCGAGCTCCACGATCGCATCTGGGAGGAGACCGGTCTCGGGCCCGCCGGCACGGTCTTGGGCGGCTTCTCGATGGGGGCGGTGATGAGCTACGCGATGGCGTTGGGCGCCGATCGGCCGCCGGTGGCCGGGATCCTGGCCTTCAGCGGCTTCGTCCCCGTCGTCGAGGGCTGGGAGCCGGAGCTGGAGGATCGCCGTGAGACCCGAGCCTTCGTCGCCCATGGCCGCGCCGACCCGGTGATAGAGGTCGGCTTCGGCCACCGCGCCAGAGACCTGCTCGTTGCGGGTGGGCTCGAGGTCGAGTACCGCGAGTCCGGTACAGGGCACCAGATCGATCCCTCGCAGCTCGCCGATGCGGCGGTGTGGCTGGACCGGACCGTGCGCGGGCGCTAGCGCGGGGAAAGCATGAGTCTGCGGAAGGGGCACCCAGCGCTCTGCGCCGAAGGGATGTCGATCTGAACGGAGAGATGCTTCGGGTCGTCGCGACCGTGCAGGTCCTCGACGAGGCGGAGGACGCCGCTGCGGCCCAGGTGACGGTGCACGGTGCCCAGGTGGCCGATCTTGAGCGAGGCGGCGGCCGGCTCATAGGTCGTGTAGCCGATCGTCAACTTCAGCTTGTCGCCTTTCCCTGGAGCAACGGCCTGGCCATGGGCGCTGCGCAGGATGCACTCTTCGGGCGCAACGGAACCGGATCCGGCGGCCTTCTTACGGCGTTCGGCGGCTTCTTCTTCGCAGATTTCCTTGACTTCGCCGGCACTGAGTTCGCCTTCTTCGAATTCTTCTTCGGCTTCTTCGCAGGCACCTTCTTCGAATTCGGCTTCGAATTCTTCTTCGGCTTCGAATTCTTCTTCGAAGGCGAGCGGCGTGGCGCTCGGCGTTACGGGAGCGCCGTGTGCTGCGCTCACCGCGAACAGCATGAGCGCAAGGATGAGCGGGACGGCGAGGAGTTGAAGCTTGTTGGGCATGCGCGCATCCATCGGCTTGCCATGGCGCCCCCTTTAGCCAAATCAGTGTATTCCCACACCCTCCATCCGCAACAAGGCCTCCTTCATCGGCAGTCCGCCGCCGTACCCACCCAGGCCGCCGCTGCTGCGCAGAACCCGGTGGCAGGGGACGACGATCGGGATCGGGTTGGATCCACAGGCCGTGCCCGCGGCGCGCACCGCGCGCTCGTTGCCGGCGCTGCGGGCTATCTCGGTGTAGTTGCGGGTCCTGCCGTAGGGGATGCGATCGATCGCCCGCAGGGCGCGTCGGCGGAAGCCCTTGCTCAGCTGCCAGTCGAGCGGCAGGTCGAACTCGTGCAGACGGCCCTCGAAGTAGAGGTCGAGCTGGCGGCGGGCGACGTCGAGGCGAGCCGGGGCCTCCATGACCCGGGGTGAGATCCGCGCTGCCAGATCCTCCAGCGTCTCCTCGGAGTCGTAGTTCGGCAGGCCGACCTTGACCAGGCCCTTGGGGGTCGTGGCGAGGAGCAGGGGGCCGAACGGGGAGTCGGCGACGGCGTAGGCGACGTCGAGCAGATCCTCGGCCGCCGCCCGCTCGGTGAGATGTTCGAGGCTTGCCTTCATGCCAGCTCCTTTCTCAATCGCTTGATTCCCTCGTGCAGGCTGCGTCGCGCCGCATCGGGCGAGCAGCCCAGCGCCGCGGCGATCTCCGCGTGGGGCAGGTCGCAGGCGTAGCGCAGTGCCACGGCGGCCCGCTGCTTCGGCGGCAGGGCGCCGACCAGCGCCCAGATCCCCTCGTCCAGCTCGGGCTCCGCGGTCACGCCGGCAATCTCCTCCGGCTCCGCGATCGGCAGCGGCCGCCGTCCGTTGGCACGGTGGTGGTCGATCGCCTTGCGATGGGCGATGGTCAACAGCCATCCGCGCAGGTTGCTGTCGTCGCGCAGCTTCGGGTAGGCCCGCAGAGCAGCTAGAAAGGTCTCCTGAAAGCAGTCCTCGGCGTCGGTGCGGCCAACCGCGCCACGCAGCACTGCCATGACGTCAGCGGCGTGGTCGTTTAGGAGTGTCTGGAAGGGCGGCAGTGCGGTCACCTGTGGGATTAAACGTCGCGGCGAGGCTAGGCGTGAGAAAGTTCTACTTGCAAGCTACCTGCAATAATTGCAAGTAGCAAGATGGGAACTGTCGCCGCAGAAAAGGCTTTGAATGGACCGTGCGAGGAGGTTGGCTCTGGCCTTCTGAGCCTGCGCGAGTCCCAGTGGCTTGAGCGGAAGTCGAACAGGATCGCGCCTCGGGATCTCGCTAACGAGTTGATCGGCTTCGCTAATGCCGATGGTGGGCTCCTAGTTGTCGGTCTATACGACGGGAGCATTGAGGGAGCGAGCCTGACCCCGGGTCGGCTGGATGCCCAGATGCAGGCGAACATTGACTTCTGTCATCCACCTGTGCCGGCTCGCCATCGTTCGGTCGAATGCATTGACAGTCAAGGTGAGCAAAATGACCTACTCGTATTCGAAGTCGATTCGAGTGACGTCGTTCACGCCAACCAAAAGGACGAAGTCTTCCTTCGGGTTGGCGATGAGAACCGCCGACTCAGCTTCAGCCAGCGACAAGAGCTTCTCTACGACAAGGGACAGGCAAGCTATGAGGCTCGGCCTCTTGAGGGGGCTGGTCTGGAATTGCTGGACGAGGATCTGCTGTCCGAATACGCGTCAGCGATCAACGCACCTGATGCACGCCGGTTGTTGCGTGCGCGTGGACTGGCGACGGGGACGGAGCTGACGATTGCCGGCTGCCTGCTTTTTTCCGAGACGCCACAGGCTTTTTTCCCCGAGGCGTTTGTCAGAGTGCTGCGCTACCGCGGACAGGAGCGAGGCAGTGGCACTCGCCAGCAGCTGATTGAGGACGTTCGTATAGAAGGCCCGATCCCGCGCCAGCTCTTGAGGGCAAGAGAGGAAGTTGCGCGCCTACAGCCGATTCGGCGTGCACTGCGGTCGAGCGGCCGCTTCGGCGATGTGCCACTCGTGCCTGAGGACGCATGGCTGGAGGGGATTGTCAATGCCGTTGTTCACCGTTCCTACAGCATGGTTGGCGATCACATCCGAGTTGAGATCTTCGACGACAGAATCGAGGTTTCGAGTCCCGGGCGGTTTCCGGGCCTCGTTGATCTCGGAGATCCCTTGCAGACGACCCGCTTTGCTCGCAATCCTCGCATCGCTCGAGTATGTGCGGACCTCAATTTCGGACAAGAGCTAGGCGAGGGAATCCGGCGCATCTTCGAGGAGATGCGCCACGCTGGTCTAACCGATCCGGTCTATAGGCAGACGTCCGGAAGCGTAGAGTTGAAGCTTCTCGCGGAGCCGGTCGATCGCCGACTAGAGGCTGGCCTCCCAGAGAGCGCCAGGGCCATAGCAGCAGCACTCAGGTCGGCTGGGCGCCTGAGCACCGGCGAGGTGAAGGACATCCTCGGGGTCTCCCGCCCGGTCGTTCAGCGAGAGCTGGGAGCGCTGAGAGACGCCGGGATCGTGGAGTGGGTGGGAAAGTCGCCGAACGACCCAAGGGCCTTCTGGAGGTTGAAAACCAGATGAACGGCGAATCTCCTTACTTGCATCTACTTGAAATAAGACTTGAAACAAGCTTGGAAATCGATGTCGCAATTTGATTTGAAGATGATCGTGGGGCAAGCGCTCGCCGAGGATGTCGGCACCGGAGACGTCACCTCGGAGACCACGGTTCCCGACGGGGCCAAGGCGCGGGCCCGGATCGTGCAGAAGGAGGCCGGCGTTGTCTTTGGTCTTGCTGTGGTTGCAGAGACGATGGGGCAGTGTGGGGTGGAGGACGTCGACAATCTGGTCGTCGAAGGACAGTGGCGAGAGGACGTGCCGACCGAGATCCTGCTGGCGAGCGGGTCGGCCGCGGGATTGCTTACCGCAGAGCGGACGGCGCTCAACTTTCTCGGCCATCTCTCCGGGATCGCGACGCTCACCGCGCGTTACGTCGAGGCAGTCGCTGGGACCGGCGCGGTCATTCTCGATACCCGCAAGACGACGCCTGGACTGCGGGCTCTGGAGAAGGCGGCGGTGGCCGCCGGGGGCGGCCAGAACCATCGCATGGGTCTCTACGACGCGGTCTTGATCAAGGAGAACCACATCGCTCTGGCCGGAAGTCTCGCCAAGGCCGTCTACGCCGCGCGCAAGGCGCGTCCGGACCTGTCGGTCGAGGTCGAGTGTCGCACTGTCCTGGAGTCCGGCTACGCGTTGGGCACCGGCGCGGACCGACTGCTGCTCGACAACATGACGCCGGACGAGCTGCGCGAAGCCGTCGCCATGCGCGACGCCGAGCGCGGCGCCGACGGCCCACGCCTCGAGGCCTCCGGCGGGGTCACTCTGGAGACGGTGCGCGCGATCGCCGAGACGGGGGTCGACTTCATCTCGATCGGCGCCCTGACCCACTCGGCGCCGACGCTCGATTTCAGCCTCTTACTTGAGCAGGCGTGAGAGGCGCCTGTCTTTGAGCACGCGGCCGCCGGTCTGCTCCTTTGGGCAGTAGTTGGTCTGGTGCTCGGCGAAGAAGACGGCCTCGATCGTCGTCCCGCAGCGCGGACAGGGCTCGCCCTCGCGCTTGTGGACCTTCAGCGGCATCGGCAATTTGTCGGGCAGCTCCTCGCCGACCGTCTCCTCGTAGTGTTCGATCGCGTCGCCGAGCACGTGCAGCGCCGCGTGCAGCCGTTCCACCTCCTCCTCGCTCAGCTCGGAGCCCTGTTTGAAGGGGGAGAGGCGGGCCTCCCAGAGGATCTCGTCGACCCAGGAGCGGCCGATGCCGGCGATGTCGCGCTGGTGGCGTAGCAGCGGGTGCAGGTGTCGGGGCTGGTCGATCGCCGCCGCGAAGGCATCGGGCGAAGGCGGGGGCCAGGCTTCGGGCCCGAGCGTGGCGACGGCTTCGTCGTCCTCGACGGCCCCGGTCGCCAACAGCTTGGCCCAGGCGCGCTGCTTGGTGCCGAACTCGCGCAGGCGCAGCTCGCGCCCGTCCTCGAGCCGCACCAGCACCCGCGAGGCGCGGTCTTTGGGCGAGGCCCGTTTGTCGAAGACGCGCAGCCTGCCGGCCGACATCAGGTGGATGAGGAGCGCCAGGTCGCCGAGCTCGACGACAGGCATCTTGCCGACGCGCCGGATCGCCGTTATCTCGCGCCCGCCCAGCTCTTCGAGCGCCGGCTCGAACGTCTTCATCACGTTCATCCCGGGCGCCAGCGCCGATTCGATCGAGGCGCCGCGCAACGCGGCGTCGAGTCGCCGCACGGTGATCTCGACCTCCGGCAGCTCGGGCATGTCGAGAGAGTAGACTTCCGCCTAGTTCATTCGACTGGACTCAGGCCCAGGCCATGCCAGCGAACATAATGAGAGAGCTGCCGACGATCAACGAGCCGGTTCCGATGCTCGACCTCTCGCCAGAGGAGGTCGAGGAGATGGCGCGCGAGGTGCGTGAGCTGGCGCGCGAGCGCGACGCCGTCATCCTCGCCCACAACTACCAGGTGCCCGAGGTGCAGGACGTCGCCGACTACACGGGCGACTCGCTCGGCCTCTCGCGCAAGGCGGCCGAGTCCGACGCCTCGGTGATCGCCTTCTGCGGCGTCCACTTCATGGCCGAGACCGCCTCGATCCTCTCTCCCGAGAAGACGGTCCTCATTCCCGATCCCGACGCCGGCTGCTCGTTGGCCGACGCGATCACCGCGGAGGAACTGCGCGAGTGGAAGGGGCGCCACGGTCCCGACGCCGTCGTCGTCATGTACGTCAACACCTCCGCCGAGGTCAAGGCGGAGACCGACTACTGCTGCACCTCCTCCAACGCGGTCAAGGTCGTCGAGCACATCAGGCGCGAGCACGGCCCCGACACCGAGATCCTCTTCGGCCCCGACATGTGGCTGGGCTCCTACGTCGAGCGTGAGACCGGCCGCTCGATGCACGTCTGGCCCGGCGAGTGCCACGTGCACGCCGGCATCCGGCCCGGCGACATCCGGGAGCAGCGAGCCGCCCACCCCGACGCCGAGTTCCTCGTCCACCCCGAGTGCGGCTGCGTGACCCAGGTGATGGAGTTCGTCGCCGCCGGCGAAGTCGACGAGGAGGGCGTGCACATGCTCTCGACCGGGCAGATGCTCGACTACGTGCAGAAGCGGCCCGATGGCGAGTACATCGTCGCCACCGAGAACGGCATGCTGCACCCGCTCCAGCAGGCCGCTCCGGGGGCGAGCCTGATCGAGGCGAACCGGATGGCCTACTGCAAGTACATGAAGATGATCACGCTGCCGAAGCTGCGCGACGCGCTGCGCGAGACGAAGTTCGAGGTCAGCGTCCCAGCCGAGATCGCCGCGCGGGCACGGGTCCCGATCGAGCGCATGGTCTCGATCGGTTAGTCCCAGATAAAGTCCGGAACATGGCCCAGGTGACGTCCGCGGACTCCGTAGATCGCGAGCAGCTGCACGAGCTCGCGCAACAGCTGCGCGTCGATTCCGTTCGCGCCGCCGCCGCCGCCAATTCCGGCCACCCGACCTCCTCGATGTCGGCCGCCGACCTGATGGCGGTCCTGCTGGCCCGCTACCTGCGCTACGACTTCGATGCGCCCGAGAACCGCGCGAACGACCATCTCGTCTTCTCCAAGGGCCACGCCTCGCCGCTGCTCTACGGCATGTACAAGCTGGCCGGCGCGATCGACGACGAGGAGCTGCTCACCTTCCGCGAGTTCGGCTCGCGCCTGCAGGGCCACCCGACGCCGGAAATCCCCTGGGTCGACGTGGCCACCGGGTCGCTGGGCCAGGGCCTGCCGATCTCGGTTGGGATCGCGCTGGCCGGCAAGCGGCTCGAATCGGCGGACTACCGCGTCTGGGTGCTCTGCGGCGATTCCGAGCTGGCCGAGGGCTCGATGTGGGAGGCCTTCGAGCACGCCGGCGTCGCCGGTCTCGACAACATGATCGCGATCGTCGACGTCAACCGGCTCGGCCAGCGTGGCCCGACGATGCACGAGTGGGACACCTCCTCTCTCGCGGCCCGCGCGGCGGCCTGCGGCTGGGACGTGCAGGAGATCGACGGGCACGACGTCGAGGCGATCGACGCGGCCTACGCGCGGGCACTCGCCGCCGACGTCCCCGCGGCGATCTTCGCCCGCACCAAGAAGGGCTCGGGGGTGGCGGCGGTCGAGGACCAGCCGAACCAGCACGGCAAGCCCTTGGCCGATCCCGAGGCGGCGGTCGAGGAGCTGGGCGGCATCCGCTCGCTGCGGGTCGAGGTGCACTCGCCCCCGCAGGCGCAGTCGTATGAGATCGCCAAGGCGGCGGTCGAGCGGCCCACCTACGAGGTCGGCGAGAAGGTGGCGACGCGCGGCGCCTACGGCGACGCCCTCGCCTGGATCGGCTCGATCGACGAGAAGGTCGTCGCGCTCGACGGCGAGGTCGGCAACTCGACCTACGCCGAACGCTTCGCCGCCAAGCACCCGGACCGCTTCTTCGAGATGTACATCGCCGAGCAGCAGATGGTCGCCGCCGCGGTTGGCTTGCAGACGCGCGGCTGGAAGCCGTTCGCCTCCTCCTTCGGCGCCTTCCTCAGCCGCGCCTATGACTTCGTCCGCATGGGAGCGATCTCCGCCGCCGACCTGAAGCTCTGCGGCTCCCACGTCGGCGTCTCGATCGGCCCCGACGGGCCTTCGCAGATGGCACTCGAAGACATCGCCTCGCTGCGCGCCGTCTTCGGCAGCGTCGTTCTCTACCCGAGCGACGCCAACCAAGCGGTGCAGCTGGTCGACGCGATGCGAGAGCACCGCGGCGTCAGCTACCTGCGCACGACCCGCGAGGCGACGCCGGTCCTCTACGAGGCCGACGAGACCTTCGAGATCGGCGGCAGCCGCACCGTGCGCTCCGGCGACTCCGACGAAGTGACGCTGATCGGCGCCGGGATCACCCTGCGCGAATGCCTCACGGCCGCCGACGAGCTCGCCGGCAAGGGAATCGCCGCCCGGGTGATCGACCTCTACTCGGTCAAGCCGGTCGACGCCGAGGCGATCCTCGCCGCGGCGGGGGAGACCAAGGCGATCGTCACCGTCGAGGACCATTGGCCCGAGGGCGGCATCGGCGAGACCGTCGCCGGCGTCCTCGCGGAAGCAGCCACCGGCACGCCGCTGGTGCGCTTGGCAGTCACCGGTCGCCCCGGCAGCGGCCCTCCGGAGGCGCTCCTCGAGGCCGCCGGCATCGACGCTCCCCACATCGTCGCCGCGGCCGAGCAGGCGCTCGGATAGCCGCCCTTCGGGCAATTACTAGCATTCGCTAACAATCCGCTAGGCTTTCGCTAACGATCCTCCTGGGCGGGGTATTGCGCGCGATCGGGTGCGCAGGAGTCACTCTGTCCCTGGAGAAGGACCCCGCGCATGGCCAGAGCTAGAAAGCGAAAGAAGGGCGGCGAGCCGCCGGTGCCGCGCAACCGCAAGGGCGGTGCGCCGATCATCGAGATGCGCGACGTGACCAAGGTCTACCCCGGCGGTCACATGGCGCTGGACCGCGTCTCGCTGGCGATCGACAAGGGCGAGTTCGTCTTCCTCGTCGGCCCGACCGGCTGCGGCAAGTCGACCCTGATCAAGATGCTGATCCGCGAGCTCGAGGCGACCGACGGCAGCGTCCGCATCGCCGGCCGCGACATCGGCGCGATGTCGGAGAAGAAAATCCCGCACCTGCGGCGCAACATCGGCACCGTCTTCCAGGACTTCAAGCTGCTCCCCGACCGCACGGTCTACGACAACGTCGCCTACGCGCTGCAGGTGATCGGCGCCCACCGCGGCGAAATCCGCCGCCAGGTGCCGGAGATCCTCCGCCTTGTCGGCCTCTCGACCAAGCTGCACAGCTATCCCGACGAGCTCTCGGGTGGCGAGCAGCAGCGCGTCTCGATCGCCCGCGCCTTCGTCAACCACCCGCCCCTGCTGCTCGCCGACGAGCCCAGCGGCAACCTCGATCCGGTCACCTCGATCGGCGTGATGCAGCTGCTCTACCGGATCAACAAGACCGGCACGACGGTCGTCGTCGTCACCCACGACCGCGAGATGGTCGACAACATGCGCCGCCGCGTGATCGAGCTCTACGAGGGCCGCGTCGTCCGCGACGAGGTCAGCGGCGGCTACACCGAGGAGTCGACTTCCGAGTTCGGCCTGCGCATGCGCGCCGAGATGGGTGTCGGCCCCGAGGGGCAGACCAACGGCCACGCCCACGACTCCCTCTTCTAACGAGCCATGTCCAGACTTCTCTTCTTCACTCAGGAGGCTTTCCGGGCGCTGCGCCGCAACGGCGCGCCGAGCATGGCGGCGATCGTCACCACGGTCGTCACCGTGATCCTGCTCGGGGTGCTGATCCCGATCTTCCAGACGACCCAGGCGAAGAGCAATCAGGTACGCGACAGCCTCGAAACGCGGGTGGCGATCTTCGACGACGCGACCAAGCCGGAAATCGCCAAGCTGGAAGACCAACTGCTGGCGATCCCCCACGTCGCCTCGGTGCGGCTGATCAGCAAGGCGGAAGCGCTGGACGAACTGACCGAAGACCTGGGCAAGAAGAAGAGCAGCGAACTGCTCACCCAGCTGCATGCGAATCCGCTGCCGGCGAACTTCTCGGTCAAGGCCGACGACGCGAGCAACCTCGACTCGGTCGAAACGGCGATAACCCCTCCGGGGCCAAATGGCAAGCCGCAGCCGATCTCGCCGATCATCCAGGATCAATTCAACCGCCAGGAAGATTCGAAGAAGATCGAGCAGGTGACGAGCGCGCTGAAGATCGTCCTCACCGTGATCACGGCGCTGCTGATCATCGCCTCGTTGATGCTGGTCGGGAACACGATCCGGCTCTCGATCTACACTCGCCGCCGCGAGGTCGAGGTGATGCGCCTCGTCGGGGCCACCCGCTGGTTCATCCGCTGGCCCTTCATGATCGAGGGGGTCGTGGTCGGCTTCTTCGGCGGGCTGGTGGCCATACTTATCCTGTGGCTGGGCAAGCTCACCATCGTCGACCCCCTGAGCAACAGCATCGGCTTCCTCGCCGCGCAGAACGCCACCACGCTCTCCTTCCCGGCGTTGGTCGCGATCCTCTTCGCCGCCGCGGTGCTGGTCTCGGCGGTCGGCTCGGGCGTCACCCTGCGTCGCTTCCTCAAGGTCTGAGGCCTTTCGCGTGAGAGTTGCGCGGACGCTGGGCCTCGCGGCTGCGTTCCTCGCCGTGCTCGCCGCCGGGCTCTGGATCGGCGGCCATCCGGCGAAGATGCCGGAAGCGCTGCGTGACGTCTTCGTCGACGAATCGGCGGGGCTGACCGCGGAAGCTACCGAGCTGATCGAAGACAACTACTACCGCCCGGTCTCGCAGGGGAAGCTGATCGACTCCTCGCTGCAGGGCATGGTGCGGGGCTTGCGGCGGCGCTACAGCGACCGCTTCTCCGACTACTTCTCGCCGGAAGCGCTGGCCCGCTTCAACGAGGAAATCGAGGGGCACTTCTCCGGGATCGGGCTCAGCGTGACCGCGGACAAAGAGGGCTTGCGGGTCGAACGCGTCTTCAAGGGCTCCCCCGCCGACGCCGGCGGGATCGAGGTCGGCGATACGGTCATCTCGGTAGACGGGCGCTCGATCGCCGGTCTCGACTCGAACGCCGCCACCGACCTGATCAAAGGGCCCGAAGGGTCCGAGGTGACGGTCGGGGTGCAGGGTCCGAAGGGCGGCAAGGCGCGGCAGGTGCGCCTCACCCGAGCCCAGATCTCATTGCCGGTCGTCAGCAGCAAGCTCGAAACCGTGCATGGCAAGAAGCTCGGCTACGCGCGCCTCGCGACCTTCAGCGAAGGCTCCAGCGTCGCGCTGCGGCGGGCGGTGCGCAAGCTGCAGGGGCGGGGAGCCCAGGGGCTGGTGCTTGACCTGCGCGGCAACGGCGGCGGCCTGCTGGAGGAGGCGGTGCTGAACGCGAGCATCTTCCTGCCCAAGGGCGAAACGGTGGTCTCGACCGACTCGCGCAGCCAGGGCCACGCCGTCTACAAGACCAAGGGCGACAACCTGCCGTCGCTGCCGATCGTCGTCCTGATCGACCGCAATACCGCCTCGGCGGCGGAGATCCTCACCGCGGCGCTGGCCGACGACGCCGGCGCGAAGACGGTCGGGACGCGCTCCTACGGGAAGGGCGTCTTCCAGCAGGAGATCGACCTCTCCAACGGCGGCGCGCTGAAGCTGACCGTGGGCGAGTACTTCACCCCGGACGGCACCAACCTGGCCGGCAAGGGCATCCATCCCGACGTGCAAGCCCCCAACCTGCCGGGGACGGCGCGCGACGAGGGTCTGGAACGCGCCCTCGGGGTACTGTCGGCGCAGTGAGCAAGAGCTCGGAGGGCAACTGGCGCCGGCACAGGGATCGGCAGCGCGCCCGCGGGCGTGGGCGCAAGCCGGCCGAGCCGAAGAACGCCCGCGACGCGGTCGAGGCGCTGTTGCGCGAAGAGCTGGGCGGTCGCGGCTTCCGCGCCTCGCTCGAGCTGGAGGCGGCTGAGGCAAGTGCCGTCGCCGATTCGCGAAGCGGTCCGCGCCGCGACCTGACCGACCTGCCCACCTTCACCGTCGACCCCGCCACGGCGCGCGACTTCGACGATGCGGTCTCGGCGCGGCGCGAGAGCGAGACGACGCGACTCTGGATCCACATCGCCGACGTCGCCGCCCACGTGCCGCCGGGCTCGCCGCTCGACATCGAGGCGCTGCGGCGAGCCAACAGCACCTACGCGCCGGGCGCGGTCGAGCCGATGCTGCCGCACGCGCTCAGCGAGGAGGCCTGCAGCCTGGCGCCGGGGGTCGAACGGCTGGCTGTGACGGCGGAGATCGAGCTCGACGCGGACGGGCACCCGGGCGCCGCCGCCTTCTACCGCAGTCGCATCCGCTCCGACGCACGGCTCGACTACGACGAGCTCGACGTCGTCTTCTCGGGTCGGGCGGAAGCGCCCGCGGCTGTCGCCGAGTCGCTCGCGATCGCCCGCGAGGCCGCCGCGGCGCTGGGCGAGCGGCGCGGTGCCACCAGTCTCGACGTCGAGTCCTTCGAGCCCGAGTTTCGCTTCGACTCGCGCGGGAACGTCGTCGCCGCGCACGGCGTCGCCCAGACCGAGTCCCACCGGCTGATCGAGCGGCTGATGATCCTCGCCAACGAGCAGGTGGCGCAGCTCCTGGAGCGCAAGCGGGTGCCGGCGATCTACCGGGTCCACGCCCGCCCGGACCCGCCGCGGATCGAAAGCCTGATCGCGAAGCTGCACGCGCTCGAGGTGCCGACCCCGCCGCTGCGCGGTATGCCGTCGCCGAGCCAATCGGCGCAGCTGGCGGCGGATGCGAGCCGGCTGGTGACCAAGGAGGCGGCACGACGCGGGCACGGTCGCGCCGCGTATACATCGCTCGTGCTGCGTTCACTCAAACAGGCGTCCTACAGCGAGCGCAACAGCGGCCATGCCGGGCTAGGCAGCGCTGCCTACTGTCACTTCACCTCGCCGATACGCCGCTACCCGGACCTGATCGTCCATCGCGCCCTGCTGGCGGCGCTGGGGGAGGGCGAGCCCGCGCCGAGCGCCGCCGAGGCTCGCGAGGTGGCCGCGCATTGCAGCGAGCGGGAGCGCGAGTCGATGCGGGTCGAGCGCCGCGCCGACGACGTCTGCGCCGCCTTCCTGCTCGAGCGCGAGCTGCGCGAGCGCGGCGCCGAGACCGCCTTCGAGGGCGAGGTCTCGGGCCTGATCCGCGCCGGTGCCTTCGTCGGCTTCCGCGGTGAGCTCGGCGACGTCTACGAGGGCTTCCTGCCCGCCCGCCGCCTCGGCGGCGCCGAGCGCTTCGAGCTGGACGAGAGCGAGACGGCGCTTGTCGGCCAGGAGTCCAAGCGCAAGCTGCGGCTCGGCGATCCAATATCCGTCCAGGTGAGCGGGGTCGAAGCGGCACGTGGGCGCGCCGACCTGGAGCCGGCGGTGAATTGAGCCGTGGCCAAGAAGGGCAAGAAGAAACGCGATCCGGCCTCGGGCGACGTGGCCACCAACCGCCGTGCCCGGCACAAATTCGAGTGGCTCGAGAGGGTCGAGGCCGGCATGGTGCTGCGCGGCTCCGAGGTCAAGTCGCTGCGCAACGGCAAGGCGCAGATGACCGATGCCTACGCGGTCATAAACGACGGCGAGGTCTGGCTGCGCAACCTCCACATCCCGCCCTACGAGCCGGCCAGCCGTGAGAACCACGAGCCGGAGCGACCGCGCAAGCTGCTCCTGCACCGGGCCGAGATCGAGCGCCTCGTCGGCAAAACCGCCGAGCGTGGGCTGACCCTGATCCCGACCAGGATCTACTTCAAGGGTGCGCGGGCGAAGGTCGAGCTGGCGCTGGCGCAGGGCAAGGAGGGGCGCGACCGGCGCCGCGAGATCGCGGACCGTGACGTGCGCCGCGAGGTCGAGCGCGAATTCAAGGGCCGAATGAGGTAGCGTCGGAGCTCCGTATGGTCTTCGCCAACTTCGTCAGCGACCATGTCGCGTACCTCGTCGCCGGACTCGTGGTGGCGGTCCTGCTCTTGCTGCTCGTGATCAGCGTCGTCCAGCGTCGCAGCAAGGAAAAGGAGAAAGGCAAGCCGGGGGCCGCTCCGACGCCATCTTCGCCGCCGCCTCCGGCTCAGGCAGCGCCGCCGTTGCAGTCGTCGGCACCGAAAGCAGCGCCGTCCGCACCGCCGCCTCCGTCGGGCAAGCCGCTGAGCGCCAAGGAGAAACGCAAGCAGGCCCGCCTGCAACAACGCTCCGCCCGCGCCGAACATCGCAAGCGCAGCCAGGAAGAAGCGAAGCGGCGCCGCGAAGAGCGGGCGAGGAAACGAGCCGAACGCCGCGGCAAGCCGAGCGGGGGAGGCCGTGGCGGGCGTCGTGGCAAGAAAGACGCGGCGAAGGCCGAGCGCGAGCTCGCCGCGGCGCGCGCCGCACAGGAGCGGGCGCTGTTCGAACAGGAGAGCGCGGGGACCGCCCAGCAGCCTCCGGCTCCGCCGGGACAGCAGTTCGCCCAGCCGCCGCAGCCCCAGGTCGCTCCACCGCCTTCCGGCCAGGCTCCGCCGTTGCCGCCGCCGCCCATCCCGCCGATTCCGGTCGCCGCCGCACCCGCACCGCCGCCGCCCGTGCCTCCACCGGCACCGCCGGCGGGGGCCCCGCCACTCACGCCCGGGGGGTACGACCCGGCAGTGGCCGAACAGCGCGTTCAGGACAAGGTGGCCGAAATCCAGCGAGAGGAGGAGCGGATCCGCTCCGAGGCGGATCGGCGCATCGAGGAGGCAGAGCGACTTCAGCGCGAAGCCGAGGCGCGGCGAGCGCAAGCCGAGGTCGGGCAGACGACGCAGAGCATGGCCGCGGTCTCACCGCCGCCTCCGCCGTCGCCGGCGCCGGACCTGCAGACGGCCGAGCACCAGTTGCAGCAGGGGCGCGAAGCGCAGGAGCGCTCGCTCGCCGAGGCGCAGGAGCGTCTGCGTCAGATCGAGGAGCGGACCAAGGCGGCGGAACGGCGCGCCGCGGAGGCCGAGCGCCTCGGGCAGCTGAAAGCGCAGGAAGCGGAGCGCCAGCAGCGCCTGCGCGAGATCGAGGAAAGCGTCGCCCAGGCCGAGGAGCGCGCCCGCGAGGCCGAGCGCCGTGCCGAAGCGGCGGAGCAGGCCGTGCTCGGGTCGATTCAGGGCGGGGGGGCGGCATCGCTGAACCCGCAGCCCCTGCCGCCAGAGCCCCCGCCGCAGCGCTCACCGCAGCTGGACACCCCGCAACCGCCCCCGGCGCCCACGCCTCAGCCGCCGACTCCCGAGCCTCCACCGCCCGCACCGGACCCTCAGCCGGGTCCGCCCCCGGCCCCACCGCAGCCCGAGCCCCAGCCCGGCCCGCCGGCTCCACCCCCGCCGGCGCCGCCCGCCGCGGCAGAGGCAGGCGAGACGATCGAACTCAACAACATCAGCTTCGAGCAGCTCAGGGCCCACGGGCTCTCCGTGACCCAGGCGACCCGCCTGCTCGCTCACCGCGAGCGCGTCGGCCGCTTCCAGTCGATCGATGAACTCGACGAGATCCCGGGTCTGCCGCGCGAGTTCGCGGAAGACCTGAAGCGCCGCTCGACCGTCTGAGTCGCGCTCAGAGCCCGTAGGCCTCGATCAGCTTGAGCCAGATCTCGCTGCGCGTCGGGTAGGCGGCTACGGCATGACGCAGCCGGTCGAGGGGCACTTCTCCCACGATTGCGACGGTCGCCGCGTGTAGGAAGTCCGCCGTCTCGAAGCCGGTGAAGGTTGCGCCTACGATCGTCTGCTTGTCTTGGTCGACGACCAGCCGCGACGTTCCACCGGTGCCCTTGCCCTGGAAGCTCGCGCCCGCGGTGCCGTCGGTCGGGACATCGACGGCCTTTGCGTCGATGCCCGCCTCCTCGGCCTGAGCCAGGGTCTTGCCGGCAGCCGCGACTTGGGGATCGGTGAAGGTGACGCGGGGCGAGCCGATGCCTTCGGCGATCGCCTCGACCGCGCGGCCGAGTGCGTTCTCGGCGGCGACCCAAGCTTGGTACTTGCCCATATGGGTGAAGAGGGCGCGACCGCTGACGTCGCCGACGGCATAGAGCCACTCGTGGCCGCTGACTCGCAATCGCGCGTCGGTGTCCAGGAATCCATGCTCTCCGGGCTCCACGCCGACGGACTCGAGGCCGATCTCGCTGGTGCGGGGGACGCGCCCGACCGCGACGAGCAGCTCCTCCGTCTCCACTCGGCTGCCGTCGTTCAGCTCGACCGCGACTCCGCCGGCGGTCGAGGAGACCTGCTCGGCGAGGACCCCCGTGCGCACGTCGATCCCGTAGGAATCCCGCAGCGAGACGGCGACCTGCTCGCCCGCGAAAGGCTCCTCGCGGGACAGGAGCCGGCTCTCGCCCTCTACCAGGGTGACCTTGGTTCCGAGCGTCGACCAGGCCTGGGCCAGCTCCGAGCCGACCGGGCCGCCGCCGAGCACGATCATGCTCTCGGGCACCCGCTTGGAGGTCGTCGCGTCGCGGTTGTTCCAGGTTCGAACCGAGTCGAGGCCGTCGATGGGCGGCATCGCCGCGCCACTGCCGGTCGCCACGACCACTGCCTGGCGGGCGATCAGCGTCTGCTCGCCGACGACGACCTGCCGCTCGCCGTCGAGTCGCCCCTCGCCCCGAAACAGCTCGATCTCACGTTCCTCCAGCCACGGCAGCTGGCCGGAGTCGTCGAGGTCGTGGATCACCTCGTCGCGGCGGTCGAGGACCGCCTGGGGGTCGAGGCCGGCACTGACCGTGATTCCAGGCACCCGGCGTGCCTCGGCCAACAGGCCGCCGGGGCGCAGCAACGCCTTCGACGGCATGCAGGCGTAGTAGGAGCACTCGCCCCCGACCAGCCGGTTCTCGACGATCGCCACCGAGAGCCCCCCGTCGGCGAGGCGCCCCGCGCAGACCTCGCCCGGGGCGCCGGCGCCGATCACGATCGCGTCGAATTCTTTCTTATTCATTTGGGCATCCCTACCCCGGACACCGTACAATCGATGCCACATAGCACGGGGGCGACAGGCTTCGATCTGGTCGATCCGTGCGAACGGTTGCAGGTCGAGGTTGCCGGAGGCCTCGTTAAACCCCGGCACCAACCAATACGTGCGGACCATGAGTTCGCCCTCGCTGCTTAGTTAGATCTAAGTGAGTGAGAGTCGGCCCTCTCCCGCCCGCGGAGGGGGGCACCGGCTTCAATTGCGGGCTTACCCAGGCGGATCGCCCCGTCTGTCAGGGGACATTTCAGAGGGCTCTATCTCCCGCAGTGCCCGCCGGCGCGGACCCCGGGAGACGAGAATCAAGCGCCGGCTAAACCTGTAGAAACCTTCGCGCTACGGCCAGAGACGCCGGTTCAATTCCGGCCGCCTCCACTGAACATGAATCGCTACGTCGCCTTCCTGCGGGGGATGAATCTGGGCAACCGCCGGATCACCAACGACGATCTGCGCTCGCGTTTCGAGGCGCTGGAGTGCGAGGAGGTCGCCACCTTTCGGGCCAGCGGCAACGTGATCTTCGCGGCGAATGGCGAGTCGACGGCGAAGCTGACCGCGCGACTCGAAGACGGTCTTGCCGAGGCGCTCGGCTACGAGGTGCCGGTCTTCTTGCGCTCGGCGAAGGAATTGCTGGCAATCTCGGGGCATAGAGTCTTCGACGGGCGGGCAATCACGGCCTCGAAGGGCAAGCTCCAGGTCGCCCTGCTCGTGAAGAAACCCTCCGCGGCAGCTGCAAAGAAGGCGCTGGCCCTCTCGACCGACGCGGATCGTCTCGCAATCAAGGCTCGCGAGCTCTACTGGCTGCCCGACGGTGGTCTCTCCGAATCCGAACTGGACCTGAAGGCCCTTGCCGCCATCCTCGGCCCGACCACCATCAGGACCAAAGGCACCGTCGATCAGATCGCGGCGAAGCTCCTCGATTGAGTCTCAGCGACGGTCGAATCTGTGGGTCGCCCGCGACTTCAACTCGAAATGAACCGTGCCGGCAATCAGAATCGCCGGCAGCAAGATGATCGGCGGCGCCCTGAGGACGAACACCGCAATGCCCACCATCGTCGATGTCACGGAGCCGACAATCAGGGCACTGTGTGGAGACCGTAGAAATCGGTTCATTAGCTCCATCCCATGATCATAAGAGCAAGGATTGCAGACGGAACACCGAGCGCAAATCCTTCGCCTAAGCCTTGGTTGACGTCGTCGGCGACGTTGGTAAGCGTTGGTTCGCTGAGGCTCCGATAGGCGGCGTAGCCACTGAAGTAGGCCATGACGCCACCGAGAATCGAGAAGGCAGCAATGATCGCTTCCAGAAATTCTCTCGCGCTGGCTGGATCAGTTGGTGCCACGCCGCAACGGTAGGCGGCCACGCCGCGCGGGTGGCGCGCAGAATCGAAAAATTCAGCTACGAATTCGTCGCGACCGACGCACTTAGCTCTGGTGGGGTGCTGAGGGTCTGGAAGACGACGCAGTAGCGCTCGGTGAGCTTCAGCAGAGTTGCGAGGTCTTCCTCGCTTGCGTCGGTATCGAGGTCGAAGCTGAGGCGGATCGCGCGGAAGCCGACCGGGGCGTCGCGGTCGACGGCCAGGGTGCCGCGGAAGTCGAGTTCGCCCTCGGCTCGGACCGTGCCGGACTCGACCTCGATCCCGAGCGAAATCGCGACCGCGCGCAGGGTCACGCCGGCGCAGGCGACCAGGGCCTCGAGCAGCATGTCGCCCGAGCAGAGCAGGGTCCCGTCGCCACCGGAGGCGGGGTGCAGGCCCGCCTCCGCCAAGGCTCGGCCGGTGTCGACAGAGCAGGAGATGCCCTCGCCGAGGCTGCCGCTTGCCTTCAGCGTGACCACGGCCGCCTCGGGCTCCTGCTCGTAGCGCTGCTTGAGCGGCGCCTGGGTGGCTTTCAGTCCCTCGCGGTCGATCACTTGAGGTTACGCGTGTCGGCCCAGTAGGTTCATCCCCGTGGGCGACGTCTTCCTCCTTGCATTCCTCGCTGCGCTCTACCCGAGCCTGCTGGCCGCTACGACGGTGATGCTGCTGTTGCCGCATCCGAAGCGACTGCTGCTCGGCTACCTGTGTGGCGCGGCGATGACCAGCATCACGCTCGGGCTCGTCATCGTCTTCGCGCTGCGCAACGCCGGCCTGACGAGGACGACTCAGGTGACGCTTTCGCCCGTCGAGGACATCGCCCTCGGCTGCCTGGCCCTCGCGATCGCCTTCGTTCTGCATTCGGGGCGCGATCAGAGGCTGGTCGAGCGGCGTCGCGAGCGCAAGGCTGCCAAGGGCGAGGAGAAGCAGGGCCCGCCGCGCTGGCAGCAGGCCCTCGGCCGCGGCTCGGCCCGCACCACCTTCGTCGTCGGCGCCCTGCTCACCCTGCCCGGCGCCACCTACATCACCGCCCTCTACCGGATCTCCGACGAGAACCTCTCCGATCCGCTCACGGTCCTCACCGTCATCGCCTTCAACGCGATCATGCTGATGCTGTTGGAGATCCCGTTGCTCGCCTATACCTTCGCCCCCGACTGGACCCCGAAGGCGATCGAGCGCTTCAAGGCCAAGCTGCGCGAACGTGGTCGCACCTGGGGCATACGAGTCGCAGCAACTCTCGGTGCCCTGATGATCGCCCGCGGCATCATCACGCTGGTCGCATAGCCCCAGGCCCTGTTTCGTAACGTAGGCGCCGATGGCAATCGCGACCGCAACCAGCCTCGACGTCCACATGGGCGGCAAGCTGCTCTTCGAAAGCGTCTCCTTCAAGCTCGAGCCGCGCGAGCGGATGACGCTCTCCGGCCGCAACGGCGCGGGCAAGTCGACCCTGCTGCGCATGCTGGCGGGAGAGCTCGCCCCGGACGCCGGCAGCCTGGTCCTGCAGAAAGGCGCTCGCGTCGCCCTGCACGATCAGCGCCCGCCGCGCGAAACAGAGATCTCGCTCGGCGACTACGTCTTCTCCGGCCGCACCGAGATGCTCGAAACGGAGGCCGAGCTGGAGCGGCTGGAGGCGGCGATGTCGGCTGGAGAAACCGGCGAGGAGACATTGAGCGCCTACGCCGCCGCCCAGCAGCGCTTGGATCACGGCGGCGGCTACCGCTGGCGCGACGGCGTCCTCTCGGTGCTGCGCGGCCTCGGTTTCGACGGCGAGGAGGCCGAGCGCTCCCTCTCCACCTTCTCGGGCGGTGAGCTGACCCGCGCCTCGCTGGCGCGGGCGCTGGCGACCCGGCCGGACCTGCTGCTGCTCGACGAGCCGACCAACCACCTGGACATCCCCTCGCTGGAGTGGCTGGAGCGCTACCTGCGCGACCTCGATGCCGCCGTCGTCCTCGTCGCCCACGACCGCTGGTTCCTCGAGGCGGTCGGCACCTCGGTGTTGGAGCTGGAGGCGAAGCGGGCGCGCTTTTTCGCCGGCCCCTGGCACGCCTGGCGCAAGGAGCAGGCCGCGCGCGAGATCGCCCGGGGCAAGGCGATCGAGCGTCAGGAGGCCGAGATCGAGCGCATGGAGCGCTTCGTCGAGCGCTTCCGCTACAAGGCGACCAAGGCGCGGCAGGCGCAGTCGCGACTGAAACAGATCGACAAGATCAAGCGCGACGGGGTCGCGGCGGAGCAGCGCGACCGCCGCAACCTGCGCTTCTCGTTCGTCCAGCCCGAGCGGCCCGGCCGGATCGTGCTCAAGCTCGTCGGCGCGCGGATCGAGGTGCCGGGGCGGACCCTGCTCGCCGATGCCCGGCTCGAAGTCGAGCGTGGCGAGCACGTCGTCCTGGTCGGCCCCAACGGCGCCGGCAAGACGACCTTGATCGAGACCCTCGCCGAGCGGCGCGAGCCCGCGGCAGGCTCGGTCCGACTGGGACACAACGTCAAGGTCGGCTATCTCTCCCAGCACGCCGACACGGCGGCGGGGGAGGGGACCGTGCTCGACGCGGCGCAGCGCCAGACCGGTCTCAGCGGCCAGAAGGCCCGCGACCTGCTCGGCAACTTCCTCTTCTCCGGCGCCGATGCGCAGAAGCAGCTCAGCGACATCTCCGGCGGCGAGCAGCGGCGGCTTTCGCTGGCGATCCTGGTCGCCTCGGGCGCCAACGTGCTGATCCTCGACGAGCCCACCAACCACCTCGACATCGAGAGCCGTGAGGCGCTCGAGGACGCCCTCTCCGCATTCGAAGGGGCGGTGGTCCTCGTCTCCCACGACCGTGCGTTGCTCGAGGCCGTCGGGACCCGCACGCTGGTCTGCGAGGACGGCGCGCTGAGCAGCTACCCGACGGGCTGGGCCACCTACCAGCGAGAGCGCGACGAAAAGGAGGCCGCCGGCGAGACGGCGGCGCAGGCCGCCAAGCCGCCCCCGGTCGCGACCAACCGCAACGCCGGCCGCGCGGCAAAGAAAGCGGCGCGCAAAGCCGGCCGCCTCGCCGAGCGGATCGAGCAGGCGGAGACGGAGCTGCGCGCGCTGGAGGAGGAGCTCGCCGACCCGGCAGCCTGGTCGAGCCCGGGTCGCGCCGGGCGGGCCGAAGCACGGCACGTCGCGGCGAAGCGGGCGGTCACCGAGCTCTACGAGCAGTGGGAGGCGGCGGAGGCCGAGGTCAGCACAGCGGCCGAGCCAGGCTGACCAGCGTCCCCTTGCCGGGGGCGAGGGTGATGTTGCGGACCTTGACCTTTTCCGGCTTCGGGTCGGGGGCGCTGAGCTCCGCCCGCTCGAGAATCGCGCGAAGCACGATCCGCATCTCGTATTCGGCGAAGGCAGCGCCGATGCAGCGCCGCACGCCGCCGCCGAAGGGGATCCAGACGTAGGTGTCGGGCTTGCCCCCGAGGAAACGCTCGGGGCGGAACTCCTCGGGGTCGGGGAAGAGGTCCTCGCGGTAGTGCATCGCGGCGATTGCCGGCATGACGAAGGTGCCAGCGGAGAGCTCGTAGCCGCCGATGCTCGCCGGCGCGGTGAGCTTGCGCGCGACGTCGACGATCACCGGCCGTGCGCGCAGCGTCTCCTTGATCGTCGCGTCGAGGTAGTCCCCCTCGCCGGACTCGACCTCACGTCGCCGCAGTGCGATCTCCTCGTAGATGAACTCGTCGAGCGCCTCGCGGGCGCGAAGGAAGCGTGGCCAGGGGCTCCAGCGACCGAGGTTGCGGCGCAGCATGGGGAAGGCGGTGATCGCGTTGACCCGAGCGGCGAAGGTCTCGATCAGGCCCTCGAAGCGGGCAAGGCGCTCCTCGTCGTGGACGCCGAAGACGGCGCGCATGATCACCGCGAGCGTGATCCGCTGCGTGTGGCGGCGCAGCGCGAACGGCTCGCCGACCGGCCAGCTCTCCATCTCTCGCAGAGTGACTTCGCGCATCAGCTCGCCGTAGCGCTGGATCCGCTCGCCGTGGAACGGCGGCAGCAGCAGCTTGCGCTGCTGCATGTGGGGAGCGTCGTCGAGGGTCAGGACCGAGTTCGGCCCCAGTGCCGGCTCCAGCACCGTCGCGTTGGCCTCGCCCGCGTGGAACTGCTCGGCCGAGCCGGTGAAGACGGCTTTGACCAGGGCCGGGTCGGCGACGTAGACGACCTTGCCGAAGTACGGGAACGAGACCGAGAAGATGTCGCCATGACGGCGCTGAAGCTCGGTAAGGAAGCCGAGCGGCGCGCGCACGTATCGAATCGCCTGCGCAATCGCCGGCAACTTGGACCCCGGCGGGAAAGGCATCAGAAGACGATGGTCCTGGCGCCGTCTAGCAATACGCGGTCGTCGAGGTGGGCCATCACCGCGCGGGCAAGGACGAGGCGCTCGATGTCGCGGCCGATCCGCATCAGGTCGTCGACCTCGTCGCGGTGGCTCACCCGGGTCACGTCCTGGTCGATGATCGGCCCGGCGTCCAGCTCCTCGGTGACGTAGTGGGCGGTGGCACCGATCAGCTTGACGCCGCGCTCGTGGGCGCGGGCGTAGGGGTCGGCGCCGACGAAGGCGGGCAGGAAGCTGTGGTGGATGTTGATCGAGGGGGTGTCCAGCCGGGCGAGGAAGCCGGCGGAGAGGATCTGCATGTAGCGGGCGAGGACGAGCAGGTCGATCTCGCCGGCGAGCAGTTCCAGGACCTGGTCCTCCGCCGCGCTCTTCTCGCCGGCGGCGATTGGCACGTGGTGGAAGGGGAGGCCGAGCGAGGTGACCTGGTCGGCGTGGTCGGAGTGGTTCGACACAACCGCGACGATCTCAGCACCGAGCTCGCCGCTGCGCCAGCGCCAGAGCAGGTCGGAGAGGCAGTGGTCCTCGCGCGAGACCATGATCGCGACCCGCTTGCGCTCGCCCGACTCGGCGAAGCGATGGTCCATCTGCAATGGGCCCGCGAGCTCCTCCTCGAAGCGAAGGTAGAGCGCTTCCCGCTCGTCCCCCGGGGCGGGGTCGAAGGCCATCCGCATGAAGAAGCGCCCCTCGTCGCTCGAGTGCTGATCGGCGTCGACGATGTTGCGGCCGGCGTCGGCGAGGAAGCCGCTGACGGCGGCGATCAGGCCGGGCCGATCGGGGCAGGCGAGCAGCAGACGCGAGGTGGGGAGCCGGTCGTCGATGCACGGATGATCGCGGCTGGGCCGGCAGGATCGCTTTCATCGCCGAATCCGCAATTTGCGATTCGTGCCTGAGCTAGTACCGATGCGCACGCACTATGTGAGCTCTGTGAGCGCGATCACCCTGCCGCGTCCGGAACCTCGCCACGGTTCCGCGCTTGCTCACAAAACGCACATATTCCAAGCACACATATCTCATTCCCCTCCTACTGATCGCACTCGCTCTTCCGGCGGCTGCCTTGGCAGCTCCCGGCGGCGGTGGCTCCCAGCGGATTGGGCTTGCAGACGCGCAGCCCGCCGCGCTGTCCGTCTTGACGGAGCCGGTGCGGAGCTTCCACCAGGCGATCCGCGCCAGCGTCCATCGCATTCGTGCGGCCCGCCATGCCAGGCTGCGCCGCGAACGCCGCGAAGCCTTCGCAACGCTCCCGGGCGGTGTCTCCCAATCGACGCTCGACGCGATCGGCGCCTGCGAGTCCGGCGGCGACCCGACCGCCGTCTCCTCCGATGGCACCTATCGGGGCAAGTACCAATTCGACTACGGCACCTGGGCCTCCGTTGGCGGCTCGGGCGATCCTGCTGCGGCTTCGGAGAAAGAGCAGGACTACCGAGCAGCTCTCCTGTACGCCCAGTCGGGCTCCAGTCCCTGGCCCGTCTGCGGCTGACGCTTTTGAGGAGGGGGATCGCGCGTCCCCTGCCGGAACCCGCGACGGTCGCCTGGTCAGATTTGGAAGGCCACCGGCTCACAAGTTCCTGCAGGGGACGCCCGATCCCCCTCTTACGATTGCCCCATGAACGACGAGGCTGTGCCCGCACCGGACCCGACGGGGCCTACTCGCAAGCTCCCAGAAGAGGCGATAACGGAGGCGAGGGTTCGGGCGCCGACGCGGGGGAACCGGAAGCTGGAGCAATTCCTGGATTCCGTCAACGGTGACGAGCAGGTTCGGACCTGGTGGTACATGGCCCAGGTCCACGCTGAACGGCTCGGAATGTCGGATCACTCCTGGGTGCACACCCAGATCGTGCTCAACATCTCACTGCGGTTATTGCGACTGCTGGTCAAGGGTGGGGTTGAGCCAGCTGTCGTCGCCGACCACGGCATGTCGGCTCGAGATGCGGAGGTCGTGGTTGCGGGAGGGGCACTGCTGCACGATGTCGGCATGTCGATCCATCGGGCCGATCACGAGGCTTACAGCTTGTTCCTGGCCAACGGTGCGCTGGAGAGGCTGCTGGCGGGCTCATACAAGGAGCCGAAGCGGACGATTGTCGCCTCGGAGATTCTGCACGCGATCATCGGGCACAGGCGACGAGGTGAGCCCTATACCGTCGAAGCCGGCGTGGTTCGGGTCGCCGATGCGTTGGACATGGCGCAGGGGCGGACGCGAATCCCAATCGAGGCGGGACAGGAGGGGATTCACTCGATCTCCGCTGCCGCCGTCGACGAGGTGCGGATCGAGGCGGGGGAGGAGCGGCCGGTGCGGATCGAGATCGAGCTCAACAACTCGGCCGGGATCTTCCAGGTCGACGACCTGCTCGCGACCAAGATCCGCGGCACTCCGCTGGAGGGCAAGGTCGAAGTCGCCGCCAAGATCGAGGGCGAGACCGAGAAACGTCTGTTGACCGGTTTCAGGCTGGACTAGTTGAGGCGACTGAGGGTCTGCTTGCGCATTTCCTTGCGCTTCTCGAGCCGCCCCTGGATCAGCGACATGACGATGACCAGGATCGCGAAGAAGAGGATCACGCCAAAGCAGAAGAAGGTCACCGTCTTGTCGGTGGTAGGCCCGGCAAGCCCAACCCCGTTCTCAGCAAAAGCAGTAGGCACCGCCAGCAACAGCATCGTCAGCGCGGCAAGCAGCGCAGCGACGGCACCACGTTTGCGCGACGGAAAGCTCACGGAGCGAAATCTAGCGCAAGAGCCGGGCATCCCCGGAGGAAACATTGGAGCCCTCCCCGGCAAGAACCCTGGAGGCCGCCTCAATGCGGGTTTCCGCAGGGGATGCCCGGCTCTTGCCTTGGGGGTTTCCGCAGGGAGATGCCCGGCACTTGCCCTAGGATGCCGCGCCAATGTCCGAGCTAGAGGCCCTGCTACTGGGAATCGTCCAGGGGCTTACCGAGTTCCTGCCGATCTCCTCCTCGGGCCACCTGATCCTGGTGCCCTGGCTGCAGGACTACACGTTCCTGATCGAACACCCGCATTTCAACAAGACCTTCGACGTGGCACTGCACGCCGGAACGCTGGTCGCGGCGATCGTCTACTTCCGCCACGAGGTGGTGCAGCTCATTCGCAGCTTCCTCGCGTCGGTCCGGGCCCGGGCGATCGAGAGCCCCGATCAGCGGCTCGCGGTTGCGATCGCCGTCGGCACCGTTCCCGCCGTCATCTTCGGCGGCCTCGCGTCGGGGTTCATCGAAGACCACCTCGGCGAGCCCTGGATGATCGCGATCCAGCTGATCGTCTTCGGCGCCCTGCTGCTCTATGTCGACCGCCTGCCCCAGCGCAAGACGTTGGAGGAATCGACGGTCAAGGACGGCCTCTACATCGGCCTCGCCCAAGTCCTCGCCCTGGCGCCGGGCACCTCTCGTTCGGGGATCACGATCACCGCCGCGCGCTACCTGGGCCTCGACCGCGACGCCGCGGCCCGCTTCTCCTTCCTGTTGTTGATCCCGATCGTCGCCGGCGCCACCGTCTTCAAGGCCGCCGGCGCGATCCACGAAGGGCTGCCCAGCGGCGTCGCCGGGCCGATGATCGTCGGCACCCTCGCGGCGGCGATCTCCGGCTACCTGGCCATCGCCTTCCTCCTCCGCCTCCTGCGCACGTCCTCCTACGCGCCGTTCGTCTACTACCGCTTCGCGATCGGGGTGGCGGTTCTGCTGATCATTGCCACCGGCCTGCGTCCCGCCACCTTCTAGAAAAGGCAAGCGGCCCAGGGCAGGTGGGCCGCTTGCGACGAGAGAGGAGTCTCGTGAGACCTGATATTGCCTATGGACGGAGAGTCGTGAGTGAAAATTCCGATAAAGAGGGCTCGCGCGCGATTTGAGCCCTGGTTTCCGCAAATTACGCACTTCCTCTTGTGAAAATCTCGTGAAAGCAGGGATTTAATCCGGCGGTCCGACGGTCGGTATGCATACAATCGCGTTGTCTGACGGATGTGGGCAGCTTCGCAATCGAATGTCCGTCTGCCACAGCGCCGCCGCAAAACGTGAACTCACAGCAGACCACCAGGCTCGCGGTTATCGATGACGACAGTGGCTTCGTCACGGTTCTGGCCAAGCGCACCGAGGCCGCCGGCTGGCAGCAGCGCATTCTCGCCGGGGCGATCCCGCCGGAGGAGCTGGTGGCGTTGAAGCTGAACTCGCTGCTGGTCGACCCCGCTGTCCTCGGCGAGGACGCGTGGGCATACTTGGAGCGCGTCTGCGGGATGCTCCCCGACCTCGGCGTCGTCGTCTGCACCAGCCGCTCGACGGTCGCCCAGCGGGTCCGCGGCCTGCGCCTCGGGGTCGACGACTGGATCACGAAGCCGTGCCACCCCGAAGAGGCGATCGCCCGTCTCGAAGCGGTCTCGCGCCGCCGCCGCCGCGCCCGCCCGCAGGTCGAGGCCGGGCCGGTGGTCGCGGGTGAGCTGGAGATCCGCTCCGACCGCTTCCAGGCCTTCGCCGGCGAAGTCAGCCTCGATCTCACCAGGCGTGAGTTCGAGCTGCTGCAGTTGCTCGCCGACTCGCCCGGCCAGGTGCTCGAGCGCGAGGCGATCTACCAGCGGGTCTGGGGTTACGCGATGGCCCACGGCGACCGCTCCGTCGACGTCTTCATCCGCAAGCTGCGCCAGAAGCTCGAGAAGCTTTCGCCGAGCTGGAGCTACATCCACACCCACTTCGGAGTCGGCTATCGCTTCGATCCCGAGCCGCTTGCCGGCGACACGGCCATCGCCGCGCCGCCCTCCGAGCCCCAGCCGGACGTAGATCCGGCACGGGTTTCGGACGCCTTCACGGCTGCCTGAGGGCCCTCCTCGGCGCTTCACATCTTTTTCACATCTTCGTTACAGGCAGGCAACAAGCTGCCAGCGGGCCGCTGAGACGGTGGCCTCACATACCACTCAATCTAAGGAGAAGCGCGTGACCAAGAGACTTCTCAGCGTTGTGGTGGCGCTGGCTCTCACGATCGGCGTTGCCGCCTGTGGCAGCTCGTCCTCGGACAGCAGCAGTGGCTCCTCCGGCTCGCCGCTCGTCGGCGCCGGCAGCACCCTGGTAGCCCCGCTGATGTCGAAATGGCAGTCCGACTACGCCGGCAAGAGCGAAGAAACGGTCACCTATGGCGCGATCGGCAGTGGCGGAGGGATCGACCAGATCACCTCGCGCACGGTCGACTTTGGCGCCTCCGACGCGCCGCTGACCGAAGAACAGTTCGAAGAAGCCAACGGCGTCGAGCAGATCCCCTGGGCCCTGAGTGGCACCGTGCCCGCCTACAACGTAAGCGGCGCGCCCAGCAACCTCAAACTGAGCGGTGAAGTCCTCGCCGACATCTACCTCGGCAACATCACCACGTGGGACGACCCGGCGATCGCCAAGCTCAACCCGGGCGCCAGCCTGCCGAGCACGAAGATCACGCCGGTCTACCGCAGCGACGGCAGCGGCGACACCTACGCGTTCACCAACTACCTCTCGACGGTGGACCCGGAGTTCAAGTCGAAGGTGGGCACCTCGACGACGGTCAAGTTCCCGACCGGCGTCGGCGCCGAAAAGAACGACGGAGTCTCCGCCGCGATCTCCCAGACCGATGGCGCGATCGGCTACGTCGGTCTCGCCTACGCGCTTTCCAACGAACTCAGCATGCCGCTGATCGAAAACTCGGCCGGGAACTTCCCCGAACCGAACGTCGAAAGCGTCGAAGCCGCGGCGGACGCCGTGAGCAAGATCGGCCCGAACAACGAAATCTCGCTGGCCGAACTGCCGTCCTCGGCCGCGGATGCGTACCCGATCTCGACCTACACCTACGTGATCGTGCCGCTCGAAAGCGAAAAGGCCGACGCGTTGAAGAAGTTCATCACCTACGCGATCGGCCCGGGCCAGGAATTCGGCCCCGACCTCGACTTCGCGCCGCTGCCCAAGCAGGTTGTCGCGGCCGGCAAGAAGGCGATCGCCAAGATCGGCGGCTGAGATGGAGGCCGGTGCCCTCGAGAACCCTGTTCTACGGGCCCGGCGCAACCGTGTAGATCGAATCGGCGACCCGCTGCTGCGAGGCCTCTCCGGCCTCGCAGCAGCGATCGCCGTGCTCGTCATCGTCGGGATCGTCTACGAGGTGATCCACCTCTCGAGCCCGGCAATCTCCAAATTCGGCATCGGCTTCGTCACGACCAACGACTGGAACCCGGTCACGGAAACCTTCGGCGCCGCGCCGTTCCTCTACGGGACGGTGGTGACCTCGGCGATCGCGCTGCTCCTCGCGGCGCCGCTCTCGATCGCGATCTCGATCTACCTGACCGAGCTCGCGCCGGCGCGGCTGAGGCGCCCGGTGGCGACGCTGGTCGACATGCTCGCCGCGATCCCCACCGTCATCCTCGGCCTCTGGGGGATCCTCGTCCTCGGGCCCTTCATGCACGACACGATCGAGCCTGCGTTGAAGAGCGTGCTCGGCTTCCTGCCGATCTTCAGCGGCGACCCGTCGGCCTTTGGCTACCTGACGGCCGCGCTGATCCTCACGATCATGGTCACGCCGATCATCACCAGCGTCACCCGCGAGGTCTTCGAGACGGTGCCCGGTGACCTCAAGGAGGGCTCCTACGCGCTCGGCGCGACCCGCTGGGAGATGATCAGGCAGGTGGTGCTGCCCTACTCGCGCGCCGGAATCGTCGGCGCGACGATTCTCGGCTTGGGACGCGCGATCGGAGAGGCGATCGCGGTCGCTCAAGTGATCGGCGGCGCCACCGGGATCGACGTATCCCTCTTCCATACCGGCGGCACCCTGGCCGCCCAGATCGCATCGCAGTTCCAGGGCGCCCCGGGAGAGCTGTTCAAGTCCTCGCTCGCCTATCTGGGGCTGATCCTCCTGGTGTTCGCGGTCGTCGTCAACGTCATCGCCCGCGTTATCGTCCAGCGGGGGTCGTTGAAGGACGTCGACATGACGCCGACCGAGGTGGAGGCCCTGTGAACGCGCCAGCCGGTCACTCGCTGCTGCTCGATCGCGGCCATCTGAAACGACGCAAGCGCGTCAGCGCAATCGTCAGCGCGGCCTCGACCGTTGCCGCGCTGCTTGCGGTCGCCGTGCTGTTGATCGTGGTCGGGTCGGTGCTGATCAAGGGCGTCGGGGCGCTGAGCATCCACTTCCTGACCACGCCGACGGCGTTGTTCGGCGAATCGGGCGGCGGCATCTCCAACGCGATCGTCGGCACCGGGATCATGGTCGGGCTCGCGGCCCTGATGGCCATCCCGGTCGGCCTGCTGGTCGCGATCTACACCACCGAGTTCGCCTCGCCCCGCACCGCCCATCCGATCCGCTTCGTGCTCGACGTCCTCAACGGCGTGCCGACGATCATCACTGGGATCTTCGTCTACGGGTTGCTGGTCGCCGGCAATCATCAGAGCGGCTTCGCCGCGTCTATCGCCCTGGCGATCATCATGCTGCCGATCGTCGCCCGTACGGCGCAGGAGGTGCTGAGCCTGGTGCCCGCCACGCTCAAGGAGGCTGCCCACGCGCTCGGCATAGCACCCTGGCGTGCCACCGTGCGCGTCACCCTGCCAACCGCAGCCGGAGGGCTCCTGACCGGCGCTCTGCTCGCCGTCGCCAGGGTGGCGGGGGAGACCGCGCCGTTGATCCTGCTCTCTTCGATCTTTGCCCCCGGCGTCCTCACCGAACCTGGCCAAGCCCTGGCCTCGATCCCGATCTTCATCTTCCAGGCCTCCGAGTCCCCCAGCCCGGAGGCTCACACCCAGGCCTGGGCCGCGGCGTTGATCCTGATCGCCTTCGTGCTCGCCCTCAACATCGTCGCCCGTGCCTTCTACGCACGCTCCCGCAAGCGCATAGGAGCCTGACCCCCCACCCGAGGAGTCCTAGGATGGACACCAGACACCCGATTGAGAGCCCCACCGTGACCGAACAGAATCCAGAGCCCCAGGCAGACCCCGGGACCAACCTCGGCCATTCGCGCCCGATGGTCTCGGTGGGAGGCGAGTCCGCGGCAAAACAAGCGAAGCGCAGCCGCGAGGTCGGCAACGTCGAGCTGCAGGGGCTCAACGCCTACTACGGCTCCAACCACGCGGTGCGCGACGTAAGCCTCGCCTTCGACTCGGCCAAGGTGACGGCGATCATCGGTCCCTCCGGCTGCGGCAAGTCGACGATGGTGCGTTGCATCAACCGCATGCACGAGGAGATCGCCGGGGCTCGATCGGAGGGCCAGGTCCTGCTCGACGGCCTCGATCTCTACGACCCCCGCATCGACATCGTCGCCGTGCGGCGTTCGGTCGGGATGGTCTTCCAGAAACCCAACCCGTTCCCGACGATGTCGGTGATCGACAACGTGACCGCGGGCCTGCGCCTGACCGGCGCCTCGCGCGGCGAGCTCGAGGATCGGGGTCGCGAAGCCCTGGTCGGGGCGGGGCTCTGGGACGAGGTCAAGGACCGGCTGAAGGCGCCCGGCGTCGGGCTCTCGGGCGGCCAGCAGCAGCGCCTCTGCATCGCCCGGGCGCTTGCGGTCGATCCCGAGGTGCTGCTGATGGACGAGCCCTGCTCGGCGCTCGACCCGGTCGCGACGCTGCGGATCGAGGAGCTGATCGCCGAGCTCAAGCAGCGAGTGACCATCGTCATCGTCACTCACAACATGCAGCAGGCGGCTCGGGTAGCCGACACCACGGTGTTTATGCTCGACGGCGAGCTGGTCGAGGTCGGCCCCACCGACAAGCTCTTCACCAACCCCGACGACGACCGCACCGAGCAGTACGTGACCGGGAAGTTCGGCTGATGGCGTCGGAGACCAGGACCCAGTACCAAGAGGACCTGGACGCGCTCGAGGCGAGCGCCCTCGGCGGGCTCGATCTGGTCAGCGCGGCGCTGGGGCGGACGCTGGAGGCGGTCGAGCACCAGGACGTCGAGCTGGCCCAGCTGGTGATCGCCGACGACGACCGCATCGACGGCCGCTACCTGGAGGTGCACCAGGCGCTGATCACGCTGCTCGCCACGCAGTCGCCGGTGGCCACCGACCTGCGCCTGATCTCGGCGCTCCTGCACGTGCTCAAGAACGTCGAGCGGATGGGCGACCAGTGCGTGAACATCTGCAAGGTGATCCCGCTGACCGGCAACGAGCCGCCCGCCGACGAGGAGATGGTGCGGCTGATCCTCGCCATGGGCAAGCAGACTCGCACGCTGATCAGCCAGTCCAAGCGGGCCTTCGAGGACCGCAACGTCGAGATGGCACGCGATCTCGTCCGTCAGGACGACGTGGTCGACAACCTCAACCGCGAATGCTTCGGCCTGGCGCTGGAGATCGGCGACGATCCCGATCGCCGCGAGTGGGCGATGACGATGCTGCTCGCAGCGCGCGCGATCGAGCGCGTCGGCGACAACGCGGTCGACATCGGCGAGCAGGTCGCCTTCGTCGTCACGGGACTCTTTCGGGAGTTCGAGGACGCATCTCATCCGAGCGTGTAAACGCGCGGGTCGGGGCGTCCCCTACGGAAACCCGCATTGTTACGGCCTCAAGGGCTCTTTTCGGGGAGGGCTCCAATGTTTCCTCCGGGGACGCCCCGACCCGCGCGCCTGCCGCCCCGGTTGAGATCCGGGCTGTCTGGGAACATGACGACTGAGTCCGGGATGCTCTGCGCCGCCATAGATATTGGGTCCAATACGACGCGATTGCTCGTGGCGGAGCCAGGCGATGGGCAGTTGCGGAAGGTGATGGAGCAGCGGGCCTATACGCGGATCAACAAGGCGATCCGCGATTCGGGGGCAATTCCCTCTGAGAAGGCGCATGAGGTGGGTGAGGTGGTAGCGACCCAGGTGCGCCTCGCGCGTGAGCTTGGCGCCGAGACGATCCGCGCGGTGGCGACCGCCGCGGTGCGCGAAGCAAGCAACGGCGCCGCCGTCGCGAAGCAGATCGGCGACGACGCCGGCGTCCCGGTCGAGATCCTCTCCGAGCAGGAGGAGGGGCGGCTCTCCTTCATCGGCGCGACCAAGACGCTCGGCCATCCGGTCGACGGCCTGGTCGGCGTCGTCGACGTCGGCGGTGGCTCTTCCGAGGTCATTCTCGGCACCGTCCAGGGCGGCGTGCGGGAGGTCCGCTCCTGGCGCGTCGGCTCCGGCGTGCTGGCCGACGAGCTGATCGCCTCGGACCCGCCCTCGGCGGCCGAGATCCGCAAGATTCGCGACCGGATCGACGATCTCTTCGCCGGGGTGGAGATCGAGCAGCCCACACAGGCCGTCGCGGTCGGTGGCAGCGCGACGTCGCTGCGCCGTCTGGTCGGGGCGGTGCTCGAGTACGAGACGCTGGAGCGGGGCGTGCGTGTCCTCTGCAGCGATCCCGCCGCCGACGTCGCGCGTCGCTTCGAGCTCGACCCCCAGCGGGTGCGCATCCTCGCCACGGGGGTGCTGCTGCTGGAGAAACTCTCCGAGCTGCTCGGGCAGCCTTTGCAGATCGGCAAGGGGGGCCTGCGCGAGGGCGTCGTCCTCGATCAGCTCAACGGGAACTCCAACGGCTCTTCGCCCGTCAGGCTTGCGGCTTAGTCGCCAGTCCCGGTAGGGCTTTCACTTAACTTCTTTCGGTGGGTCGCCTGTGGGCTGGCGCCCGGAGCCCACACCGAAAAAGTACAAGACGTTTCAGCCCTACCGGGACTGGCGACTACTGGTTAGCCTGAGTGCGTGGCGCGTGCACGGGACATACCCGGGTTCGATTGCGAGGAGACGTTTTCGGCTTCGGCTAAGCGGGTGGTGGGGGTGCGGGCTGCCGAGGTTTTCGAGCACTCCGATGGTGTGCTCGACTTGGAGGACATCGAGCCTCTTCATGACATGCGCGTTGCTACTCGACGACTGCGGGCGGCGCTCGAGGTCTACGCGCCTTGCTTTCCGGCGAAGCGGCATCGCAAGGCGCTGAAGCGGGTCAAGAGGCTGGCCGACGCGCTTGGCGAGCGGCGCGATCGCGACGTTGCGATCGAGTTCCTGAACGGGTTTGCCGACGATGCGCCTGAGGCGGACCGCGCGGCGATCGAGGCCTTGATCGAGCGTCTGCGCCTGGAGCAGCGCCAGGCGAACGAGGGGCTGGTGCCCTTCCTCGAGGACGAGCACCTGAAGAAGCTGCGCCGTCGTCTGCGCAAGCTGGTCAAGGCGGCGGCGAGTTGAAGGCGCGTGAGGTGGAGGGCCTCGACCCGGCGGCGCCGTTGCGACCCAACGCCGAGCGGATCGTGCGCACGCGCCTTGACGAGTTGCGCACTCTGGCCCCGGCCGCGCTCGAGCCGTCGGCGGCGACGGCCCAGCACGACTTGAGGATCGCCGCCAAGCGGCTGCGGTACGTGCTGGAGATCACCGGGCCATGCTTAGGGCCGGAAGCCAAGGCCGTCCGCGATGCCGCCAAGCGGCTGCAGGGCGTGCTGGGCGAGATCCACGACTGCGACGTGATGTTGCCCCGCGCCTGGGGCATCGAGTCCCTGCGTGCCCTGCTGCGCACTCGCCGCGAGTCGCTCTTCGCTCGGTTCAGCGAGCTCTGGCGCGAAGAGGCCGCAAAGGGCACCTGGACCGCTCTGCAGTAATTCACCGGATGTTCACGGGACTTTCCCTGCAAGTTCACACTTTTTCCCTGCTCAGAGGCGAATCTGGAGGTGACCTGAACGATAGATGGAGAGGAAGGCACCGATGACTTCCCGAGTAGACATGCACTGCCATTCCACCGCCTCGCAGCTCTCGCGGCTCGGCGTCCAACGCTCCCTCGGCCTCCCCGAGTGCGCGACGCCCCCCGAGGAGGTCTACGCACTTGCCAAGCGGCGGGGAATGGCCTTCGTCACGATCACCGACCACGACACGATCGACGGCTGCCTCGAGTTGGCCGGCCGTCCCGACTGCTTCGTCTCCGAGGAGCTGACCGCTCGCTTCGCCGGCGAGCCCCAAGCGGTGCACGTCCTCTGTTACGGGATCGATCCCGGGGACCACGAGTGGCTGCAGGCACACGCCGGCGACGTAGAGGCCTGCGCCGCGTACCTTCACGAGGGGGAGATCGCCTGCGCCCTGGCGCATCCTTTCTACAACGTCGCGGCGCCGCTGACCCGGCGTCACCGGCGCCGCCTCGCCGAGCTCTTCCCGATCTGGGAGGTGCGCAACGGCTCGCGCGCAACGGAGCTGAACATGCCCGCCGTGGTCTACGTCGAGACCCACGGCAGCACCGGGATCGGCGGCTCCGACGATCACGCCGGCGTGGACGTCGGCCGCACCTGGACCGGGGTGCCGGACGCATCCACGCCGGAAGAGTTTCTCTCGCGCATACGCAGCGGCGAGGCGGCAGCCGGCGGCGAGCAGGGCAGCGCCGCCAAGTGGGCTCACGCGGCGATGGCGCTGGCGACCCGGGCGCTCGCCATGGGGGACGTACCCGGCGCGTCATCCGCGCCCGATCCGGCCACGGTGTTGAAGATCGCCCAACGCGTGGTCGGCGAGGGAGCCGAGCGCGAGGGGGCGATTGCCGCCGACATCGGCCCCGACGACGCCCGGGCCCTGCTCGACTCCTGGCTGGACTCGATCGACATCGGGCTGCGCGGCCGCGAGCTGATCGACCACCTCCAGTCGGACGAGTTCTCGCACGCCGACCTCTATCGCCGCGCTCGTCGCATCCACGATCGCCGCTTGCGCGGGGCGATCGCCGCTGGAACGGGAGCTGTCGCGCGCGGGGACGTGCAGGCGGCGGTCGGCGGCGTCTTCGAAGCGCTGCTGCCGGCGATTCCCTACGCGCCGCCGACCGTCTTTCTCGGCGCCGAGAAGGCGAAGCTGGCGGGTCGCTCCGGCGAGCGCCCCCGGGTTGCGCTGATCGCCGACGGAATCGAGGCGATGCACGGCGTCACTCACACGATCGAGCAGATCCGCGAGCGCGGCGTTCCCGGCTTCGAGGTCGAGGTGGTCGGCACCGATCCAGGGGTCGATCGGCGGCTGCCCGCCGCCACGTCGCTGCAGGTTCCTTTCTACGAGGGGATGACTCTCGGGGTCCCCGGCCTGCCGGACCTGGCCGAGACCCTCGCCGAGGGCCGCTACGACCTGGTCCACGTCACCGCGCCCGGTCCCGCCGGTGTCGCCGCCTCTCTGCTCAGCCGGATCTCCGCGACGCCGCTGCTCGCCAGCTACCACACCGAGCTCGCCACCTACGCCGGCATGCGCAGCGGCGACGGCGGCCTGGAGGCGATCTCCAGGGCTGCGCTCAGCGCCTTCTACACGGCCCCCTCTCGGGTCCTCTCGCCGAGCCCCGCGGCGGATCGCTCGCTGCTCGGCCTCGGTGCCGCCGAGGGCCGCATCGACCGCTGGGAGCGCGGCGTCGACACCGAGCGCTTCACTCCCGAGAAGGCCGAGCGGAGCGCCTTCCCGGGCGAGCTGCGGGTCCTCTACGCGGGCCGCCTTACCCGCGAGAAGGGGGTCGACCTGCTCGCCGAGAGCTTCTTGCGGGCGCGCGTCGTAGAGCCGCGCCTGCACCTGCTGCTTGCCGGCGGCGGTCCCGAGGAGGATGAGCTGCGCGGCCGGCTCGGCGAGCACGCGACCTTTCTTGGCTGGCTCGAGGGCGACGACCTCGCTCGCGCCTACGCCGGCGCCGATCTCTTCCTCTTCTGCTCGCGCACCGACACCTACGGCCAGGTGGTGCTGGAGGCGGGCGCCAGCGGCCTGCCGGTCGTCGCGGTCGGCGAAGGCGGGCCGGCGGCGCTGATCGAGAACCGCCATACCGGCATCCTCTGCCAGCCCGACCCCGACCACCTGGCCGGGGCGATACTGCAGCTCACCGCGTCCCCGGCGCTGCGCAACCGCCTCGGCGAGGCCGCTCGGGGCGTGGCCGCGACCCGCTCTTGGGGACGCGCCATGGAGCAGCTCGCGAACGGCTACCGGCGGGCTCTCGCCGAGCCCGCGGTGAGCAGGCAAGCTCCTTCCCGAGCGGCCTGAGCCACGGGGGAGGGGGAGGGGTGCGGCAGTACGATTGGCCGATCGACGATCCCGCCCTCTATTTCAACCGCGAGCTTTCCTGGCTCGACTTCAATCAGCGCGTCCTGGAGCTGGCCGAGGATCCGCAGGTGCCACTGCTGGAGAGGGTCAGGTTCTGCGCGATCTACGCCTCCAACCTGGACGAGTTCTTCATGGTCCGCGTGGCGGGGCTGTTCGACCAGCTCGACGCCGGGATCGACGCCCACGGGCCCGACGGGCTGCCGCCGCGCGAGCAGATCGACGCGATCCAGCCGCGGGTGCTGGAGCTGGACACCCGTCTGCACAGCTGCTTCAACGGGACGCTACGCCCGGCGCTGGAGGAGCACGGCGTGCGGATCGTCTCGCTGGAGACCGCGAGCGAGGAGGAGCGGCGCGAAATCGACACGCGCTTCCACGAGCAGGTGTTTCCCGCCCTGACCCCGCTCGTCGTCGGTCTCGGCAGGCCCTTCCCCTACATCTCCAACCTCTCGCTCAGCCTCGGCGTGCTGCTGCGCGACCCCGACAGCGGCACCGAGATCATCGCCCGCGTCAAGGTGCCGAAGGAGCTGCTCGGCCGCTTCCTGCGGGTCGGCGAGCGCAACGAGGTCTTCGTCCCCTTGGAGGAGGCGATCGCGGCCAACCTCGACGCGCTCTTCCCGGGCGCCGAGGTGGTCGACCACGGCTATTTCCGCGTTACCCGCGACGCCGACTTCACGATCTCCGACGAGGCCGACGACCTGCTGCAGGCGGTCCAGGACGAGCTGCGCCGCCGCCGCTTCGGCGAGGTCGTTCGGCTCGAGGTGGCGGCGGGGATGAACGCCAAGCTGCGCGGCCAGCTGATCGACGCATTGGGGCTCGAAGACCGCGAGGTCTATGACGTCGACGGCCTGATCGACCTGGCCGACCTGGGCGACGTCGTCGACGCCGCCGGCAGCCACCCCCAACTGCGCTACGAGCCATGGACCCCGGTCACGCAGCCGCGCCTGCAGGGCGAGGACGACGAGCCGGTCGACATCTTCGCCGCGATCCGGCAGGGCGACATCCTCGTCCACCATCCCTATGACTCCTTCGCCAGCTCGGTCGAGCGCTTCGTCCTGCAGGCGGTCGCCGACCCCGACGTGCTGGCGATCAAGCAGACGGTGTACCGGACCAGCGACGATTCGCCGCTGGTGCCGGCGTTGATCCGCGCCTCCGAACGCGGCAAGCAGGCGGTCTGCATGGTCGAGTTGAAAGCCCGCTTCGACGAGGAGGCGAACATCCACTGGGCGAAGTCGATGGAGGAGGCCGGAGTCCACGTCGTCTACGGAATCCCGGGGCTGAAGACGCACGTGAAGGCGATCCTCGTCGCCCGTCGCGAGGGCGATCGGGTGCGCGAGTACGTCCACATCGGCACCGGCAACTACAACCCGACCACCGCCCGCCTCTACACCGACCTCGGTCTTTTCACCGCCGACCCGGAGATCGGCGCCGACGTCGCCGAGATGTTCAACTTCCTCACCGGCTACGGCCGACCGGCCGGCTATCGCAGGCTGCTGGTCTCGCCGACGACGATGCGCGACAGCATCCTCGGCGAGATCGAGGCGACGATCGAGGCGCACCGCGCCGGTGAAGAGGCGCGGATCGCGCTGAAGATGAACGCGCTGGTCGACGCGCGCTGCATCCAGGCTCTCTACGAGGCGTCGCAGGCGGGCGTCCGGGTCGACCTCAACGTGCGCGGCGTCTGCTGTCTGCGCCCCGGGGTTCCGGGGGTGTCGGAGAACATCCGCGTCGTCTCGATCGTCGGCCGCTTCCTCGAGCACTCGCGCATCTACGCCTTCCTGCGCGGCGAGGAGGCCCGGGTGCTGACCGGCTCGGCGGACCTGATGCCGCGCAATCTCGACAGCCGGGTCGAGCTCGTCGCCCCGATCGAAGACGAGGGGCTGCGGGCCGAACTGCTCGATGTCCTCGACCTCTGCCTTGCCGAGAACGCCAACGCCTGGGAGCTGGGCAGCGATGGTGTGTGGACCCGCCTCGAGACCCCGGCCGACGACCGCCACAGCGTGCAGGACGAGCTGCGCTCGCGCCACAGCGCGCGTGCCGGAGAGCAGTTCGCGGCGACGGCGAGCTGACGGCCGGTCGCCTAGGATCTCTCGATGGCACGCCTCTCGTTTATGCCGCGGGACAGCATTTTCTTCGAGCTTTTCATCGAGGCGGGTCAGAACACGCTGCAGGCGGCGCGCCTGCTCGACAAGATGATGGGAAGTTGGCCCGACGACAGCGGCCTCGGCCGCGAGATCCTCAAGGCTGAGCAGGAGGGCGACAGGATCACCCACGACATCATCCAGCGGCTCAACTCGACTTTCGTCACGCCGATCGATCGCGAGGACATCTATGGCCTCGCGACCCGCATGGACGACATCGTCGACTACACCGAGGAGGCGGCGGACTTCCTCGGCCTCTACCAGATAGAGGCGCCGATGGCGCAGTCGCAGGCGCTGACCAAGGTCCTCGTGGGAGCCTGCGAGCAGCTCGCCGCGGGGCTGGAGAACCTGCGCGGCTTCAAGGATCTGGAGCGCTACTGGATCGAGATTCACCGGCTCGAGAACGAGGGCGACAGGATCTCCCGCGACGCGGTCGCCTCGCTCTTCTCGAATGGGATCGACCCGATGGTCGTGATCCGCTGGAAGGACATGTTCGCGGTGCTCGAGAACGCGATCGACGCCACGGAGACCGCGGCCCAGATACTCGAGGGCATAGTCATCAAGAACGCATGACGGACCCAGACGGCGCCATGCTGCGTCCTCGGTCGGCCTCCTCGGGTCACGCACAGAGTGCGCTCCCCTCGTCGGGCCTCCCTGCGTCCTTGCCTGGCGACGTTTGGGCCGCGTCATGAGCGACTCGGCCGTCGTATTGGCCGTGATCGCCGCGCTGGCATTCGCCTTCAGCAACGGCTTTCACGACACCTTCGACCTGATCTCGACCGCGGTTTCCACCGGGGCGGCGCCACCCCAGGCGGCGATCGCGGCGGCTGCCCTGCTCAACTTCGCCGGTGCGTTCATCTCCGTCGCCGTGGCGGCGACGATCGCCCACGACGTCGTCGAGGCCGCCTCGATCGCCCCCGTCGTCGTCTTCACCGGCCTGCTCGGGGCGATTGCCTGGAACCTCGCGACCTGGCGGCTTGGCTTGCCGTCGAGCTCCTCGCACGCGCTGATCGGCGGGCTCTTGGGGGCCTCGGTGGCGGCCGCGGGGTCGGATGCCCTGGTCGGCGGCGGGGTCCTCGACAAGGTGCTGATCCCGGCGCTGCTCGCGCCGCTTGCCGCTTTCCTGCTTGCTGTTTGCGCGATCGCTGTCGTCTACCGCCTCTTCGGTCGGCGACGCCCGGGGCCGGTGACGCGCGGGTTTCGCCGTGCCCAGCTGCTCTCGGGAAGCCTGCTCGCGCTCGCCCACGGCGCCAACGACGCACAGAAGACGATGGGGGTGATCGCTTTGGCGCTGATCGCCAACGGCAGCCTCGGCGCCACCGCCGACCCGCCCTTCTGGGTGGTGGTTTCAGCCGCCGCGGCACTTGCCCTCGGCACCTGGGCTGGTGGCTTGCGGGTGATGCGGGGGCGTGGAACACGAATCATCGAGATGGACACCGCGCAGGGCTTTGCGGCACAGGGCGCCGGGGCCGCGACGATTCTGGCCGCGTCGTTTCTCGGCTTTCCGATCTCCTCGACGCACGCGATCAGCGGTGGCGTGATGGGCGCAGGAGCGGCGAAACGGATCTCGGCGGTACGTTGGGGAGTGGCCGGCAACATCGTCGTAGCCTGGTTGTTGACCCTGCCGGCGGCCGCGGCCATCGGGGCGGCTGCATACGGGATCGCCTGGATCGTGGGGGCCGGGGCCTGAGGTCCTATCCCCGCTAGGGATTGCACCCCTGGATACGGCCCAGGACACTGCGCGGATTCGGCCCCGTCGCGAATCCCACATGGCGCTGCCATGCGGAATCCGCGCCGTGACCGATCCGCTTGGTCCTGAACCGTCCCAGGAGCACACCCCTAGCCGGGATAGGGCCTAAGCTTTTTCTGTGCGGAACCTGCGAAACGTCGCGATCGTGATGTTGCTTGCCCTGCTCGTGGCCTTCGCTCCCCATGGCGGCAACGCGGCGGATGCGATCCTGACCGCGATCACGATGGGCTTCTTGGCGGCGATCGCCTGGACCGTGTTCGTGTTGAGTCGCCGGAACCAGCTGACCTTGGCGGCGCTGAGCGACGGGCGCCGCGCGATTCTCTACGGAGGCCTCGGCCTGATCGCGTTGCTGATCGCCGGCAGCGACGAGATGTTCGCCAGCGGCGGCGGCACGCTCGCCTGGATCTTCCTGCTCGGTGCCGCCGTGGCAGCGATCTGGAAGGTCTGGACCGAGGCAAATACCTACTGAGTCGTTTCACGTAGGCGTCACAGAACTTTTCGTTTGAGCGCGCCACACGCGCGTTCGGGCCTGTGACGTTCGGTCCGTGTCGCACCAGGACGCCGGCAGCTTTCGCAGGGAGGGCGGGACCGCGTCGATCGAGATGGTCGCCGTGGTCCCGTTCCTGCTGCTGGCGATCCTGGTCGCGGCACAGGTCGGGCTCGCCGGAGCGGCTCTCTGGTCGGCGGGGATTGCGGCGCGAGCCGGAGCACGGGCGGAGCTGGTCGGGGGGAGCGTCGAGTCAGCGGCGCGGGAGGCCCTGCCGCCGGCGATGCGAGGTGGGGCGGACGTGAGCAGCGGGGATGGGGTCTCCGTACGCGTCGTCATACCCCGCCTGCTGCCGATGCTGCCGAAGCTGACGGTGGGTGCGAGGGCGGCACTGGGCGATGGCTAGGGAGGGCGGACAATCGACGGTAGAGCTAGTTGCCGCTCTGCCGGCGCTGCTCTTGGCCGGCTTGCTCGCTCTGCAACTGCTTGCCGCGGGCTATGCGCTGACCCTCGCCGACGGCGCCGCGGAGGCAGGCGCGCTGGCGCTCGCCTCGGGACGCCCCGCGATGAGAGCGGTGCGTGGAGCGTTGCCCGGCTGGGCTGAGGACGATGTCGACGTCTCGGTCGTCGGGGGCCGGGTCACCGTGCGCTTGCTTCCGCCGTCGCCGATCCCCTCTTTGGCCGCCCGGTTGGCGGTCACGTCTTCCGCTGCGGCGAGGCCGAAGTGACCCCGGTCGTCCTCGCCACTCGGGTCGGCGCCGCGAAGGGCTCTCAGGCCGCGGCTGCCGCGCTGGCGTGCGCCGCGTCCGAGTCCGATCGGGCAGCGCTGCTCATCGACCTGAAAGACGGGAGAGCGCCTCGTCCCACCCTGGTCGCCACCGCCGGAGCGCGACGGTTGGAGGAGCGTTTGGCGGTGCATCTTCCAGATGCGGCAGTCGCCTCACGCGGGCGAATCTGTCACCTGCAGTTGCCGCCCGATCCCGAGGGGATCGAACGACTCGCGGCCGTGCTGCCGCTCGTCCGCGAGTCGGCGGGCATCGTCCATCTGCCGCCGCAGCTCCTGCGCCAGGTGCTGGGAGAGTCCGGCGTCCGATCAACTGCGGCGCTGCTCAGAGCGGATCTGGCCGGGGATCGAGCTTTGACGGCGCTCGCCGCCAGGGACTTGGTATCGGCGGGCTTGCGGGTCGCGGTGCTCAAGCACCAACTTGGTTGGATTGCAGCGCGCACTGCCCTCTTGGGCGCATACCCGGTAGCCGGGGCATCTCTGCCTCACCGGCTGCGCGAGCGCCTGCTGGATGTTGGGGGCAGCAAATGCCGCCCCCAACACGCCGGGATAGACAGAGCGGAACCTGGATGAATTCGCGCCTACCCCTCATGGGGTGGCGGCGTGCCAGGTGCCGACGTCCTTGATCCCCTCACCGCTTGCTTCGCCCTTCCTCGAATCGCCGTCGAAGGTGTATAGCGGGCGTCCCTCGAAGGTCACCTGACGACGGCCATCGGGGCGCTTGATGGTGCCGAGGGCGACTGGCCCGGCGGGCTTCACGCCGGCCGCGACCACCAGCGGATGCCAGTCCTTGAGGCATGAGCCGGTGCAGATGAACCTTCCGTTCTTCTCGGCGCTGAGGCTGTACAGGGTGAGGCCGTTGTTTGCCGCGAGGACGGTGCTGCCGAGTGAGTTGCTGTGAGCCTCCCCGACCACGCGCTTGGTCGTGGCGGCGGCCGCAAGAGAGCTGAAGAGCGCGGCTGCGGCCAGAACGGCGACCGCGGCGACGATCGCGATGCTCATATGACGGGGGCGACGGCTGCTTGGTGACTGCGACATGAACGCTCCTCGGGTCGAAATCGGGTTCGCCCTGTCTACGGACGCAATCGCGTATCGGTTCGATCGCAGATATTTTCGTTTGAGCGCGACACACGCGCGTCGGCGACCGTCAGCGTCGGCGCATGGACGCTCGGAGGGAGGATGGTCAGGCGCTGTTGCTCGCGCTCGGGGGTGCCTTTGCGCTTATCGCCGCTGCCATGGCGCTCGTCGCGATCGCCGGAGCCGTCACAGGTAAGGGCAGGGCGCAGCGGGCCGCCGACCTGGTGGCGATCTCGGCGGCGCGCTCGATGCGGGACGACCTGCCGCGGCTCTTGGCACCGGCCGTGCTTCCCAACGGCCTGCCGAACCCGGCCCACGTGGAGAAGCTCGAGTACCTGGCCCGGGCCCGGGCCGCCGCATCCTACGTGGCGAAGGCGAACGACCTCGACATCGAGCGGTTGAAGGTCACCTTTCCCGACGCCGGATCCTTCGCGCCGGTCCGCGCCAAGGCCATCGTGACCGGCAGCCTCGTTCTGAAGGAAGGCGCCGGCAAGGGCGGGAGCGCCGATGTCGAGGCGTCGGCGGTGGCCGAAGCAGCCGCAGCCGCCGGCAGCGTCACCGGCTCGATGCCGGCAATGGCCGGCGGGGGTGGCTACAGCGGCCCACTCGTCTACCGGACGGGGGAGGGAATGCGTCCCGATGTGGCTGCCGCTTTCGACCGAATGGCCGGCGCCGCATCCCGCGCCGGGCTCACCCTCGTCGTCAATTCGGGCTTTCGCTCCGACGCCGAACAGGCGGCGCTCTTCGCCGCCCACCCCGACCCGACCTGGGTGGCGCCGCCGGGCCACTCGCTGCACCGCTGCGCGACCGAGCTCGACCTTGGCCCGGAATCCGCCTATGGCTGGCTCGCCGCGAATGCCGCGAAGTTCGGCTTCGTCCAGCGCTACTCGTGGGAGGCCTGGCACTACGGATACGACCGACCCCCGGCACCCTGCTCGGAGGCCGGTAACGCGGTCGGCGGAAGCAGCGGCGATGGCTCACTGTCCTTCGGCGGCGGGCTCCCGTCCTTCGTCCCGACCCGGTTCCGGGCGCTGCTGCTGAGGGCGGCAGCGCACTGGAACGTCTCCGCCGCGCTGTTGGCCGCCCAGCTGATGGCCGAGTCGAACTTCAACCCCTACGCCGGATCCCCGGCCGGAGCGCAGGGCATCGCCCAATTCATGCCGTCCACAGCGGCGGCTTATGGCCTCCAGAACCCCTTCGACCCCGATGAAGCGATCGATGCTCAAGCCCACCTCATGTCGGACCTGATCCACCAGTTCGGCTCCCCGCAGCTCGCCCTCGCCGCCTACAACGCCGGCCCTGCACCGGTCGAAGCCTGCGTTTGCGTGCCCGGCTACCCCGAGACCCGGGCCTACGTAAGCCGAATCCTGGCTTTGCTCGGCGGCGCCGGTGCTCTCGTCGTCCCCAGCTTCGAAGTGAGGCTGGTGGCCTGATGTCGATGACAACGGTCGCTCCGATCGCCAATCCCACCCTTCTACACCATCAGGTGTACGATGGGGTAGTGACGCGAACCAACATCGAGATCGACGACGAGCTGATCGAGCGCGTGATGCAGATCTATCGCCTCCCCAGTAAACGGGAGGCCGTTGATTTGGCTTTGCGAAAGCTCGCGGGGGAGCCCATGAGCCGCCAGGAAATGCTCGAAATGGAGGGAGTCGGCTGGGGCGGCGACCTCAACGAGATTCGTTCGCGTGAAGAGATACCGGAGCTGTGATCCTCGCCGACACCTCCGCGTGGATCGAGTTGCTGCGAGCAACTGGAAGCCCGGTTCATCTACGCCTGAAGACCGCCCTGGACGAGCGCGCCGAGCTGGCCACTACCGACGTCGTGATGATGGAGGTCCTGGCTGGGGCCAAGGACCGGGCAGAGCGTGACCGGTTGCGGCGCCTTCTCTATGGGAATCGCTTTCTGGGGGTGACCGGGCCGGCGGACTACGAGAGTGCCGCCGAGCTGTACCGGCTCTGTCGCCAAGGAGGCGAGACCCCGCGTCAACTGACGGACTGTCTGATTGCGATTGTCGCGATGCGTAACGAGGCGGAACTGCTCGCTTGCGACACGGATTTCCAGGTCATCGCGCGCCACGCACCTCTACGGCTCGCCTCCGCGTCGGCGACTCACCCCGTCTAGACTGCCCGGCTGATGGCCACCGTCGAGGTACAGGGAGTCGAGGGGATGCAGTCGCTGCTCGGGCGGGAGATCGGCCCGAGCGATTGGCGCACCGTCACCCAGGAGGACATCGACACCTTTGCCGAGCTCTCGGGCGACGACCAGTGGATCCACGTCGACGTCGAGAAGGCGAAGAACGAGAGCCCCTTCGGCACGACGATCGCCCACGGCAACCTGACCCTGTCGTTGGTCGACGGCTTCCGCAAAGACCTCATCTCCTCGACCGGCTTTGCCCTCGGCGTCAACTACGGCTGGAACAAGATCCGCTTCCCGGCTCCCGTCCCCGTCGACTCCAAGGTCCGCGGCAGGGCCGAGGTCGTCTCGATCGACGAGAAGGGCGGCGGCTGGTACGAGGTGGTCACCCGCTTCACCCTTGAGGTCGAGGGCAACGAGAAGCCGTGCTTCGTGGGTGACAGCGTCACGCGCGTGATGGCGCCGACCGGCTGACGAGCCACCCGATGAGCTCAGCGGATGCCGCGACCTACGACGAACTGGGTCGAGGCTACTCGATGGCCCGACGCACGGATCCGAGGATCGCCGCGCACATCGAGGCGGCGCTCGGCGAGGCGCGGACGGTGCTCAACGTCGGTGCCGGAACGGGGTCCTACGAGCCCGACAGCCGCGAGCTGACCGCGGTCGAGCCGTCCGCGGTGATGATCGCCCAGCGTCCTGAGGGCACGGCCCCCGTGATCCAGGCGGGCGCCGAAGCGCTGCCCTTCGAGGACGACAGCTTCGACGTGGCGATGGCGATCATCAGCGACCATCACTGGAAGGATCGAGAGGCGGGCCTGGCCGAGATGCGGCGGGTTGCGCGCGATCGCGTCCTCCTCCTCAACGCCGACCCGGCTGCCGCCGGACGTTTCTGGTTGACGCGCGACTACCTCGACAACCTGGACGGGCTGATCACCTCGCGCTACCGGGAAGAGGGTTTCTGGCGCGATGAGCTTCAGGCTTCGCTCGGCGAGGTCGAGCTTCTACCAGTTCCTGTTCCATACGACTGTATCGACGGCTTCTACCAGGCATTCTGGCGTCGTCCCGGCGCCTACCTCGACCCGCGCGTGCGCGACGGCACGTCGGTATTCCGAATGCTTCCCAGGGCTCGGGTGGACAGCGCGATTCGCCGGCTGAGCAGAGATCTCTCCGACGGCACCTGGGAGGCACGGTACGGCGACCTCCTTCGGCAGCCAGAGCTGGACGTCGGGCTGCGCTTGGTGGTCGCCGGAGACCCTGCCGCCTAGTCGGCTGCGCCTTCAGCTGGTTCGGGCCAAGTCGACAACGGCGCGCTGCGCGTCGGGCAGCGTCCGCGCCGCCGCCGGTCCCATGATCCGGCGCCACAGTGGGGCCAGGGCGCCCTCGATGTAGATCGTGTTGGCGAGGCGGCAGCCGCCACCCTCGGTCGGCTCGATCAGGTGACGGTGGCCCATCCGTGCTCCCGGCATGCGCGACTCGTCGGTGAAGAGGCGGCCTTGCTCGAACTCGACGACGCGGAAGCGCAGGCGCAGGCCGGTGCCAAACACGATCCTCGCCGTGGCACCCAGGGCCAAAGGCCCGTCGAGCCGGGCGCGCTTGATCTCGGCGTTCCACTGCGGCCAGGCCTCGGCGTCCGCGTAGGCCCCCTGCCAGACGGCGGCTGGCGAAACCTCGGCCTCCAGCGTGCTTGTCGTCTCCCATCGACTCATCGGTAAAGCCCCTCCTCGAGCAGTTGCACGTTTGCTGCGACCCAGCGATCCAAGATCGCCTCGTCCAGAAGGGATCCGCCGAGCGCCTCCCGCAAGAGGGGCATGAAGCTGAGCGGAGCCCAGATCAGGAAGAAGTGCTGAAGGGTCGCCCAGAGCAGGTCGGCGTCCTCGCGCAGGGCTCCCTTCTCGGCGAGCGCGTCGATCTCGGCGCGACCTCCCTCGATCGTCAGACGAAAGAGGCGGGCGCTGCCGGGAGTCCCTTCGACAAGCGCCCGGCCGAGGTACGCGCAAACCTCGGGGTGCTCCCGCATCACCCGACCGGTCTGCTCGGCGCGCCGGTGCAGCAGGTCGGTGCCTTCGATCTCCTCCAGGAGGATCGCTAAGTTCGACCGCATGAGCATCCTCGGCATCGATCACGTTCAGCTTGCCGCGCCGCCCGGCTGCGAGGACGCGGCACGGCGATTCTTCGTCGAGGTGCTCGGTCTCACGGAGATCGAGAAGCCGTCGGCCTTGGCGGTTCGCGGGGGCGCGTGGTTCAAGGTGGGCGAGCAGCAGATCCACGTCGGCGTCGAGGAAGGGTTCGTCCCGGCCTCCAAGGCCCACCCGGCGCTGCTCGTCGAGGCAGCCCGGCTGGAGGAGGTGGCGGGGCGTCTGGCCCAGGCTGGAGCGCCGGTTACCTGGGACGACGAGCTCGCTCCTCTGCGGCGCTTCTACACGGCCGATCCCTGGGGCAACCGCATCGAGCTGATCGCGCTCGACTGACGCTCGCTCACCGCAACGGTTTCGCGCCCGCCGGATAGGCGGTTCCTGGCCAAGCAGATCAAGGACGCAGGGAGCGTGGCGTGCGCTAGCACGCGAGCGACCGAGGACGCCGATATGCGCTGGCCAGGGGCCGCCTATTTGACGGTGAGGGTGCCTTCCATGCCTGCTTCGCGGTGCCCCGGCACGGTGCAGTAGTAGGTGTAGGTGCCCGGTTTGAGGTCGACCGTGGTCGAGGTTTCCCCTTCGCCGATCAGTTCGGTTTTGCCGACTTCCTTGCCGCTGGAGTCTTCGATCGCCACGTCGTGGGTGAGGCTCTGCGGGTTCTTGAAGTCGACGGTCACCTTGCCGGCTTTGGCCGATGCTTCGGTGGTCGTGTAGGCGAGTTCGCCGCTCGGGTCGGCTTCGAAACTGACCGTCGAGCCGCCGCCTTCGCCACCGGATTCCTTGCCGCTTTCGGCCGCTGCGCCACCGTTGGTTTCTTCGGCGCTGGAGCTCGAGGTCGTCGTGGTCGAGTTGCTGCTTCCGCAGGCGACGAGGGCAACGGATGCAAGTGCGAGGACGAACATGGCGACAACCTTCTTCATCGGACTGGATCCTTTCCTAGGGAGGAATGCTCAGTGTGACTCTAGACGGTTATAGCTCGAATACGGCTGATGGCGCCGCCCGGTTCAGCGGCCCTTGAACTCGGGCTTCTCGCCGCTGAAGAAGGCGATCGCGCCTTCGCGCAGGTCCTCGGTCGCCATGCTGTCGGCGATTCCGTGCCGCTCCAGCTGCAGGTGCTCGGTGATGCTGTTCTCGACGCTCACCCCGCAGAGCCGTTTGGCCATCTTCACGTAGTGGGGCGCCTTCGCGGCCAGCTTCTCGGCCTTCGCGCGGGCGGCATCGATCAGCTCGTCGGCTGGGACGACCGCGGAGACGAGGCCCTCCTCGAGCGCTTCGGGTGCCTTGAAGTCGGGGTCTTCGAGGAGTATTTCCAGCGCCCGGCTCGGCCCGACCACGCGCGGCAGGAAGTAGGTCATCCCGCCGTCGGGCGAAGCCCCGATGCGACCGTAGGCACAGGCGAGGAAGGTGTGCTCGGAGGCGATCCTGATGTCGCAGGCGAGCGCCAGGGAGAAGCCGGCGCCGGCGGCGGGCCCGTTGAGCGCGCAGATCACCGGATATGGGATGCGACGCAGGTCGACGATTGCGCTGTGGAGAGCCTCGGCGCCGCGCCGGACCTGCGCCGGCAGGTCGATCGAGTCGTCTTCGACGCCGGCCTTGAAGGTGTTGATGTCGCCGCCGGAGCAGAAGGCCTTGCCGGCACCGGTGAGGATCAGCGCCCGCAGCGGGGCCTGATCGGCGAACCAGGCGAAGGCGGTCCCGAGCTCGACGATCATCTCGGGGCTCATCGCGTTGAAGCTCTTGGCCCGATCGAGGGTGAGGGTGCCGATCTCGCCGTCGACCTCGATTCGCAGCGTGCTCAGCTCGGGCGGGCTGATCGTCTCGGTGGTCATCTCGCTATCTCCGTATCCGTATCGAAGGTTGGCCAACTGGCCAGGAGCCTACCCTTTGGCCTGTGAGCGAAAGCAACCGAGAGGCCTCGCGCGCGGAACGCTTGGCGCAGCAGCGTCGCGAGCTGCCCGACTCGCCGGGCGTCTACCTCTTCTACGAGGAGAACGGCGAGCTGCTCTACGTCGGCAAGGCCCGTTCGATCCGCAAGCGCGTCGCCTCGCACTTCTCCGGCGGCGAGAGCCGGCTGACCTCGCGTGTCGACCGCATCGACGTCCTCGTCACCGCAAACGAGGCCGAGGCGCTGCTCGCCGAGCAGAGCTTCATCAAGCGCCACCGGCCGCGCTTCAACATCCGCCTGCGCGACGACAAGTCCTACCCCTACGTCTGCGTCAGCCTCGACGAGGACTACCCGCGGGTCTACTTCACGCGTGAGAAGCACCGCTCCGGCCGCGCCTACTTCGGGCCTTTCTCCAGCGCCAAGCGGGTGCGGGAGACGCTCGACCTGCTCGGCAAGCTGTTCCAGTTCCGCACCTGCGAGGGCGCCGAGCCGGGCCGTCGCTCCGGCAGCCCCTGCCTCGACTACTACATCAAGCGCTGCGGGGCGCCCTGCGTCGGCTACGTCAGTCGAGAGGAGTACCGGCGCAACGTCGACGCGATCGTCGACTTCCTCTCCGGTCGCTACCGGCAGGTCGAGGCCGACGAGCAGGGCAAGATGGAGGAGGCCGCCGCAGCGCGCGAGTTCGAGCGTGCGGCTCTGCACCGCGACCGGCTCAAGGCGATCCAGTCGCTGTTCGAGCGCCAGCGCGTCGCCGGCGGCTCGGTCGGCACCGCCGACATGATCGGGGTCGCGGCGGAGGGCCAGGACGCCAACGCCCAGGTCTTCCAGGTGCGCGACGGCATCCTCGCCGAGCGGCAGAGCTTCTACCTCGACAACCAGGCCGAACGCGACCTCGCCGAGGTCGCCGAGGAGTTCATCGGCCAGTACTACTCGGCCTCGCCGGCGATGCCGCGGACGATCGTCGTCGGTCCCTACCTGCGCGAGCGCGCCGAGCTGTTGGCGGTGGCGCTGGGGGAGCGGCGCGGCTCGCCGGTCGAGGTGCGGGTCGCCGAGCGCGGCGACAAGCGCCGCCTGCGCGAGCTGGCCGAGCGCAACGCCCGCCTCGCCCTCGACCAGGACCGGCTGCGGCGCGAGCACCGGCGCCAGCGCCGGGTCGACTCGCTCGCCGACCTGCGCGAGGCGCTGCAGATGGAGGAGCTGCCGATCCGCATCGAGGGCTTCGACATCTCCAACCTCGGCGGCGAGCACACGGTCGCCTCGATGGTCGTCTTCGAGGGCGGCGCGACGAAGAAGTCGGACTACCGCCGCTTCCGGGTGCGCGGCGAGCGCGCGAACGGGTCCGACGACTTCGCTTCCATGGAGGAGGTGCTGGAACGTCGGGTCAACCGCTACGAGGAGCAGGTCGACCTCTCCCCGCACGACGGCAAGCGCGACGAGAGCTTCGCGGCGCTGCCGTCGCTGGTCATGATCGACGGCGGCAAAGGCCAGCTGAGCGCCGCGATGCGCGTTCTCGGCCCGTTCGTCGAGCGCGGCACGACTGTGGTCTCGCTTGCCAAGCGCGAGGAGGAGGTCTTCGTCCCGGGGCGCCCGGCGCCGATCGAGCTGGCCGCCGACTCGGAGGCCTCGAAGCTGCTGCAGCGGGTGCGCGACGAGGCGCACCGCTTCGCGATCGACCACCACCGCGGCCGTCGCGACCGGGCGATGACGGGTTCGGTGCTCGACGACCTCAAGGGCGTCGGCCCGGCTCGCAAGCGTGCCTTCCTGAAGCACTTCGGCACGCCGGAGCGGTTCCTCAGCGCGAGCCGTGAGGAGCTGGAGGCGGTGCCGGGCGTGCCCGGCAAGCTGGCGCGCGAGATCCACGAGCAGCTGCACAGGACGGGTGGCTAGTGGCCAGCGAGGTGGAGCTGATCCTGATCACCGGCCACTCCGGGGCGGGCAAGTCGGAAGCGATCGCGGCCTTTGAGGACGGCGGCTACTTCTGCGTCGACAACCTGCCGCCGCGGATGATCGACAGCCTCGGCGAGCTCTTCCGCCACGAGGGCAGCGGCGTGGAGAAGGCCGCCGTCGTCTCCGACGTGCGCGGCGGCGAGTACTTCGAGGGGCTGATCCAGGTGCTCGACGAGCTCGGGACCGACGGGCTGAAGCCAAAGCTGCTCTTCCTCGAGGCCGACGAGGAGGCGCTGCTCGATCGCTACAAGGAGACGCGCCGCCGTCACCCGCTGGCCCCGGAGGGCAGGATCGTCGACGGGATCCGGGCCGAGCGCGAGCTGCTCTCGCCGCTGCGCGCCCGCGCCGACATGGTGATGGACACCAGCAACCTGACCGGCGGGCAGCTGCGCCGGCGGATCGCCGAGGAGATGCTGGGCGGCCAGGATGGCGGCAAGCTGGCGCTGACCCTGCTCACCTTCGGCTTCAAGAACGGGCCACCGCGCGACGCCGACCTTACCCTCGACGTGCGCTTCCTGCCCAACCCGCACTACATCGACGAGCTGCGGCCGCAGACCGGCCTCGACGAGCCGGTGCGCGCCTATGTCGAGTCGGGCACGCAGGCGGGCGAGTTCTACGGCCGGCTGCTGCCGTTGCTCGAGTTCCTCGTCCCCGCTTACGTCGCCGAGGGCAAGAGCCACCTGACGATCGCAGTCGGTTGCACCGGCGGCCGCCATCGCTCGGTGACCGTCGCCGATCGCATCCGCCGGGCACTGGAGGGGCGCGAGGGCGTCGTCGTGCGGGTCAAGCACCGCGACTTGGAGCAGTAGGACTCATAGACTGCTTCGGCTTTGTCTGAGGACTCCCAGCCCGTCATCTCCATTCGCGGCCTGCGCAAGAGCTACGGCGACGTCGAGGCGGTGCGTGGCATCGATCTCGAGGTGCAGCGGGGAGAAGTGTTCGCCTTCCTTGGGCCAAACGGCGCCGGCAAGACGACGACGGTGGAGATCCTCGAGGGCTACCGCGGTCGCAGTGGGGGCGAGGTGAGCGTCCTCGGCGAGGACCCCGAGCACGCCGGCCGCGCCTGGCGCGAGCGGATCGGCATCGTCCTGCAGAGCTGCCGCCTCGATCCGTATTTGACGGTGCGAGAGTCTTTGGCCCTCTACGCCGGCTACTACGACGCGCCGCGGCCGATCGAGGAGACGATCGAGCAGGTCGGCCTCGCCGGCAAGGCCGACGCGCGGGCCAGCTCGCTTTCCGGTGGGCAGCAGCGCCGGCTCGATGTCGGCATGGCGCTGATCGGCGATCCCGAGCTGCTCTTCCTCGACGAGCCGACCACCGGCTTCGATCCCTCGGCGCGGCGGCAGGCCTGGGAGACGATCGCCGGCCTGCGCGACCTCGGCAAGACCGTCTTCCTCACCACTCATTACATGGATGAGGCGCAGCGGCTCGCCGACCGGGTGACGGTGATCTCCGCCGGCGAGGTCGTCGCCCGCGGCACTCCGGAGGACCTCGGCGACCGCGAGAACCGCCCGGCGCGAATCACCTGGCGAGAGGGGGGCCGCGAGGTCGAGCTGGAGACGACGACGCCGGTCCAGACCCTCAACGAGCTGACCGGCAGGGCGCTGGCCGAGGGAAGGGACCTCGAGGGGCTGGAGGTCGTCAGGCCCAGCCTCGAGGACGTCTATCTGGAGCTGACCGAACAGCAATGAGCCTCGTCCTGCATCAGTTTCGCTACGACCAGAAAGCGTTCTGGCGCAATCCCGCCTCGGTCTTCTTCACCGTCGCCTTCCCGGTCGTCCTGCTGCTGATCTTCGCCACCGTCTTCGGCGACCAGACGGTCGACGTCCGGGGTGGGATCAAGACGACCACCTACTACGTGCCGGCGATCATCACCCTCTCGGTGATCTCGGCGACCATGCAGTCGCTGGCGATGTCGCTGGTGATCGCGCGCGAGGACGGCCGCCTGAAGCGCGGTCGCGGCACGCCGATGCCCCCATGGGTCTTCATCGCCGGGCGGATCGGCAACTCGATCGTCGTCGCGCTGATGATGCTGGTCCTGCTCGCGGCGATCGGCCGTCTCGCCTATGGCGTCGACATCCCCTGGGATCGCCTGCCCGCGATCGTCCTCACCCTCGTCGTCGGCGCCGCCTCCTTCTGCTGCCTCGGCATCGCGCTGACGGCGGCGATCCCCAGCCAGGACGCGGCGGCGCCGATCGTCAACGCCCTGCTGCTGCCGCTCTACTTCCTCTCCGGTGTCTTCATCCCCGACGACCAGTTGCCGAGCGGCGTCATCCACTTCGCCGACGCCTTCCCGATCCGCCACTTCTTCGAGGCTTTCTTCGATGCCTACGTCCCAGGGGGCGCGGCCGTCTCCTGGGACAACCTCGCGGTCGTCGCGATCTGGGGCGTGGTCGGCCTGCTGCTTGCCGTCCGCTACTTTCGCTGGACCCCGCGCAGCGGCTGACCCGCACCAGATGGCTGACAGGGCGGGCGACGGAGCGCCCGGTGGCCCCTATAGCCTCCCCAGCCCGATGTTGCACCACGTTCTTCTAGAGGTTTCCGACCTCGAGCGGAGCGCGTCCTTCTACGACGCGCTGCTCGCGCCGCTTGGCTGGCGGCGCCATTTCGAGGAAGACGAGACGATCGGCTGGGGCATCGCCAAGCCGGTCTTCTTCATCGCCGCGCACCACCCGGCCAAACCGGGCTTCGGCCTGCTCAGCTTCTCGGGGCTCGGGATCGTCGCCGTCAAGGCGGCCTGGGAACAGGGCGTGAAGGCCGGCGGCAACCCGGTCGGCGAGCCCGGCGAGCGGCGCTCGCACGGCTCCGGCTCCTACTCGGCGTTCCTGCAGGACCCGGACGGGTACGAAATAGAGGTGACGATCGGCAGTGACTAGTTTCCAATACGACAACGAATCGATCCAGGAGGACGTGACTTCATGGCAGTGAAGGTCGGCATCAACGGCTTCGGCCGCATCGGGCGCAATCTCTTCCGCGCCGCTCACGCGGCGGGTGCGGACCTCGAGTTCGTCGCCGTCAACGACATCACCGACACCGGCACGCTCGCCCACCTGCTCAAATACGACTCGATCCTGGGGCGCTTTCCGGGCGAGGTCGAGGCGGGGGAGGGCTCGCTGACGATCGATGGCAAGGAGCTCGAGGTCCTCTCCGAGCGCGACCCGGCGGCGCTGCCCTGGGGTGACCTCGGCGTCGACGTCGTGAT
>Ga0207703_10000041_pt1 | contig 164313 bp, 116 predicted proteins | sample KBSSwiS12_FD_184304 | JGI IMG/M metagenome (GOLD analysis project Ga0207703, IMG submission 184304) | Switchgrass rhizosphere microbial communities from Kellogg Biological Station, Michigan, USA - KBS Switchgrass S1-2 (SPAdes) (version 2) | ecosystem: Host-associated > Plants > Roots >...
CAGTGGCGCGGCGTCTATCGCTTCGACTCCCTCACCCTCACCGGGACCGAGATGATGCAGAGCAACGATCCGATCCTCATCGGCGCGAATCGCCTGCTCACGCTCTTCGGCACTACGGCCGCCGGTCAGTTCGTGACGTACACCCAGCCGATGGTCAACGAGGACGTTTCCGTCGTCGGACGGGTCGCGGTTCCGCAGATCAAGTCGACGACGCTCTCGCTGGAGAACGGCGCTGTCCTGACGTCGACGTCGCAGACGATCGCGCTCGACGTCACTTCCAGCATCAATGTGAAGGCGGGCGCGTCGATCGACGTGACCGGCCGCGGCTACGGCGCCGGCGCGACGTATCCCGGCGCTACCGTGCCGGGCAACTACAGCGGCGGCGCGCACATCGGCGTCGGCGGCTTCTACCAGTCGCCGATCAGTACGACGTTCGGCAGCATCTATCGTCCGCAGGAAGCGGGCGGCGGCGCCAACCATTGCTGCACGGCGGGCGGCGGCGTGATCACGGTCAACACTTCGAGCCTGACCAACGACGGCGCGATCCGGGCGAACGGCACCGGCAATGGCTCCGGCGGCTGCTGCGACGGCGCGGCAGGCGGCTCGGTCTGGCTCCGCAGCACGACACTGAACGGCAACGGAACCGTCGAAGCGATCGGCGGCAACTGGGACCGCACCGGTGGCGGTGGCGCGATCGCCATCGAGTACACGACCGCAACCGGCAACGTGCTGAACAACCTCTCGGCCTGGACCGGCGGCAGCGCCGGCGCGAACGGCGCTCAGTACGGCGGCGCCGGCTCGATCCTCGTCAAGGGCAACGGCGCCACCTACGGCAGTCTCACCATCAACAACAACAGTCATCCTCCGAGCGGCACGCAGGCCACCGAGCTTTCCTCGCTCGGCAATGGCACCGCGCTGAGCGGCAGCAGCGGCCCGACGCTCGTCACCAATCGTGTCGCCAACATCCCGGCGTACCTCGCCGGACACTGGGTCCGCATCCGCGACGCGAACGGCAATCTCAAAGGCACGTGGCAGATCGTCTCCGTCAACGCGAAGACGATCACGCTGACCAGCGACGCGACCGTCCAGCCGGGCGACACCTACCGCGGCATCTATCGCCTCGATGCGCTCAAGCTCCGCTCCGCGAAGCTGATCGTCGAGGATCTGCTCGATGTAACCGCCTCGCCGGACCTCGACGCGGCGTCGTCGATCGAAGGCAACAACCAGGGTCCGCCGGTCCTCAACCCGGCGCTCATCACGCTCAGCAGCACCGCCACCGGCAGCTCGGTCATCGGCACGGCGAACGCCGTCACCGATCCCGACAAGCCGATCACCATCACCGCCACGAACGCCACCAGCAACAACAGCTACACCGGCACGGCGAACGCCGACGGCTCCTTCACCATCCCGGTGCAGGGGAACGCCGGCGAGACGATCGTCCTGAAGGCGAAGGACGGCAGCATCTATCCGCTCGAGTCGCCCGTCATCACCATCGGCCAGCTCACCACCGGCACGCCGACGGCGAGCCAGATCGACCGGACCACCTGGACGAGTGACGGCGCGTTCCGCGCGCGCCGCCTGGTCAACGACGCCTCGCGCCTGCTCGTGGCGAGCAACAGCGGCAGCGGCAGCGACAAGCTCGTCGTGCTCGGCATCACCGATCCGGCGCGCCCCACGCTCACCCGCACCGTCACGATCAGCAACGGCGCGATCAACGACCTCGCCCTGACGAGCGGTGGATCCAGCGGCGGCTGGGCGGTTATCGCGTCGAACGACCTGATGCTCCTCGATCTCAACAGCCCGACCTCGTCGCCGATCAGCCTCGGCGATCCGGGCTGGTTCGAGAACGCCGTCACCCTAACCAACGGCTACGCCATCACCGCCGTCACCAACTACAACGACGGCCGCATCCGCGTGTACGACATCAGCACGCCGTCGTCCGCGCGCTACATGCGCGACCAGTCGATGCTCAGCGGCTCGACCTTCCGCGGTCTGGCCACGATGGGCAATTACCTCATCGCCTTCACGCCCGACAAGCCGAGCGGCGTCGGTCACGACGTCGTCGTCATCGACAAGAGCAACATCTACTCGCTGGTCAAGGTCGGCGACCTCGACATCCCGAACTTCGACGCCTATCGCGGCTTCGTCCTCGGTACCACCGTGTACGTCACCAGCCTCACCAGCCCCGACGTCTACGCCGTCGATCTCTCCAACCCCGCGTCGCCCATCGTCCTCGGCAAGGTCACGGCCGGCGGCAACGGCGGCGGCATCGGCGCGATCAAGAACGACGCGTTCGTCGCCGCCGGCGCGGCCGGACTCGTCGACATCAACATCGGCAACCCCGCGGCGATGAGCGTGCTCGGCGCCAGCACGACCACCGGCACGGCCTACGACGTCGCGCTGCAGTCGCCGTACGCGTACGTGGCGAACGACAACGGTCTGGCCATCGTCCCGATCACCACCGCTCCGCAGGTCGAACCGTCGCGCGTCTCGATGAGTCTCAACGGCACGACCGTCACCGTTACCGGAGCCGCGCGCGCCGTCACCGGCAGCGGCGCGCTCACGCTCGAGGCGAAGGACGGCAACACCACCGCGTCGACCAGCGTCGCGGCCGACGGCAGCTTCAGCGTCAGCCTCGCCGCGCAGGCGGGCGATGCCATCACCATCGAAGCCACCGATGCGGCAGGACGGAAGTCCGGACCGGTGTCGCTCGGCATCGTGCCGTTCGGCTCCGCCGTGCTGATCCTTCCGATCACGCCGGCCATGAGCGAGGGGGGCTTCCACGCCCGTACCCTGGCCACCGACGGCACCAACCTCCTCGTCGGCGGTTACGCCGACGGCGGCTCGACGAAGGTGCTGCTCTACGACGTCACCACGCCGTCGACGCCGGTCTACAAACGCACCGTGTCGGTCGGCAACGGAGCGGTCACCAGCCTCGCCATCACGAACGGCTACGGGCTGATCGCCGCCAACGACCTCAATGTCCTCGACCTCGGCAACAACAACTCGTCGCCGGTCAACCTCGGCGATCCGGGCTGGTTCGAGACCGACGTCGTCGTGGCGGGCGGCTACGCCTTCACCTGCGTCAGCAACTACACCGACGGCCGCCTGCGCGTGTACGACGTGAGCAGTCCCGCCGCATCGCGCTACGTGCGCGACCAGTCGACGCTGAGCGGCGTCAACTACTCCGGCATCGCGCTCTACGGCTCGCAGTACCTTCTCGCGTTCACGCCCGACCGCCCCAGCGGCGTCGGTCACGACGTCGTCGTCTTCGACCGCACCAACGTCAACAGCCTGGTGAAGATCGCCGACATCGACGTCGGCGGCGCGAGCTTCGGCGCGTTCCGCGGAAAGGTCATCGGCACGACGCTCTACCTCGCCGGCACGAACGGCGGCTTCGCGGTCGTCGATCTCAGCGTCCCAACAAGCCCGGTCGTGAAGAGCGTCATCCAGACGGCGGAAGCGTACGGCGTCGATTACGCCGGCTCGACCGTCGCCGTCGCCGACGGCAGCGCGGGCGTCCTCCTCTACGACGCGACCAACGCCATCGCCCCGGCGAGCATCGGCTCGCAGGCGGTCGGCGGCTCGGCGTGGAGCGTCGCGTTCAACCGCGGCAATCTCTACGTCGCCAACGAGCAGGGGCTCGTCGTCCTGCAGAACCTCGCCACGGCGCCGCAGGTCTATCCGGCGCTCATCGGCATCACCGCGACGAGCGGCACCACCGCGACCGTCGCCGGACTGGCGCGTTCCATCAGCGGCATTGCGCCGCTCACGGTCGAAGTGAAGAACGCCGGCAGCGGCGCGTCGATGACGCAGCCGGTCGCCGGGGACGGCAGCTTCTCCGTGCTCCTGCCGGCGGCGGCAGGGGAGCGGATCACCGTCGAAGCCACCGATACGTCAGGACGGAAGTCGGGACCGATCACGATCGGCACCGTTCCGTTCGGGTCGGGCGTCACGATGCTCCCCATCACCGCGGCGATGAGCGAGACGAACTTCCGCGCCCGCACGCTCGCCACCGACGGCATCACGCTCATCGTCGCCGGCTACGCCGACGGCAACTCGACGAAGGTCCTGCTGTACGACGTGACCAACCCCGCCGTGCCGGTCTACAAGCGGACCGTTTCGCTCGGCAACGGCGCGATCAACAGCGTGACGATCTCCAACCGCTGGGCGTTCATCGCCGGAAACGACGTCAACATCCTCGATCTGAGCAGCAACACCTCGACGCCGGTGAATCTCGGCGATCCGGGCTGGTTCGAGTTCGATCTCGCGGTCAACGGCGGCTATCTCTTCACCGCCGTCACGAACTACACCGACGGCCGCCTGCGCGTGTACGACATCAGCAATCCGGCCACCTCGCATTACCTCCGCGATCAGTCGACGCTGAGCGGCGTCAACTACAGCGGCATCGTCACCCTCGGCAACAACTACGTCCTCGCCTTCACCCCCGACCGCCCGAGCGGCGTCGGACACGACCTCGTCGTCTTCGACCGCACGAACATCAACGGCTTCGTCAAGGTCGCCGACATCGACATCGCCGGCTCCACGTTCAACGCCTATCGCGGCCGCGTCATCGGCAACACCCTCTACCTCGCCGGCACCACCGGCCAGGTGGCGGTCGTCGACGTGAGCAATCCGAAGGCGCCGCTCTTCCGCACCCTGATCGACACGCCGGGCACCGCGTACGGCACCGACGGCTCCGGCGCGTTCATCGCCGTCGCCGACGGCAGCGCCGGCGTCACGTTCGTCGACGGCACCAGCAACACCAACCCGGTCGTCCTCGGCTCGCAGGCCGTCGGCGGCAACGCCTGGAGCCTCGTGCTCAACCAGGGCAACATCTACGTCGCCAACGAGCAGGGACTCGCCGTCATCCAGAACGTCGGCGCCGCGCCGACCGTGTCGCCGTCGCTCGTCACCATCGGCGGCGACGGCAACGGCCACGCCACCGTCACCGGCGCCGCGAAGTCGATCACCGGCACCGGCGCGCTCACCATCGACGTGAAGGATGCCACGACCGGAACGACGGCCGCGGGCCTCGGCGTCAACGGCGACGGCAGCTTCACCACCACGCTCAACGCCAATCCGGGCGACTCCATCACCATCGAGGCCACCGACGCGGCGGGACGGAAGTCGGGAGCCGTGTACATCGGCACCGTGCCGTTCGGATCGGTGCTGACGATTCCGATCACGGCGGCCATGAGCGAAGCGAATTACCACCCCCGCACGATCGCCACGGATGGCAGGTTCCTCCTCGTCGGCGGTTATCAGGACGGCGGCTCCACGAAACTCCTCGTCTTCGACGTCACCACCGATCCGCTCGTCCCGGCGTTCAAGCGCGCCGTGACGCTCAGCGATGGTCCGATCAACCAGGTCACCATCACCAACGGCTACGCGGTCGTCGCCGCGAATGACGTGATGCTGCTCGATCTCAACAACGCGTCGTCGACGCCGGTCAGCCTCGGCGATCCGGGCTGGTACGAAAACGACGTCGTCGTCTCCGACGGGTTCGCATACACCGCGGTGTCGAATTACACCGATGGGCGGATCCGTCTCTACGACGTCGCCGATCCGACGCATCCTCATTACTACAGGGACTTCTCCCTCCTCAGCGGCGTGAACTTCACCGGCCTCGTCACCTACGGCACCGGTTACCTCATCGCCTCGACCGCCGACAAGCCGAGCGGCGTCGGACACGACGTCGTCATCATCGACCGCCGCGATCCGAACGCGCTGGTCAAGGTGGGCGATCTCGACATCCCGAATTTCGACGCCTTCCGCGGCAAGATCATGGGCACGACGCTCTACCTCGGCGGCGTCAGCGGCGGACTGGCCGTCGTCGACGTCAGCGATCCGAAGGCGCCGGTGTTGAAGATGGTCCTGCAGACGCCGGGCGACGCGTTCAGCGCCGACGCCGCAGGCGCGACGGTCGCCGTGGCCGACGGCGGCGCGGGCGTCACGTTCCTCGACATCACCAACCCGATCGTTCCCGCCATCCTCGGCACGCAGCCGGTCGGCGGCACGGTCTGGGCGAATGTCTTCAGCCGCGGAAATCTGTACGCGGTCAACGAGCAGTCGCTGGTCGTCGTGCAGAACGTGACCGCCACGCCGATCCTCGACAAGTCGCTGCTCGCCCTTTCGACGAACGGCACCAACGCCACCGTCACCGGCGCAGCGAAGGCGCTCACCGGCCTCGGACCGATCACCACGTTCGTCACCAACACCTCGACCGGCACGTCGAGCGGCACCACGACCGTGGCCTCCGACGGCAGCTTCCTCTCCACCCTCGCCGCGTTGCCGGGCAGCATCCTCACGCTCACCGCAACCGACAAGGGCAATCGCACCGGCACGGTTGCGCTCGGGCAGGCGCCGTTCGGCGCCGTCACGACGTACCTGTCGGGACAGGCCCAGGCGGCGAACGACGCCGGCTACAAAGCGCGCCGCGTGGTCACCGACGGCACGATCGCGCTCGTCACCAGCGGCGCGACGTACCCCTATCCGGCCCTTCCGATCTCCCGCCAGCTCCTCACGTACACGCTGAGCAGCGGCGCCGTGAAGAGCACCACCGCGGGCAACGGCGAGCTCTACGACGTCGTCATCTCCGGCGGCTACGCGTTCATCGCGTCGGACGATTTCGCCACGCTCAACCTCGGCGATCCGAACGCGACCGCGAACATCCAGGGCGATCGCGGATGGCTCGAGCTCTCCGTCGCCGTCCTCGGCACGAATGCCTTCACCACCATCAGCAACTACGGCGACGGCCGCGTGCGGATCTACAACATCACCAACCCCGCCGCGCCGGTCTACGTACGGGACCAGGGGATGCTCGGCGGCACGACGTTCCTCAGGATCCTCAAGCTCTCGTCGAACTACCTCGTGGCCATCACTCCCGACAAACCGAGCGGCGTCGGACATGACGTCGTCGTCATCGACGCGACCAATCCGAACGCGCTGGTGAAGAGCGGCGACTTCGACATCCCGAACTTCAACGCGTGGGACGGCGTGCTCGACGGCGCGATTCTCTACGCCTCCGGCGGCGACGCCGGCGTTGCCATCGTCGATCTCTCCAGTCCTTCCGCGCCGGTGCTGAAGTCGATCATCAACACCCCCGGCGTCGCCCGCGGCGTCGCCATCTCCGGCACCGACGAGATCGCCGTCGCCGACGGCTCCGGCGGCGTCACGTTCATCGACGTCTCGAACAAAACGAACCCGGTCATCAAAGGTACGCAGCAAGTCCCCGGCAACACCGCCGGCGTCGCAGTCACCGGCAAGCAGGTGCTCGCAGCATCGGAGCAGTATTTCAACGTCATCACTCGTCCGTAAGGAAACTCATCGATGTTCGGAAAAGCAGTGCGTTTGGCGGGATTTCTTTTCCTGCTGGCAACGATGGGGCTGGCTCAGACCCAGCCCACGGTCAGCTACAGCGACGACTTCCAGTCGTACGGCACGCCCTCGAACCCTCCCGGCTGGGTCGACACCTCCATCGGCGTTCCGAAGCCGACGGCCGACGGTCTGTACAAGGCGTGGCCCGACCCGAGCAAGTCGACGAACATCGTCTACGGCACGAAGCAGGCCTCCGGCAAGCCGGAAGGCAACAACCCGCGCGTCGGCTCCTTCTCCACGCTGACCTCGAAGCTCTTCTCCGCCAAAGGCCGCTTCCAGTATCGCGGCCGGATGATCCGCACTACCTCCGACGCCCGCATCGGTCTGACCTTCCTCTCGTCCTATCCGGAGCAGGACAAGTACTACCTCATCGGTCTCTGGTCGAAGCCGTCCGATCCGACGCGGCTCACCATGCAGCTCTTCGGCTTCGGCGCCGGCACCCCGGCCGGAACCGTCGACAGCGATCTCTCCCTCGATCCGAACCGCTGGTACCAGTTCCTCATCCAGGTCGATGACGCTGACAACGCCACGAAGATCCACGCCCGCTTCTGGCCCGACGGCACCACCGAGCCCACGACGTTCTCCATCGACGCCTCCGACAGCTCCGCCGCGCGCCTGACCACCGGCCGCATCGGCATGTGGTCCGCCGTCCGCGGCGACGCCTTCATCGACGATCTCTCGGCGAAGAGTCCGGTCGACTTCTCGTCGCCGGTCATCACCTTCGTCGACGCCGATACGCAACGCGTCCTCGATCCAACCGTGCTCGCGCTCTTCAAGACGCCGGCGCGGATCGAGATCCGCGTGACCGACGATCTCTCCACCGTCAGCTACACCGCGCGGCTCGACGACACGTCCGACTACGTCTCCGCTTCGCCGATCGCCGTCGACGGCCTGCACAAGATCAAGGTCCACGCCGTCGACGCGCCGGGCAACACGGCCGACGCCTCGCTCGATCTGCTCGTCGATCAGAAGCCGCCGGTCGTCACGCTGCAGATCGACGGCTCGCCCTTCCCCGACGGCGCCGTCTTCAACAAAGACGTCACCCTCTCCGCCGTCATCCAGGACATCTCCACCGTCCGTACCGTCTCCAATCTCGACGGCAACAACATCACCCTCCCGGTTCCGGTGGCCGACGAGAAGCTGCACCAGATCAACGTCACCGCCACCGACCAGGTGGGGTGGCAGACCGTCGCCGCGGAGAGCTTCATCGTCGACAAGACGCCGCCGGTGATCGTGATCAAGGCCAACGGTACGGTGATGAACGGCGGCGAGTCGTTCGCCGCCGACGTGACGCTGACCTGGACGGCGACCGACCTCACGCTCGATCAGGTCACCGCCACGCTCGACAACCACCCGATCACCTCCGGCACCGTCGTGACCGTCGAAGGGCTGCACACGCTCGTCGTCACGGCGACCGATCGGGCCGGACATTCGAAGTCCGAGTCCCGTCCCTTCGCGCTCGACAAGACCGCGCCGGAGGTCCATCTCCTGGCCAACGGCACGCCGTTCGTGCAGGGAACGACCTTCAACACCTCCGTGACCTTCACCGCGCAGATCCAGAGCGCCACGCCGACCACCCAGGTCGCCACCATCGACGGCCAGAGCTACACGCTCGGCACGGCGTATGGCGTGGAAGGACCGCACAGCATCAAGGTCGTCGTCACGAACGCGGCGAACCTCTCCACCACCGTCGGTCCGTTCCCCTTCACCATCGACCTCACCAGGCCGACCGTCGCGCTCACCGAGTCGGGCCAGCCGTTCCACGACGGGATGAAGTTCGCCCGCGACGTGAACCCGGTCGTCACCGCCGGCGACAATCTCACCGCGAATCCGCAGCGCACGCTCTACCTCGACGGCAACCTCTATCCGCTCGACACCCTCGTCAGCGAAGAGAAAGTCGATCACACCATCTCCGCCACGGCCACCGACGCCGGCGGCAACAGCGCGTCGGTCGGGCCGTTCCACTTCATGCTCGACAAGACGAAGCCGGTCGTGACGATCGTCGAAGCGCAAAGCGGGAAACCGTTCCCGGCGGATGCTCTCGACGCACTTTACGGGCGTGCGGTGAGCGTGAAGATCACCGTCGTCGACATGACGCAGACGACGCTCGTCGCCACCGTCGACGGCGCGCCGCTCGCGGTCGGCCCCGACGGCGTCAGCGCGCCGATCTCCGGCGACGGAGTGCACACCGTCTCCGCGATCGCGACCGACGAAGTGGGGAACAGGAACGACGCGGTCACGGCGAGCTTCACCATCGACACCACGCCGCCGCATCTCACGTTCACCTCGCATCACGACGGCGACGTCGTCACGACGCCGCAGGTCGTGGTCGCCGGCGGCGCCGATGACGCGCAGTCGGGCACGGTGAACGATCTCCTCGCCATCTTCGATACGGCGACGAAGACGTTCACCAGCGCGACGCTCTCGCTGGTGGAGGGACGCAACGTCATCACTGTCACCGGCACCGACAAGGCGGGGAATGCCGGCAGCGCCTCGATCGCGCTCATCCTCGACACGCGCGCGCCGGAGATCGCCATCGGCGCTCCGGACGCCGGCGCCTGCGTCGACGCCGCGACGCTGACCGTCAGCGGCACCGCGACCGATCCGCGCATCGCGGCGGTCACGGTCAACGGCATCGCCGCGACGCTCGACGCGGCGAAGGGAACCTGGACCGCCTCCGTCACGGTGGCGGAAGGGAAGCAGCTCCTCACCGTCGTCGCCACCGACGCGGTCGGCCACAGCAGCACCGTCACGCGCAGTGTGGTCGTCGACCGCACCGCGCCGGTGGTCGACGTCCGCGAGAGCGGCGCGCCGTTCACCGCGACGCTGCTCAACCGGATGATCTCGCTGCTGGTCCGCGCTACTGACGCCGATCCGAACGTCGCCGTCAGCGCGAAGCTCGACGGCTACGCGTACGCCTCAGGCGCGACGATCGGGGAGGGGACGCATTCCCTCGCCGTCTCCGCCACCGATTGCGCCGGACACAAGACCGACCGGACGTACGCATTCACCATCGACCTCACGCCGCCGGTGATCCGCAGTCTCAATCCGGCCAACGGCGCGACCGTCGGCCAGACGCCGACCGCGATCAGCGGCGTGACCGACACCGACGCTGCGCGCGTCGAGGTGGTCGGCAGCACGCTCAGCGCGGCCCCGAATGCGGACGGCACGTTCACCATCGCCTCCGTTCCGTTCGCCGACGGCGTGAATCGCTTCACGCTCCAGGCCACCGACCGGGCGGGCAACAACTCGCAGATCCAATACTTCGTCACGGTGAAGACCGCCGCTCCGATCGTCACCATCCTCGAGAGTGGCTCGCCGCTCGTCGCCGGGACGCTCTTCAATCGTTCCGTCACTCCGGAGATCAAGGTCAACGATCCGGCCGCCACCATCGCCGCGACGCTGAACGGCGCCCCTTTCAACGTAACGCCCACCAGCGGCACGACCATCACCGCCGACGGCAACTACGCCCTCGCCGCCTCGGCCACCGACGCGCTCAATCACACCGGCCACGCCGACACGACGTTCATCATCGACCGCACGCCGCCGGTGGTGAAGATCACCTCGCCCGCCGCCGGCGTCGTCAGCAGCGATCACATCGAGGTGCGCGGCACCGCCGGCGACGCGGTCAGCGCCACGGTGAACGGCATCCCGGTCACGCTCGCCGCCGGCGGCACGTTCGTCCTCCCGTCGCTGCCGGTCGACTTCGGTACGACGCCGATCGTCGCCACCGGCACCGACCGCGCCGGCAACACCGGCCGCGATGAAGTCGACGTCACGCTCGCCGACCTTCGTCCCGGCATCATCCTCACGTATCCCCCCGATCATTCGCTGACCAATCGCCCGGCCACCGAAGTCCTGGGCCGCGTCCTCTCCGCGCCGCCCGACGGCGTGGTGACGATCGGGACGCAATCGGTCCCGGTCGATCCGAGCGGCGCGTTCCGCCTCAGCGGCTACGCGCTGGTCGAAGGCAGCAACACCATCACCGCGTCGGTGAAGAACCAGAACGGCACGACCAACAGCGCCTCGGTGCAGGTCACCGGCGACTTCACGCCGCCGGCGCTGACGATCCTCGAGTCGGGCCAGCCGCTGGCCGACGACGCCCGCTTCGCCACGCAGGCCGTGCTGTCGCTCAACGCTTCCGACAGCGGCGGCGGCAGTGTCACCTCGGAGCTGACGCTCGACGGCACGAAAGTCGTCACCCTCCCGGTCACCGTCACCACCACCGGCGGCCACTCCGCCTCCGCCACCGCGCGCGACGCCGCCGGCAACGAGTCGCGTGCCGACCGGACGTTCTTCATCGGCACCACCACCGGCGGCACCGGCAGCTCGTGCGCGCTGAGCGACTTCGATCCGAAGGACGGCTCGGTCGTCCTCTCCGCCACCGCCACGCTCGTCGGCCGCTCCGGCGGAGCCCTCGGCGTCAAGGTCAACGGCGTCGCCGCCTCCGTGGCCGACGGCTCGTTCCGCGCCACGGTCGAGCTTCCGAACGAAGGCCCGAACCTCGTCACCATCGTCTGCACCGACGGCGGCGGCACGCCGACCGGCACGCCGCTCACCATCACGCTGAACCGCGTGACCGGAGATCCGTCGATCAGCATCGCCACCCCTGCGGAAGGATTCGCCACCGCGTCCGACACCATCACCGTGACCGGCACCGTCGGCGCGGGGGTCGTTACCGCCGACGTCAACGGCACGCTCGCCGCGATCGCCGGCGGCGACACGACCGTCGCCCGTCCCTTCACCGCCGCGAACGTCCGTCTCGCCGACGGTCTCAACGTTCTCGCCGCGCACGGCAAGAACGGCGCGGGCCGCGTCGCCACCGCCTCGCGCCGCGTCTTCCTGCTGAAGAACGCGCCGACGATCAGCATCAGCTCGCCGATCTCCGGCGTCTCCACCGGCGCCGCGAACATCTACGTCTGCGGCACGTGGACGAACCTCGATCCGGCGACCATCGTCATCACCAATCTCGCCAGCGCCGTGGCCACGCCGACGCCCGGCGTCGCCGCCAGCGACACCACCGGCACGTTCAAGGCGTACAGCGTCGCGCTCGTCCCCGGCGAGCAGACGCTGAAGGTCACGGGACGCGATCGTCTCGATCGTGAAGCGTCGGCCACCGTCACGGTGAAGCTCGTCGCCGGCGCGCCGAGCATCGTCATCATGCAGCCGCCCGATCATGCGTACTTCGGTCCCGCCGCCGGCGACACGTTCGCCGTCAGCGGCACGTTCCAGGCCGCGGCCGGATCGACGGTCGAGGTCAACGGTGCCGCCGCGGCCATCAGCGGCAACGGCTACAGCGCCACCATTCCGTTCGCCACCGGCGCCGGCGGATTGACGCCGGTCGTCGCCCGCGCCACGGAGCCGGGCGGCACGAGCGCCATCGCCGCCATCGTCGTCACCAGGCTCGCCGCGGCGCCGAAGGTCATCGAATCGTTCCCCGCGCCGAACGCGGTGGAAGTCGATCCCGGCGCGCTGCTGCTCGTCCTCTTCTCCGCGCCGATGGACCGCGTCTCGATCGCCGGCGGCGGCTTCCGCCTCGAAGACGCCAGCGGCGCCACGGTCGGCGGAACGTTGTATCTCGACAAGGACGTCGTCACCTTCGCGCCCGCCGCGCTCCTCACGCGCGGCTCGCACTACACGATCCGCGTCACCACGGCGGCGAAGGACGTCGCCGGCACCGCGCTCGAAGCGGAGTACGTCGCCGGCTTCACCGTCGGCACCAGCGCTCCGTCGACGCCGCCGGTGCTGACGCCGGTCGCCTCCGCGTTCTGCGGCCAGACCGTCATCATCAAGGGCACCGCTCCGGCCGGCGCGCGTCTGCAGCTCGAATCGGGCTCGCTCACGCTCCCCGCCACCGCCGACGCGCAGGGCAACTTCTCCGTCAGCTATCCGCTCAGCGGACAGTCGGGCTACGCAACCGTCCGCGTCCGCATCGTCGGCTCGGACGGCAGCCTCTCGCCCGCGGCCGAGCTTACCTTCCGCATCGATTGCGTCGGACCGCAGGTGCTCAACGCGACGTACGAGCGCACCGGCGCGAACCGCATCGCCATCGTCTTCTCCGAAGCGATCGATGCCGCCACGACCGCCGGCGCGATCTCCATGACCCTGAGCGACGGCCGCGTCGTCGCCGGAACCGCAGCCGTCACCGGCTCGAACGCGATCGTCACGTCGGCTGAAGATCTGACCGCCCGCAGCTTCTCCCTCAATGTCACAACGGCGGTCAAGGACCTCCTCGGCAACAAGCTCGTCGCGCCGTACACCCAGAGCTTCTCCCTCAGCACCGAACAGCCCCCCGCCGGCGACGGCACCGGCTTCATCTCCGGCGAGATCTACGACGCCACCACCGGCCGCCCCCTCGCCGGCGCATCGATCTCCGTCGAAGTCCCCGCCCAGGCCTTCGCCAGGATCGCCACTCAGCAGCACAACAGCTCAACCGCCCAACCGCTCAAGAGCTCGACCCTCTCCGTGCAAACCACCACCGACGCCCGCGGCCGCTACCTAGTCCGTCTTCCCGAGGGCGCGCACACCATCCGCGCCACCATGTCGGGTTACACCACCGTCTGGCGCCAGATCATCGTCGCCGCCGGCGCGGGCGTGATCCCGATCGACGTCCGCCTCACGCGCGTCGGCGATGTGAAGACATCCACCGGCGCCGCCCTCACGCTGACCCACGGCGGCGAGACCTCCGTCACGCGCAACGCGACGTTGAGCATTCCGGGCGGAGTGGTGGCGAGCGGGAAGTCCGTCTCCCTCACCGCGGTCGGCGGCCAGGCTCTCACCGGACTCCTGCCGCTCGGCTGGTCGCCCGTCGCCGCGGCCGAAGTCGTCTCCGAAGTCGCGCTCACCAACGCCCAACTGACGTTCGCCGTCCCCGCCGCGGAGCTCACCGCCGCGGCCCAGAACCTCACCGCCGTCCGCTACGACGAGCTGCGCGACAGCTGGCAGGTCGTCACACCGGTCGTCAACGTCTCCGGCGGCAACGCCGCGATCACCATCAACAGCGCCGGCGCTTACGCCCTCGTCTATCCCGACAAGGCCGCCGGCCTCGCGCAGCCCGCGCTCCCCGCGGCCGGCGCGCCGCTGCAGGGCGTCGCCGTACCGTCGACGCTGACGCCGCTCACCGCGCGCACCTTCCACCTCGATCCTGCGATCGTCCTGCCGAACGGCCGCACCGTCGCCACCGTCACCATCGAAGGCCTCGGCGGCGCCACGTTCCCCAGCGGCACCGCCGTCCAGGCCTACATCGACGAAGAGCTCAAGCTCGCCGACGGCTCGACGCTGCTCGATCCGCCGTTCGCCACCGACCTCCTTCTCTATCGCTCCCTCAACGGCGAGACCGGCGTCACCGACTTCCATCTCGCGCCGAGCCCGCGCGCCGCGCAGGTCATCCTCGAGGTCGGCTTCGATCACATCCGCGTCGTTCCGTATCCCGGCCGCCTCGATCGCGGCACGCTCATCGGATCGGAAGGCGGCCGCGTGCCCGCCGATGACAAGGTCGCCCTCGAACTGCCGACCGGCGCCACCCCCGAGCCGCTGCGCGCGACCGCCGCGTCGCTCACGCAATCCGATCTCGACGCCGTCGGCTCCATCGCCGGCTTCCACATCCTCGGCGGCTTCAACGTCACGCTGCAGCGCGCCACCGAGCCGGCGCCGCAGGACCTCGACGGAGACGGCAAGCCCGACGCCGTGCCGCCGGTCGAGCTCTTCAAGCCGGCGCGCGCGACATTCACCGTCGACACCACGAAGCTGCCGTCGCTGACCTCGTCGCTGATCCTCGCCGAGCTGCTTGACGTCACGCCGTACGGAAAGATGGTGCGGCTCGCGGCGCAGATGATGCCGATCGATCCGCTGGTCGCCGGCGCGTCGGCGCGCTTCACCACCCGCACCATCGATCGCTCCCTGCTGCCGGTCGACGGCGTCATCCGGGAGGGGAGATACCTCCTCCTCGCCGCCGACGCGCCGATCGCGTATGCAACCGGATCGGTGCACCTCGGCGCCGGCGGCTCGCTGCTGGCCAACGCGCGCGTCGGCGCCAACGCCCTCGGCGTTGCCGACATCACCCGCACCACCGGCATCTACAACGTCCCCGTCGTCGCCGCCCCTGCCGGACCGTTCACGCTCACGCCGCGCCACGTCGCCACCGGCGACGGCGCCGCGTACACGCACAGCGCATCGGTTGCCGCGGAGTCGGTCAACAAGATCGATCTCAATCTCGTGCCGCAGCCGCCGTCGCTCACCTCGGTCACCGTCATCGGCGCCGACGCCTCGCAGCTCGCGCTCAACGAATCGACCGGCACGGCGAACGTCGCGCTGACCACGAACGTCCGCGCCTCCTTCTCGCCGTCCCTCGATCCCGCGTCCATCGACGAGAGCTCGATCGTCGTCGTCGACGCCCAGACCGGAAGCGCCGTCGGCGGCAAGGCGGCCGGCGACGCCACCGGCGTCACCTGGAGCCTCACGCCCGGCCAGCGGCTGAAGAACAACAACCGCTACTCCGCCACCGTCTCTTCGCACATCCGCGGCTCGAACGGCGCGCCGTTCGGCCGGACCGCCAGCTTCGGCTTCACCACCGTGGCGCAGGTCACGAGCGGCGAAGTCCACGCCGACCGCATCGGCATCACCATCCCCGACGCCAACGGACTGTCGCGCGTCTTCGGCACCGCCGGCGCACTTCCGTCCGGATGGCAGGCCGTCCCGGTCCGCCGCACCGTCGACTTCCTCACGCGCTACCAGGCCACCGCGGCCGCCGACGGCAGCTTCTCGTTCAACATCGGCGACGGCCCCGACCTCTCCGATCGCGTCACCATCTCCGACCTCATCGATCTGCAGGTCGTCAACGCCGCCGGCAACCTCGCGGCGATCATCCCGCTCACGCCCTTCGTCACCGCCGATCACCGCGGCTTCGTCGCGCCGGCGAACATCGAGGTGAAGTTCACCAGCGCCGACGGCATCGCCGTCACCGTTCCGGCCGGCACGTTCGATCAGGCCACCATCATCAACATTGTCCCCACCACCGCCGCCGCCGTCGCCGACGTTCCGCACATCGAGCAGGACGTCGAGTACGCGGCCAGCGTCCGCCTCGACTTCGACGGCACCGCGCACAAGGCCATGGAGATCGAGCTGCCGGTCCCGGCCGGACTCGACACCAGCGGCAAGAACTTCATCCTCGGCTATCGCGGCGACTCCGTCCGCGGTCCGCGCATCATGGCCGTCGACACCCTGCGCATCGTCGACGGGAAATTCAGCACCACGCTCGATCCGAACGCCTCCGTCCTCCGCGCGGCGGTGATGAGCAGGGGAAAAGCCGCCGGCCAGCAGACCCTCACCGGCAAGGACCTCAAGAACTACCTCATGCGCGTCCAGCGCAGCGGCGTCTACATGGCGCTCGACATCCGCGTGCCGGTCGGCGGCGGCGTCGGCTGGGCCGTGATGGACGGCCTGCAGGCCGCCTACGACATCTTCTGGGACACGCTCGCCTCGTTCTACGCCGCGCACTACTACGTCTTCGAGCGCGGCCGCATCGTCGTGCCGATCATTCAGGGCAAGCCGTTCACCGTGGTCGGCGTCGACTCCACCACCGGCCTGCAGGGCTTCTCCAAGGTCTACGACCCGATTCCGGTCGGCGATCCGAATGTGGCGGTGACCATTCCGTCGCCGCAGGACAACACCAACGGCCCGTATCCCATCTTCGGGATTCCGTTCCGCACGGAGATGGCCGACGTCAACGCCGAAAAGGTCGACATCGAAGAGGTCCGCAACTTCAAGCTCCGCCTGGAGAACGATCAGATCTCCCTCAAGCCGGGCAACACGCCGCTGCCGGCCGAAACGAGGATCGAGTTTCTCGACATCACCAACGGCAAGTACGCGGCTGGCACCGCGGGCCAGACGCTGACCGTCGACGGCAAGGCGGGCGACCGCGTCGTCATCCTCGTCGAGCAGCAGGAAGTCGATCCGAACTCCGCCATCACCGTCACCTTCAACGAGCCGATCTTCGTCACCGGCAGCACGGAAGACGACATCAGCACGTTCCTCGAGGGGCAGCTGATGCTCGAGCGGGCCGATGAGCCGGCCGTCGCCGGCGCGGCTCCGGCCTACAGCGACATCACCAAGCAGGCGCACTACCGGCTCGACTCCGGCGGCCGCCGCCTGGCCGTCGACATGCCGTCGTCGCTGCAGCGCGAGTCGGTCTACCGCCTGACGCTGAAGAAGGAGATCGCCGACCGTTCCGGCGCCAACAACACGGCCGGCCTGAAGCTGGCCCAGGGAACGAAGAAGGACCAGAACGGCCAGCTCCAGCCGGCCGGCGGCGAGAACGATCTCCATCTCGTCTTTCACGTCCGCAAGCCGGGCGGGAAGCTCGCCGCGTTCGACATCGCCACCGGCTTCGTGCGCGACACCGCGCTCAACGGCAACGTCCTTCTCGTCACCGCCTCAGCGGGGAGTGACGGCACCGGCGCCGCGCTCATGGAGATCGACGTCGCCGATCCCGCTTCGCTGAACCCGACGAACGGCACGCCGCCGGTGCCGCTGGCCAAGGTCACGACCGTCAACTACACGAGCTTCTGGGCCGTGGCCAGCGATCCGCACGGCCGCGTCTACGTCACCGAGCAGGGCTCGGTCCTCGGCTCGCTGCACAGCTATCGCCTCGAAGACCTCGTCACCGCCAACGGCGGAACCGTTCCGCAGAAGGGCGCCACGGTCACGAACTGGACGCTCGGCTACAGCTCGTCGATCGGTCTGATCAGCAACACCATTCTCTCCGATCGCCCCGAATCGATTCCCCGCAAGCTGCAGATCATCGAGCAGGACGACGACGTGTCCTACGACGGCCGCGAGGCGTTCAAGACCGCCACCGGCGCGACCGAAGCCGCCAGCTACACCGGCAGCTCCGTCAAGAAGTACAGCGTCTCGATCCCGTTCGACGCGAGCAGCCCGTACCTGCTGCAGCGCGTGACGGTCGAGAACATCTCCCTCGACATGCGCTGGTCGGCCGACGCCTCGCCGTCGGGGCCGGCGGTGATCCAGAACATCATCGCCCAGCCGAACGACCGCATCAAAGTCTCGAAGAACCTCCGCACCTACGGCGTCATCTCCCACATGGGCTACGGCATCGGTGTGTACGACCTCAACGCCATGGAGTCGAACGACGCCCCGAACCGCCCCTCCGGCTACCGCGAAGTGCAGGAGCAGGTCGTCCTCTCGCCGGGCAAGAACGATCCGGAGTGCTTCCAGCCGAACACCTCGACGCCGAAGCCGCCTGACTACGCCATTCAGGAGATCTATCTCAGCGCCGAAGCGGCAGTGCGCGGTGATCCCGCCGATCCGTCGAAGATCCTGATCTATGCGCCGGATCCCTATCGCGGTCTGCTCGACATGCGCTTCTCGCCCGACAAGTACCAGAACAATCCCGATCCGGCGATCTCGCCGAGCGCGTGCGACACGCGAGGGCCGATCGGCCTCATTCTCCGGGCCACCGATCCGACGGCGAATCATCCGCGCATTCAGGCGCTGATGAACGCGTATCAGTCGGCCGCAGGCCGGCAGCCATTCATCCACTTCATCTCCGTCAGTCCCTACAACTGGCGCCGCGAGAAGAAGGACAACGCGAAAGGCGTGCGCGGATCGATACCGGACGCCGCGGTGTCGCGCGATTACATCCTTCTCGCCGGCGGCGACCTCGGCGTGGTGGTGGTCGAAGTGGGCGGCAATCCCGCTCCCAATCTCCCCGGGTATCCCTCTTCGTACTGGCCGCTGAAGAACGAGCACGTCGCCGACATCATCTGGGTGCCGGGCGGCGCCGTCGCCGTGCGGGCCATCCCGCGCACGAACCTCGCCGTCATCGTCGACCGCGCCGGCCGCGTGCTGCTCGCCGACCTCTCGCGCCTCGACGAGCGTTTCGATCGCAACGGCGTCCCGATCCCCGGCGCGCCGCTCTTCGAGACGGTGGCGAAATGTCTCACTCTGCCGGCCACCGATCCGGGCGGCGTCGGCGCATACGACCCGCGCATCGTCTGGAAGTCCGAGCCCGGCATCGTCACCGGATCGCTCGCTCCGGTCGTCGACGGCGACACCGGCATGCTCTACGCCGGCGAGCTGCTGCGCAAGGCGATGAAGGTCGTCGCCGCGCTCGATCCGCGGATCGAGATGAAGGTCGACATCGGCGAAGAAACCGGCCTCAGCGAAGTCGGCGGCATCGTGCCGCTCGGCGTCGCTCCGCCGAAGGAGATCACCGACCGAATCGACGCGCTCCCCGCCTGCACCAGCGGCGGCACCGCGCGCTGCAAAGAGAACGCGTCGCTCGGCGTCTTCCGCCTCGAGCTCACGCTCCCCGGCGGCATGGTCGACGCGCTCACGCAATCGAACAAGCAGCTGCAGCTCGCCGTGGAGAGCGAACGTGTCTTCAACGCCGTGACCGAACAGACGCCGGGCGGCTTCCCCCGCTCGCACCTCCGCCGCTTCAAGCGCGACGGCAGCGCCGAACTGACCGCGCGCGTGGCGACCAACTTCAAGATGCAGCGCGTCGTCCCCGACGATCCGGCGCTCAACCAGGTCCTGCGCCGCCAGCGCGGCTTCAACAAGTTCATCTCCCCCTGGATCGTGGCCCTCGACGACCCGCGCGCCGGCGCCCAGTACGACTGGGCCGGCGCCACCGCCACGCAGAAAAAGGACGCCGGCTGCGACTACTGCTCCCGTCCGAAGTACCTCGACGGCAAGAGCGAGTCCGACGGCGTCTACGAGCTCTGGACCAACGGCCGCCTCGTCGCCGTCCGCCCCGAGTTCATCACCAGCAGCGGCTCGTCCACCACCCCCGACACGATTTTCGCCAACACCCCCTACGCCTACCTCGGCAAGCAAGACCGCCTCGTGTCGCATTTCGCCACGATCATGGCCGACACCGTGCGCCCCACCGACGTGCGCGTGGCCGGCCAGAACCCACCCGTCGCCGACGGCATGATCCAGGAGTCGTTGCTCCTGCACTCGGGCGAGATGACCACCGCGTCGGTCGACCTCGTGGCCGGAGGCCGCGCAGGCTTCGACGTCTCGTTCGACCGCAATTACCGCTCGCGAACCATCGGCGGCACGTTCCTCGGGCTGGGCTGGGAATCGTCGATGTTCAGGCGCCTCCGCGCGCTTCCGAACGGCGACGTCGAGCTTCGGGATGGAGCAGGGGAGCTCTGGCTCTTCAAGCGCAACGCGGCGAACGACGGATATGACTCTCCGAAAGGACTGTTCATCAGGCTCGCGCACACCGACACCGGCTGGAGCCTGATCGATCAGAAGTGGCGCGTGACGCTGTTCGACCTGTTCGGACGGCTCAGTGCGGAGTTCGATCAGTTCTATCGCGCCGATTCGCAGGCCGCGTCGCAGGCCGGACTCGATAACGGCAACATCATCCGTTATCTGTACGACGAGAACGGCCGCCTTACGGAAATCGTCGACGCGGTGAAGCGGTCGACGACGCTGACCTATTGGAAGGACTCCGAGGCCTCACAGAGCGGCGCGTATCCCGGCCTGCTGAAGGAGGTCAAGGATTGGCGCGACCGCACGATCCGGTACGAGTACGACAGCAAGGGTCAATTGAAGGCCGTGAAACTGCCGGAAGTAAAGGCGGCGCAAGGCGTACCTTCGGATTACGACTTCACCGGAACGAACCGCCCGAAGACGCAGTACGGGTACAAGGTATTCGCGGCTCCTGCCGCCGGCGCGACGCCGACCCAGGCCTTCAATGATTATCTCGAGCTGCAGAACCTCGAAACGATCACCGATCCGGCCCAGGCGGCGACGAGCGGCGATCCGCGCGTCACGTTCAAATACGACGAAACCGCCGACGCGCTGCAGCACGATCGCGAAAAGTTGCAGACGTGGGCGACAGGGGAGAGCGCGTCGTTCAAGTACAACAGCGCCACCGACGTCGAGACGACGGATGTTCTCGGCCAGAAGCGCAAATACACGCTGACGGACAAGACCCAGTACGACAAGCGCGTCCACGTCTCGGAGTCGACCCTCGTGGACGTCCCCGTCGTCGATGTCACGAGCGGGCTGCCGGCCAGGGCCGACCTCAACATGAGCCCCGGCACGAAGTCGCTGACGAGCAAATATCAATTCAATGATGAAGGGCTCCACTCCCAGGAGGATTATCCGAACGGACTGAGCATCACGAACGGCTGGGTGCCGACCGGCAACTCCGGGCCCGGCATGGTGCTCAAGGACGCGACCCAGACCGGCGCGCTGATCAACACGGAAAAGACCGTGTTCAATTACGACAGCGACACCGCTTCCGGAACGGTCGAGGGGGTCACGCGCACAGCGACCAACGGTTCGGGGGATCGCGACGCCCAGACACCGAGCCGCGAACGCCTGGTGGTCGAGACGAAGGACGAAAACGTCGGGCATAAGGACGAATACAACCCGTCCGGACTTCTCAAGAGCAGCCAGACCACCGACGGTTCAGGCAACGTTACGCTGGATGTGTCGCCCATTTACTATGCGGCCGACGCCACCCTTCCGATCACGCGCAGCCGCGTCTTCTCCATCAACAAGGGCGTTCTGAAGGAGACCTTCGTCTATTCCACGACGTCGACGGGCGGCTATCACGTTCACATGACGGATACGGTCCGTGGGACGACGACCGATACCGATTACGACGCGCGCGACCGCAAGGTGCACGAAGTGATCGCGGATGGTAATTCCGGCGCCGTGCTGTCGGACGAATCGTTCGGCTACGACGCGAACGGCCGTCAGGCGTATTCGGCGCGCAAGCAGAAGGACGTCGGTAACGCGGTCAGCAGGATCGATTACGACGCCATCGGGCGTGAAAAGGAGCGGACGCTTTCCGGCGCCGCGGTCAATGGAGGCAATTCGACTCTCTCCACCACGACGACGTATGACCTTCAGAACCGGAAGATCACACGTTATGACCCGTCGGTCGGCGGCGGCGGCCCGAATTACGAAATTTCCACGCTCGATCGTCTCGGCCGTCCCGCGAGCCGGGAGCGCGTCGGCACCGGCGGCGCCTCGCTCAAGAGCGTCTATGGCTATGACGCCGGCGGCGCGCAGGTCTATGTCACCGACACCACGCGCATCGCGTCACTCAGACAGCTCGATGAGATGCAGCGCGAAGTGGCCACGGTGGCCTCCGACGGCATCAAGACGCAGAACCGGCTCGATCAATGGGGCCAGGTGATCGAGTCGACGCAGACCGATTCCAACGGCGCCGTCATCGGTCACTTCACGCAGTTCTATACGAAGAATGGACGCCTTCGCGGCGTCAACGACGAGCTCAACAGCGGCGGCCGTACGCGCCAGACCCGCTACGGATGGGACGACGGCGACATCACCACGAGCACGAGGGTGGGGCAGACCGGCTCCGTCTCCGGCGTCTCGTTCCCCTCCGGAAAGGTGCGCGCGCGCCAGACGACGCGTGACTCCGCCGGCCGGGTCAAGGAAGAGCTGATCGGTGAAGCGAGCGGAGCGTCGGGCGCTGTCGACGCTTCCACCGCGTTCGCGCGGACCGAGTATGGGTATCAGGGCAGCGTGCCCAACATGGTCACGAAGTCCGAGCCGCTCGCCGGCGGCAGCTCTCTTTCGATCGTGATGTACGACGGTCTTGCACGTCCGCTCGAAGTCGCTCAGGCCGGTGGCAGTTCGTCCACGAAGAGCGACTACGACGAGGCGGGGAACGTCACCTCCTATACCGCGCCCGGCATGAACGAGGAGACGGCCACGTTCGACAGCCGCGGTCTGGCCACCAAACGGATCATGTCCGATGGCAAGACCCTCCAGTACGAGTACGACGCCGCCGGAAACCTTCTGAACCTGAAGGACGAGAGCGGCGAGAACACGATCTACACTCCCGACGGTCTCGGTCGAACGGTCCGCGTGCAGTACTACGACGGGACGACCGAAGAGACGCAGTACGAGCCGGGCAGCGGCTTCGTGACCGCCACCAGGGACCGTGCCGGTCAGTGGATCTCCTACGAATACGACGCAAACGGCCGGGTGACCGCCGATCACGACGGGCTGGGCACCGGCGGCGCGGTATTGACGAAGTACGAGTACGACGGCGGCGGAAGGCTCACCGCCATTCGCAACAAGGACGCCGCCATCGAGTACGCCGACTTCGACCTCATCGGCCGTCCGGCGACGACACGCACGATCCGTTACTCCGCGGGGTCCGGCCTAGGCAACGGGACCGTTCTCGACGTTCATACGCAGAAACACGGATGGGCCGTCCACGACGGTGAGCGCGACAGCTGGCGCATGCCGGCGGCCGGATGGACCGCTCCCACCCAGGATGATCCTGCTTCGCCATGGCTGCAGACCATCACCGAAGACCATGATGCGGGATCGAACGTCGTCCGCCAGCTCGCCGGCGGAACGCTGTTGTCCGAAGCCGTTGGTCGGGGCATCGGCCGGCTTCTGCTGCGGCGGCAGATCGTCGGTTCGAAGACCATCGATACCAATTACGGATTCGCCGACGGAACCACGACCGCGGGCGGCGTGAAGCTGCCGTCCGGATCGACCGCGAACAAAGAGTCGCTTCTCCTCCACTGGACGCAGACGAAGGTCAACAGTACGGTCGTCGGCGGCAGCGCCAACGCCCGCGATGCCTCGAATCGCGTCACGCAATCGCGCGATCAGGGCTTCGGCGATCGCATCTCGCAATGGGGCTACGACGACCGCGGGCGCCTCTCCAGCTCCTGGCTCAATGTCCCCGGACCGTCTCCGTCGACGAGCGCGATCACGGATACGCTCATTGACGCCGACTTCCGCTCCGCCCGCACCGAGCCGCCGATGCTCAGTCCCGCCGATCACGCGAAACTCGGGACCACGGCAGTCGAGGTCGAGCCGCTTTCCTGGACCGCGACCCGGAATTCGACGCAGCAGATCGGCGACCGCACGCTCTATCTCGATGGGCAGCCGCAACTCACCCGTACGTATGCGTTCACCGGCGGCCGGCGCGTCAGCGATGGCAAATGGACGTCCGCCTTCGACTCGTATGGCCGCCTCGCGTCGATCAGCAGCTTCGACGCCGGCCGGAAGATCGCCTATGTGTGGGATCCGAATGATCGGATGATCGGGCGCGTCGCCTACAAGCTCGACAGCACGAACAACTGGGTGCTGGAAGACCGCACGGAGGTCCTCGCCCGCGACGGCCTGCCGGCCGACAGTACCTTCGTCTGGGATCCGCTTGCGGATCGGCTCCTCGCGATTTATGAAGCCGGCAAGAGCACGGCGGCCAATGCCGGTCCCGAACAAGGCCTCATTCGCCAGTATCTGCACGGCGACCAGGGCTATGACGATCCGGTTCGCGTGCTTACGGCCGGGCCCACGGGCGTCACCACGTATCTCCCCATCATCGACCAGGCCGGCGCCGGATCGCTGCAGGCCGTCGTCGACAGCAACGGCACGATGGTCGAGCGCGTCCTCTTCGCCGATTCCTATGGCGACGCGCCGCGATTCCTCCAGGGACCGGTCGTCGATCGCATCTCGCTGGCCGCGCAGAAGGATGGCAACGGCGTCATTCAATCGGTCGACGTAAGAGTCCACCTCACCGAGACCATCGACTCATCCACCGTGGCGAATGGAGCGCGGCTTGCCGCCGTCGATTCGTCGAGGAACGTCGTTTACGAAACGTCGGTGACGCCGACGGCCGAAGACGACCACACCATTCACTGGTCCCTCGACGGAACCACCTGGAATGCGCTCGCCAATGCCGGCGGAGCCGCGTCGCTGGAGGTTGCGGTCGGCAAGACGCTCCGCGCCACCGCGTGGGGTAACGCGACCGTTACGGCGGCACCCGGCTGGACCATCAAGGTCTTCGGTACCGATTCGTCGGCCGACTTCCCCGTCATCACCCGCCAGAGCTTTGCCGACGTCGCCACGTTCTTCGCCGGGATTCCGTCGAGCGAAAAGAAGTCGACCGATCTCTACGCCATCCGCAGTCTCTATCTCGCCGGAACCGAGGAATCGAAGACGAAACTGCTCTTCGACTTCCATGCGTTGCCGTTCCGCGATCCCGCCACCCATGTGGTCTATGCGCGCGCGCGCTGGTACGACCCCTCCACCGGAACGTTCCTCACGCCCGATCCGATGGGCTTCTTCGACTCGTCGAATCTCTACGCGTATGGCTCCGGTGATCCGGTCAACATGCACGACCCGAGCGGCGAATGCGAGGGTGCTTGCATCGGCGCGCTGATCGGCACGATCGCCGGTTCGGGTTATGCCATTTATCGCGAGATCCGTTACGGCGAACAGTTCTTCGGGGCCAACGGCGCGTGGCGCTACATCGCGCAGGGCGCGGCCGCCGGCGCGGCGATCGGATTTGCGATCGAGACCGGAGGCGCCGGGGCTCCATTGTCCGCGAAGATTCTCGCCGGTACTGCGTTCGGAGGCGGATTAGGAGGCGCGGTCGGCAGTGTCGCCGGCAACGGCGACTGGGCCACGTTCGGCAAGAGTGCGACGAAGGGCGGCATTCTCGGCGGCATCGGCGCCGGAACGGGCGCCGCGATTCAGGCGGCGAATCTGGCGTGGGGTTGGGCCTTTGCCGGCAGCGTCGCCGCCGACACATACGCGGGCGTCGGCGTCGATTACGCGTTCGGCGATGCCGAAAACCTCTCCAGCACGGTCGCCACGAACGCGGCGTGGAGCCTCGCCGGCAACACCCTCGCCGAGGCCGGTGCCGCGGGGTTGAACTGGTGGCGGGCGCGGAAGGCGACACCGGTGCCGGAGTTCCACGGCCCGGTCACCTCGAATGGAGAAGCCGATGCGGTGTCGGGCGCGCGCCTGCGCGAGCAGTACATGGCGCAGGATCCCGATTACCAGTACGTTCCGTCGCGGCGTACGGGCGATCCGATCAACGTCGAGAAAGCCAATACCGTCCACAACGGCGTGAGATACACGCCCGACGGATATCCCGACTTCGAGCCCTTCGCCATCGCCCGTGCCGAGATTCATCAGACCGGCTTCAACGACATCGATTTCAAGGCTGCGAACCTCGAGTCGGGAATCGGCGCCGGCATCGACAGTCACCGGCTGGCTCATCCCGGATTCACATGGCATCATCACCAGAACGGAACCACGATGTTGCTGGTTCCGACGCCCATCCACAATGCGGCCAGGCATTCGGGTGGTGCTTCGATCGCCAGGCACGCCGGAGGGTTGCATTGAAGGTCGACATGGTGATGACGAACGAGCCGACGTCGCAGGAAGCGATCACCCGACTGGAGCGCGAGCTCGACGTGTCGTTTCCGCGCGAATATGTCGAGTTTCTGCTCGACCAGAACGGCGGCCTGCCGCGTTCCGGCGTCTTCACCTTCGACGACAATCGCAGTTCCGTGTCGTTTTTCGGGGCCTACACCGGACACGATTACAACGATGTAGGGGAGGCGGCTCGCATGTATGCCGGCCGTCTCCCTTCCGAATTCGTTCCCGTTGGGGATGACCCCGGCGGCAACGTCGTCGCCCTCGCTGTCGACGGCGCTGACAGAGGCTCGATCTGGTTCTGGGATCACGAGAACGAGTCGGCCGACGGCGTCCCCACCCGTGACAACATGTACAAGCTGGCGTCCACGTTGTCCGAATTCATCGCGTCACTCACGCTCGACCCGAGCGCTGACTGGGCCTGATCGAAGTGCATCACCTCCTTCTCGCGTTGCTTTTCGCCCTCGCCCCCTCCCGCCCGCCCGTGAAGGGCTGCGCGTGGGAGCAGGTGTCCGACAAGTCTCTCGGCTTCGAGGCCTCGGTGCAGCGCTGCGACTACGGCTTCCGCAAGATCGACTTCTTCATCAAGGGCCACTCGCTTTACATCCGCTACTCGGACGGCGGCGCACCCGACCCGGTGATCGACATCCTCGACCTGCAGCCGGGCGAGACGGCGGAGGCGGGCCTGAAGCGTCTCTTCGCGGAGCGCACCGCCAAGCCCGTGGCGAAGAAATGCAAGCTTGCCGCGTACCGCGAAGACCATCCGCGCAAAGGCGTGAAGCGCTACTCGTTCGTGCCGAGAGTGCCGCCGAAGACCAGTCCCGACGAGGTCGGCGATCCGCAGTGCGGCGACTGGGGCGAGGCGCCGGACGGCATCCAGTACTTCGAGGTCCAGCCGGCGAGCGGCGCGCGCAGAGTGCTTTTCGTGCGCGTCGGCCAGGACGAGCCGCTCTTCGACGAGCAGACCCTGCGGCTCTTCCCTCCCACCCCCTGAACGCGTGAAATATTCAGTCCGCCGAGTGGTTTAACTGCCCTTGACCGCGGGATTTAGAGGTTGATATCTTCCGCGTCCCCACCGGTTTCCGGCGCATTCGTCTAGGGGTCCAGGACGCTGCCCTCTCACGGCAGTAACACGGGTTCGAATCCCGTATGCGCTACCAAGTTCCTATCCCGCTGCGATATGCCGTTTTGCGCCGACAAATGTGTTCGGCACTCCCATGCGATGGCGACAATGGGCCCGGGCGATGGCCGAAGCGACGGTCTGGCGGAGTTCGACTCTGTTCTTCGAGCCGAAGAATTCTTTCTTGAGCAACTCCCCGCGATTGAAAAAGCGATTCGATTCGCTTGCCACCATCGCGCTCTTCGCGACGAAGAGGTCGAAGATTTCGCCTCTCATGCGAAGCTAAAAATAATCGAGAACGACTACGCGGTGATTCGCAGGTACGAAGCTCGGTCGAGCTTCATGGCATTCATTTCGGTGGTCGTCCAACGCATGCTGCTCGACTACCGGATCGCGAACTGGGGACGCTGGCACGCCTCGACGAACGCCCAACGCCTTGGTGACGTCGGGATCACGATCGAAGCGATGATCGTCCGAGACGGGAAAACAATCGATGAGGCCCTGCCGGCGCTGCGGCGCCGGTGGCCCGGACTGACCCGCAAGGAGGTTGCAGCCATGCTGGAGACCCTGCCACACCGTCAAGCACGGCCAAGATTCATCGCGATCGAGGACGCTGCAGAAATGGGCTCGACTTCCGACACCGTCGACCAAGCGGCATTCGAATCCGACCGCCGAGAGTTGTCGCAGGAGATCGCGACGATCGTCCGGTCGGTGATCAAGGACTTCGATGAATTCGACCGGCTGATTTTCCGACTTCGCTTCAATGCAGGAATGAGCGTCGCGGAGATCTCGCGCTCACTCTCCATCGAGCAAAAGCCTCTTTACCGCAGGATTCAACGGGCCCTGCTGGCCCTGCGGCAGCGCCTCGAGGCGGCTGGAGTCACGCCTGGTGATGCCTTGGACATCGTGACGAATCCAGACAACGATCTCGATTTCGGTCTTGCTGACGAGGACGCTCCGTAATGGCGCGCTGGGACGGATACTCCTGCCCGGACGACGCTGCGCTTGCAGCATACGCCGAGGGCGAGGTCGACCAGCACACGGGGCGCGCAATCCAAGACCATATCGCCGCGTGTGATGAATGCGATTCGGTATTGGCGGCTACTCTCGCATTGCTAAAACAAGAAACACGTAGAGGAACGCCGTGGTGGATCGCCTTTGCCGCGGCAGTCGCCGTCATTCTGATTTCGATTCCAGCGTGGCGAATCGCTCGCCGTGATCCAATTGTCGCGATACGGGAGGCGGCTGGCATAGCCCCCACGCGGTTGATCGAAGGTCATCTCGCCGGTTTCGAGCACCGGCCGTATCATCGCTCTCGCTCGGCGTCCTCTCCATGGGCTGACCTGAAAATCCGGGCCCAGGCCGCTCGGTTGACGCAGCAGCAGAACGCGAGTGCTCTCCACGCACGCGGTGTCGCATTGCTTCTGCTGGGGGATCCCGCAGCGGCGTCAAAGGCATTGCAGTTGGCGGTAATCCGTGAGCCAGCGAATGCGCCCTACTGGAACGACTTGGCTACTGCGCACCTGGAGCTGCGCCGAAGATTCGATTTGCAGGCCGCGATCGCGGCCGCCGATGAGGCGATCGCGATCTCGCCCTCGCTTCCGGCCGCGCATTTCAATCGGGCCGTTGCGCTCCAGCGCCTCGGACGCCGAGCGGACGCGATTGCCTCATACGATCGGGCCTCGATCGTTGAGTCGTCTTCCGAATGGCGAGACGAGATTCGAGCGAGACGCGAACGCCTTGCGATCACGAATCCCTGAGAAGTTTTTAGATTTGTCCGTCTTGCTCTCCGAAAGGAGGGAAATCCATGACGAAAAAAGCTCTCATCGTGGGCGTCTCCGACTACCGCAATTACGCTACAGCGCTGACTGCAGCTGAATTCGAGGCCGAGGAATGGGCCCGCCTGTTCGCGTCTTACGGCTTTACGCAAATCACTCTACTCACCAGTCGCACCCCGGTGCGCGCAACGCGCACGAACGTTCTAGCAGCATTGACGAGTCTTCTCAGCCACTCAGAAGGCGACGATCAGCTCGTTTTCAACTTCATCGGCCACGGCCAGGTCGTCCGCGCCCATGTACAGGAAAGGTACGAGTTCGAGGAAGCGCTCATTGTTTATCCCGAGTTCGGTGACACCCAACTGAAAGGAGCCCAGATTACCGACAGCGACGTCACGAAGATCGTGAAGGCGGCAGGCCTCGCGGAGGGTAGCCGTTTCCTTATCGGTGTCGATAGTTGTTTTGCCGCCTACTTCCATGTGGTGATTCCGCCCGGTGGAGAGGCGCTCTCAATCCCGAACCCGGAATTTGACCTCGACATCGCGAAAGTACGCGAGCTCGGCTCGTTGGCAAGCAATGAAAAGTCGGCGATGAGTGTGAGACCGATCATCGTGGCGGGAGCCGGCCGCAAGGAAACTGCGCTTCAACTGCCCGTCAACGGCAGGGATCGAATGCTCTTCAGCTCGCGCGCGCTTGCCTGGTTATGGACGCATCAACCCACATTCCACAACCTCATCTACAAGGATCTTGTGCCGCTCAAGAAAGACTATCCGCAGACACCCGAACTGCGTGGTGACATGTCTCACGAGAATGAGACTTTCCCCGGCGGGCCGTCCGCTCACACAGCGGCGATGCTTGCGGAGCGCCAGCCCGCTATCGAAGCTCAAAGAACTGAAGGAGACGCAATGTACTGGCTCGACGTTCGTTTTCAGGGGCTCTGCTGCTTTGCCGATGCGCCGAGGGAATCAGATCCGTTCAGGAAACGCATGCTCATTCCTTACGACGATCGTATCGATCCAACGAAGAGACACATCGCATTTATAGAGGTCGCCGAAGACCTGGTGTTATCGTGGACCGGACCCGGGCCAACGAAGACAGATCCACACGGTGACGGCGTCGGATTTCTTCGGTGGGAGCTGAAGGGTCATCGTATCGACTTCAATGCCGCAGCCGAACCAAGCCTGGAAACCACGCTCTCGTATCAGAAACACATTCCGCGGCTGTGGACGCTCTGTGGCAGCGGCGGGGACCTCGACTACAACCCGAAACCCGAATGCTTCACACCTACACCGTCGGCGACTCTGGTCGCCGCCTTCACGGATATCTCCACAGGCGTTCTTACGGCCGGGCCTCTCGAAAACGTGGCTACGACATATATCAGAAAAACCTCCGGGCAAACGTACATCATCAGAACGCCCAAATTCGTTCAGTGGATGCTTCCGATCCTACAAGCCGCGGGCAGTATCAACCTCGTGCCGGTAAATGGAGGCGAGATGACGACGATCACGTTGAAAGAGGGCGCTTCGGTCCTCGTCGGAAACATGCGCGACGCGGACATTTTCGAAGACCCTGACGCCGGCGCCGAGATCCCAGAGTCATTCCTGATCTACTACTACCTGGCCGACCATGTCTACGATCCGGCGTTGCCTGCAACGACCGGTGTCCCCATCAATGGTTGCTCGAGCACCAACTGGCCATAGGAACCGAGGGAGCGGGTGATTCAGCATCTCCCGCTCCCGTTCCGGTAAACTTGCGGCATTCCGCATCCGAGGCATTCACGAGGTCTGAACCGATGGCTTGTGCTCGCCGGTATCCTGTTGCTTGTGTCTGCGATCGCTGGCTTTCGCGTTCCGTTACATCGAGCATCAGATCGGGCTTTTCTCGCGGTCCAGGAGGCGCGAGCAAGACGCGCAACGGACGAGCCAGCCACATTTGCGACACGACTGTCGAGCGGTGCAGGCGGCCTGGCCGGACTCACAGCAACCGCTCTCCCGTCACCAAACGATAGGAGTGATCGACTCGACCTCGCCGCGTCGCTTCTTCGTGTTGCGCAACGCGTCGGGGGAGACGCTGGCGCGGTCGGCGCAGGCGTCGCGTACTTCCTTGCCGAGGAGCCAGTGCGTTCGGCGGAGGCCTTCGCGTCCGAAAGCGGCACCCACAGCGCGACGGGCTGGAACGACATCGCCGCCGCGGAAGCCGCTTCTGCGCGCAAGGGCAACCAGATCGATCGACTCCTCGTCGCGCTCGAAGCCGCCGAAAATGCAATCGAATTGGGCTCGAGGCCTGAAGCTGGATTCAATCACGCCATGATTGTGGAGGAGCTCGGCGTCATTCCCGCAGCGCGGTTGGAGTGGCAAAAGTACCTTGCCAGCGAGTCCCAACGAGCGTGGTCTTCGCTCGCGCGGCGGCATCTCGCGTCGTTTCGGGCCACTGACGTCGAAACATGGGAAAAATCGACGAGAAGCGAAGCAGCACTCTCCGCCGCGGAATGGGCAGAGCTCGCGCGACGGCTTCCGCAACAGGCACGCACCTATGGGGAAGGACCGTTTCTCTTCTCGTGGGCGGAAGCGATGTCTAGTGGCGATGAGCAGGCGGCGCGGTTACAGCTCGATCGTGCACGCGTCATCGGCGAGGCACTCCGGCGCCAAAGTGGCGAGACGTTATTGAGTGATACGGTCGCGATCATTGATGGCGCACTGGCTAATCGCGACCTCATCAGCGGGCATCTGGCCTATGGCCGCGGGCGCGTTTTCTATAAGCATTCAGATCGCACGCAGGCGGATCGCGAGCTACGATCGGCGGCAGAATCGTTTGCTCGCTGTCGCAGCCCGATGGCGCAGGTTGCGCGTTTCTACATTGCAAGCATCCTCTTCGATCAGAACCGCGTTCCCGAGGCTATGGAGATGCTGGCTTCGCTACTGCGCTCGGAAGAACGAGCGGGCGGTCACCACAAGGCGCTGATCGCGCGGCTTCAGTATCAACGTTCTTTGTGCGCCGCCGTGAGCGGTCACTGGTCCGATTCGATTGACTCCGCGAATCGTGCCGCAGCGGCGTACCACGCGCTCGGCGAGCGCGGTACAGAGGCCGACGCGCAGGCTGTCCTCAGTGAGGACTACGACTTTCTCGGTCAGCCGGAGCTGGCGCGGCGGCGTGGCATCTTTGCTCTCCGCCTCGCGTGTGGGGCCGGCGACTTTCGGCGCGCGCGGACCATTCTTGCCGCACTATCACGGACGGAACTGCGAAACGGCCGTTGGACATGCGCGCGGTCCATCATCAACCTTGAGAATTCCCTCGCGAAGTCGATCCCTGAGGCGGCGCTCGATGCCGACATGCATCTGCGTTTGGCTGCGGCCGAATCGAACCTCGGGCGAGCAAGCGCGACTTCGCGCGCTATCGTGAACGCGCGAGCTGCCGCATCGAGAATCAACGATCCGGACGAACGCTTGAGGCTACGCGCCGACATCGACGGTGTCGACGGAACTATTGCCCGTCACCACGATCCGCGCCGAGCCGTGAACCTTCTCTCCTCTGCGATCGCTTTTCAGCAAGCTGTGGCGCGGCCGATCGTTTTGCCGGAATTGCACTTGGCGCGCGGGCGGTCATACATCGCGCTGGGAAGTCTTGACGAGGCACAACGCGATTTCGAAGCAGGAATTACCGAGGTTGAAAAGCAGCGAGGCCGCACGCGTGACTCCGAGTTACGCCCCGCCTTCTTTGACAACGCGGCGGACCTTTTCCAGGAATGCGTTTCATTGCAGATCCGACGTGGTGTCGAGCCGACGAAGATCCTTGCTACCGTGGAACGCGGCCGCGCGCGTACGGTGCTCGAACTGATCGAGGGACGCGACACCTCACCGACTCCTGCGATCGAGGACATCCAGCGGCACATTTCGCCCCAAAGCGTGCTCATCGAGTACGAGTTGCTACCCGACATGCTTGCAATTTTAGTGGTTGATACAGATCGAGTTGTCGTTCGCACCTCACCCGTTTCTCGCAATCAGCTCCGCGTCGCAGCAACAGCATTCATCAACGCGTTCAACGCCGATCCAGGCGATCGGCCGATGCGCTTTCCGCCATCAGAATTGTTTGATTACCTCATCAGGCCGATCGAGCATGACTTGTCGGAGCATAGAAAAATTACCGTAGTCGCCGACGATATATTGCAGCGCGTCCCTTTCGCTGCTCTCTTTGACTCCAAGTCACGCTCCTTTCTCATCGAGCATTATTCGATCAGCATGGCGCCGAGTGCCGGCGTGTTCGTCTCGACGACCAATCGCGCGAGCGTTCCCGCGAAAGCTCCATCAACCGTGCTCGTCTTCGCCAATCCAACGGTGCCGAGCGATCGATTTTCGACGCTGCCCTCTCTCGAGGGCGCTGAACGCGAAGCGGAGGCGATCACCGCGATTTTCCCGGCATCGAAGGTGTTCACCGGCGATGATGCAACTGCGGCGCGCCTTTTGACTGCGGCTACGTCATTCGACATGATTCATTTCGGCGGTCATGCAATCATTTCGCCCGACGAACCCGCGCGTTCCGCGTTGATATGCGCGTCATCCTCCAATCGTGACGGCGTCGTGACTTCGAGGGAGATCGCAAGGATGCGTTTTAGTCACACGCGTTTGGTCGTTCTTGCGGCATGCAGCACGTTGAGGGGCCGCAATACGGCAGTCGAGGGAGTGTCGAGTTTGGCGACGGCTTTTCTGGTTGCCGGCGTTCCCGCGGTTCTCGGGACATTGTGGGATATCGACGACCAAGCGGCCGCGCCGCTCGTGAAAGAGATTTATCAAGCAATCGCGCATGGCGTATCGCCGACGGAGGCGGTGCGTTCGGCACAGATCAAAGCGATTCAGGCCATCGATCCGGAGAGTCGTGAATCCAGGCATTGGGCTGCCTTCGTGATAATGGGTGTCGGCGAGCGGCCCGCACGTTAGGGTCCGTTTCGGACTGCTCGCTGCCGAAAATTATAGGTTGTGCCGGAAGTTAGGAAAGAGTGCGATTCTGCCATGTCGACAGGCTCCGCCTTCCATCTTTCTACTTTCCTCCATAGAAAGATTAGAAGTGCCATGGCAACTCGCACGTCATCGACTGGACGAGAGATCGAATCACGCCTGCCCCTTTGATTTCTATCAATGGTTCATCACTAGCAAAACCACTCGCATACTTGCCCAGAGAGACGCTCAAAACAATCATGTTTGCATGGAGAGGTGAAAATGAACCCCTCGCGCTAAGTATGTGCAATCAGAAAGATATGGCTATTTCAGGACGCCGCCCTCTCACGGCGGTAACACGAATTCGAATCCCGTATGCGCTACCAACCGCCCCCCCCTCAAAACAACGACCCCTGCTTTCTCAACGTCGCCGGCTCGACCGCGTTCTGCCCGAGGAGGCGCTGCATCTCGCGGGCGTTGGCGGGGCTGTGGCCGGCGAAGTGGTTGTTGAAGAATCCGTAGATGTCCTTCGTGTGTGCGACGCGGCGGAGGACCTCGGCCCAGGCGCGGAGCTCCTCCGACCGGTCGAACTGGATGCGCGAGTAGTCGGTGATCGCGCGGTCGGGGCCCATCCAGCGGACGTACAGAAAATCGGCGGTCGGCTGCTCCGCCAGGTCGAGCATCGCGTCGCGCGCGATCCAGCGTCCGTCGTTGAGCGCGAGAGCGATTCGATGCGCGGTCAGCAGCTCCAGCAGGCGAGGGAGGACGTCGGGACGCATCCAGCGGCTCTGGCGTAGTTCGACGGCGAAGCGCACGTCTTGCGGCAGCGCCGGGAGGAACTGCTCGAGCGCCGGCAGCTCCTCCGGCGAGAAGTCGGGTCCCATCTGCAGCAGAATCGGGCCCAGTTTCGACCCGAGCTCCCGCGCGCGATCGAGGAACTGCCGTGCGAGATCGCCGGCGTCGCGAAGACGGCGCTCGTGCGTGACCTCCTTCAGCATCTTGAGTGCGAACGTGAATTGCGGCGGAGTGCGCTCCATCCATGCGCGCACGGTCTTCGCGTCGGGCATCGCATAGAACGTCGAGTCGACCTCCGTGGCAGGGAATGCGCGCGCGTAGACCGGCAGGAACTCCGCCGGCCGTGTGCCCGGCGGATAAAAGGGCCCGACCCACTGCGCGTAGTTCCAGCCCTGCGTGGCGATCAGGATGCGTCCGATGAGTGCATTATGCGTCGATTCAAACCGTCACCGTCCCGACGGAGGCGGGGCGCGCACGAGGCGCTTCGACATTCGACGTCACCGTCTCTTAAAAGTTATTTACGGAATTCCCACCCTCCATAACCGCTTGTGGTTGACGGGTCTGGAGAATCTTTGACGAAAAACGAGAATGTGCATGCGCCCGCGGGCGGGGTGGTGAGGACTCTCTTGCCTGCCGCGCTCGGCTGGCTTCTTTTCTTCTACTGGTGGACGCGGGTGGCGATCGAGAGCGAAGCGGCGGCGGCGACGCTCGCCGTGGCGGTCCTGGCCCTCATCACGCTGTCGATCCTCCTCTCCACGCTTCTCTGGATCCGGCACAACATCGCCCTGGCCATGAACGGAAAACGCGGGTTTTCGACGCGGTATCTGCGGCCTGTTTTCGAGAGCGACTGGCTCGGGCGGCCGCTCATCTTCCGGGAAACGAGCCCTGCGCGTGAGGGGACCTGGTTCGTCATTCATGCCGACGCGAAGGAGAAACGTTACCTTCCGCACCGCATGATCATGGCGAGCGTCCGGCGGCCGGAGATGCCGCCGCTTTGAACGCGCTCATCCACGTCCTCTCGGCCATCGACCATTCACTGCTCTATCGGATCGCCCTCTTCTATTTCGGCTTCTATCCGATCTTCATGGCCATCCTCTGGGTGGTCCTCAGCCTCACGTACTTCCGCCGGCGGGAGAAAGAGCCCGATGCGGCGCCCGACGACTACACGCCGTTCGTCTCGATCATCGTCCCGGCCTTCGCCGAGAAGGAGACGATCTCCCGCACCATCGACGCGCTGCTCGCGCTCGACTATCCCGACTACGAGATCATCGTCGTCACGGACGGCTCGCGCGACGGCACGCCGGAGATCGTCCAGCGCTACTTCCACCGCTCCCGCGTCCGGCTGCTGCAGAAGGACGCGAATGAAGGAAAGGCGATGGCGCTCAACGACGCCATGCCCCTCTGCCGCGGAGAGCTCATCGTCATCCTCGACGCCGACGTCATCGCCGAGCCGACTCTGCTGCGCGAGCTGTGCAAGCACTTCATCCACCCGCGCGTGGGCGCCGTCACCGGCAATCCGCGCGTGGAGAATCGCTCCACGCTGCTGCGGCAGCTGCAGGCCATCGAGTTCTCGTCGATCGTCTCGGTGCAGCGGCGCGCGCAGCGGATCTGGGGACGCGTGCTCACCGTGTCGGGTGCCGTGATGGCGTTGCGCCGCACGGCGATCCTCGACGTCGGCCTCTTCGCGCCCGACATGGCCACCGAGGACATCGAGATCACGTGGAGGCTGCAGCGGAAATTCTGGGATGTCCGCTACGAGCCGTCCGCCGTCGTCTGGATGCAGGTCCCGCCGAATCTCCGGCAGCTCTGGAAGCAGCGGCGGCGCTGGGCCCGCGGCCTGGCGCAGGTGCTGCGGAAACATTGGGACGTGCCGCTGCACTGGACGCAGCGCCGTCTCTGGCCGATCTACTTCGAGGCGCTCTGCTCGATCGCCTGGGCGTTCACGTTCAGCTTCGTCACCACGTACTGGATCGTGTCGACGTGCGCCGGATACACGCCGTACGGCGCATCGCCGTTCCCGAACCTCTGGGGAATGATCGTGGCCACGGCCTGCCTCATCCAGATCTTCACCGGCGTGCTGATGGACCGCCGCTACGACCCGAAGATGCTGCGCTCGTTTCCGGTGGCCATCTTCTATCCATTGATCTACTGGACCCTGATGTCGACCATCACGACTCTCTACACCATCGGCGCGCTGATCCGCCGCGGCCCGCGTCTGCAGACGTGGCAGATCAAGCGCGAGGAGGGAGTATGAGACGTCTGCTTTTCCTGTTCCTGCTGACGCTCGGCGCGGCGAATGTCTTCGCCCAGAGTGCCGGCACGTTGCTGCTCGCCGGCGACGCGGCGTCTGCCGCCGATCATCACGTCGAAGCGATCGCCGCGTACGAGGCGGCCATCGCGCAGCGTCCCGCCTTGCGCGGGGAGCTGAGCGCGAAGCTCGGACGGCAGTACCTGTGGGCGGGTAAAGCGCGGCGTGCGTCCGAGCTGCTGCGCGATTTCCTCGCCGCGCATGGCGATGATTGCGACGTGCGATTCGATTACGCGCTCGCGCTGTCGTGGAGCGACCAGCTCCGCGCCGCGAAACGCGAGTATCAGCAATTGACGCGGAGCTGCCCCGCGCGACTGCAGCAGGCCCGTCTCCGCGAGGCGCAGATCGATCGCTGGCAGGACCGCCAGAGCGCCGCGACCACGCTCTACCGCCAGGTGCTGGCGGAGGGGAACGAGGAAGAGCGACGCGACGCGCGCGTCGGCCTCGGATTCGTGGAGCTGGAGAAGGACTTCAACCGCGGCGCTGCCACGGTTTTCGCAGGGGTCTTCTCCGGCGAGCGCGCCGGTCCCGCCACGATTTATGAAGGCTCCGCGCTCGCCGCGGTCCGGGTCGGCGATCCGGTGGCGGCCGCGTCGATCATCCGAGATGCGGAAGCGGCGAACGCGGTCAGCCGGGATCTGGCCGATGTGCGCAGGGAGCTGCTGCGCCGCGATCACGCCGCCATCACGCCGCGCATGACGATCTTCCGCGACGCGGACGGCACGAGCTATCGCGCCGCCGAGGTGGCGGGATCGCTGGGGTGGATGCGCAGCGGACGGGCCGACGCGATGTTCGGCACCTCGAGCATCCGGCATTCACGCGAACAGGTCGACGATCGCTGGGCCGGCGCGTCGATCGAGCATCGTTTCGCCCCTTCCTTCGCGGTGATCGCGTCCGCGCGCCACCATTCATTCGATCCGGTCGGGTTTGGTCCGACGACAGGTGAGGTCGACCTCGTCATCACGCCGTCCGACCGGACGCGCGTCGACGCGGCCGTCGCGCGCATCGTCATCGGCGACAGTCTCGTCGCGCTCCGCCAGCACCTCACCGGCAACTTCGTCAGCCTCGGCGTCGATCGCCGCGTCACGTACCGCACGACGTTGTCTCTCTCCGCGGACGGCACGCGGTGGAGCACGAACAACGAGCGGCAGCGCGTGCGCGTCAACGTCATCCATCGCTTCGAAGGCGTTCCCCGTCTCACCGTCGAATGGCCGTCGCTCTACATGCGCTACGACCGGGGCTTCGCCTTCAATCTCTTCTCGCCGCGCCGTTACGTGGAGACCGGTCCCGCCGTCAACGTCTACCGCCGCTTCGCCCGTCACTGGAACGCCGCCGCGTATCTGCGCGTCGGCGTGCAGCAGGAGGAAGCGATGGGCTGGAAAGAGCTCGCCATTGCGCGCCTCTCGCTCGATCGCGATCTGCACGACGCGTGGGCCTTCGGCATCGCGGCGTCGTGGTCGAACTCGAATCTCGCCAGCTCGACCGGCTTCCGCAGGACCTCGGTGTCGCTCAACCTGACGCGCCGGTTCTAGGCGAAACGCTCACTTGGAGGCGAGCGCGCGGAGGATTTCGTCCGCCAGGACGATCGGGTCGAGCGGCTTGGCCACGAAGCCGTTGAAGCCGGCCACGCGCACGCGGTCGCGGCTCGCCTCGTCGGCGTATCCGCTCACCGCGATCGCGGGAAGCGTTTCGTACTTCGCCGAGCGGAGCAGGTGCAGCAGCGAAACGCCGTCGCTGCCCGGCATTTCGATGTCGGTGATCAGGATCTGTGGCTCGAAGGTGCCGAGCAGGGCTTCCGCGTCGCCGGCCGAAGAAGCGGTCGTCACCGTGGCGCCGAAACCGGCCAGCACCGTGGCGAGCAGCGTCAACGTGGCTTCGTCGTCTTCCACCAGCAGCACGCGGAGCGAGCGGAGTTTCTCGTCGCGGCGTTCGGCGCGGGCGACGCTCTGTTCACGCGGCTTCGCTTCTTCCGCGTGGCGCGGCAGGGTGACGGTGAACGAGGATCCTGCGCCGCGTCCGCCGCTCTGCGCGGCGATCGAGCCGCCGTGCATCTCGACCAGTTCCTTCGCGATCGCCAGGCCGAGGCCGAGTCCCGGCCGCGAGCGGCCGCCCGTGGCCGCCTGCCGGAATCGTTCGAACACCTGGGGGAGGAATTCCGCCGCGATCCCCTCCCCGGTGTCAGCGACCTGCGCGACCACGTTCTCGCCGTCGCTGATGAGACTGACGCGCACGATGCCGCCCGGAGGAGTGAATTTCACGGCGTTGCTGAGCAGATTCCAGAAGACCTGTTGCAGGCGCGACGCGTCGCCAAGCACGTGCGCCTCGGGGTCGCGGATGTCCACTTCGATTCGTTGACGCTTTGCATCGACCGTGGGGCGGATGGCGGCGACGGCGCCGTTCACGACGTCGGCCAGAACGATGGAGGCGGGACTGATGTGCAGCTTGCCGGTGATGATCCGCGAGACGTCGAGAAGCTCGTCGACGAGCCGGGCCTGCGCCTCGCCGCTCTGCCGAATCGTCTGCAGGCCGAGGGTCAGTTGCGCCGGTTCGAGATCTCCGAGTTGCAGCAGGTGAACCCAGCCCAGGATCGCGGTCAGCGGCGTGCGCAGCTCATGCGACAGGTTGGCGAGGAATTCATCCTTCGCGCGATTCGCTTCCTGCGCGCTGCGATACAGACGGGCGTTCTCGACGGCCAGCGCGACCCGGCGCGCCAGCTCCTCGGCCAGCGCGACGTCGGACGGCTCGAAGCGGCTCCGGACGTTCGTCCCCAGGAACGTGATCACGCCGAACGTCGTGCCGTGGCTGGTCATCGGAACCGAGATGAAGCATCGCAAACCGATCGAGAGGAGCGTCTCGCGATGCTCGTCGTCGCGGCTGGCGGCGATGAGGATGTCATCGGAGACGTCGTTCATCACCGACGTCCGTCCTGTCGGCAGCGTCGCCGTGACACCGTGCAGGGTGTTCTTCGGCGCGTAGACGCGCTGGAGCCGTCGCGCGATGACTTCGTTCTCCGGTCCTGGCGGATGGCCGACCGCGACGCGCCTGAAGGCGCCGTCCTCGTCGCCGAGGTCGATGAAGCACCAGTCCGCGAAACGCGGGACGATCAGCGCGCTGATGGCACGCAAGGTTTCCTCGTAATCGAGCGAGCGGCTGAGGATCTCGCCGGCCTCGGCGAGAAAGCGCGTACTCCGCTCGGCGGCCTTGCGCTCCGTGATGTCGTGGACGGAGGAGAGGAATTGGTGGAAAGGGCCTCGACCCAGGCGGGAGGTCAGCACGAGCGCGTCGAAGCGGGTCTCGTCCCGCCGGCGAAGGCGAAGCTCGTAGCCGGCGGGATTGATGCGTCCCGCCATGACTTCCGCCAGCGCGGCTTCCAGCGCGCCGCGTTCCTCCGGAGGCCAGTAGGGAAACGGGGGCAGTTGCCCGATCAACTCCTCTTCGGGCCAGCCGACCATCTCTGCGAATGCGCGATTGACGTACGTCTGCCGGCCGCCGGCATCGATCACCGACACGCCGGCGAGCATCGACTCCTCAATGGCGCGGCGAAGCGCGGTCTGCTCGGCGACCGCCGTCTCGGCGCGCTTCCACTCCAGCCACGTGGAGGCCTGATTGGCGGCTACGCGGAAAAGCAGGCGCTCGCTTTCGTTCGGGAAATCAGCCCGCCGCGACGCCACGACAAAGCGATCGTCGGCGTGCAGAGAAAGCGTGGCGGCAAGCAGGCGGACGTCACCCGGCGCGCGGTCGCCCGCTTCGTTGCGCAGACAGTCACGGAGCTCGTGATCGCTCTCGTTCTTGAGCCAGAGCAGCTCGTCGCAGTCGTTGGCCGGAGAGGCGAGGTAGACGCCATCGGCGTCGACCATGCGGGCCACGACGTCGACGAGATCGGCGCAGATCTGGCGGGGATCGTACGTCGACCAGACCGTCGGCAGCATGGTGAGAGCCACCACGTCGCGCAACGTGCGGCGCAGGGGATCGCTAGGTGTCATCGACGGTCCGCCGCCCGCGGAGCTCGGCGAGCATTTCGTCCGGCGGAACGAAGAACGGATTCTCCTGCAGCAGCTCTCCGATGATGACCATGGGGTGCGTTCTCATGATGTCCATCACGACGCCTGCGCCAAACTTGGCGAGATCGTACGTTCACGTGACGGCGTCGTCGTATTTCGGCAGCACGTAGTTCAAGCGCGTCTCGTACTCGACGATGTCTTCGACCCCCGGCCGGTCCTCGAGGGCCCACTCCATGTTGGCCACCAGGCGGGTGAGGGGAAAGCCCTCCGTCTTTCCGGCCTGGAGCACTTCTTCGATCAGCGCCAGCATGGCGTTCTGATCGAAATGTCCGCCGCGCAGATACGCATCCTCCCAGCGGATGACCGTCAGCTGTCTGCTCGCCTCGGCCGATTCGGTCTCGATGCCGGCGTCCTGCAGGCGCCGCATGTGCTCGGGCCGGTGAAGCGGATCGACGATATGAAAGGCCCGATCGCCGTGCGCGAAACCTTCGATGATGAAAGGCATCAGGACGCGGTACTCCTCGTCGCGGGAGTGGAAGAAGGCGCAGACATGACGGGCACGGTCGAGAACCGACCCTGCCAGATGAACAGAACGCTGATCTGTCGGCGTGATCATGCCGCCTCCTGTTTGGGTGCTCTCCGGAATGCTGGTTGGTTGTGGGGGTGCAAGTTCCGTGCAGCGGAGGGGTGCTTACCGCGGCGTGGAACCCGCCTCGCGCCGCTCCTGCTCGATCTCGCGCACCAGTTCCGCGGCCTCCATGCCGAAGACCTCGGCGAGCTTGAAGAGCGTGGCGAGCGTCGGCATGTTGCCGCCGCGCTCCATCACGCCGAGGTAGGTGTCGTTCATGCCGCTACGTGACGCGAGCTCCACGAGCGACCAGCCGCGCGCGAGACGCAGGCGCGACACGAGTGCCCCGAACCGGATCGCGTCGTCGTGTTTCGCTCGCGACTGAGGCATGCGGTCGATGATACGTCGCGTGAACGCATGAATCCCATCCTCGGATGAGATTCAATGTCCACGGAACGAGATTCATCCGATCGATCAACAGATGAATCCCATCCTCGGATGAGATTCATCGTCCACGGAACGAGACTCATCCCATCCCCGGACACATGAATCCGATCCTCGGATGGGATTCATGTGTGAGCGGGTCGGATAAATGTGTTCAGGGATGGGATTCAGGCGGTCAGGGGTGGGATTCATGCGGTTCACAGGCGTTTGCTTGCGTGTGCCATCAGCATGGAAGCGGTGCGGCATCGGATGCTTGCGCTTCTACGGCTCTCGCAATGCCTCGTCGCCGCGGAACGTAATGCTCCCCACGGCAGCTTCGACGATTCGATCGATGTCGTCCACGAATCCCAGAGTACGCACGAGCGCGAAGCCGATGATCGTTGCGCGCGGATAGATCTCTGCGAGCCGGCTTGCCGCTGCGAGCATCGTCGCGCCTCGGCCAGACGCCGTGCGGCGTATTTCGATGGCGATTGACGAGGGCTGCCGATCGGCCTTTCTACTTTCAGAGCGCGAACGAACTGCCTGGCTCTGCGCGAGATTTCGCTCGATCCGCGTGGAGCGTAGACGAGAAACGAACCGAAGGCGATTTTAGAAAGCAACTTCCTCGAGCGGCGGCAGCCCGATCGGCAGAACCTGCAGGATCTGCTCGACGTCTTCGAGCACGTGGGCGCCGTACGTCAGCATCTCCGCGGGCCAGGTCAGTGCGTCATTTTCAAACACAGACTTGAGAATGAAGAGTGGCCGATTGAGACGGAGCGCCTCCCACCCTTGGGACAGTGTCCCGCTCGATTCCCCGGCTTCGACGATCACAGACGCATCGCAAAGAAGCGCCATGGTTCGATTGCGGCGCGGAAAGTTCGAGCGCAACGTCGGGTGTCCGACCGGAAACTGTGTCACGACGAGGTGACTCTCCATGAGGCGCTGCTGCAACGACGCGTTGGAGGGGGGATGAGCTTCATTGAGCGGTGTGCCGAGAACAGCGATCGTGCGACCGCCCCGCTTCAGAGTCTCTTCGTGGGCCGCCGTGTCGATCCCCGCTGCGAGGCCGCTGACGATCACGACATCGCGCGCGACCAGTGCGCTGACCAGTTTCGCCACGCGTTTCTGCCCCGGAAGCGAAGCCTTTCGGGAGCCGACCACTGCGACGCGGGACGTTGCGTGCAGGAGCGACACATCGCCGCACGCGAAGAGTTGCTCCGGAGCGTGTCGTCGCTCGAACTCGTTGAGTCCACCCATGACACGCTCAGGATCGAGCGTCACGATCTCGGTCGGAACGACTCGCGCGTTTGCGGTCGGCATGCGTCATGGGAGTTTACAACGCTCGTAACGATCACGCCTCGCCACCTTCATTGGCACATGCCTTCCATCTCTCCTGATCAGCGGCCGCGAACAATGCGCCCGTTTTCAATGGAAAAAAATGAGCGGTAACCCGATCACCAGGCTTCTCCTGGTCGAAGACGATCCCGGAGCGGCCTCCTTGCTTCGCTCGATGTTCGATGAGCGCCGCTCGCCCGGAACGGAATTCACTCATGCCGGCGACATGAGCGCGGCGGAGAGGCATCTGGCGGAGCATGCGGTCGACGCGATCCTGCTCGACCTGGGGCTGCCCGATGCCGAAGGACTGGACGCGGTCCGCCGGATCCGCGCCGCCTCGCCTCGCAGTCCCCTCGTGGTGTTGACCGGGCGCGATGACGACTCGCTGGCATTACAGGCCTTGCAGGAGGGGGCGCAGGACTATCTGGTCAAAGGCCAGATCGCACCGCGCGCCGTTCTGCGCGCCGTGCGCAATGCCGTCGAGCGCAAGACGATTGAAGAGGCGCTGGTCGAGGAAAAACAGCTCGCCCAGGTGATGCTCAATTGCATCGGCGAGGCCGTCGTCTGTACCGACGTCTCGGGGAATATCACCTTCCTCAATCTCGTGGCGAAAAACATGTCGGGCTGGTCGTGGCAGGAAGCGGCAGGCCGGCCCATGGCCGAAACTCTCCGCATCATCGACGCCATGAGTCGCGAGACCATCGCCAATCCGATGGCCACGGCCTCGGAGGATCGATCGGTGCGCCTGCCGCCGAACTGCGTCCTGATCCGGCATGACGGAGTCGAGATTCCGATTGAAGACAGCGGCTCCTCCATCTATTGCCGTGACGGGAAGCCGGCGGGAGCGGTCATCGTGTTCCACGACGTGAGCGCAGCCCGGGCCATGTCGCTGGAGCTGACCTACGCCGCCCAGCATGACTTTCTGACCGGGTTGCCCAATCGCCTCCTGCTGAACGACCGCATTCACCAGGCCATCGCCCTGGCGCCGCGTCACAGGAAACAGGTGGCGCTGCTGTTTCTCGATCTCGACGGTTTCAAGCACATCAACGACTCCCTCGGCCATCCTATCGGCGACAAGCTGCTTCAATCGATCGCCCGGCGACTCGTGAATTGCGTGCGCACTTCGGACACGGTGAGCCGGCAGGGAGGCGACGAGTTCGTCGTCCTGCTGTCGGAAGCCGACCACTGGGAGGACATCGCGGCCGCGGCGCAGCGCATGCTGCACGCGGTGGCCGAGGTTCATTCCATCGACCAGCACGACCTTCATGTCACGACCAGCATCGGCGTCAGCGTCTTTCCCGATGACGGGCTGGATGCCGAGACGCTCATCAGAAACGCCGACACGGCGATGTATCAGGCGAAGGAAAACGGGCGGCAGAGCTGTCAGTTCTTCAAGCCGGAGATGAACGCCCGGGCCGTGGAGCGGCAATCGATCGAGGAGAATCTGCGGTGCGCGCTGGAGCGGCAGGAATTCGTGCTGCACTTTCAGCCGAAGGTCAATCTGAGGACGGGAGCGATCACCGGCGCGGAAGCGCTGATCCGCTGGATCCATCCCACCCGCGGATTGATCTGTCCGGACCAGTTCATCCCCGTCGCGGAAGATTGCGGCCTCATTCTGCCGATCGGCAACTGGGCCCTTCGTGAGGCGTGCCGCCAGGCCCGAGCCTGGGTCGATGCGGGACTTCCGGTGACGACCATGGCCGTCAACGTTTCTTCGCGGGAATTGCACCAGGAGAGCTTCCTGCGGGGTCTGTTCTCGATCCTCGACGACACGGGCCTCGATCCCCGATTCCTCGAGCTGGAGCTGACCGAGAGCGTCCTCATGGAGCATTCCGAGTCCGCCGCGTCGATCCTGCAGACGCTGAGAGAACGGGGAGTGCAGGTGGCGATCGACGACTTCGGTACCGGTTACTCCAGCCTCAGTTATCTCGGGAAGTTTCCGGTCGACGCCCTCAAGATCGACCAGTCGTTCGTCAGTCACATCAGCACCGCCGGCGACAATGCGTCGATCGTGACGGCGGTGATCAGCATGGCGCGCAGCCTCAAGCTGCGGGTCGTTGCGGAGGGCGTGGAGACTCTGGAGGAGCTGGCGTTTCTGCAGACTCACCAATGCGACGAGGGGCAGGGATTCTATTTCGGCCGCCCTGTGCCTGCGGAGCAATTCGCTGCGCTGCTCCAACGCGGCCTGTTGGAAACGGTGTCCGCGCAGGATCTGGAACGGAGGATCGCCGTGCTGGAGCGGGAGCTCGCGGAACGCGACCAACAGACCGAGAAGGCGGAGCTGGAGAACGCGCGGCTGCGGAAGGTCGTTGAAACACTCGAAGGCGGGAACCGGTCGCTCACTGCATATCCAGGCAACCCTTCTTCACATCCAGATCCCGACCCTCATCCGTCGACCAATCGAGCGCCCGCATGACGAGCGGCGGGATCGGTGGGGACGAGGGCCGGGCGTCCAGTTCCGCCTCGGGAAACGTGACGCCGGTCTCCACCGAGCAGGTGGCGCTGCCGCGGCCGTTGGTCACGGGCGTCGATGCGACGAAGCCGCGCGGGGTCGAGCCGGTGGTGACGAAGCCGCCGATGATGATCCGCGATGGCGAAGCTCCACGGCTGCTTGTTCACGGAGCGGCGCTCATCGTGTCGAGAGCGAGGATGATCGGAGCGATCGACATGTCCGGGTTCGCGATCCGTTCTCCGACCTCGAGCACGCCGAGCGACGTCATACGCAGGCGGCGGATGCGCGTCGAGGAGATGAAGCTCGCGTCGGTGAGGTAGCCGGTGCCGCCGTCGATCTGGAACAGTCAGCTGTCGTCGTCGATGGGGTTGATGGCGGAGATCAGATAGCGATTCCGGCGTTTCGAGAGGGACGATCGAGGTGTACCGTCTCGTGCATGCAACGCGCTCTTCTCCTCCACAGCGGCGGCTTCACCTCCCGCCAATGGCGCAAACTGGCCGAGGCCCTCGCCCCCGATTTCGACGTCCTCGCGCCTGATCTCCTCGGTTACGGAGACTCGGGACCGTGGCCAGACGGCGTGCCGTTCCACTTCCGCCAGGACCTCGATTTCGTCGAGTCGCTCCTCGGCGACGGCGACGACCGCGTGAGCCTCGTCGGCCATTCCTACGGCGGCTTCCTCGCGCTGCAGCTTGCGTTGCGGCGGCCGGAGCGCGTGCAGGCGATCGCCGTGTTCGACCCGGTCGCCTTCGGGATGCTCGATCCGGTCGAAGACGCCGACGCGTGGAGTCAGCTCCTGCTCGTGAAGCAGACCTGGGATCGCGACGAGAGCGGCGTCGACGAGGCGTGGCTCCGCGCGTTCATCGACTGGTGGAACGGCCCGGGCGCGTGGGAGCGCCTGGGCGAAGAGACGCGGCGCGCGTTTCGGACGATGGGGTGGAAAGTGTTTCAGGAGGTGATGACCCTCGCCGCCGACCGCACCGATCGCGCGACCTACGCCACCATCACCGCGCCGACGCTCATCCTCGGCGGCGCGAACTCGCCGCTCGCCGAGCGCCGCGTTGTGGCGAAGCTCGGCGCCGCGCTGCCGCATGCGACCGCGCGATTCATCGACGGAGTGGGCCACATGGGACCGATCTCCCACGCCGCAATTGTGAATGAGGCGATCACGGCGCATCTGAAGAGGGGAGCGGACGTCTCGTCCGCTCATCCGCGTTAATGTGCGGACGAGACGTCCGCACTCCTCTCTGCCCCACGCGAGCTATTCATTGACCCGTTGACTCCATCATTCCGTCCCGCTACCGTCGACCGAACTCGTCCACAATCGAATATTCGCGAAGCAGGGGGACTCAATGGCCTTTCGCCGTGTCTCGTTTCTCCTTCTCGTTCTCATTGCCGCGTCGGCGTTCGCCGCGGCGACCGGCCGCGTCACGGGGCGCATCACGCGCGCCGACGGCTCGGGGATCAGCGGCGTGATCGTGCAGGCGCTCGGCGCCGACCGCGCCACGCTGACCGAAGCGAACGGCTCGTACTCGCTCGACGTGCCGCCCGGCACGTACACCATCCGCTTCTCCGTCGGCCAGCAGGTGGCGGACGTGCCGAGCGTCGCCATCGTCGCCGGCGAGACCGCGCACGCCGACAAGCAGGTCGACTGGAAGCTGAGCGTCGCGGAGACGATCACCGTCTACTCCGCCTCGCGCCGCTCCGAACGGATCGTCGAGGCGCCGGCCGCCGTCTCCGTGGCGACGAAGGAAGACATCGAATCGGTCTCGCCGTCGGGACAGGCGCCGCGCGTCATCGAGACGGCCCCCGGCGTCGACTTCACGCAGAGCGGCCTCTATGACTTCAACTTCAACACGCGCGGCTTCAACAGCTCGCTCAACCGCCGCGTGCTGACGCTCATCGATGGACGCGACCCCTCCGTCCCGTTCCTCGGCGCGCAGGAATGGGCCGCGCTGTCGTATCCGGTCGACGAGATGGAAAGCGTGGAGCTCGTGCGCGGTCCCGGCTCGGCGCTCTACGGCGCGAACGCCTTCGCCGGCGTGCTGAACATGACCACGAAGCAGCCGCGCGGCAACGCCGGCGGACGCCTCCGCCTGACCGGCGGTGAGCTCAACATGCGTCGCGCCGATGCCCGCTACGCCGGCGCGCTCGGAAGCGAGTGGTACTACCGCCTGGTCGGGGGATACCAGCAGTCCGACGACTTCACACGCTCGCGCAACGCGACGGTCGAATACGCCGGCCTGCGCAGGGAAGCGGTGCCGCTGGCGCTGGAGAAGGACACGATCTCCTTCGGCGGCGCGCGGCTCGATCATCACTTCGCCAATAGCAACGTCATGACCCTGGAGGGCGGCTACGCCACGCTGGAAGGACCGACCTTCCTCACCGGCATCGGCCGCGTGCAGACCACCGACGTGCAGCATCCGTGGGCGCGCGTGAACTACAACGCGCTGCACTACAACATCAGCGGCTACTACGACGGGCGCAAGGCGACAGACCAGATCGCGCTCGCCTCGGGGGCCCATCTGTTCGAGGACTCCCACAACATCCACGGAGAGGTCCAGACGAACTGGGGCTTCTTCAACGACAAGGTCCACAGCGTCCTCGGCGTCGCGTACAACCAGCAGGAAGTCGACACCGCGAATCCGGCCGGCGTGCAGACACTGATGGACGCGGCGAAGAAGGAAAATCAGCAGGCCGCGTTCGGCCAGCTGGAATGGAACGCCGGCACCAAGGTCAAGCTCGTCGGCGCCGCGCGCTACGACGACTCGACGCTGCACGAGGCGCAGTTCTCGCCGAAGGCAGCGATCGTCTTCAGCGCGACGCCGAACCACATCTTCCGCTACGGCTACAACCGCGCCTTCCAGCGCCCGAACTACTCGGAGCTCTTCCTCCGCGCGCCGGCCGCGACGCCGGTGAATCTCTCCGCCATCGAGAACGCGTTCAAGCCGCTCCTCGGCGGGACATCGCTCGGCTTCAGCTCCATCCCCGTCCTCGCCTTCGGCAACCCGGCGCTCGACGTGGAGAAGGTGCGCAGCCACGAGCTCGGATACGCCGGCATCTACCACGGCAAGTTCTACGTGACCGTCGATTACTACAAGAGCCGCCTCAGCGACTTCGTCACCGATCTGCTGCCGGGCGTGAATCCGCTCTATCCGGCGTACAAGCCGCCGGCGAACATCCCCGCGCCGGTCGCCGCGCAGATCCTCGCCACGCTGCAGAAGAGCCTTCCGACGTCGCCGCTGCCGCTCTACGTGGCGATGACCAACCTGCCGAACGGCGCGCCGGCGTTCGTCATCTCGTACACCAATGCGGGCGAGGTCGACACGCAGGGCGTGGAGCTCGCGTTCAACTACTACATCACCAACAACTGGATCCTCGACGCGAACTACTCGTGGTTCGATTTCGAGGTGAAGAAGCAGGCCCTCGGCGATCAGCTCCTCCCCAACTCGCCGGAGAACAAATTCAACGTCGGCCTGGCGTGGCGCGGAGCGAAGCTCGACGCGAAGCTGTCGTACCGCTGGGTCGACGGGTTCCCCTGGGCCACCGGCGTGTTCGTCGGCCCCGTGCCGTCGTACGACGTGGTGAACGCGACGGCGAACTTCCACATCAACGACACGTTCGGAATCGGCGTCGACGTCGCCAACGCGCTCGACAACAAGCATTGGGAGACGTTCGGCGGCGACATCCTCAAGCGCCGCGCGCTCGGCTACGTCACCGTGAACTGGTGAGCGTCGTGTCATCCTGAGCCGCGCAGACGGCGAAGGACCCGTGACTTCGGGCGCAGCGGTTTCAAGTCACGGGTCCTTCGCCGTCTGCGCGGCTCAGGATGACACCCTTGCGCTACAGTAGCTCTCTGATGATCGTCCACCTCATCGACGGCACCTACGAGCTCTTTCGCCACTTCTACGGCATCCGCCGATTCAGCAAGAGCGATCCGCCGCTCGGCGCGGTCGCCGGCGTGCTGAACACCGTCGCGCAGATGCTGGAGACGGGTGCGACGCACGTCGGCGTAGCGACCGATCACATCATCGAATCGTTCCGCAACGATCTCTGGCCCGGCTACAAGACCGGGCAGGGGATCGAGCGCGCGCTGTGGGCGCAGTTTCATCCGCTGGAAGATGCGTTGGCGGCGATGGGAGTCGTGACCTGGCCGATGGTGGAGCTCGAGGCCGACGACGCGCTCGCTTCCGCCGCGTTTCTCGCGGCCCAGGATCCACGCGTGGAGAAGGTCTGCATCTGGACGCCCGACAAGGACCTTGCGCAGTGCGTGGTCACCGACCGCGTGGTGCAGGTCGACCGCAAGAGCGGAAAGATCCGCGACGATCGCGGCGTGCGCGAGAAGTTCGGCGTCGTGCCGCAGTTCATCCCCGACTACCTCGCGCTGGTCGGCGACGCCGCCGACGGCTATCCCGGCATCCCGCGTTTCGGAGCGAAGACCGCCGCGCGCGTGATCGACCGCTACGGCGCGATCGAGCAGTTCCCGTCCGAGGTCCTCGGCGATCACCGCGAGCACGCCCTGCTCTTCAAGAACCTGGCGACGCTGCGCACCGACGCGCCGCTATTTCGCAACGTCGAAGAGTTGCGCTGGAACGGAGCGACGCCGTTCTTCGCCGCCTTCGCCGATCGCATCGGCGACGCGCGCCTCGGCGAGCGGATCTCGCGGCATCAAGCGCAGTAGAGTTACGATCAACGCACAGTGAGCCATCGTCCGGCCCTCATCGTCTTCGCGCTGTTCGTGTCGACAGCCGCATTCGCGCTCGACCCCACCCGCGCCATCACCCAATCGCGCCTCACCGCCTGGACGAACGGCCTCCCGCAGACCACGATCAACACCACCAGTCGGTTAGGGTGTTATCAGTTCTTCTAACCGATCACCATCCATCCACCAATCAAATGCAACCGTCAAGGCACTGCGCGCTGCAATCCGGCGCATCGCCATCGGCCGGTTGAAGTGCGTCGAGAGCGACGACCAGACACTGGTTGGAGAACTGGACACAAGCCGTCCCTTGAAGCGCGTTGATACAACAGACGCGGCCGATGTTGTTTCCGAGGCTGACTACCTCTCCTACATTAGGCATGTCGCATTCCTTTAATTTGCCGATAACCGTGTTTTCGTACTCGTGAACTTGGCGTCGATGGCGGTGATCGCCGCTTTCATCTTGTCGACGGCGCCGCTGTCGATGTTGACTCGCTGCGCCAGAATTTGAGTTGCGAGCTCGATCAAGGCGTCCTGCTTGTCCTCGACCTTCGCTTCCGCGGTAGCGTTCTGGTCCTCGGCCGTCTGAAGAGCTCCCGAACTCGACGCCAGCGCTGCGCCATCGCCGGTGAACGTCCCGGTCTTGATCGGCACACCGGCTAACTGCGTTCCGAGGAGCAGCGCCTGGGAGCCGACCTTCGAAGCGATGCGCGCCGTTTGCGAAGCGTCGAACGTCAAGCCTTTGATCGTGAAGACGCCGCGCGTTTCCATCTTGATGGCGACATCCGTCTTGCCCCACTGGCCAGCGCCATACGATCGGTCGAAGATTGGCGCCCACACCTTGTCCTGGTCGCGAGCATTCGCGATCACATAGGCCGCGGGCTGCTGTGTGATGTTTCCGTCACCGATCAGGAGGTGGTCCGACCCTGACACGTGCTGCGCGACCTCCGCGTTGACTTCGGCGGGAATCGTCAACAGATCTCCTTGTGCTTTCGCGACGACCGAATCCATGCCGCGCCTGATCTCATGAAGGAAGTTTGCCTGGCGCTTCTGTAGCTGCCAGACAAGAGACGCAGCTTCGTTCGTACGATTGCCAGCACTCGCTTCTCGGATTTTTCCGATGAGGCGAAGGGCTTCATCGCGCTCGGTCGCGTAGGTTTTTCCGAGCGTTCCCTCCTTCGTTCGGAGCGATTGAGCGGCGAGTGCCGCCGTCGGGTCATTTTGTTTGTCGTACTGCTGCGCGAGCTTCGTGAGAACTTTGATATGCAGCGTCGCAAGGTCGTTGTATTCGTTCGCGACCATCGCCTCGGGTTGCGCGAGCACGCCAGGCAGCCCTCGTCGCAGGATGAGCCGGTCGGTCTCTTCCTCCACAACCTGCGGTTTGAGTACGCTCACCTGCACGGTGAGACTGCCACAGCCTGTAACTATGAGAAGTCCGAAGAGAGCGGATAGGCGTTTCATTGCGCACTCCTTTTCGCCTGGAACCATTGGGCCGCTTCGTCCAGCGACTGAAACTTGCCGTCGCCGTCCAATGTGATGGCAATGCTGCGTAGAATTTCGAGGTATCCCTGATCGAGCCGGGCCTTGTCGCCGACTACGACATCGGCTGCCTTGGGCAACCCGCTAAAGAGCGCAGTCAACTCACCGACTGTGGCGGCCAAACGAGTGCTGCGAACGGCTTGCGTGCGTACGAGTGCACGCATCTCTCTGACGGGTCCTCGGCTGACGAGGTTGGTCAGGGCGTCGGCGACTTGCTGGCTTTCTGCAAACTGACCGATTGTGTCGGCGATTGCATTCGGATTCGAGCTGAAGATCATCAGCAGAGCGCCATGCGCACCCGGGTCAAGGGGCTTGATGACCTCGGTAGTACCGGGGTTGATCTGATTGTTCACGAAGAGCGGCTGGATGTCTGCGTTAACTCCTGAACTCGGTGGCTTCACCTCATTGAAATAAAGGTCGACCGCACGTTCATCGTAATAACCGGAGATATACCGGAGGTTTGTCAAGCCGCCGTGACCATCAACCCGTACGCGAAAGAAGTTAACGGGTGTGCCGCTGGGATCGAGCGTCTGAAAATAGTGCTCCTCGTGAAAGGATGCACAACTGGCCGAAAGAAGACAGAGAATCAGGAGAACTCGTTTCATGGGACCTCCTCAGTTTTTCTAGACGGACCAGCCCGGCTATTTCTCAGCTTCCCGATCCTCAGCCATGCTGTCTTCGTCCTCCTGCGGTGTACGATCAGCTCACGAAATCGGAGGCTCCAATTTCACGAGTCGAACTCAGGCGTGCAGCTCTTGCTGTGCTCGTGGCGTTCCTTGTCACGACAGCCGCATTCGCGCTCGACCCCACCCGCGCCATCACCCAATCGCGCCTCACCGCCTGGACCAACGGCCTCCCCCAGACCACGATCAACACGATCGTCCAGACCTCGGACGGCTACCTCTGGATGGGCACCGAGGAGGGGCTGGTGCGCTTCGATGGCGTGCGGTTCGTGATCAGCGATCACCAGACCTCGCCGGCGCTGCGCAGCCCGTTCATCTCGGGGCTGTTCGAAGCGCCGGACCGGACGCTCTGGATCGGCACGTACGGCGGCGGCGTGGCGCGGGCGCGGAACGGGCGGATCGAGGCGTTTCACACCGACGTCCTCGGGACCGATCGCATCCGCGAATTTCACGTCACGGGCAAAGGGACGCTCTTCCTCGCCACGGCGGGCGGTGGACTCGTGCGCATCGACGGCGAGAAAGTGACGCGGTTCACGACGGCCGACGGCCTGCCGAGCGATCGGATCTGGTCGATCGCGGACGACGGGGCGGGCGGGTGGTGGGTCGCGACGCACGGCGGCGGCGTGGTGCGCTGGCGCGACGGCGTCGTGCTGCAGCGGATCACGACGCAGGAAGGGCTGCCGAACGACGTCGCGCGCGCGCTGCTCTTCGATCCCGACGGCACGATGTGGATCGGCACCGACGGCGGCGGCCTCGCGGCCTTCCGCGACGGAAAACTCGTGCGCACGCTGACGACGCGCGACGGCCTGCCGAGCGACTTCATTCGCACGCTGCGCCGCGATCGCGACGGCAGCCTCTGGATCGGCACCGACGGCGGCCTCGCGCGGTGGAGAGGCACGCGCGCCGAAGCGATCGGCGTGAATGAAGGACTGCCGGGGCCCGGCATCAGGACGATCATCGAGGATCGCGAAGGAAGCCTCTGGATCGGCACCACCGGCGGCCTGGTGCGGCTGCGCGACACGCGCGCGCTCTCGTTCACGCGGCGGGAAGGACTGCCGGTCGATCCGATCCGGCCGATCCTCGAAGATCGCCAGGGTCGCGTCTGGGTCGGCACCGAAGGGGGCGGACTTTGCCAGGTCCTCCCCGCGCCGGTGCAATGCCGCACGAAAGCGGACGGACTTCCGCACGACGCGGTCTACGCGCTGATCGAGAGCCGCGACGGCAGCATCCGGGTCGGCACCGACGGCGGCGGCGTGGTGAGTTTCCGCGACGGCAAGTTCGTCGACAAGATCGACACGAGCGCGGGGCTGCCGAACGATCGCGTCCGCGCGCTCGTGGAGACCGCGGACGGCGACCTCTGGGTCAGCACCTCGGCGGGACTGGCGCTCATTCACGACAAGCACGTGACCGCAATCAAGGAATTCGAAGATCGGCAGCTGCGGCCGTTGCTCCTGCTGCCGGACGGCAGCCTGCTCGTCGGCACCGACGGCGCGGGACTCTGGCGCGTGAGCGGCGACGGCGCGCGCGTGAACCTCGTGGCCGAAGCGGGGCGCGGCCTGGAGAGCGATCGCATCTTCAGCCTGACCATGGACGCCGGCGGCGGAGGGGTGTGGATCGGGACTTCCGGCGGCGGCCTGGCGCGGCTCGATCTCGCGTCGCGCTCCGTACAATCGCTCACCCGGCACGACGGCCTGTACGACGACGTCGTGTTCCACGTCGTCGATCCCGGCCCCGGCGCCGACCTCTGGCTGACGAGCAACCGCGGCGTCTATCGCGTGAAGCGCGAGCGCGTGCTGAAGGCGATGCAGAGCGCGAAGGCCGACCTCTCGGGCACGGTCTACGGCCTCTCCGACGGCATGCCCTCCGCCGAATGCCTCGGCGCGTTCCGCGGCGCGATCGCCTCGCGCGACGGCCGCGTCTGGGTGGCGACGTCGCGCGGCGTCGCCGTGTTCGATCCGGCGCGCGACGTGCGCAATGAAGTGCCGCCGCAGGTGGAGATCGAGGATGTGTTGATCGATGGACGGGCACAGACGGGAGTGTCTCTGCGCGTCCCCCCTGGCGCGCAACGCCTCGAGCTCCGCTACACCGCGCTCAGCTTTCGCGCGCCCGAGCTCGTGACGTTCCGCTACATGCTCCAGGGTTACGACCGCGACTGGGTCGACGCGGGCACGAATCGCGTCGCGACGTACACCAAACTCGCGCCGGGTAACTACACGTTCCGCGTCATGGCGGCGAACGAAGACGGCGTGCGGAGCAAAGTGGAGGCGCGACTCGCGCTCACGGTCGAGCCGCGCTGGTTCGAGACCTGGTGGGCGCGTCTCATCGCCCTCGCGCTGCTCGCCGCGGCGTTGTGGGCCGTCGTGCGACTGCGCATGGCCGCGTTGCATAAGCGTCACGCGGAGCTCGAGGCGATCGTCGCGGAGCGGACGAGCAGCCTGCGTGCGGAGCGCGAGCGCGCCGAGGCGGCGAGCCGCGCGAAGAGCGACTTCCTGGCGAACATGAGCCACGAGCTGCGCACGCCGCTCAACGCCGTCCTCGGATTCGTGCAGTTGATGGAGCGGCGGCCGGGACGCGACGTCGCCGACCGCGAGCATCTCTCGATCATCAGCCGCAGCGGCGAGCACCTCCTCGGCCTGATCAACGAAGTGCTCTCCCTTTCGAAGATCGAAGCGGGCCTGGCCAAGCGGATCGACGCGCCGTTCAATCTCGCGCGGCTGCTGCGCGGACTCGGCGAGCTGTTTCACGCACGGGCGCGCAGCAAAGGCCTCTCCGTCCTCGTCGAGGTCAGCGCCTCGGCCGACGTGACGGTCCTGGGCGACGAAGGAAAGCTGCGCCAGATCGTCCTCAATCTGCTCGGCAACGCCGTGAAGTTCACCGAGCGCGGAAGCGTCTGGCTGCGCGCGTCGTGGAAGGACGGCCTTGGCGTGATCGAAGTCGAAGACGACGGGCCGGGCATCGACGAGAGCGAGCTGCACGAAGTGTTCGAGGCGTTCGCGCAGACCGAGTCGGGACGCCGCGCCAACGAGGGCGCGGGCCTCGGCCTGGCCATCTCGCGCAGCCTCGCGCGCATCCACGGCGGCGACGTCACGATCCGCAGCAGGCGGGGCGAGGGGACGACCGTCCGCGTCGAGCTCGCGCTGCCGCTCGCCTCCGACCTTCCGATCCGCGAGCGGACGCGCAGCGCCGGCCGCGTCCTCGGTCTCGCCCCCGGTCAGGCGGCGCCGCACATCCTCGTCGTCGACGACTCGCCGGAGAATCGTCAACTACTTGTCGAGTTGCTGCAGAACGCCGGCTGCCGGGTCACCGAAGCGGCGAGCGGCGAGGAAGGGCTCGCGCGCTGGCGCAGCGAATCGGCCGACCTGATTTTCATGGACCTGCGGATGGAGGGGATGAGCGGGTTCGAGGCGATCCGCGGCATCCGCGCGGAGCAGACGACGACGGTTCCGCGCATCGTCGTGCTTTCGGCCAGCGCGTTCGATCACGAGCGCACCGAGGCGCTGGAGCGGGGCGCGGACGCCTTCCTGGCCAAGCCGTTCCGCGAAGACGCGGTCTTCGGGCAGCTCGAAAATCTTCTCGGGACGAAGTTCGTTCGCGGCGAGCCGGACGACGTGCATGCCGCGGGCGATGGAGGCGTGCTCAGTGCCGACAGTCTCGCGGCGTTGCCGCTCGAGTTGCGGCGGCGCCTCATCGTCGCCGCGGCCGGTGGGGAGTCGAACACGCTCCAGGCGTTGGCGGAGGAAGTCTCTGCGCACGATCCGGCGGTCGGCGCGGAGCTCGCGGCGCTGGCCAGGGCCTATCGCTTCGACGAGATCGAGGCGGCGCTGGGGGCGGCGAAGTGAGCGACGAAGCGGAGATCCTCATCGTCGACGACACGCCGGCGAACCTCGACCTCCTGATGAGCATGTTGAAGGACCGCTTCCGCGTGCGCGCTTCGACCTCGGGGCGGAGAGCGCTCGCCACCGCGCGCACGTACGCCGTCGACCTCGTGCTGCTCGACGTCGACATGCCGGAGATGAACGGCTACGAAGTCTGCAGCGAGTTGAAGGCCGATCCCGCCACGCGCGAGGTGCCGGTGATCTTCGTCAGCGCGCTCGACGCGGCGCTGGACAAGGTCGCGGCGTTCGCCGTCGGCGGCGCCGACTACATCACCAAGCCGTTCCAGGTCGCCGAGGTCATGGCGCGGATCGAATATCAACTGCGCCTCGCGCGGCTGACCAAGGACCTGGCGCGCAAGAACGAGCAGCTCGGCCGCATCGCCGCGGAGCTGGAGGACACGAACCGCCAGCTCGCCGTCGCCAACGTGCAGCTGCGCGCGTTGTCGTATCTCGATGGACTGACCGGCGTGGCCAATCGGCGTCGATTCGATGAAGCGCTCGACGAAGCGTGCGCGGCGGCGAACGAATTCTCCTCGCCGCTCTCGCTCGTGTTGATCGACCTCGATCACTTCAAGCGGCTCAACGACTCGCAGGGACACCAGGAAGGGGACGAAGCGTTGCGCTCCGTCGCCGCGGTGCTCGCCGAGCGGACCGAATCGCGCGGCGGCCTCGCGGCGCGCTTCGGCGGCGAAGAGTTCGCGTGGCTGCTGCCCGGAATGACGCTGGAGGAAGCGAAGGCCGAGGCCGAGACGCTGCGGACGAAGATCCGCGACGCGCGCATCCGCCACATCAGCGCCGACTGCGGCGTCGTCACCGCGAGCCTCGGCGTCGCCGCGAGCATCGGCACGACGCCGATCACGCCCCCCGCCATCGTCGCCGCCGCCGACGCCGCGCTCTACCGCGCCAAGTCGGGCGGCCGGGACCGGGTGGAAGCAGAGCTGATGAAGTAGGCGCACCGGTATGTCGTCGGTTTGTTTCTGAACTGAATATGCAGAGCGCGTACTACGTCCTGATTGCCGCAACGCTATCTGAAGCCGGTCGGGCACGCCCAACAATTAGCGCTCAATCGACAAACCGGTCGTGCTCGACGAGTACGAGCGTTAACGATGCCCGCTTGACATAGCCAATCAATTGAGTCTCGCCGGCTTCCCTGATCTCCAGTGGCCTGACGACATTTCGCGACCAATCCGATGAAGACAGGCTCGACGTCACCGCACGGCAATCAGAACCGCTGATGAAAACGCCCATTTGCGTCTTAGCTGACAACGCCCCAGAAAAGCTTCTAATACGCTCGTAGTCAACGTAACCACGAGCAAGCTTGTGACCACATTTGTCGTCCGACAAACAGGCCTGGTATCGAAGGGAATCGATCGAGAATCTACGGCGAGCATCGAACTCTCTCGGCTGCCGCACTATCACTTGCCTCCTCTGGATCCAAGCTTCATGGTATACTAACGGCCTTCCGGAGTAACGTTTAGATGAGCGGTCATGCGTCCCCGGCAGCGAGCGCTGCGCACGGCGTAGCTACTCTCGTACTCGAACTGGCGAACACTCGGAACGTCAGCCGCGTCGAGTTGCTCGCACTCGCCTGCTCTCTACTCGGTGCTGACCGCACAGCAGCGCTATTGTGGCTTTGGGAGGACCGCTGGCGTCTCCTCGTTCTCAGTCGCTACGCCAGCAACGTAGTCGATGACAAAGCTCCGACACAACTCATTGATCTCGTTGCAAAACCGTCAGTCGACGCAAACGAATGCCCGAATGATCCGCGCGACTGGCAGCTCGGCATCGACCACCAGCAGCCGCTCGAGAAATGGGCTCGTGCGCATGGATTCGATAAATTCGAGGCGATATTGCCGGTCACTGTGGGGGAGCGCGTGGGAGGTCAATCGAGCCTCCGAACCGTCGCATTCATTCAGTTACTCTCCTCCTCAGAAATTGACGCGAACGCGCGACGAAACGTCGAAATAGTATGTGGTGGCATGGCGTTGCTTCTCACCCGTAGCCGCGACGCACGTAGGCTCGACGCGATTCAAGAACTGTTGCGCGCAGAGCAAAGAGGAAGGCAGATCAAAGAATGGCTGGAACTGGCCGCGGATAAGCTGATTAGCATCACAAACGCCGAAGCAGCGATGATGTTTCGCGAGGCGCCTGACGGCTATGAAGCGGTTGTCACACGCGGGAAGTCCACGCCTAAAGTTCCACCTCTGGCATCCAAGACCAGCGTAGTCACGCACGTAGCGTTGCGTCGCGACCCTGTACGTCTGCTCGATTTTGCGAGTGATGCGGAACGTATGGAGGCCTTTGGCACGGTAGAGCACGACCTCGTTTTGCATGAAGTGATGGAGGGCACGCTCCTTCATGGTCCCATTCGTTCCGTGCTTCTGGCGCCAGTCGTCTTTGAAAAACACACTCTGGCCGTTATCGCTCTCGTCAACAAGAAAGCCGACGTGCATCTTGCGCGCATTTTTAGTAAGACCGATGAGGAGGTCTTGGGCAACGTCTGCGGCTTTCTGAAGGGAGTACTGCCGAGCGTCGAACTGTATGCAGCTCTGGGTGAAATGGCCAACGTAGTATCGCCTAAAAGCTTGGAGAGTCCGGAAGAAGCACGACGCGTTTATGACGTTGTGGTCAAAATGATTCCCGCAGTGGCTGGAATCGCACTTATTCGAAATCAGCGCGGTGCGGAGGGTTATACAATTGACATGTTCGGTGGGTCGCTGTGGACTGATGACGCTGATATGCTCGCTCGCGCAAATGATGCGTTCAGGCCCGCGCGTGGCGCCGCGAAGGGGAATTACTACAGAAGTCTCAAAATCCCGGAGACAGAGCACTATCTGACAGTTGAGCTGAAGCGAAAGACGACGACGGGCTACGAGAACCAAATCCTCCTGTTTTTTGCGAAGGCGTTAAGTCATATTCTCTTGGCTGAGAAGGGTCGCGAAGACGTCATAGAGACATTTGCGCAACTGCGTCATGCTGTTCGATCTGGAATCACGGGCGTAGTTGGCTACGTGAACGAGTGTCTCGGTTGCTTCGAAATTTATCGGCAGATGAAGTATGCACCTTCCTTCCTATCTCAGGCTCGTTTTCGTAAGGCGCTCGAACGCGCCAATTTTGCGGCGAAAAAGAGTTCCCACCTATTGGAAGAGTCACGTTTTCTCTTGACTAATATCACGCGTGAGTCTCTCAAGCTAGTAAATCAATCAGTTAGTGTGGTTGTAGTCGCCGTTCTTAATACACTCAAGCCGTATGCTGAAGAAAGGCGAATCGATGTCAGCTTCAATAACGAGCTGTTGAAGATATCCGATTTCGCAGAAATTGACCGCTCCTTGGTCGAGATGTTGATTTTTAACGTTGTGGATAATGCGATCAAGTACTCGTTTCGCAACCGAGCGCTTCACGTCACACTCGACGGAACGAGGGAAGAATGGAGTTTGACTGTCGTCGATTATGGGACTCAGATTCTGGAGCGAGATATGGAAGCGATCTTTTTACCTTTTACCCGCCGTCCAACAGGTCATGCCGCTGAGCAGCGGCCTGGAACGGGCCTTGGTCTTGCGGTCGCACGGCAAATTGCCCGAGCGCACGGCGGTGACGTGACGTGCTCTTCGATCGGTGTTGGTCATGATGCAGCGGAAACGACCTTCGTTATCACGATTCCGAAAACACTACGGAAAGGGTTAAATTGAAAGCGAACGTCCACACGATTCACCACTATGAGGACGAGCCCGAGCTGCTTCGTTGGATACCGGGAGTCCTTTTTAACCGGTTTTGGTCTCGTTTCCCGCAGTGGGTTCAGGATGAAGGCGCATATGAAGAACACGACGAGACTCGCACCACCTTCGCATTAGAGCAGGACGCCACGAAGCACGTGATCGAATACCGGCTGTATAAGCGCCTTGATGATTTTAATCGACAGTTTGCAGAGAACGCTAAAGTGGCCGACGTGGCATTGATTGACGTCATGGACAAGGGTAATCGACCAAACGGTTTGGCCGTATACCGCGATGTCGTGAAGAAGTTGCGACCACAGAACGTATACCTTTTGACCTCGTTTCCGTCGACAGTGACGATTTCTGTCCCGGAGGGACATATTTTGGCAAAGCCGGTGGACGCAACAACCCTTGCGGATTTGCTTATCGAATGCCTTGGAATCGGGCCGGCATGAAGAGCGATTCGCATAAGTTGGAGACGGGCCCTTACAGGGCGGCTGACGCTCAACGCCTCGGCATCATTACGTCGACGTTGTGTCTAAAAAGCTGGGACAACAAGCACCTGGATGCCGATTTGCTGAAGGCGTTGGATGACTGTTTGATTATTCTCGAAGCCGCCGCATTTGTTGGTCGTTACGACCGAGAGGGCGTAACGTTGAAACATGCAACCAGGATGTCGCGGGTTTCAGATGCCGTGCTTGACTCGGTAGCGGAGAGCATGGCTGGAGGCTCACATGAGGCCGGGCGTGTGTTTCATCGTGAGCTTTCTGGTTTACATATAGTCGGTACGGTTATTTTTGAGCCGCTGGCGCCGGAAGGAGCGAGTGCACTAAGGGGTGGCGGTAAGAGGCGGAATGTAATTGTAGGGCATGCGGCGCTCTGTTTTTACGCAAAATTTGTTCCTGCCGGCGCGGATCGCGAAAGGATGATCACTTTTCACGGTCATTGCACGTCCGCTTTGCTGTGGCAGGTTCTTCAACAGCGTGTGAGGGTGTTTCTGCCGGTGGCTCCTCGAGTCGCAGAGCGATACTGGCTAGACGCGCGTAAGGGTCCAGGCGAGAATATGCTCGTCCCGCCATGGGACTCACGTGGCGAAAAGGCGCTGCGCACCGTCACCTTGGGGTTTGACCTCAGGAAGTCTACGTTTTGTATGGAGAATGCCGACGATCCCAAGAAGTTTGCGTATTGGCTTGACGACATGGTGCAGATTTTGATGCATATAGCGCATTACTATGGAGGCATCTTCGATAAATTTACCGGTGATGGCGCTTTGGTTCACTTCCCGGTTGACACATCGGAAATAATCGACGGACGTAACGCCGTTACAGCGGCGGTTTTTTGCTCCATTGCTATGCAAAAGGGTATGGCGTACCACCTCGGAAGATTACGCAAGTTTCTGCGGCTGGACTCCAAGGTGGTGGGTGGCGCGATCGGTATTGATGTCGCCTTAGCGCATTGGACGCTCGATGAGCGGGACAACCCCATCACGGTTGGACGAGGAGTCGTGAATGCGTGTCGACTCATGGATGGTACAAAGGCTGGGTGCGTACGGCTTACGAATATTGCGTATCACACGTTAGACAATCATCAATTGAAGCGGTTGTTTGTCGCGCGACCATTTACGAGCAAGGAGTTTGGTCCGGAGATGGGAATTGTTGCTTGGGAGCTTCAAAACGTACCTCGCACTTCGTCGTTCCCGTTGACTGACGAGCGTGTGGTGGCGCAGATATGTGAGACTGTCTGGAAGCGTCGTGGCTCCGACGTCGATAGCTCGGCGGCAAGTTGAAACACGTCGAACGGCGATAGTGTTGGCCGAAAATGGACCGGTTCGGTTTGCGGATTCTACGTGTGTTGAGCTCGGATGGCGTGTTAGTTAAGACGGTGGAAGTGCTCGTGTCGGATTCCGTGATAGGCAGACGCCTTGTTGTTGTTTTTATTTGGGTTGCGTCAGATAGGCGGTCATAGCGCGAGCGGCATCGCCAGCAAGTTCACGCTGTCGGTGTGGATCGATCCGCTCGACGCGCACAACCTCTACGCCGGGACGACGTCGAGCGGCGTGTTCCGCTCCACCGACGGCGGCGCGAGCTGGACGCTGCTCGGCAGCGCGTCACCGGCGTCGCTGATCAATGCGATCGCCGTCGAGCCGGGCGGCAATGTCGTCCATGCCGCCTCCGGCGGAGGCGTCTGGTCGTATCAGTTCCGCGCCTTCGAGTCGCGGATCGCGCTCGTCGCGCCGGCCGACGGCGCCACCATCGTGAACGGAGCGTCGCTTTCCACGACGATCTCCGATTTCACGCTCGACTGTGCCACCACCGGAACTTCCGGCAGCGGCCGCGGGCACTGGCGGATCGACGTCGACGGCGCGCTCGATGCCACCGGCTGCTCCGCGTCGGAGATGCGCCTGACGAAGACGTACACGACCGGCGCGCATCGGATCACCGTGTCGCTGCGCAATCCCGACGACACAGAGCTCTCGCCTCCCGCCACGAGCTCGGCGAACGTAACGATCGCGACTCCGCCACCGCGCCGGCGGAGCGGAAGAAAGTAGCGCCAGGAGGGGAGCGGACGTTTCGTCCGCTCGTTCGTGCCGGAGCAATTGAGCTGTTGAGCGTTTGAGCTGTTCAGCTCAAAAGCCCAACCGCTCAACAGCTCAATCGCTCTCCACCGTGAACGTCACGCGGTAGTCGGCACGCGACCATTGCGAACGGAACGGGATGCGGCCCGTCTCGGTCTGGCGGAAGTCGGTGTGGTCGATCTGCTCCGGCAGGTTGCCGAACGGCGTCGCGGTCTCGCGCGTGCGGCGGATCGCGTCGGCCGTCACGCTCCAGCGCTCGCCCTTGACCTGCTCCGGCTTCGGCTTCGGCAGGAGATACAGGAGCATCGCGCGCTTCGCCTCGGGTGGATGCGAGAGCTCGGTTTCGTAGCTGATCGTCGACGGCGTGATCGTCAATGTGAACGGCGCGCTCTTCGGCTGATCGCGTCCGTTGTAGCGCTCGACCGTGCCGCGGATCACGCGCTGCCCGGTCTTCGCTTCCGGCAGCGCGGCGATCGCCTCTTCGCCGGAGACGGTGGTCGTCTTTTTCGAGGGTGTCGCGTTCCAGCCGGCGTTCGCGACGTCGGGCGTGGCCGGCGGCTCGACATGGCCCTGATGACAGGTGTTGCAGGTGATGGTCAGCTTGCCGCTGAATTGCTGCTCGTTGATCGCGCGCTGCAGCACGATCATCTTCCGCGCCGCGTCCTTGGCCGGCTTCTCGTCCGATTCCCACGCCGCGGCGTGGCAATGCGCGCAGGTCACGCCGAGGGAGTTCGCGATGAAGGCCATCACCGGGATGAGCTGGGAGGAGGGGAGGCCTTGCAGCACCTTGATGTTTTTTTTCGTCTGCTCGACCGGCAGATCGGGCGGCTGCGTCGCGGCGAGAAGAAGCGCGAGCGCGATCGGGATCATCGATTCACTCTCCGGAACTCCGTGTGGTAGGGCGTGTGGTCGCCGACGCCGTCGCAGACCAGACGGCCGTCGCGGATGAATGCCGTCGCCTTCTCCCAATGCTTCCCGGGGCCCGACATCCGGAGTTGCAGCTTGCCGTCTTGCCACGCGGCGCTTCCCTTCACGCCGCGTACTCCGCCGACCGGGCGGGTGACGCCGTCGGTGATGACGGTCCACGCCACGACATTGGTTCGTCCGCCGGTGACGCGTTTCTGGCGCACCGCGACGCGCGCGCGATCCTGTTCGATCGTCTGCGTGAACGAGTCGTAAGGACGCTTGCCGCCGACGTCGCTCACGGCCATGTCCATGACCCAGGTGCCTTGCAGCGCCGCCGGCGCCGCGTTGAAGCGCGTGCATGCGATCGCGGCGAGGAACGGCACGATCAGCAGCGCGCGCGGCGGACGCGACTCCGGCCGGAGGAGCGAAGCGACGCGCCGTTCGATGGAGGTCGATGCGATGCCGACGACCATCGCCGTCCGCGTCCGCGCCGCGACCGACGCCAGCCGCACCAGCCCCTCGGCGTACGCGCGGCGTCCGCGCCGCGCCGCCGCCGCTTCGTCGCACGCCATCTCGCGCGCGTCGGCGATGGCGCGCTTCAAAAGGATGAGCATCGGATGGAACCAGAGCGGCAGCGCGAGGAGCTCGAGCGCGACATGGACGAAGTAGTCGCCGCGCCGCACGTGCGCGTGCTCATGCGCGATCGCGGCGGCGAGGAGGCGCCGGTCGCGTGCGATGCCCGAGGGAATCAGGATCGTGCGGCCGATCGTGACCGGCGCGGCGATGCGATCGGAGATGCGGATGCGCCCGCGGAAGGGCAACGACGCGATGACCATGCGTCTCGCCTTCAACAGTGCGACGCCGATCCGGATCGCCGCGGCCGCAGTCCCCGCGAGATAGAGGATGACGATCAGCTTCGTGGAGTGAGGCGTGATCGCGATCGGCACCACGCCGGCCGGCGCGGCGCCGCCGCGCGGCGCGAGGGTGAGGATCGGAGCGGCGACGCAGGCGACGAGCGTCGCCGCGAGGAGCGCGAATCGCCGCCGCGCGATCGGGATCGCCAGGCCGGCGATCAGCGTCGCCTGCCAGACAGCGTTGACCAGAAAGGCGAAGACGAGATCACTCATCGCGTTTGTCCTCCAGCATTTCGTGCAGGCGTCGCAGCGTCTCCGGCGTCAGCTGGCTCGTCTCCACGAGGCTCATCACCAGCGCCTCGGCCGAGCCGCCGAACATCCGCTCCACCAGGTCGCGCAGCGTGCTGCCGGCGGTCTGCTCGCGGCTCACCGCGGCGCGGTAGTGATACGCGCGGTCGACCAGCGTCCGCTTCGCCCGCCGCTTGCGCACCAGGATGTTGAGCATCGTCTGCACGGTGGTGTAGGCGAGGGGGCGCGAGGCGCGGACGCGCTTCTGCACCTCCTGCACCGAGGCCGGCCCGTGCTCCCACAGCACGTTCATGATCTTGAGCTCCAGCGGGGTGAGCTGCGCCTTCCGAGCGGGCATCGCGTCTCCTAAAAGCTTCGGAGATAACATCGGTCGGCGGGAGAGCTTTGTCAACTAAAGTTTTAGGAGGCGGCCGGGCCATTCCGCCATTGGCTCCCCCGCGCCGCCGAACCCGGCCCTACGTTTCTCTCACTTTGCGCACACTCAACATCGTCATCTCTCTCCTGATCGCGGCCAGCGTCCTGGCCGGGGAAGTCACGAACGGGCGCTTCACCGAGAAGTTCACCTGGAGCGGCGCGCATGCGGCGACGGCGGCCGACGAGTCGGGCACCACGGTCTGGTGGGACGCCGATTCGTGGGACGTCCGCGGCGACTCGGCGTTCATCGCCGTGGCCAGCACCGGCAAGGGCCACCACGTCGATATCCATCGCGCCCTGACCGCGAATCCGGCCGACGCGCGGATCGAGAACAAGCTGATCGTCGGCGGCAACGGCGATCCCGGCGTCGGCATCATGCACACCGACTTCCAGGGGATCGTCAGCGCGCGCCTGCGCAATCCGATGCTCATCTCCAACGCGCAGCCGGCGGTCGTCACGTTCTGGGCCTCCGCATTCCAGACCACGGGACACTGGTGGGAGATCGCCATCACGCCGGCGGCGCAGGTGGTCGGCGCGGAGTACAGCGCGGTGCCGGCGGTCACCAATCCGCTCGAGGATCCGCTGCCGGCCAACAACGCCGGGACGCCGGGACCGGGACACCGCCCGTCGGTCGACTCGATCAACGTCATCGCCACCGGCTTTCCCGACATCCCGTGCGATGAGGGATGGTGGGTCCGCTTCGGCGTGAAGAAGAGCGTCGGCGGCACGGTCACCGACTTCGTCACGAAGCACAACAGCATCACGGAACTGATGCCGACCGATCCCGACGAGCTCGATGAGCTGTACCTCTGGCGCATCGAGTATCGGCCGAACCGCATCGACGTCTATCGCTCCGACGTGCTGATCGAGACCTACAACGTGACGATCCCGTGGAACGAGGTCTACGTCCACTTCAGGGCCATCGCGTACGAGGCCGATCACCATCCGCAGCCGCCCTGCTTCCTCGGGCAGGTGCGCGAGTTCGCCTGGCGCGACATCTCGGTCGAGCCGGTGAAGTACGCGTCGGTGGTGGCCACGCCGAAGGAGACCGCCGCGCGGACGAACGGCTGGATGTCGTTCGACCTCCGCGACACGCAGCGCTTCGGCCCTCCCATCGATGGCGCGCCGCAGCCGAATCCGGTGAAGTACGACATCTTCGAGTCGCTCGCCTACTGCTCGGGCGCGACGTTCTTCTGTCCCTCGCCGGTGAACGTGGTCAACCTGCACTTCGACGAAGCCGCCGCGACGCCGGCGGGCGCGCAGTTCGTCTACGACATCCGTTCGGTAGGCGGCACGGGAACCGGCACCGCGCGCCTGACGGTCAACGGCCACGACCTCGGCTTCGTGCCGCCGGCGTCGAGCGTCGCGGCGGTGGCGGGATCGGAATGGGTGCATCGCTCGATGGCCATCGATCCGGCGCTGCTGCACGCCGGAACGAATGACGTCCGGATCGATCTCTCCGGCACGGTGCAGCTTGACCGGATGCACGTCGAGCTGGCGTACGCCTCCGCCGTGCAGCAACCGCCGCCGCCGGCGCCCACCGTCGTCTCGATCGTCCGCGCCGCGCCGAGTCCGACGTTCGCGCCGGTCGTGCCGTTCACCGTCACGTTCAGCGAAAGCGTCACCGGCATCGACGCGTCGTCCTTTTCGCTCGTGCCGACCGGCACCGTCGCGCCGACTATCGCGAGCGTGATCGGAAGCGGAGCGACGCGCACGGTCCTGGTGAACACGGGAGGAGGGGAGGGAACGATCCGCCTCGACTCCGGCAATTTCACCGGAGAGGCGTACGCGATCGTCAGCGCGCCGGCCGGTCCGCCGCCCGTCCCGATCCCGACCCTCGACCCGCGCGCGCTGGCGATCCTTGCGACGCTCCTCGGCGGCGCGGCGGTGCTGGCGATGAGGAAGTGAGGAGTGCGGACGTCTCGTCCGCACCGTGGCTCAGCAGTCCAATCGGAAGCTCGTCCGTGCATGCGAAAAGGGCTCGGATTCTGCACGTTTTTCAGAGTTGTCTGAAGACCAAAGGAGGAACCCCGATGGACAAGAACATGAACCCGGTCGTGCACTTCGAGATGCCTGCTGAAGATCGAAAGCGAATGGCTCAGTTCTACACAAAGGCGTTTGGCTGGCAGACGCAAATGCTCGGGCCCGACATGGGCGACTACGTCGTCGTGACCACGACGGATTCCGATGACAGCGGCCCCAAGAAGCGCGGCGCCATCAACGGCGGCTTCTATCCGAAGAAGGAGGATTGGCCGGCGCAATATCCGTCCGTGGTGATCGCGGTCGACGACATCGAACTGGCCATGGACAAGGTGTCGGAAGCCGGCGGCAAGGTCCTCGGCGAGCCGATGGAGATTCCAGGCGTCGGACAGTACGTGTCGTTCTCCGACACGGAAGGGAATCGCGTCAGCATGCTCCAGCCGAAGCCGCAGATGGACGTTCGGCCGAAGTCGCAATAGTTTGGACAAGAGGGGTGCGGACGTCTCGTCCGCACTCCTAGAATTGCCCCCCGTGACCACCATCCTCGACCGCATCGGCAACACCTCGCTCCTGCCGCTGCGCCACATCGTCCCGGAGAACGGCGCGCGCATCTTTCTGAAGCTCGAGAGCGAGAACCCGACCGGGAGCATGAAGGACCGGATGGCACTGGCGATGATCGAAGCGGCGGAGCGCGACGGCCGCCTCGCGCCGGGCGGCGCGGTGGTGGAGTACACCGGCGGCAGCACCGGCGTGTCGCTCGCCTTCATCTGCGCGGTGAAGCGCCATCCGCTGCACATCGTCACCTCCGACGCCTTCTCCCGCGAGAAGCTCGACCACATGCGGCTCCTCGGCGCGCGCCTGCAGATCGTGCCGAGCGACGGCGGCGGGATGACGGAGAAGCTGACGCGCGACATGATCGAAGCGGCGCGCGTCGTGGCGGAGGAGACGGGCGCGTTCTGGACCGACCAGATGAAGAACCGCGATCAGCTCGCGGCGTATCACGCGATGGCGGACGAGATCTGGACCCAGACCGGTGGGCATATCGACGGCTTCGTGCAGAGCGTCGGCACTGCCGCGTCGCTGCGCGGAATCGGCGAAGAGTTGCGCACTCGCAGGAGCGATATCCGCATCGTCGCCGTCGAGCCATCGGAGTCGCCGGTGCTTTCCGGCGGCGCGCCGGGGGCGCACAAGATCGACGGCGTCGGCGCCGGATTCGTGGTCCCGCTCTGGCAGCCGGAGCTCGCCGACGAGATCGAGCGCGTCTCGACCGATGAGGCGACGGAGATGGCGCTGCGCCTGGCGCGCGAGGAAGGGCTCTTCGCCGGCACGTCGACCGGCGCCAACGTCATCGCCGCACTGCGGCTGGCCGAGGGGCTCGGATCGGGCGCGACGATCGTGACCGTGATGTGCGATACGGGGATGAAATATCTGAAGACGTACGGAGCGAAACATGCCGATTACGGTGGTGAGACTGGGGACGCCGCGAAAACCGGATGAAGGGCTGCGCCTCGGCACGGTGCGCCGTCCGCCGCGCGGCGTGCCGAAGACCGAGTTCGCCAGCCGCGATTACTACGACGTCTGGCTGCCGCTCCTCGCGCCGAGCCAGGCGCTCGTGACCTTCGCGCTCGAGTCGCAGGACGAGCGCTCGTGGACGACGTTCGGGAAGAAGTACCGCGCGGAGATGAACAAGCCCGACGCCGCGCGCCTGCTCGACCTCCTCGCCGCCCTCTCGCACCAGACGAATTTCGCCGTCGGCTGCTACTGCGAGAACGAGGAACGCTGTCACCGCTCGCTGCTCCGGGAGCTGCTCGCGGAGCGCGGGGCGGACATGCGCAGGTAGGGATTTCCCCACTCGCAGCCTCTCCTAATGTGAGGAGGTAGCGACTATGCGACGTGTACTCGCATCGATGATGGTGTGGCTGCTCGTGCTGTCGGCGTTCGCCCAGCAGGCACCACAGATCCCCTGCAATCCACCCCCTTCCGGTATCGACATCGCCCTGCCGTTGAATCAGCCCGACCGCTACGCGTGGCAGCTCTTCGTCCAGGTCAACCAGATGGCGGCGCCGCAGTTCCAGCACAAGATCGGCTCCGTCACCACCAACAGCGCGGTCTGGGAGACCTGGCCCGACGATCCGTGGACCTTCCCCGCCAATCCCGATCCCGCCAATCCGCCGAAGTGGCCCGACGCGCCGTTCCTGAAGAACCTGCATCCGAAGGGCAAAGGGACGCACGCCACGCACACCGCTCTTCTGGCCGGCAACAACAAGTTCATCCTCGACACCGGCGGCGAGGAGATCCACCGCAACCGCGCCACGTTCGACTACATCATCAAGAACAACCTCTGGTACACGCAGGGCATCGCCGCGTTCGTGGCCAAGGGCGCGCCCGCAAACCTGCCGACCGATTCGATCGAGGTGAAGGGCAACTGGATCTCCATCAAGGAATCGGACAAGAGCAAATACCACTGGAACTACGACGAACAGGGCAACCTGTGGGGACTGGTGGCCATGCACATCACGTCGAAGGCGATCCCGAACTGGTTCTGGGCGACGTTCGAGTCGGTCTACAACCCGGGCCGCTGCGACTACATCGGATGCGCCGATTGCTTCGGCACCATCCCGGCGTTCGTGCCCTCGAACACCTGCCCTCCGACCGGGACCTGTCCGCCGACCGCCGTCGGTCAGATCTATCCTCCGGGGTCGGTCACGCCGGCGCTCGACGCGCTGTACGCGAAGGGCGGCTACAGCGGCGACTGGCTCACGCAGTACAAGAACTACCGGCTGAAAGGGTCGATGACCGATTTCACGACGCCGACGGGCGATCCGATCCTCCTCGGCAATTCGGTGACCGAGCAGTCGTTCCTGCAGACCGCGTCGTGCATGACCTGCCACTCGCGCGCGGCGGTGACAGCGAGCGGCGCGAATGCCTTCCCGTTCTTCGGCGAGGCGCCGAGCCTGCCGAAGCATGAGCCGTTCGGTCAGGCGCTGCAGATGGCGGTGCCGCCGCAGTTCCAGTCGCAGAACACGACCTACAACGGACCACCCGACCCGAACTGGTACATGAGCTACAACGACACGAACAACTGGACGGTGATCGCCACGCAGATGGACTTCGTCTGGGCCATCCCGTTCCAGGCGAATCCGGTCAAGACCACCACCACTCCGCCGCCGCCGGCCAGGAAGTAATGCTCATGCTCGCGCGGTCCGGATCATCCGGATCCGGGCCGCGCGATGGGAGGCATTCATGGCATTCATCGCACCATGGGTATCCGTCGAGCCCTCGACCAACCCCGCCGCGATCCTCGGCCGCTTGCCGTTGACGCAGGGGAGCGTGGTCTACGAAATCCCCACCTCCGTCGTCCCGCCGACCGCCACCGGCATCCTCGTCTTCGCCTTCTACGCCCTCGCCGGCGTGGTCGCGGCGCCGGGTTGGTGGCACTTCGCGGTGAACCTCGAAGACGGGACGCAGAACTGGTTCAGCCTCCTCGTCGCCGGCGGCAACACGAGCCAGGAAGTGACCGCGTGCAACTCGCAGGAGTTCTGGCTGCCGATGCCGGTCGACGGCGTGCTGACCGTGACGTTCTTCAACGGAGAGCTCTCTCCGGGCGGGTGTGAGGGCGGGGTGGAGATTCACGGATACGCCGTCTGATGGCCCGTCGTTTGCGATTCATCCTTCCGCGGTCCAACAGGTCCTGGAGGGACAAATTGAACATCCACAAGAAATTAGCTTCACAGTTCGCGGTGGTGATGGCGGTCGCGATGCTGTTCGGGATGTCCGCTTTCGCGGAAGAGCGTCACCGCGATGGGACAAATCGTAACGGTGGCGAGCAGCGGACGTGGCATCAGCGCGACGGCAGTCGCGAGCGCAGTCACGACGGCGTACAGCAGGGCGATCGGAATCGCCAGCAGGGCGACCGCAATCGCTCGACGCAGCAGTTCGACAGCGAGCGCTCCGCGGGCCAGTCGTCCTACGATCATCGCGGCGGCGTCCGCAACAACAACGACTATCGCGGCAACAACAACAACCGCGGCAACAACGATCACCGCAACTACGATCGCGGCCGCGACAACAACCGCAACTACGGCAACAACAACCAGTGGCGCGGCAACGACCATCGCGGTTCGTCGCGCAACTACGGTTACCGCGGCAACCCCTATCGCGCGCACGGCCGGATCTCGCGCATCGACCGCTATCACGGCGGCTACCGCGTCTACATCGGCGGCGCGCTCTATCCGTTCTTCATCCCCGAGGCCCGTTTCCGTCTTTTCGGGTGGCGCGTCGGCATCGACGTCAACCTCGGCGGCTACTACAACCCGCTCGGTTACTACGACTACTACGATGACGCGTACTACGACGACGGCCCGGCGTACTCCTCGGGCGCGCTGCGCGGCGTCATCGAAACGGTCGACTACCGCCGCAACTCGTTCGTCCTTCGCGACGACGCCTCCGGCGCGTTCGTCACCGTCCTGATGCGCGGCTCCGACCGGCGCTTCGACACGCTCCGCCCTGGTGACTACATCAGCGTCGCCGGCGACTTCACGCGCGGCGGTCTGTTCGAGGCGTATCGCGCCGATCTGATCGACGGCGGGTATTACCAGCGGTAACGATCCAGGCCCTTGTCTCACGACGGGCGCGGCGATGTCGGCCGCGCCCGTCGACGGATGTCGGATTAGCCGGACTCGGGTATGGAAGTATCGCGTAGTCGCACTCCTTATTTAAGGAGGAACATCATGGCTCGCAGATCCTTCTCCCTGCTCCTGGTCCTCGTTCTTGCCGCGAGCGCGCTCGCGCAAGCGAAACCGCCGACGCAGCAGCCCCTTCCGCTCGACCCCCTCACGCCCGCGGAGGTGGCGGCCGCGCGGCAGATCGTGGCGAAGGACGATCGCGTCATCGCCATCGCCGGAGAGAATCCGCGCGTGGTCGTGGTGCTGTTCATCGCGCCGAAATCGCGTGAGAACGGCGAGGCGTCCGGACGCTGGGCGGATGTCGTCGTGCACAACGACCGCGAGAACGGCGGGGCGCGCGTGCTGGTAAACCTGACGGCCGGTTCGGTCGCCGACGTGGTGAGACTGACGGAGCGGAACGTGCCGATCGGTCCGGGCGACGTCGAGGCCGCGGCAGCGCTGGCCCTGGAGAGCGGCAGCGTGCAACGAATCCTCGGCGGACCGGAGGCGGCGCGCGCGTTCCGGGTCGCGCACGGCGCCATGACCCGTGAGACCGTGAACGAGAGCCGGATCGAGGGGGTGTCCGATCGGGGCGCCGATCCGGACGATCCCTGCACCACCCACCGTTGCGTCGCGCTCTTCTTCCGGACGCGTGGCCGCTACATCGCCATCAATCAGGTGACCGTCGATCTGACGGAACGGCGCGTCTACGTTCGTGAGGGGGCGCAGCCATGAAACGGACGCTCATCGTTCTCATCGCTCTGATCACCATTGCGCCGGCGCTCTTCGCGCAATCGCCTCAGACCTGCTCCAGTCCCTATTTCGTCGAGCAGCAGTTCCCCACCGCCGGACCGGAGGTGTCGCGCTGGCGTCTCTGCTGGCAGTTCGTTGACGGTCCCGGGCTGGTCATCACCGGCCTCTGGTTCCGGCCGCTGCCGGCTTCGCCCTGGATCAAGGTGCTGTACGACGGCCGCCTGGCGGAGCTGTTCGTGCCGTATCACGCCGGCAGTCCGCGCTATCACGACATCACGTATGGCTTCGGTCCCGTCCCGCTCAACTCCGCGCAATGCACCGGCAAGATCATCGGGACCAACAGCGAGACCTGCATGGAGGTGCGGGACCGCGGCCTGATGTGGATGTGGGACGGGACGTCGCGCAGAGGACAGGAGCTCGTGCTCTGGAGCGTCATCGCGGCGGCCAACTACAACTACATCATCGAGTGGAGCTTTCGCGACGACGGCGTTCTCTCGAGCCGGGTCGGCGCCACTGGTGTTCCGGCCGGCCCCAACACGCACGTGCACGGGCCGCTCTGGCGTCTCGACATCGATCTCAACGGCGCCTGCTGCGACACCGTCATGCAGATGTGGCACAAGGAGATCGGCGCGAAGGGATTCGACATGATGTCGGCCGTCGCCACGGAGACCGGCATTCATTGGGATCCGGCGGCATACACCACGCTGCACGTCGTCGACGCCAATCTGAAAACGCCGAAGGGGAAACAGTCGGGCTGGATGTTCATGCCGGAGCGCGGAGGGACGCCGTATCACCAGGAGCCGTTCACCTGGTTCACGTACTGGGTGACGCCGTATGTCTGGAGCGAGACCGACGGCGCGGCGTTGCCGACGTACGTCGCGAACGGGCGGAACACGCAGAACGCCGACACCGTGATCTGGTACTACGGGGGCCTGCATCACATCATCCGCGCCGAAGACAATGCGCCGGATGGCTCATCGCAGATGACGCTGGTGATGTACGAGGGGCTTCATCTGATGCCGGTGAACGTCTGGGATTCGACGCCTTTCTATCCGTAGCACGCACTCCCGGGGAACGGGCAGATCGCCTGTTCCCCGCCGCCGTTCTAGCCGTGATACCAGGCGTCGAGCTGCCAGCCGGCGGCGCCGCCGATGACCATCGCCACGAGCGTCAGCAGGAGCACGGTCTTCGGGTACGTCTTTCCGATCGGCAGATGGCGCGACATGATGCGCGGCTCGAACAGAGCGAAGAGGCCGACCATGGTGATCATCGGCCCGCCGAACACGGCCTTCTGGTAGTAGGTGTGGTTGTAGACGGCGGACATGTGATTCATACCGAGGAGGAGGAAGCCTCCGAAGACGCAGATCACGGCGTGCAGCCGGGGATTGCGCACTGCCTGTGGCTCGGGCGCGTGCTGATGCTGCGGCGGCGCCTGGTCGACGGTCGGCGTCGTGTTGAACGCGATCTCGCGCTCCAGCAGGCGGTGTTCCGCCGTCATGCCGCCGACGATCATCGTCGCGGCGACGGAGAGGATTCCGGCGACGACGTAGGCGGCGAAGTGCTCGTGCTCTTTCCGTAGCGCGACCCACAGAATCGCCGCGACGATGGGGACGATGAACGTGGCGAAGGCGACCGGGATGCCGAAGAACGCCAGGCGCTCGCGCGGGTCGTAGTCGGGGCCGGAGCGCTCGGCTGCCGCGAGGTGCCGCGTCAGCGTCTTGTACGACTTGCGGAACTCCGGGACGACCGAGCGGTCGTACAACAGTCCGAACATCGAGGCCGAGAAGCAGCCGGCGATCGCGCCGCCGGCGACGGCATCCATCTGCGTCAAGCCCATCGTGCCGAGAAAGCGTCCCATGCCGTAACCGACCGCGCCGCCGATCGCCGCTCCGGCGAGGCCTCCGAAGTTTGCCTGCGTCATGGCGGAAAGAATGAGTCCGCCTGGGACAACGCGCTGTGACCCCCGTCATCACAGTGGGTTACACGGATCAGGCACGCAATCAGCATTCCGGCAAATCGGGTGGTAGTAGTCCTACCAACTTCCGAAAGCAGGAGAGAGAAAAAGATGTCGAGCAAGCGCGCCCTCAGGGTCGTATTCCTCTGCGTTCTGTTAGTGACCTCGGCCGTCGCCATCGCCGCGACCAACCCCGCCAGCGGAACGATCTCGCCGGCGAATCCCACGCTGACCTTCACCGGAGGGCCGTACGCCGCATCCAATCCGCTCGATCCGCTCGGTGAGACCCCGCCGGTCTGCACCGATCTCACCTGCGGTCAGTTTCCGCTGACCGTCTCCATCCCGGCCACAGACTTCAACAGCTACAAGGCGCGCGTCACCGTCGGCTGGACCAACGTCGGCACGACAACGCAGCAGAGCAACACCTCGGACTTCGACGTCTACGTCTACACCCCCGACGTCACCGGCTCGGAGTCGGTGCAGGCGGCGAGCGCGGCGAATCCCGAGGTCGCCGTATTCGACGTGTCGGGCGGCAACGTCTACACCATTTACGTCGTGCCGTTCGACGTCTCCTCCAGCGTCACCTTCACCGCCACCGTCACGCTGGTGCGCAACACGCCGCCGTCGTGGCCGTCCGTGTCGGCCAATCCGACGCTGCCGGCCGGCACGCCGCGCTTCTTCAACTACCACGCTCCGGCGGGGGTGGCGGAAGACGCGGGCGAGCCGCAGATCGGCGTCAATCGGAAGAGCGAACAGATCTTCGGCGGCATCCCGAACGGCGGCACCGTCAATTACTTCGGCGGCTTCCTGCCGTACATGCTGAGCGTCACGTTCGACGACCGCACCGCGCCCGCGACCACCACGTGGAAGCAGGTGCCGCTGGTCCTGGCCAATGCGCCGCGCGCGTTCGGCGATCCGTACCTCTTCACCGACCGCGACACCGGCCGCACGTTCGTGGCCCAGGAGCTCGGGCTCACGCCGCTCGGCAGCACGATGGAGTTCACCGACAACGACAACGCTCCGTTCACGCCGAGCGAGGGCTCGGGCGCGCCGTCGGGCGTCGACCACGAGACCGTCGGCGGCGGACCGTTCCACGCGCCGGTCCCGAACGGCGTCAATCCGCTCTACAAGAACGGCGTCTGGTATTGCTCGCAATCGATCGCCGACGCCGTCTGCTCGATCAGTCTCGACGGCGGCATGACGTTCGGCCCAGCCGTTCCGATGTACTCGGTCAAGGACTGTTCGGGACTGCACGGCCACATCAAGATCGGTCCCGACGGCACGGCGTACGTTCCGAACCGCGGCTGCGGCGGCGACCTGCCGTATCACACCGGCGCGAACGCACGGCAGGCGCTGATCGTCTCGGAAGACAACGGCATCTCGTGGAGCGTCCGCCAGATTCCGACGGCGACGACGAAGACCGATCGCGACCCGTCGGTCGCCGTAGCCAGCGACGGCACGGTCTATTTCGCCTACCAGGCCGCCGACGGCCATTCGCACGTCGTGGTGTCGAAAGACAAAGGACTGACCTGGATCAACGACAGCGACGTGGGCGCGCAGGTCGGTGTGCAGAACAGCCTTTTCCACGCAGCGGTGGCGGGCGACCCACTGCGCGCCGCGGTGGCCTACTTCGGAACGGAGACCGGCGGCCCGAGCTACGACGTCCCCGACTTCCCCGGCGTCTGGTCGCTCTACATCTCCACGACGTTCGACGGCGGCCTGCACTGGACGACGCAGAACGCGACGCCGGGCGATCCGGTGCAGCGCGGCGGCATCTGCGGCGACGGCGCCTGCCGCAATCTCCTCGACTTCTTCGGCGCCGACATCGACAAGGAAGGACGCGTGGTCGTCGGCTACGACGACGGCTGCATCAGCGCGAACTGCATCTCCGGATTCCGCTCCTACGGCCTGATCGCGCAGAACGACTACACGGCCAAGGCGGTCATCGCCCGGCAGGCGAGCGGCAAGCGGATGTACGCCGCGTTCGATTCCGCGGCCGGCCCCGACGTGAACCCGCAGGGCCCGCCGCCTCCGCCGCCGCCCGCGACGTCGTGCGACGGCAAGGTGGCCAGCGACCCGGCGGGCGACGCCGATCATCCGCTGCTGCACGCGAACGGCGGCAACGCCGACCAGGTCGATCTCACCGGCCTCTCGTTCGCGCTCAGCGCCGACAAGCAGACGCTGACCACGACGATCACGGTGAAGAACTTCACGGCGCAGCCGATCACCGGCTCGCTCGGCACGTACTACTACGCGACCTGGACCAGCGCGCGGAAGAACAGCGACGGCAGCGTCGCCACGCGCACGTACGCCACGCGCGCGTCGGTCTCGCCGACCGGCGGCGTGTCGTACAGCTTCGGTCAATACGATCAGGCGGGCGACGCGTTCGTCGGCACCGCCACGACGGTCACCGGTTCCACCGTGGCCGGCGCGAACGGCACGATCAACGTGAACGTTCCGATGTCGCTCCTCGGCAATCCGGCCATCCCCGTGACCGACGCCAGCACGCTCCCGGCCGTCATCGAGCCGTACGCGCTGGCCATCATCACGGAGCAGGCGGTCCGCTTCACGCAGCCCGCCGATCGCGCGCCGAACGCGGGATCGGTCGGCGCGAACTGGGCGGTCTGCCTCTCGCCGACGTCGCTCTGCCTGGAGGACGACGACGCGACGATCAGCTACAGCGACGGCTGGCATCTCATCAGCGATCCGAACGCCAGCAGCGGACACTTCCGCATGCACGCCGGCAATTCGCCGGTGCACTCGGCGAGCATCACGGTGAGCGTCGCTTCCGGCTCGACCGGCAAGCTGACCTACTACTACGCGACGAGTCCGAAGGGTGGCAGCGCGGAGCTCTTCCTCGACGGCGTGTCGAAGGGCATCGTCAGCTACCTCGGGACGGAGGGCTCCACGCGCACGCCGGCGTACGGCGCAAGCGTGCAGTTCGCCAATCTCGCCGCCGGCTCGCACACGCTCGAGATCAGGAACATGTCGGGCACCGTCTACGTCGACCGCTTCTGTCTCGACAGCGCGGCCTCGACCGGCGCGCCGTCCACCGGTCCGGGCGCGACGACCGCGAACAGCGCGTCGCCCGCCGCCGGCACGACGGTGACCTCGCTGCTCGCCGTGCCCGCGGGTGCGACGGCCATCTCGGTCATCGCCGAGGCGACGCCGCAGGTGCCGGTGAAGATCGTGCTCGTCGATCCGACCGGCCTGTCGCTCGCGGTGTCGGACAACTCGTCCGGCTTCGCGGTGATCAATCAGCCGGTGACGCAGAGCGGCACCTACATGATCAAGGTCATCAACCTCAGCCTCGGGCCGGTGCAGGTCTGGACCGCGGCGACGCCGACGGTGACCCGCTGATGATCATCTCGGCGCTCGTTCTCGCAGCCAATCTCGACGCCTGTCATGTACTGACGAAGAGCGAGGTCGCCGCCGTGCAGGGGGAGCCCTTCACGGCGGCGAAGCTGACCACCCGCGACGAGATCTCGCAGTGCTTCTACCAGCTGCCGACGTTCACCAAATCGGTGAGCGTCGACGTGATCCGCGATCGCGAGTTCTGGGAGCACTTCGAGGAGACCGAGGAGCATGAAAAAGAGGCTCGTCCTCCCCGCGAGATCAAAGGCCTCGGCGACGACGCGCTCTGGGTGGCAGGGCGGATGGCGGCATCGCTGTACGTCCGGAAGGGCGACGCCGTCCTGCGCGTGAGCGTGGGCGGGCCGGGGGACGAGGAGCAGAAGCTGGCGAAGGCGAAGACGCTGGCGGCGCAGGCGTTGAAGAGAATGTGAGAGAGGGGAGCGGACGTCTCGTCCGCTCGGTCGTGCGGACGAGACGTCCGCACCCCACTTTGCGACATCACCGCAACCGCAAACACGCCATCCCAATCAACATCATCGCTAACATCACGATCACCCATTCACTCAGCGTCGGAATGTCCTCCGCCGACGCGGCGGCGGAGCCGAACATCTGGCCGCGGATCTCGCCGCCGGGAGACGCGGCCGTGTGTACGTTCACGTACAGGAAGCCCGCCTCGTAATCGGCGATCAGGCGCGGCGTGAGCGGCACGTTGGCGGTGAAGGGGCTGGTGTCGGGAAGGTCGAAGACGACCGGTCCGTCGACTCCCGGCGGCGCGTCGTGGACGTGCGTATCGGTCACCGCGGCGAGGTTGTGCGTGCAGCGGAGGAACAGCGACGCGTTGTCGGAAAGATCGGATGAACAGAAGCCGGAGGCGGTCGAACCGGTCGGCGGCACTTCCTGCGCGCCGTTCAGCACGAAGCTCGTGGTGTCGACGCTGCGCGGGACGATCTGTCCGCGGATCGCGCCGGCGGGGCGGCCGGAGGTGTGGATGTTGACGTAAAGGTTGCCGGCGAAAAGGTCGGCGACGTCGGCGGGCGACATGCCGCTCCACGTCGCTTCGATCGGACTGACCGGACTGCCGAGGTCGAAGACGACGGGGCCGTTGACGCCGGGGGCGCCGCGATGGATGTGCATCACCGTCGGATCGACCACGTCGTGCGTGCAGACCATCGAGAGCGTCGACGTTCCGCCGTCGAACTGCGCGAAGCATCCGCCGCGCGCGGTCTCCGACGTCGGCGGCACTTCCTGATCGCTGCCGAGGCTGAAGGCGAAGATCGCGCTCGGCGCCGCCACGCTGCGGAGGTTCGTGAACGTGCAGGTCACTGTCTCCGCGGCGTGCAGCACCACGGTCGCCGTGCGGTTGAACGGATTGACCGTGCTCTCGGCGTTGCTGCAGGTCAGATCGGTCAGCGACCAGCCGCTCGTCGCGTTTTCGGTGACGGTGTAGGTGCCGGGCGCGATGCCGCTGAACGTCTGCGTCGCGGCGTCATTCAGCGAGAACGCCGCGGGTCCGGCCGGGATGGTGTCGGTGAACGTGAAGCCGGTGCCGCCCGCGGGCGACGTCCGCTTGACGATGTTGATCGTGCCGGTCGTCGCGCCGGCGGGCGGCGTGCCGATCTGCCCGCGGATCTGAGGGCCGGCCGTGTCCTCCGATCCCGAAACGCCGTGCACCTCGAGGTAGAGGAACGTCGCTTCGAAATCGGCCACCAGCTGCGGCGTCATCGGGACGTTCGCCGAAAACGGGGAGTTGGGACTGGGGAACGTGAAGACGATCGGGCCGGCCACGCCGAACGGCGCTTCACCCACGTCCGCGCTCTGCGGCGTCGGCACGTTGTGCGTGCAGGAGATCGCGAGCTGCGTCGCGGAGTTGTCGAGATCGGCCGTGCACGACGCGCTGGCCGTGCCCGATCCCGGCGAGGGAACGAACTGCTGCTCGGTCGCGGTGAAGGAGACGTTGTCGATCGTGCGCGGGAGGATCTGTCCGCGGATGTCGCCCGTCGGACGGCCGGATGAATGAATGTTGACGTAGAGGTTTCCGGCGAGCATGTCGGCGATGTCGGCCGGCGTCATGCCGGTCCAGGTCGCGCTGACCGGATTCGTCGGAGCGCCGAGGTCGAAGATCACCGGACCGTTGACGCCGGGGGCGCCGCGATGGATGTGCATCACCGTGGCGTTGACGACGTTGTGCACGCAGGTGATCGAGAAGGTCGATGCTCCCTGGTTGAGCGTCCCCATGCATCCGCCGCTCGCCGTGCTGTTCGTCGGCGGCACTTCCTGGCTGCCGCGAAGGTCGAAGACGAACGTCTGCGCCGCGGCGGAGAAGGCGGTGAACAGCAGAACGGCAATGGCTGAAACGAGCGTGCGTTTCACGGTCGGGGGCCTCCTGGATTTTCGTCGAGCGGGAACGGACGAGGTCGCGATTACAACACACTCCGGTGGCTCTCTGTTTGCTTTGATTTCAAGCTCGAAGGAGCGATTTATGCCAGAGAAAAAAACGATCGAACGGGCGCGGCGCGACAAGCGGCAGGGGAAGGCTCCATCGACGCAGGCGGGCGAGTTCGTACGCGAGGAGATCGAACACATCCGCGAAGGGAAGCACGGCGCCCGCTCCACGAAGCAGGCCATCGCCATCGGCTTGTCGAAGGCGCGGCGTTCGGGCGTGAAGCTGCCGGCGCCGGAGAAAGGCGAAGCCTCGGAACGGACGCGCCGCAGCGCGAAGAGCGCGTTGAAGCACGCCGGCGAGAAGCCGTCGCCGAAGCGCTCGCGGGCGATGGAAAAAGCGCTGAAGCGCGAGCCGCATGCCGCGGCGTCGAAGAAGGCGCTGTCGCGTCAGGCGAAGACGGCGGCGAAGCAGCGGACCGCGAAAGATCGTTCCGCGGCCGCGCGCAAAGCGGCGCGGACGAGAGCGCGCAACCGGACGGCGGCGTAAGAGGGGAGCGGACGTCTCGTCCGCTCGAGTCCGCGCAGCGGACCGGCCGGCGCCCGGCGCCGGCTGTGCGGACGAGACGTCCGCACCCCTCGGGGACACGCTGCCACATTAATTTAATGCCTGCACGTTGACCGCGAAACGCGATCGTTCTACCGTGAATCGAACGACGAGAATGATCGTGCCACGCGGTTTGCGGTTTGTTGCCGCCGCTCTTTTTGCGCTGCTCGCCGCTGCCGGCGAGCTTTTTGCGCTTCCGGCCGACCGTGCCGTATCTCAGTATGTCCGTCGCGCCTGGACGGTCGAGCAGGGGTTGCCGCACGGCACGGTGCGCGGCGTCGAGCAGACCGCCGACGGTTATCTCTGGCTCGCCACCTATGAGGGCCTGGTCCGCTTCAACGGCGAAGAGTTCCGCATCTTCGACCAGACCAACACCGCCGGCATGTTCAGCAGCAGCATCCGCATGCTCTGCCGCACGGCGGACGACACGCTCTGGCTCGGCACGGCCGAAGGGCTGATGCGTTACCACAACGGCCGGATGGCGGCGGTGAACCTGCCGGGCGGTCCGGAGATCATCGACGCCCTCGCCGCCTCGCCCGACGGCACGATCTGGGTCGGCACCGCGCGCGGACGCATCGTGCGCGTCGTGCGTGGACGGGCCGAGGAAGTGCGGCTGCCGCTGCCGCCGAGTCCCATCACCGCTCTGACCGCCACCGGCGGCGCGATGTGGATCGGTACTTCCGCCGGCCTGGTGCGCTTTCGCGACGGCGCCGTCGACAGCTGGACCACCGCCCGCGGACTTTCCAACGACCGCATCGTGACCCTCGCCGCCGACGGCGACGACGCGGTCCTCATCGGCACCGCCACGGGACTCGATCGCATCGATCACGACGTCATCACGCATGTCGGCGGCCTGCCCGCCGATCAGGTCACCGCGCTCCGCCGCGACCGCGACGGCAATCTCTGGATCGGCACCTACAGCAACGGCCTGATGCGGATGAGCGGCGATCGCCTCACGACCTATTCGATCGGCGACGGCCTGCTCAATCCGACCGTCCGCGCCATCTTCGAAGACGACGAAGGGAGCATCTGGATCGGCTCGAACGGCGGGCTCGAACAGCTGCGCGGCGGCGCGTTCGTCACCTGGAACAAGCGCGAGGGACTGGACGATCCGTTCGTCCGCGCGGTCTTCGAAGATCGCGACGGCCTGCTCTGGGTCGGATCGGCGAACGGCCTCTATCAATTGCGCGACGGCGCGTGGCGGAAGTTCGGCGATCCGCGCCTGACGCGCATCCTGTCGCTGGCCCAGGGCCGCGACGGCTCGCGCTGGTTCGGCACGTCGAACGGCGTCTATCACGACACGAAGCTCTTCACCACGAACGACGGCCTGTCGAACAACACGATCCGCGACATCCACGAGGATCGCCGCGGCGACGTCTGGCTGGCCACCGACTTCGGCGTGAACCGCATCCGTCCCGACGGCACCGTCGAGAGCTTCGCCGGCCGCGGCGGACTGGGGACCGAGTACGCGATGGAGATCGCGGAGACGCCCGACGGCCGCGTCTGGGCCGCCACCGGCGCGGGACTGGCGGAGTTCGACGGCGGCCGCTTCAAGCTCCACTCCGCGCCGCGCGACTTTCCGAGCAATCGTCTCTTCGCGATCGCCACCGACGCCGACGGCGACAACACGGTCTGGGTGGCCACCGACGGCAACGGCGTGGTCCGTTTCCGCAACGGACGGGCCAGCGCCATCACCACGGTCCACGGATTGCCGAGCGACAAGATCGTCTCGCTCGTCGACGACGCCAGGGGACACATCTGGTTCGGCACCGTGCGCGGCGCGTTCGCGGTGAGGAAGCGCGACCTGAACGCCGTCGCCGACGGCAAGGCGAAGCGCGTCGCCGCCCAGTCGTTCGACGAGAACGACGGAATGGGCAGCCGGCAGTGCAACGGCGCGGCGAATCCGTCGGCGCTCCGCACACGCGACGGCAGGATCTGGATCGCCACCGCCAACGGCGTGTCGGCGCTGGCGAACGGACGTCCCGCTCCGCTGCCGGTGCGCACTCCGGTCGTGGAGCGGGTGACGATCAACGGCAAGCCGGCCACGGCGCAGGTTCTGCGATCCGTTCCGCCGGGCACGGAGCGGATCGAGTTCGAGTTCACCGGGATGACCTTCGTCACGCCGGAGCGGATGCGCTTCCGCTATCGCCTGGAGGGCTACGACGCCGCCTGGGTCGACGCGGCGGCGAAGCGCGTGGCGTCGTACACGAACCTTCCGGCGGGGGAGTATCGCTTCATCGTCTCCTCCTCGCGCGACGGCGAGACGTGGCGCGCCGCGTCGCTGCCGTTCACGCTGCGGCCGCATTTCTACGAGACGCGCTGGTTCATCGCGCTGTGCGGCCTCGCGGTGATCGCCCTGCTGCTCATCGTCCACTCCATGCGTCTCCACTTCAGCCGCGAGCGAGCGCGCCTGCTGCAGAAGCTGGTCGACGAGAGGACGCGGCAGATCGTGGAGGAGAAGGAGCGCACCGAGGCCGCGTTGCGTCTGGCCGAGGCGGCGCGATTCGAGGCCGAGTCGGCGAAGCGCGAGGCGGAGCGCCACGAGCGGCTGACCGAGGAGGCGCTGGCCCAGGCGGAGGACGCCAATCGCGCCAAGAGCATCTTCCTCGCCGCGACGAGCCACGAGCTGCGCACGCCGCTCAACGCCATCATCGGCTTCTCCGACATCCTCATCGGCCACGTCTCCGGCAAGCTGGAGGAGCGCTACAGCCGCTTCCTGCAGAATATCCACGACTCCGGCCAGTACCTCCTCGGCATCATCAACAACATTCTCGACCTGTCGAAGGTGGAGGCGGGGAAGATGGACCTGCAGCCCGAAACGATCGTGCTGCGGGAGGTGGTGAACGGCATCTGCGCGGTCATGAAGGGTGTCACCACGCTTCGCAAGATCACCGTCCAGGTGGAGATCCCGAACGACCTCCCGATGATCGAAGCCGATCAGACGATGGTCAAGCAGATCCTCTACAACCTGATGTCCAACGCCGTGAAGTTCTCGCCCGAGCGCTCCACCATCGTCGTCGCGGCGCGTCCGCTCTCGCCGGAGGAGAGCACCATCGACGAGGCGGCGATCGAGATCAGCGTGCGCGACAACGGCATCGGCATCAACGCCGAAGACCACGAGCTGATCTTCCAGGAGTTCCGCCAGGCCCACGGCTCGCGCGGCCGTCCGGAGGGAACGGGACTCGGCCTCGCGCTGGTCCGGCGTTTCGTGAATCTCCACCGCGGTACGATCCGCGTCGACAGCGAGCGCGGAAGAGGAAGCACCTTCTTCGTCGTTCTCCCGTGCCGCTGGATCGATGTCCCGGTTGAAGAAGGGCCGTTGCAGATGGGAGCGATGCGTTGAGAGTGTTGTCGGACAAGCAGCAGGACCTCGCGGCTCGCGCACGCGCGCTGCACCACGAATGGGTGACGACGATCGGCGAGGGGCGCGTCTCGAACGACGCCGCGGCCTGGGTGATGCGCCACACCGGCGCGCGCGCGGCGGAGCTGGCCGACGCGCTCGAACGGAGCGCGATCTCCGTCGAAGAGCACAACGACGGCCGCTTCGTCATGGTCATGGCCATGCGCCGCCTCATCGACAGCGGCTGCGACGACCGCGCCGCGCGGATGATCGCCCGCGAGATGCACGACCTCTACGCCGACAACCCGCCGCTGCCGCATCCGAAATACCGCTTTTCCTTCGACTGGGTCACGCCGCACACCGCGGCCTGGGCCATGGATCTCGAGCAGCTGCAGGGAAAGCCGCAGGTGCGGGCGCTGGAAGTCGGCTGCTTCGAAGGGCAGTCGGCCTGCTGGTTCCTCGACAACATCCTCACGCATCCGACCAGCCGGCTGGTCTGCGTCGATCCGTTCGCCGTGCCGATGGCCAGCGTGCTGCTGCGCTATTTCGAGGCCCGCTTCGATCACAACATCGAGGCGTCGGGGGCGGGCGAACGGGTGACGAAACTGATCGGACACTCGCAGGTCGTCCTCCGCACGCTGCAGCCTTCGCAGTTCGATTTCATCTACATCGACGGTTCGCACAAGGTCGGCGACGTGCTGCAGGACGCCGTGCTGGCGTGGACGCTCCTCCGTCCCGGCGGCATCGTGAATTTCGACGACTACGCTTTGGTCGACGATCTGTCCGAGGGGATGCTGGCGCGCGCGCCCGGCCGGGCGATCGACGCCTTCGTCAGTCTCCTCGGCGGCAGTGCGACCATCGTGAGGCGCGACTGGCAGATGGTCCTGCGGAAAAACTAGGGTCTGCGCCTGCGCTATTGACTGTAAGCGAAACCTGAGTACAATTCGCCCGCCCCGTTTTCCCGACCGGTCGTCCGGTTCCCGGTTCCCGCTCCCGCGTAATGCACAAAATGAAATCGTTCCCTGTCCGTCGTCTGTCGGCGATCCTTTCGCGCGTTGCGGCGGAGCTCCGCGATCGCTTCGGACTGACGAACCTGGCCATCGGCGGGGCAAGCGCGCCCGCGCTCCTCGATCACCTGTTCGCCGGCGCCGCGCTGCGCATGCGCGACTTCGATCTGATCGCCGTCGCCGATCGCACCGTCGAACAGGACCTGGCGCGCGAGATCGGCCAGGCGCTCGATTCACCCGAGCTCCGCTTCATGCCGCGCTACGTCTATCCGCGGCCCCGCTCGCGCGGCGAGAACAGTCTCTGGATCGCCGGCTGGGGTCTGATCTGGGACGGCGAGGGCGTGGAAGTCGATCTCTCCATCTTTCATGACGACGACGCGCTCGGCCTCAACGGCCTGATGAACGTCGACCGCATCCTCATTCCGTTCGGCACCGATCGCTCGCTCAACGAGATCACGGCGTCGATGCTGATCGCCGGCTCGCCGGAAGCGGCCATCTCCGGCGGGCTGGTCGAAGATCCGTGGGGCGGTTACGCCAGCTGGGCCCACCGCTCACCCGCCATCGTCGCGTGGGACGCCATTCACGCCTCGCCCATCGAGTGCTCGATCCGCATCGTCCGCGCCTGCGCCACGAAGCTGCATGTCGCGCATCTGCATCCCGAGCTCGCCGATCCGCTGCGGGCGGCGATCTTCCAGGGGCGCGAGCGCGGCGACCGTTTCCTCCGCGTCCGCAACCTGGTGAAGCTGTTCCACGACGATCGCGCCGCCGTGGAGCTGGAGATGATGCATGCCCTCGGCGCGTTCGGCTTCTGGCTCCCCGAGGTCGGCGAATTGATCGAGCGGCTCGGCCACGGCGGACTGGTGGCGATGTTCCACCAGGCCGATCGTGACTCGCGCAAGGACGCCGACCATCACCTCGCGTTCGCCGAGGCCGGCGAGCAGGGGGCGGATGAAACGAGCGCCGTGCGCCTCGAGGCGATGCTGCTGCACATGCGCGCCGAAGGCCGCAAGCGCGTGCTGGCGGAGATCGCCTTCGCCGAGCCGATGTTCGCCGCGCTCGTCCAGCAGCAACTCCCGCGCGTCCAGCGCCGGGTTTCGCGCGTCGCGCCCGCGTCGCGGCGCGTCGCCGTTGCCCGCTGACAGTTGACAGTTGGCCGTTGACCGAAGCTACTGCCAACTGCCAACTACCCACTGCCAACTGCCAACTACCCACTGCCAACTACAATCACACCATGTGGGCCGCTTCGCGCCGCGTTCTTTTCCTCACGGTCTTCATCGACCTGATGGGCTTCGGCATCGTCGTCCCGATCCTCGCCTTCGTGTCGAAGGAGTACGGCGCTTCGGGCATGACCCTCGGCCTGATCCTCGGCAGCTTCTCGCTGATGCAGTTCCTCTTCTCGCCGGTCTGGGGCCGGCTCTCCGACCGCATCGGACGCCGTCCCGTGCTGATGATCAGCCTCCTCGGCAACATCCTCGGATTCGGAACGTTCGCCTTCGCCTCGAACGTGGCGATGCTCTTCGCCACGCGCATCTTCTCCGGCATCGCCTCCGCGAGCATCTCCACCGCGCAGGCCTACATCGCCGACACCACCGATGAAGAGAACCGCTCGCGCGAGATGGCGCGCATCAGCATGGCCTTCGGCCTCGGCCTGATCCTCGGGCCGCCGATCGGCGGACTCCTCTCCAGCTTCGGCGTCGGCTTCGGACTGCCGCCCAATCGCCTGCCCGGCATGGCCGCGGCGACGCTCTCCACCATCGCGCTGCTGATGGCGGTCTTCATGCTGCCCGAATCGAAGACCCCCGACTCCGCGCAGGCCGGCCACCGCAGCTCGCTCCTCGACAACGAGAGCTGGCGCATCCTCTTCCACACCCGCGGACTGCGGCTCGCCGGAACGTCGCTCGCCGTGATCATGTGCGCGCTGGCGTCGCTCTCGCCGATCCTGGTGCTGGTGGGGCGCGATCGCTTCGGACTCACCGCGCGCGAGGTCGGCTATCTCCTCGGATTGATGGGCATCGTCGTCGTCACTCTGCAGTGGTCGGCGATTCACTGGTTCACGCAACGCCTCGGCGACATCGGCACCGGCCTCCTCGGCGCCGGCGCGCTGATGGCGGGCCTGCTGCTCGTCCCGCTCACGCACGCGCGGCCGGTGCTGATCATTGCGACCTGCCTGATGGGCGTCGGCCAGGGACTCTGTCATCCGACTATCAGCGCGTTCATCACCAAGGTCGCGCCGGCGTCGCATCGCGGCGGGATCCTCGGCGTGTCGAGCTCGATGACGGCGCTGGCGCGGATGATCGGTCCCGCGCTCGTCGGCTACGCGTACGACTCGCTGAAAACACCCGGCGCGATCTTCTCGCAGGCGGCGATCATCACGGTCGGGATGGCGTTGTCGATGCGGCTGCTCAGCACTCCCGCAACAGCTGCGCCAGAATCGTAAAGAGGGGAGCGGACGTCTCGTCCGCTCTTCTCGTGCGGACGAGACGTCCGCACTCCTCTTACAGCTCCCGCAGCTGCGCCAGAATCGCGTCTCCCGCAGCGCGCGTGCCGAGGTTGCCGCCGACGTCGGGCGTCGACTGCCGCGCGATCACCGCGCGCCTCACCGCCTCCTCGACCCTGCGCGATTCGGTTTTGTGTCCAAGCTCGGAGAGCATCATCGACGCGGTGAGGATCATCCCCATCGGATTGGCGACGTCCTTGCCGGCGAACGGCGGCGCGCTGCCGTGGATCGGCTCGAACATCGAGATCTTTCCGGGATTGAGGTTCGCCGACGCCGCCATCCCCAGTCCACCCTCCAGCGCCGCGCCGAGGTCGGTGAGGAGATCGCCGAAGAGATTGTTCGTGACGATGACGGAGAAGCGCTCCGGCTCCCGCACCATCTGCAGCGCCAGCGCGTCGGCGAACATGTGGAAGCTCGTGACGTCGGGATACTCGGCCGCGACTTCGTGGAACACGCGCAGCCAGAGCCCGCCGACCGCCGGCTGCACGTTGTGTTTGTCCGACATGCAGACCGAGCGGCGCTCGCGCGAGCGGGCGTACTCGAACGCATAGCGGATGATCCGCTCCACGCCCTTGCGCGTGGAGATGTCGTACTGCGTCGCCACTTCGTCCGGCGTGTCGATCTTGAAATTGCCGCCCACGCCGGCGTACGGACCTTCGGTGTTCTCGCGGAAGATCACGAAGTCGACCGCCTCGGTCCTCTTCCCCTTGATCGGACAGATCGAGTCGTGAAGGAGATGCACCGGCCGGCAGTTGACGTAGAGGTCGAGGCCGAAGCGGAGCCCGAGGATGATGTCGCGCGCGTGCTGCATGTTCGGCACGCGCGGATCGCCGATCGCGCCGAGATAAACCGCGGCGTAATTGCGGCGCAGGTCGTCGAGCGCGCCAGTTGGAAGCGAGACGCCGGTGGCGAGATAGGTGTCGGCCGACCAGTCGAAGGTGACGAACTCGAGCCCGAGCCGCGCGCTCTCGTTGAGGTATTCGAGGATCTTCAATCCCTCCCGAGTGACCTCGGGGCCGATGCCATCGCCGGGGACGACCGCGATCTTTCGCATGCGCGGCGTAGATTAACCGGACCGCGAATCAGATGGCTGAAATCATATTTCCGGCTGTTCCGGTGGGGGCGAAGCCGCCGACAATTGGCTATCCGGCGCCGCGGGTTCCGGTTCGACCGGGGTCGATGTTGGTGTCGAGCGGTTGGGTTGGGTTTGTTTGGCGCTGAGCTTCTTCGCCAGCTCGATCGCCTTGTTTGGCAGTAGGTTCTTGCTCCAATCGAACGATATCTGGTCTTTGAGAATCCGGCCTCGCCAGTACTCGAACTGCTGGCGTGCACTCAGCCCGGAGATGACAGTGAGGAACATCGTTTCGACGGCAGCATCGGCGCTGTTCATGAGGCACATGCCCCATTCGACCTCGTCGCCGTCAGCCCAAAGGCCTCGATCGGAATTGCCCGCGTCCTTGGGGCCGATCCCGATAAACATGGCATCGAAGTGACCCTGGAAGGTAGCGAAGTTCGCCGCATCAATAGGAAGAGCCCAGTATTTTCCGTTTTGGCCCTGATCGTAGAGATCGCCGTATGCCTCAGCAAGTTGCCGTTCCTTCCACGTCTCGCTACGCGCGGAATACGTTTTTTCCGCTTCACTGGCCTTCTTGCGAATCATCGGGTAGATCCGCGCTCCTGCCGTCACGCAACGAGCGCCGGCCTTGATCGGGGGTGGAAAACGTTCGAGTTCATCGCCGATCGCCTTTGCGAAGGTATTGAATGTCTCAGATGAAGGCAAGGTGCCATCGTCACTGCTGCTATCGATCAGATACCACTGCGTCAGCATGTCGTACAGGAGATGTTCGGACCAGAGCGTCTGGTAGGGCTCATAGCTTGGCTCGTCGACGACCTCTTCCTTCCCATCCGACCAAACGGCGATGAGGCGGTCTATCCGAGCTCCACCCTTTGCGATGTCGATCATCTTTTTGCGAAGGTTACTAATCTCTTCATATGCGCGCCACTCGTGAATCTTGAACGTCCAGTTCCACCAGTGGGCCGGGAGAACATTCGTCACGACAGCGATACATACTTTCTGGTTGTTTGCTTTGCGCTTGTTCAGCTCCGTGACGAGCGCGGACAGAAACGTCGCATAGAATCCGATGTTCGTGGCGATGTAGGAGACGTCTGATCGCTCGTAATTTTGTCCCGCCCCGCCAAGCGGTCGTACCGATGACGGGACCCCAGCCGTGATATCGGCGTTGAAATCTCTCTTCTCTTCTTGAAGATATTCGCGCATCAGAACGCGCCAGCATTGGTCTGCTAGCTCGGTGGGAACGCGGGGCCCCGGTTTTCGCGGCAGGCCGGCGTTCGGCGCACGATCGCTCCAGAGGGAAATCAGATCGACCGCTGCATGCATGACCTCCTGATCGAGTGCGGCGACGCTTGTAACGAGTTTGAGTTGCCCGATCTGCTCGGCGGTGCGGTTGATCGACTTTACGACTTCGTCGACCTTGTCAACCGTTTCCTTCGATTTGTCGATCGCCTTGCTGACCTCCAACTTCGCTTCTTCGACATCCCGAGCGACGAAGGCCGAGATCTCGATGAGGATGAAGAGAATCATGATCGACGACAGCTCTGCGACCGATCGCGGTGAACTGATCGTTTCACCCGCTGGTTGATACGCATGCGACGCCGTGTTGTGGAAGATCAACGAACGGAGGGCAGCGTCAACGGAATCATGCATGCCGAACGCGCGCAAAGAAAACGACAGAACAATAAATGCCGCGCTCTGATACAGGATTTGCCGCAAATACAGCCGGCTGTCTCCTCTGAGCAGCATCAGGGCGGCGAAGAGCGTGAGCAAAAATGCAAAGGAAACGAACAGCATAGCGACGAGCACAAATGCGATTGCTCGATCGCCATCGGGTGGAGTGTTTGGAACGAAAAACGGCACGAAAAGGCAAACGGCCGCGGCCAGCACCAGAAAACAGGCGAACAGATTGATTCGATCGGCTGTCCACTTGAGACCAACGGACAGCTTTTCCCATTTCCCCGCCATGACTACCTCTTTTTTTGAGATTTCCCTATTAGGAGGGTCAGATTTGGCGAATTCCCTACCTTGAACTAGAAAAGAAGCCGACGGCCGAGTTCCGGACCGGTGCCGAGCTCGGTCGCGCTGCCGTCGAATGCCACGCTGCCACGGCGGAGAACGACGACGCGATCGGCCACGGCAATCACTTCATGGACGTGCTGTTCGACGATGAGCGTCGCGGTGTTGCCTTGCCGCGCCACGGTCTTAACATTGCCCAGTACAGCCTTCGCCTTTTCCTGCGTCAGGCTTCCGGACGGCTCGTCCAGGAGCAGAAGGCGGGGCGAGAGCAGAAAGCCGCAGATGACAGAGAGCATCTGTTGTTCGCCTCCGGACAACGTTCCGGCCATCCGCCGCAACTTTGGTGTCAGAAAGGGATGCCGTGATACTGCCTGCTCGACCACGTTGCTCTCTGAACACTCTTTCCCGACTGCGGTCGCCGCGATCCGGAGATTCTCGAGCACGGTGAGATCGCGAAACAAGCCGTTCGTCTGAGGCACATAGCGGATGCCGGCGGCGAGCATCCGTCGCGGCTCAGGCTCGATTGATTGCCCATCGAGGCACACCTGTCCAGACTCGCGGGGAAGGAGTCCCATGACAGTCTTGAGGACCGTCGATTTTCCTGATCCATTCGGCCCGATGAGGGCGACGATCTCGCCTCGCCCGACCGAAAGCGATATATTGCAAAGAATCTGTCGCTTGCCCCGTACGACGTTCAAGTCGCGGACCTCGAGCAGCGGACCGTCACTCAAGGAAAGCCTCCACGAGCGCGCGGTTGCCGAGCACCTCGTTAGGTGTTCCGGTGGTAATGATCCTGCCGTGATGCATCGCCATAATCTGGGTTGCGACCACCTTCACCGACATAAGATCGTGTTCGATGAAAACGACCGCCGATCCGCTACCGGCCAAGTCGTGCAGAATGCGAAGGATCTGGTCAATCAAATGCGGCGCCACTCCGCCCAGCGGCTCATCCAGCAGGATCGTCCGCGCTCCTCCCGAAATGCACGCTGCGATAGCGAGTAGCTTCTGTTCTCCGTATGAGAGTTCGCCTGCCAGGCGATCGTCATACCCGCCCAGACCGGTCAATTCCATCGCCGACACGGTACGTTCTCGGAGTGTTCCGGCGCGGGATCGAAAGCTTCCTCCGAGAATTGCGGCGATGACGCTCTCGTCCTGGTCGGATGAGGCCGCAAGGAGCAGGTTTTCCATTACGGTCAGCTCGGTAATTACGCGTGACCGCTGAAAAGTCCGCGCGATTCCGAGCCGTGCGATGCTTTCCGGCCGCATTGCCGCGATGTTCCGTTCTCCGTAGGTGACTTCGCCAGAGTCACAGTGCTCGAAGCCGGAGATGACATTGAGCAGCGTCGTTTTTCCAGCGCCGTTCGGGCCGATGATCGCCACGATATTGCCCGGTTCGAATCGCGCGGAGACTCCGTCGAGCGCAGCAATCCCGCCGTACTGCTTGTGGATGTTCCGGCATTCGAGGACCAGGGCGCTCACTGGGCAGGCCTCTGCCGGCCGAGCAATCCGTACGGCCGCAACGCCAGCATTGCCACCATGGCTGCCCCGTACAGGATCTGCCGCAAGTTTGCCGTCGCAGCGGCTGGCAGTCCGACAAAGCGCATCAACTCGGGGAGAACGATCAGTAGAACCGCTCCGAAGAAAGGTCCGAACGTTGTGCCCGCGCCTCCGATAATGACCATAGAGACAATCAGGATCGACTCCGTGACGGTGAAGTTGGTTGGATCAATGTACGTTACGTACCATGCGAGCAGGGCGCCGGCCACCGCCGCGATCGATGCCGAAAGCGTGAATACCGTAACCTTGAGCTTGACCACGGGCTTGCCGAGGGCACGACACAGGATCTCATCCTCTCGCAATGCGTGCAGGACGCGTCCATACGGGCTGTTGACGAGCCGCCAGGTGAGTGCGAGCGTCGCTGCGGCGGCAAGTACCACGACCGCCGTGAATTGATGGGGCATCGCCGCGAACGGCGGCGGGATGCTGTTGATGCCGAGGGGACCGCGGGTGAGCGTGGTCCAGTTTGTCATCAGTCCCGTGACGATCACCTGATAGGCGAACGTGGCAATCAGAAAATACTCGTCACTCAAGCGCAACGTTGGAATCGAGATCACGACGGCGAGAATTGCGGCCGCTCCAACGCCCGCCGCCGCGGCTACGGCAGGTGACGTACCTCCGCGGATGGTGATCAGCGCCGTGGCGTAGCCGCCGATGCCCCAGAACGCCGCCTGAGCCACGGAGAACATGCCCGCATGTCCGATTACGAGATCGAGGGAGCTTGCAAGAATCGCGTAGATCAAGGCAATCGCGACGATGTGCTCGAGATAGCCCATTTCAAACGGTAGTCTTCGGCAGCGGGCGTCCCAGTATGCCGGTCGGTCGTACAAAAATGAAGCCGATCAACAGACCGAACACAATCGTTTCCTGCCATTGGATTGGCAGAAGACTCGCTGAGAATTGCTGCGTCATTGCAATGAGCAACCCGCCACAGAAAGCGCCGCCGACACTGCCGATCCCGCCAACGATGAGCGACACGGCTGCGAGGAGAATGAGGTTGAAGCCCATGAGGGGAACCAGATCGGTGTCCAGTGCATTGTTCATCGCCACAATGGCGGCGATCGCCGACGCGATCGCCACTGTTGCGCTGATGATGCGATCGACGCGGATGCCCCTGACGCGACTGAGCTCCACATCCGATGAAACGGCACGCAGCAACATGCCGAAACGCGTGAAGCGGATCACGCTCCACAAGGCCAGCCCCACGGTGCCGTCGATGACGACGATCCGGATCTGCGGCCAGGTGAGGTGTGCGCCGGCGATGAGCAGACCATCGTTCGAAGATAGCCGCGGAAAAGCGAGAGTGGCGTCGCCCCAGATCAGCGACACAGCGTTGTCGAGCGCGATCGTCAGACCGAGAGACGCCAGCAGCAACACCTCGGCGGTGGCCCTGCGCCGCTGCAGTGGGCGGAACACCGTGGTATGCGCCGTGAGACCGAGAGTGATGGCAAGAAGGACTCCCGCGGTGATCGCGATCGGCAGGGATAGAGCCTGTCTTCTCAACGCATACGCGGCATACGCGGCGATCGTATAGACCGCGGCGAGGCTGAAATCAAAAAATCGTGCGACCTGCCGGATCAGGCCCATCGACGCCGCGAACAATCCGTAGCTGCAACCGAGGACGATACCGTCCGCGATCCACTGACTAGACATGCGCCGGCTCGAGCGCGCGGACGGACTCGAAGACTTCGGTACTCCAGTCAAATCTTGGTAAAAACCCCTCATCCATCAGCTTCGGTGCGTAGAGGGGCGCATCGAAGCTGAGAGTGGGGAACTGATATCCCCCATGTCCCAGCGAATATCCCCCCGGAATCGTCGCGCAATTGAACGTAAACAAGCATCCGCCGCCCGCGGAGAGTCTTAGGCAGACGTCCCACTCTTCGCGAGTGCTGACGAACGGGAGAGTACCGGGGGAAAAACGATTGTGCAGCGCGACGGTGGTGACGAATTCCTGCGCCGTTGGGATGAAGCCCGTATCAGTCAGTTTCGCGCCGGCGGCGTTCTTCAGCCGCGGCACTCCGAGGATCGCCGCTGCTCTTCCGTACTCACGCGCCAGATATGCTTCGTGCTGCATGAGCATCGCCCAGTCTCGCCGCCAGTCGCTCAACCCCGAAAGCACGCCCATCCCGAAGTACTTCAGGCCGGCGGCGATCATTCGTTCGTAACCATCGAGACGGTATTCGAAGCGGGTTTTCTTCGTCGCCCCCTGATGGACTTCCTCATAGCGGGTCCGGTCGTATGTCTCCATCCATAGGACCGCGAATTCGAGGCCAGCGGAGCGCATCTGCCGGTAATCGGCTTCGTCGAAGGCCTCGCAGTTGATGCCGACCATCCCGCCGCCGTGGTGTTCGAGCAGATTTCGCACGAGCTCGATATGGCGGCAAATCGCGTCGACACGCACACGGGGGTCGGTTGCATATACGAGCTCGATCACCCTGAGGCCTTTTTGCGAGATCAGAAACTCGGCCTCGTGCAGCAACTCGGAATCGCCGAGGCGCAGGCGCTCGACATCGACGCCTTTGTTTTCCACGCGATAGTTGCAGTAGGTGCAATGCTCGGCACAAATGCTCGTAACGTAGAGGGGGACGATCGGGAAGATCTGATTCGCGAAAACCGCGTGCTTGACTGCCGCAGACTCCGCGGCGACGGATGCGTCGAGGCCGCCAGCCGATCCGTAGTGAGGATCCCAGAGGAGCGACGCAATCGCCGGATCGCCCACGTCATACGTGCGGCGGGAAGGAGAAAGTGTCTCGACCGTGGACCAGGAGGTGTCGAATCGATGCGAAAACATAAGCTCTCCGATGCGCCCTCCGGGTCCGGGGTGGCGCTCCTTTCCGGCTACATTTTCGGTTCAGAGTTCACGACCGCGAGTCTCCGAGGGGGCAGAAGGTCGGCGAATCGTATCAGAGCGTCAGGGCACCGCAACGAATTTCCCTCCTTGTACCATCAGCAGTCGGAGGGGTTTCTCGACGTCGCCGTTCGCTTGGAACTTGATGCGGCCTCCCGGGCCGTCGTATTCGGGCATTGACCGAAGCGCGCTCGCAATCTCCGGGCCTGAACTGGCACCGGACGAGAGTGCTTTCCTGAGCACGCGATATGTGTCGTAGCCTTGCGCCGCGAACGTATCAGGCTCGGCGTTGTATTTTTTTTTGTAGGCGGCGACGAACTTCGTGATCTCCGGTTCCGTGCTGCCGGCGTCGTAGGTTGGATAGGAGAACACGGCGCCCTCGGCCGCTGGACCAGCGATCTCGATGAGCTTTGGATCATAAAAAGTGTTGCCGCCGAGGAACCGTGTCTTGATTCCGAGCTCCCGTGCTTGTTTCAGAACCTGCGTGACCTCGACGACGTAACCCGGAACGAAAATCGCCTCCGGCTTCAGCGCCGCGATCTTCGTCAGCACGGTGCGGAAATCTGTTGCCCCTTGGCTGTACCCTTCTCGCGAGACGATCGTGCCGCCGAGCCGCGTGAAGTTCTCTTGAAAAACGTCGCTGATGCCCGCGCCGTACGCGGCGTTGACGAAGAGAATCGCCACTCGGCGCAGGCCGAGTTTGTTGAACGCCGTTTCAGCCATTACTTTTCCGTCGAACGTATCCGACGGCCACAGTCGGAAGAAGAAGTTCCCCATCGTGGTGAGCGCAGCGTTTGTCGCGGTCGGGGAGAGCAGCACCACCTGCTGGCGCGTACAGATCGGGATGATCGGCTCCGCCGTCGAGCTCATGGCGCCGCCGATGATCACACTCGTTTTCTGGACGTCCATCAGCTTGCGCACTGCAGCGATCGAATCGACACCCTGCCCCCGATCGTCTTCGTATGTGAGCTGTAACGGCTCGGCATCCTCGCTTCGCGCGAGCTCGATTCCGTTTCGAAGTGCCACACCGTAGACCGCGGCGTTTCCAGTGAGCGGGAGAATCACGCCGGCGTGTGGCACCGACCTGATGGCAGCAGGCGTCGATCGTTCAGATCGGGTGCAACCTGGGACGGTCAGGAATAGTGCGGCCGCGGTGAGCAGACAAGTGCCCTTATGCAATCTCGTTCTCCTGTTGTTTAAACTCATGTCATCAAGGAGTGTACTCTCGGCGTGTTTCCCACACCTCCGATTATGGAATCTGTGGGCGGTCAGACTCGCAATCTCGTGTAGCTGATTAGTAAACGTTGACGACCACCAAAGGAGCCTCCATGCGCACCTCTCTCGCGTTCATGGTTCTCGCGATCCTTTTCTCCGACGCCGACCAGGTGAAGCTCGTGCAGCGGATGACGAAACAGCTGCGCAGCCGCGACGTCGCGGAACGCGTCGACGCCGCCGATACGCTCGGCAAGATCAAGATCCCCGAGGCCGTCGCGCCGCTGGGCACCGCGCTCGCCGACCAGGACGCGCGCGTGCGCCAGGCCGCGGCGAGCTCGCTGTGGGAATTGAGCGATATCGCGAAGGATGCGATTCCGGCGCTGCGCAAGATGCTGAGCGATTCTGACGTCGCGGTGGTGATGCGCGCCGCCGGCGCGCTGATCGCGATGGACGTCCCGAAGAAGGAGCTTGCCGAGCCGCTGCGCAACGTGTTGCAGGACGGCGACTCGACCGATCGCTTCCTCGCGGCGCGCGCGCTGACCGGCATCGATCCCGCCGGCAAGCTCGCGCCGCCGATGCTCGACTACCTGCGCAAGGAGTTGCACAGCGATCGCGACAACTACGACATGGCGCGCAAGGCGCTGCACAACCTGGGGAAGGAGAACGATCGCTCGGCGATCGCGCCGATGATGGCGGAGCTGCGCAAGTCGCCGCAGATCGCGGAGCCGATCCTCATCGCCCTCGGCGAATTCAAGCCGCCGCCCGATCAGTGGATCGAGACGCTGATCGGCCAGCTCGACGTCTCGAACCCGAAGGTCCGCGGCACCGCGGCCGAGCTCCTCGGCAAGCAGAAGGCGAAAGCGTCGGACGTGAAGATGTGGGCCGGACCTGTCTCGCGACTCTGCAACGACGCCGATGCCGGCGTGCGCGGCGACGCGGTGCGCGCGTTGCAGGGGGCGGGCGGGCTGGCGCTCGATGGACTCGACGGCGTCCTGCACGTGGTGTCGAGCGACAGCGACGCGGACCTTCGCGCGCGTGCGGCCGAGGCGGTGGGGGAGATGGCCAGCGCGCAGTTCGCGATCGACGCGCAGCTCAAGATCGCCGCGGCGAAGAAGGCGCTGCCGGTGCTGACCGCCGCCGCGGACAAAGACGCCTCGCACGAGGTGCGGCACAACGCGGTGCGCTCGCTCGATCAGCTGCAGCTGCCGAAAGAGACGATCGTGCCGCTGCTCGCGCGCATCGCCGTCGCGCAGCAAGACACGCAGGATGTGCGCTGGTCGTCGCTGCTCGCGCTGCGCAATCGCGGCCGCGACGCGGCGTCCGCCGCCGACACCATCCGTCCGCTGGCCGGCGATCCGAACGCCGACGTCCGGCAGGACGCGCAGGCGACGCTCGACGCGTTCACGTCCGATTACATCGACACGAAGCACGTCGCGCAGACCGCGGCGACCGACCCCGACGCCCGCGAGCATGCCCTGGAGTACCTGCGCGAGAACAAGCTGGAGATGAGCGAGAGCGCGTTCTATCGCGCGTTGCTCGAGGCCGACGTCGAGCAGGTGAAGAACTACCTCGACGCCGGCATGTCGCCGAATCTGCGCTTCGCGAATTCATACGGCGATCCCGTCCTGCGCGCGGCGATCGAGCGCGACTGCCAGGCCGATGAAAAAACGATCGTGCGCCTGCTGATCGCGCGCGGCGCCGACGCGAAGGCCGCCGATGACCGCGGCAATACCGCGCTGATGGAAGCGGCGCAGAAATGCGACGCCGAGGTGGTGAAGATGCTGCTCAAGGCCGGGGCCGACATGAACGCGAAGAACAAGATGGGCCTGACCGCCTTCGAGTTCGGCATGTGGAACGCATCTCCCGGTGCCGCGGCCATCGCCGCCGCTGGCTATCGCCTCCCGGCGGACAAGGTGAAGATGTATCGCGACGCGTACAAGACCAATCCGAAGATCCTCGCGCTGATCGACAAGGCCTCGGCGGGGAAGGCGACTTCGGCGAAAAAGTAGGATTTCTTCATGTCATCCATGCCACCCGTCTTGGAGGCCCGCAACGAGCAGGTCTTTCCGGTCCTCACGCCGGAACAGGTCGCGCGCGTGGCGGCGCATGGGCGTTCGCGAAAGGTGCAACGCGGCGAGGTGCTGATCGAGGCGGGGCAGCTCGACTCGCCGTTTCTCGTCGTCGACGACGCCGAGCTCGAAGTGGTCGGGCCGGCGTCGGAGCAGCTCATCACCACGCACCGCCACGGCCAGTTCAGCGGCGAGCTGAACCTGCTCACCGGCCGGCGCGGCTTCGCCACCATTCGTGTCTCGGAGCCGGGCCGCGTCATCCAGCTCACCCGCGACGAGCTGCTCGCGCTGGTGCAGAACGACGGAGAGCTAAGCGAGATCTTCATGCGCGCGTTCATCCTCCGCCGCGTGGCGCTGATCGCGCGCGGCATCGGCGACGTCGTGCTCCTCGGCTCCGGCTTTTCGCCCGGCACGCTGCGGGTGAAGGAGTTCCTGTCGCGCAACGGACATCCGTACACCTACGTCGATCTCGATCGCGACGACGGCGTGCAGGAGCTGCTCGACCGCTTTCACGTCGACGCGTCCGATGTACCGGTGGTGATCTGCCGCGGAGAGTTCGTGCTGCGCAATCCGACGAACCAGGAGATCGCCGAATGCCTCGGATTCAACGAAGGCATCGACGAAACGCGCATCCGCGACGTGGCCATCATCGGCGCCGGTCCCTCCGGTCTCGCGGCGGCCGTGTACGCGGCCTCGGAAGGACTCGACGTCCTGGTCATCGAAGCCAACTCTCCCGGCGGTCAGGCGGCGTCGAGCTCCCGGATCGAAAATTACCTCGGCTTCCCGAACGGGATCTCGGGCCAGGAGCTCGCGGCGCGCGCGTTCACGCAGGCGGAGAAATTCGGCGCGCAGCTGATGATCGCGAAGGGCGCGACGCGCCTGGCCTGCAATCGCAAGCCGTACGTCCTGGAGATCGAGCACGGCGCGCGCGTGCCGGCGCGGACGGTGATCATCGCCACCGGCGCGGAGTACCGGAACCTCCCTGTCGACGACATCGCGCGCTTCCACGGCGCCGGCGTCTACTACGGCGCGACGCCGCTCGAATCGCAGCTCTGCCGCGGCGAGGATGTGATCGTCGTCGGCGGCGGCAACTCGGCGGGGCAGGCCGCGGTCTTCCTGTCGCAGAGCGCACGCCGCGTGGTCATGCTCGTCCGCGCCGGCGGCCTCGCCGAGAGCATGTCGCGCTACCTGATCCGTCGCATCGAACAGATTCCGACGATCGACCTGCAGACGCATTGCGAGATCACGGCGGTGGAAGGGACGGCGCATCTCGAGCGCGTGCGCTGGCGCGACGCGGAGTCGGGGAGCGAATCGCAGGAGCCGATCCGGCACGTCTTCGTCATGACCGGCGCCGTGCCGGCCACGCGCTGGCTCGACGGCTGCGTCGCGCTCGACGACCACGGCTTCATCAAGACCGGCCCCGACCTCACGCACGACGACCTTCTCGCGGCGAAGTGGCCGCTGAGCAGAGCGCCGCACCTGCTCGAAACGAGCCTGCCGGGCGTGTTCGCGGTCGGCGACGTGCGCGGCGGCAACATCAAGCGCGTGGCGTCGGCGGTGGGAGAAGGATCGATCGCCGTCGCGTACGTGCACCAGGTGCTGCACGAATGATGCGGAGCACCCGGGCGCCGCGCCGCTCGCGTGCCGCGGCCGAAGGTCTGCATCGCGGCGACAAACGCCGCACGATCGTCATCGCCCTGCTGGCGAACCTCGTCGTCGCCATCGCCAAGTTCATCACCGGCCTGCTCTCGCATTCGACCGCCATGCTGGCCGAAGCGGCGCATTCGCTGGCCGATACGTCGAACGAGGTGCTGCTCGCGATCTCGCTCCGCCGCGCGCGGCGGCCGGCCGATCCGATGCATCCGCTCGGCCACGGACGGGAGCGATTTCTCTGGGCGCTCATGGCGGCCATCGCGTCGTTTCTCATCGGCGGATGTTTCTCGATCGCCATCGCGCTGTACACGATGAAGAATCCGCACGAGGCCGGGAACATGCTCGGCGCCTGGATCGTGCTGGCGATCTCATTCGTCGCCGAATCGATCTCCTGGCTGCAGAGCGTGCGTCAGGCGCGGCAGGAGGCACGCCGCCGCGGCCGCGGCTTGTGGACGTATCTCCGCCTCTGCAGCGATCCGATCGTGCGCGCGATCGTGGTCGAAGACAGCGCCGCGATCGTCGGGCTGGTGATCGCGGCCGCCGGACTGCTGCTTCGTCAGCTCACCGGCAGCCATCTCGCCGACTCCATCGCCTCGCTGCTGATCGGCGTTCTCCTCGGCGTCACCGCCTTCGCCCTCGCCCGTCCGCTCGCCGAGTTTCTCGTCGGCCGCTCACTCCCGTTGCCGCTGCTCGATGAATTGCGCGAAGTCGTCGACGCCTCGCCTGCGGTGGAAGAGATCGAGTTGATGCAGGCCGTCTACGTCGGACCGGAGGAGGCGATCGTCGTGGCCCGGATCCATCCGGCGCCGGCGATGGAAACCGGGGAGCTCACGCACGCGCTCGACGAGCTCGATCGTGCGCTGCGTGAAAAATCGCCGTATGTGTCCGAGGTCTTTCTCGATGTGAGACCGCACGAGTAAACCCCGCGTATCATCATCCCGCCCCCTCCCATGATCGAACCCGGCGCGAAACTCGGCCCGTACGAAATCCTTTCCTTCATCGGGAAAGGAGGGATGGGACGCGTCTACCGGGCCCGTGACTCGCGGCTCGATCGCGACGTGGCGATCAAGATCCTTTCCGAGGAGCTGGCGAAGGATCAGGTGGCCATTGGACGCTTCGAGCGCGAGGCGAAGGCGGTCGCGGCGCTGTCGCATCCGAACATCGTCTCCATCTTCGACTTCGGCGCGGACGACGGCGTCACGTTCGCCGTCACCGAGCTGCTGGAAGGGGAGACGCTGCGGGAGCTGCTGCAGCGCACGCAACTATCGTGGCGGCGCACGTGTGAGATCGCCATCGACGTCGTCGACGCGCTCGCCGCCGCGCACGGCCGCGGCATCATCCATCGCGACCTGAAACCGGAGAACATCTTCATCGGACGCGACGGCCGCGTGAAGGTGCTCGACTTCGGCCTGGCGCGCAGCTCCTCGCCGCTCGTCTATCGCGGCGATGAAGCCGACACGCTGCGGCAGGAGACCACGCCCGGTGAGCTCGTCGGCACGCCGGGCTACATGTCGCCGGAGCAGATCAAAGGGGAGAACGCCGAGGCGCCGAGCGATCTGTTCGCGTTCGGTTGCGTGCTGTACGAGATGCTCGCCGGCGAGCGCGCCTTCGCCCGCGCCACGCCGATCGAAGGCCTCGCCGCGATCCTCGGCGAACATCCGAAGCCGCTGCCGCTCGTGCCGGCGGAGCTCGAACAGCTGGTGATGCACTGCCTGGCCAAAGATCCGGCCGCGCGCTATCAGTCGGCGCACGATGTCGCCCTCACGCTGCGCTCATTGCTCGATGCCACGCCGCCGCCTCGCACGATGCCGGGACAACCGGAGAGGTTGTCGTACGTAGGACAAGCTCTCAGCCTGTCCCCCGTTCCCGAAACGCGCTACGCCCGCAGCGGCGACGTCAACATCGCCTACCAGGTCGTCGGCGACGGTCCGCTCGATCTCGTCTTCGTCATGGGCTGGATCACCCATCTCGAATACTTCTGGCAGGAGCCGTCCTTCGCGCGCTTCCTCCGCCGCCTCGCGTCGTTCTCGCGATTGATCCTCATCGACAAGCGCGGCACCGGGCTCTCCGACCGCGTTCCGCTGCATCAGCTGCCGACGCTCGAGCAGCGGATGGACGACGTGCGTGCGGTGATGGAGGCGGTTGGCTCGCCGCGCGCGGCGCTCTGCGGGATTTCGGAAGGCGGTCCGATGTGCAGCCTGTTCGCGGCGACCTACCCGGAACGGACGTCGGCGCTGGTGATGATCGGCACGTACGCGAAACGGATTCGCTCCGAAGACTATCCGTGGGGACCGACGGCCGAACAACGCGAGGCGTTTTTCGAATTGATGCAACGCGAGTGGGGCGGACCGGTCGGCATCGCCGAGCGCGCGCCGTCGCGGGCGAGCGATCCTGCGTTTCGCGAATGGTGGGCGAAGTACCTGCGCATGGGAGCGAGTCCCGGCGCGGCGGTGGCGCTGACGCGTATGAACGCGGAGATCGACGTGCGTCACGTGCTGCCGACGATCCGCGTGCCGTCGCTGATCATCCATCGCTCCGGCGATCTCTGTCTGAAAGTCGAGGAGGGTCGCTACGTCGCCTCGCGCATTCCGAACGCGAAGTACGTCGAGCTGCCTGGGAACGATCATCTGCCGTTCGTCGGCGATCAGGACGCGATCATCGACGAAGTGGAGGAGTTCCTCACCGGCGTGCGCCACAACTCCGCCCCCGATCGCGTGCTCGCCACGATCCTGCACGTGCGGCTCGGTGACGCCGGCGCGCATCGGATCGCGATCGAGCGCGAGCTCAAATGGTTCCGCGGCCGCCTGATCAGCCTCGACGCGAACACGCTGCAGGCGGCGTTCGACGGACCGGCGCGTGCGGTGCGTTGCGCCGGCGCGATCTGCAAGGCCGTTTCCGCCGCCGCCGCAGGACTGCACACCGGCGAGTGTGACCTGGTCGGCGAGACGATGGGTGGCTCGCCGCTGGAGATCGGCGCCGCGATCTCTGCCCGCGCGGGCGCCGGCGAGGTGCTGGTCTCGCGCACGGTGCGCGATCTCGTGGCGGGATCGGGCATCGAGTTCGCGGAGAACGGCGAGCTCGACGAGTGGCGGCTGTACCGCGTCACGTCGTCGTGAGACGTGTGGTGATCGTCACCGACGACGGCGCCTTCTCCGTGGAACGATGCCGGACGAAGGAGCAATAACCCATGACCACCACGACCGAAACAGCGATCCCGATCGACATCGGCATCGACGAACAGAGCCGCCGCGAGATCGCCGGCGCGCTGTCCCGCCTTCTGGCCGACACCTACACGCTCTATCTGAAGACGCACAACTTCCACTGGAACGTCACCGGCCCGATGTTTCAGACGCTGCACCTGATGTTCGAGACGCAGTACAACGAGCTGGCGCTGGCCGTCGATCTGATCGCCGAGCGCATCCGGGCCCTCGGATTCCCCGCCCCCGCGACCTATCGCGAGTTCGCGCGCCTGACGTCGATCCGCGAAGAGGACGGAATCCCGCGCGCCGACGACATGATCCGCCTGCTGGTGCAGGGACAGGAAGCCGTCGTCCGCACCGCCCGCGCCGCGTTCGCCCCCGCCGACCGGGTGAGCGATCAGCCGACCATGGACCTGCTCACGCAGCGGATGCAGATCCACGAAAAGACCGCCTGGATGCTCCGCAGCCTCCTGCAGTAACGCGCCATGTAGCACAGACACTCCTGCCTGTGCCCTCGGTCGTCCTTTGCCCGGGGCACAGACAAGAGTGTCTGTGCTACATGCGTCACCCTCGCCCGTGACGCCCGTCAGCCCTCCTTCCGCCACCCCCGCACGACAATCCACCAATGACGGGCCTCACGCCCATCGCGTTGCGCATCCTCGCCGCGCGCGCGTTTGAAGAACTCGACCGCAACCGCGCGATCTTCGACCTCCCGCTGCGCAAATTCGTCTTTCCCGACACGCCGGTCGAGATCCACGGCCGCAAGGCGCTCGCCCCGCTCGGCCCTTCGGCCGGTCCGCATACGCAGCTGGCGCAGAACATCGCGCTCTGCTGGCTCGGCGGCGCGCGGGTGATGGAGCTCAAGACCGTCCAGATCCTCGACCGCCTCACCATCCCCCGTCCCTGCATCGACGTCCGCGGCGTCGGCTACAACGTCGAGTGGTCGCAGGAGCTGACCATCGAGCAGTCGCTGGAGGAGTACGTCAAGGCGTCGATGCTCATCGACCTCCTCGCCGCCCGCTTCCGCGTCGAGCGCGGCACGCTGTTCGACGTCAGCGTTGGCTACGACCTCGCCGGCATCCGCTCCGAACGCATCGTCGCCTTCCTCCGCGGCATGATCGACGCGCGCCCGACCATCGATCTCCTTCGCGCCGAGCTCCCGCTTCCTCTGCGCTCCTTCAACTTCACGACGAACGTCGCCAGCAGCGTCACGCTCAGCACGTTCCACGGCTGTCCGCCGGACGAGATCGAGCAGATCGCCGATTTCCTTCTCACCGGCATCGGCCTCGACGTGGCGATCAAGCTGAACCCCACGCTCCTCGGCGCGCGCGATCTGTTTTCCATCCTCCACGACCGCCTCGGCTACACCGACGTCGCCGTCCCGGCGACCGCGTTCGACCACGACCCGTCGTTCGAGCAGATGCTGGCGATCGTCGGCCGCCTGCGCGATCGCGCGCGCGGCCTCGGGCGCAGCTTCGCCATCAAGCTGACGAACACGCTCGTCGTCGAGAACAGAAGCGAGTTCCTGCCGCGCTCCGAAAAGCTCGCGTATCTCTCCGGCTGTCCGCTGCACGTCCTGGCCATGCACCTCGTGCAGCGCTTCCGCCGCGCGATGCCCGAGCTGCCGATCTCGTTCTCCGCCGGCATCGATCGTCTCAATTACCCCGACGCCGTGCTCCTCGGATTGCGTCCGGTCACCGTCTGCACCGATCTCCTCAAGCAGGGCGGGTACGGCCGGCTGCGCGGATACGCCGAGGAGCTGGCGGAGCGGATGAAAGACGCGAAGCCGCTGACGATCGACGACTACATCGCGCAGCTGGAGCGCGATCCGCGCTATCGCCGCGAGCGTCTCCCGCGCACGCGCCGCAAGAGGGGAGCGGCCCTCGGCCTCTTCGACTGCGCGACGTGCGACCTCTGCGTCGAGCTCTGTCCGAACGACGCGCTCTTCCGTGTGCCGTCGCGCGGGCAGCAGAAGAGAAAACATCAGATCGTCTGCTTCGCCGACGTCTGCAACGACTGCGGCAATTGCGAGGCGTTCTGCCCCGACGTCGGCGCGCCGAACTGGATGAAGCCGCGCATCTTCGGCGACGGCCGCGTCGAGCCGCGGCAGGCCGCGATCGACGTGCGCGCCGCCGTCTTCGATCGCTCCCGCATCAACTACCTGAACGTGGAGAACGCATGACCGTACTGACACCGATGCTCGAATCACTCGTTTCGCTGCGCGGGCGCAGCATGCTGCTGACCTCCGAATGGAGCCGCGACGAACTGGCCGCGGTCTGCGACCTGGCGCAATTGTTCGAAATGCTCGACCGCACCGGCCGGGGGACGCATCTCCTGCCGAACGAGCTGCATTACGGACTCTTTTTCGACAACTCGACGCGGACGAAATCGAGCTGGGCCGGCGCCGCCGCGAGGCTCGGCGCGCATCCGATGGTCGTCGACGGCTCGTCGACGCAGGTGGCCCACGGCGAAACGGCGGAGGAAACCGGCGCGATGCTCGGCATGAACGCGCACGCCCTCGGGATCCGCCACGACCTCATCCTCGGCCAGGGCAACAAGTTCATGCGCGGCGTGAAAAAGGGGATCGACGATTACCTCCGCCTCAATGGCGAAGCGCGGATTGTCCCCATCATCAATCTGCAGTGCGACGTCGATCACCCGACGCAGACGCTCGCCGACCTGACGTTCCTGCGCGAGCGCTTTCCCGACGGCCTCAAAGGAAAAACGATCGCCGTTTCCTGGGCCTATTCGCCGAGCTACGCCAAGCCGTTGTCGGTGCCGCAGGGGCTGATCATGCTGCTGACGCGCTTCGGCATGAACGTGCGGCTCGCGCATCCCACCGGCTACGAGCTGATGCCCGAATCGACCACGCTCGCGGCGCGGTATGCGGCCGAATCGGGCGGCTCGTTCACCATCACGAACGACATGGACGAGGCGTTCAGCGGCGCGCACGTCGTTTATCCGAAGAGCTGGGGCCCTTATGACCTGATGTGCGAGCGCGTCGGCGCGGACGCCGCGGAGATGAAGCAGATCGAGAGGCGCGCACTGGAGCGCAATCGCGAACATACCGCCTGGATCTGCGACGAAACGCGGATGAACCTCACGCACAAAGCGCTCTACATGCATTGCCTGCCGGCGGACATCGGCGCGGAAGTGAGCGCGTCCGTGCTGGAGCGTTTCCGCTATTCGCTCGCCCGCGAAGCCAATAAGAAGGTGTACGTCATCATGGCGCTGCTCGCGCTTGCGAAAGGCGTCGCCGCCAATATTTCGGAGGAATTATGACCGCCATTCTCGAGCGCACTTTACTGGACGAAAAAATCACGCGGCTCGCGAACGAATATCGTCCGCTGGCCGTCAGCATCCTGAAAGAGGCGATCCGCATTCCCGCCGATTCCATCGACGAGGACCCGCGCTGCGGCCTTTCCAATCACGAATTGCCGCGCCTCGAATACCTGAAGCGCACCATTGTGGCCATCGGCGCGGTGGAACGGCCGGAGGACGTCTGGTTCGACGGCTTCGGCAATCTCTGCTGGGTGGTACAGGACCGCAATGACGGCATCGACGCGCAGACGAAGAGTGTGATCATGCTCGACGGCCACACCGACACCGTCAATGCATTGCGCTCGCGCTGGCACGAGGCGATCGGCGGCGGCATCGACCCCTACCTCGGATGGACCGACGGCTCGAAAGTCGATCGCGAGTTCCTCCGCCGCGAGCTCGGATATCTCCCGCCGGAGAGCGAGTGGGAGCACCTGGTCTGGGGCCGCGGCTCCGCCGATCAACTGGCGGGCGTGGTCATGCAGATCGTCGCCACGAAGGTCTTGCTGGAGACGCGTGCCGAAGGCTCATTGACGGGCGTCATTGTGCGGGCGTACGGCACTGTGGCCGAAGAAGACAATGACGGCGGCGGACCGATGTACCTGCTGCGCGAGGAATTGCCGAACGCCGCACCCGATCGCGTGCCGGATGTCGTCATCCTGACCGAAGGCACCGGTTGCGCGAAGCTCGGTCCGCTCGGCATTTACCGCGGTCAGCGCGGACGGATGCAGATCGAGGTCGAGGTCACGGGCAAGAGCTGTCACGGCTCGATGCCGTGGGAAGGGCGCAATCCGCTCGAATTCGGCGCGGCGATCATCGTGGAGGCGGCGCAGCGTTACCGCGACGGAGACGGTTTCGAGCGCGACGCATTCCTCGGGCCGGGCACGCGCACCGCGAGCTGGGCGAACCTCTCGACGCCGAGCGATTGTGCGGTGCCGGAGCGATTCACGTTCCGTTTCGACCGCCGCCTGACGGCAGGAGAGGATCCGAACGACGCGCTGGACGACGTCCGCTCACTGGCATCCGTGAAGAACGCGATTGCCAACGGATTGCAGGTCGACGTCCGCGCGCCGCTGTACAACGAGCCGACGTGGAAGGGCTATCGCCTCAATAATCCGCAGATCTATCCCGGCTGGGTCACGCCGGAAAATCATCCCGCGGTGACGGCCGCGGTCGACGCGTATCAGCGGGTCGCCCATCGCGCGCCGCGCGTCGCGCGCTGGATTTTCTCCACCGACGGCGTCGGATTCCCGACCCGCACCTACAATCCGCCCCCCTCCAAGCGCTGGATCACAGACGGCGCGTTCCGCTATCCCGCCATGCTCGGCATCGGTCCCGGCATCGAACAGAACACGCACAAGATCGGCGAATGCGTCGACTCGCGCGAGTTCCCGGTGGTGATCGCGTTTCTGGCGCGCTTTCCGATGTCGTACAGGGAGGCTGTGTAGTTCTATACTTCGCCGCATCGAGGAGGTCGATGATGCATTTCCGTCACCTCACGCTCACGCTCTTCCTGGCAAGCGCGGCCCTCGCCGGTTGCGCACGTCACGCAGTCGATGCGGCGCAGCCCGGCCGCGTTCGGGCGATGGCTGCTTATCGCCGTCTGCCTCTGGCGTTCGAGGCTTCGGGTAAGGCGACGTTCATCGCCCGAGGCGATCGGTACGATGCTCTGGTGGAGGCGGGCGGCACCCGGCTCCGGCTGCTCGATTCCGATCTGCGCATGCGGCTGATCGGCGCCGATCCGCGTGCGACGGCCACCGTCAGCGAGCCGCTTCCCGGCAAAGCGAACTATTTCCTCGGCAGCGACGCGCGCCAGTGGCGCACCGACGTCAGCCGGTATGCGCGTGTGAGATACGAAGAGGTCTACCCCGGCATCGACGTCGTCTATTACGGAAGCGGGCGCCTGCTCGAGCACGATTTCATCGTGGCACCGGGCGCGCGACCGGAATCGATCGCCTTTCGTTTTGACGGCGCCGAATCGGTCCGTCTGAATGGCGATGGCGATCTGCTCCTCAAAACAGCGACAGATGACCTTCTTCTGCACAAACCGGTCGTCTACCAGCAGAACGAAGACGGACGTCACGCGGTCGACGGTCATTACGCGATCGCCGCCGACCGGCGGGTGACATTCGAAATCGGTGATTACGATCGCGACAGAGAACTGGTCATCGATCCCGTGCTCGGCTACTCCACATTTGTCGGCGGCAGCGGGCAGGAGCTCGGTAATGCGATCGCGGTCGACGCGGCCGGGAATGCGTATGTCACCGGCTTTACCGCCTCCACGAATTTCCCGACGAACGCCGGCGCGTTCCGCACCACGAGGGCGGGCAGCTTTGGCCAGGACGCATTCGTCACGAAGCTCGACTCGAAGGGTGCCGTCGTCTACTCCACATACCTCGGCGGCGACCTGACCGATACCGGCAACGGCATTGCCGTCGACAGCGCGGGAAACGCGTACATCGCCGGACAGACGAACTCCACCAATTTTCCTGTCACCGCAGGCGCGCTCAAGACCACGAACACGGGCAATATCGCGTTCATCACGAAATTGAACTCCGCGGGAAACGCGCTCGTTTACTCCACGTTCCTCGGCGGCAATTCGACCGATCGCGTGCGAGCCATCGCCGTCGATTCATCGGGCAGCGCGTATGTCGCGGGATTTACGACGTCCGCCGATTTTCCGGTGCTTCCCGGCGCGATTCAGTCCACGCGCAAGAGCAATGACGCGTTCGTCGCCAAGCTCAATCCCGCCGGCAGCTTTCTCGTCTATTCGACGTTTCTCGGCGGCTCGGGTTTCCAGGATGACGCGTATGGCATCGCCGTCGATCCGGACGGCAACGCATACGTCACGGGGAAAACCGATTCCACCGATTTTCCCGTCACCACCGGCGCCTTCATCACCAAGGCTCCGGGGGGAAATGACGCGTTCGTGGCGAAGGTGAGCGCTTCAGGCACTTCGCTCGTCTATGCGACCTATCTCGGCGGCAAAGGCGAGGATCGCGGCAACGCCATCGCCGCCGACGCGGCGGGAAATGCGTACGTCACCGGATATACCTACGCGACCGACTTTCCGACCATGGCCGCCGTTCAGCCCGAGTGCGGCTGCAAGTCCTCCGTCGGCGGGGGCGTGCAATCCGACGCGTTCGTGACGGAGCTCGCGCCCAACGGGGCGGGCATTCTTTACTCGACGTTCTACGGCGGCATCGGCCCCGACTCCGGCACCGGAATCGGAGTCACTCGCTCGGGCGACATCTATTTCGCCGGCACGACGGACGGAATCTCGCCGTCGACGTTCCCGCTCGTCGATTCGATGAAGGCGACGAAAGGGCTGCTGGACGACGCCTTCGCCGTGCATCTCAATGCCGGCGGCTCCGCCGCGATCTATTCGACGTTCTTCGGCGGCGACGTCACCGATTTTGCAGCAGGCATGGCCGTCGATTCCGCGGGCAACGTCTATCTGACCGGCAATACCGATTCGCCCGACATGCCGACCACCGCCGGAGCGGGCCAGCGAACATACGGCGGCGGAAACGATGACGTATTCGTGACGCGGATCGGTAACGCCGTGATCCCCGTACCGGCCAGTCATCGACGCGCCGTGCGGCATTGAACGGACTGCCGGCACCGTCTTGTTTTCCGCGGCGTCACAAAGGACGAGGTGGACGGCGCGATGATGAAGATCATGCACCGTCGTTCCGGGACGCGATATTCGGTTTCGCGCCGGCGCCGGCTGCGCCGGCTCGATAGACTGCTAAGCTCGTGCGATCTTGATCGAAGTCGTCGAGTTCCGCCCCGAATTCCGTGCTGATTTCGAGCGCCTGAATCGCATCTGGCTCGAAGGCCACGGCCTGCTGGAGCCGGTCGATCTCGAGCATCTGCAGCAGCCCGAGCACCACATCCTGGAGCCCGGCGGTCAGGTGTTTTTCGCGCTGCAGGATTCCACCGTGATCGGCACCTGCGCGGCGATCCGGATGTCGCCGGCGCACTTCGAGCTGGCGAAATTGTCGGTCGATCCGGAGGCGCGGGGACACGGCCTCGGACGCCGTCTCTGCGAAGTCGTGATCGACTACGCGCGTGACGCCGGCGCGACGGAAGTCACGCTGACTTCGCACACCTCGCTGACGTCGGCGATCCGGCTCTACGAATCCCTCGGATTCCGGCACGAGCCTCTTCCCGCCGACATCCGGTACGAGACGGCGAACGTCTTCATGCGTCTGACTCTCGGCCGCACGTCCTGATTCCGCTATCCTTGTGGCATTCCCGAAAGTCAATGCGTGAGGAGGTCACGATGAGCGACTCCCCGAGGTGGACACGCCGCAGCTTTCTGAATGCCGTCGGCCGCGCGGGCGGCGCCGCCGCCGTTTACGAGACGATGGTGGCCATGGGGATGATCCGCGTCCCCGCCGCGTTTGCCGGACCGCCCGAAATGCCGCAGGACCACGGCCGCGGGCAGCGCGTCGTCATCCTCGGCGCGGGCATCGCCGGACTGACCGCCGCGTATGAGCTGAACAAGGCCGGCTACGAGGTGATCGTCCTCGAGGCCAACTCGCGCGCCGGCGGCCGCAGCCACACCGTGCGCACCGGCGACACGATCGAGGAGATCACCGGCACGAAGCAGGTCTGCAGGTTCGACGACGATCCCGATTTCTACCTGAACGCGGGACCGGGCCGGCTGCCGTACCACCACACCGCCATCCTTCACTACTGCACGCTCTTCGGCGTCCCGCTCGAGGTCTACACCATGATGACGCGCGCGAATTACTTCCAGCGCGACGGATCGTGGGACAGCCGTTCCGTGCCGAACCGCCGCATCGCCAACGACACGCGCGGCTGGATCTCGGAGCTTCTCGCCAAGTGCGTGGTGAAAGGCTCTCTCAACGCCGAGCTGTCGAAGAAGGGCGTGGACAAGGACCAGTTCCTCAACCTCCTCACCGTCTTCGGCGACATCGACCCGGACGACAAGTACGACTACCTCGGGTCGTCGCGCTCCGGTTATCTCGTGCAGCCCGGCATCGACTCCTGCGGCCGGCTTCTCAAGCCGCTCACGCTCGCCGATCTGGTGAAGTCCGATTTCTGGAACGACCGCTTCTATCAGGCGGAGGAGTACGAATGGCAGCCGACGCTCTTCCAGCCGGTCGGCGGCATGGACCAGATCTGGCGCTATGGATTCCTGCAGAAGTCGCCGGTCGGGAAGTTCATCTACTACAACCAGGAAGTGGTGAACGTCGACAACGTGACCGAGGATGGGAAGCCGAAGGTCAAGGTCGCGTTCCGGCCGTCGGGCGGACTGGCGCAGGTCATCTCGTCGATCACCGCCGACTGGTGCATCTCCACCATCCCGCTGCCGATCCTGGCGACGATCACGAAGGACAACAATTTCAGCCCCGCGTACAAGGCCGCCATCGCCGGCGTGGGTTTCGCGCCGACCGTGAAAGTGGGGTGGCAGACCAACAGCCGCTTCTGGGAGACGCGGGACGAAATGTACGGCGGCATTTCGTACACCACCGATCCGATCACGCAGATCTGGTATCCGTCGTGGGCGTACTTCAAGCAGAAAGGCATCCTCACCGGCGCGTACAACTACGACGACGACGCGCGCGCCTACGGAGAGATGTCGTTGCAGAAGCGGCTGGAAGAGGCGATGAAGGGAGCGAAGAAGGTGCATCCCGATTTCGACAAGCACGTGCCGATCGAGCTCGGGCTGTCGATCGCCTGGCAGAACGTCCCGTGGCAGCTCGGCGGCTGGGCCGACGACTGGTCGTGCGACAAGACCATTCCCGAGACGCTGCTGAAGTCGGAAGGGCGCTTCTGGGTGGCGGGCGACCAGGTGTCGTACCTCTCAGGCTGGCAGGAAGGGGCGGTGCGCTCGGCCCATCACGTCATCACAGGGATCTCCGGACTGGTCACGGCGAAGAAGGAGACGATGCTGCAAGGCGCCGAGCCTGCGGCCTCGATCCGGAAGGCGCCGGGCACGCGGAGGAGGACGCGGGGACTGCCGTAGCCGTCACGTTGGGTCGCGCAGGAAACGCTCAATGGCCTTCCATGCTTCTTCAGGACTGGTCTGAAGGAGCAGATGCGGTGCGGCGATGTCCTGCCTGCGTACGTTCGGATTGTTTTTTACGATGACATCGCCACTGCGCTTTGTGACGAGATGATCGTCCGTCCCGCGCAGATACAGCACGGGGCAGCGCAGGCGTTTGAGGTTCGCGACTTCGTTCACGGCGAAGATCGAGCGCATACGCGCGGCCCTGATCACGCCGCCGGTTTGCGCGATTGCCGCCCGAACGCTGTCGACGAGTTGCGGGGCCGCGTCGGTACCGGTCAGCAGTGCGCGCACGACCCAGCGGGGAGGCGGAACCGCGAGGATCAACGACCATGGCAGAACGCGAAACGCGGCCGATCGCGGCGGAAGAACGAAGGTGTTCACCAGGACCAGCGCGTCGATCCGATCCGCGCATGCGACCGCCAGTTGAATTGCGAGCGGGCCGGAAAATGATTCAGCCACGATGGTGAATGAGCCCGTCTGTGGCATTGAATCCGTAATCGACGCGCGCAGCTCGGCGTATGAGCCAGAGGCGGTCAGTGGGACGACGATCGGCCGGATATCGCAGGGCGCCTTGCTCACGAATGACGCGAAGAGAAGACCGGTCCCATCCATACCGGGCAGCAGCAGGATCGGACGAGGCTCGGAAGTAATTCCTTCGGCGATGGACTAGGATAGCGCCGCAGTTGCGAGGCGATTCATGCTTCCTGCCGACCGACAGCCGCTTTACCACTTCGAGTTGCTGGACGCCCTGCAGCACGCCGTCATCGCGACCGATACGCCCGGCCGGATCACGGGGTGGAGCGCGTCTGCGGAGGCTCTGTACGGCTGGACCAGCGCTGAGGTGATCGGCCGGGACATCCTCGAAGTGACGCCCTCGGATTTATCCCGGCAACAGGCCGCCGGGATCATGGAGACATTGCGGTCGGGGGACGTCTGGTCGGGTGACTTTCGCGTGCGCCGGCGAAACGGAGCCGATTTTCTTGCCAGTGTGACGGACGTGCCGTTGCTGGACGACGCGCAGCAGTTGACAGGCGTCGTCGGAGTGTCCGCGCCGGCGGGATCGCGGAGCGTGCTCTTTGACGTGATGAGCCGCTTTGCCGGCGCCTGCGATCGATTATGGCCGGATCGGGTGACACTCGACTTCGACCTCCCTGACGACGTCGTGGTCGAGGCCGGCGATCCTCATCTGCTTCAGCTGATCGCACTGCTGATGATTCGACAGGCGCCGGCGATGAAGCGGGAAGATGGCGAGAGGTGTCCTTCTACGCGGTTTCGATCAGACGCATTCGCGGATCATGCATCTGATCCTGCCCAGGCGAACGATGCACTAGGCTCGGTCCTATGAAATTGACGCGAAGAGAAGCCATCTCTCTGGTCGGTTCCGCCTCGATAGGAACGTGGCTGCTGGCAAACGAAGCGCGCGGCTCCGTCAAGCCGCCGGCATTGGCGCCCGGATCTCCTGCGTCAGCGGAACGAATGGCGCTCATCGATTCGTTCAGAAAGCGATCCGAGGGTCTGGCCGGAAAGTTCGAAGCGGGCCGGCACAAGAGCGACTGGGTGATGCCGTACCGGCTCTACAGACCCTCGGTAAAAGGGAAGCTGCCGCTGGTCCTGTATCTTCACGGCAGCGGCGGCGTTGGCGACGACAACGAAAAGCAATTGGGGCTGGGCAATGTTTTCGGGACGCTGACATGGGCGCTTCCGGAGAACCAGCGGCGTTTTCCGTGCTATGTCCTCGCGCCACAAACCGATCGCGGCTGGATTCACTATCAGGCCGACACCGCTGACGGACCGGCCCGGCCGGCCGCCGGTTTCGGTGAAGGCGCGCGGCTGGCGCTCGAGATCGTGGACGAACTGCGTCGCGACTCCGCCATCGACGAGCGGCGCATTTACGTCGCCGGTCAGTCGATGGGCGGAGCCGGTGTGTGGAACATGCTCACCTTTCGGCCACAGTTCTTTGCCGCCGCCGTGATCTGCTGCGGCGGCGCCTCGTTCGACGACGGCACCGGCTCACCGGAGACGCCTCTATGGAACTTCCATGGAGAGGCCGACAAGACCGTCCCCGTGGCGATCTCCCGCGATCGCATCGCCGCACGACGTAAAGCGGGAGGACATCCGCTCTATACCGAATACCCCGGCGTCGACCACAACGTGTGGCAATGGGCGTTCACCGAGCCCGGAATCGTGAAGTGGGTGTTTTCCCAGGTACGGGTCGCACGGAGGAAGTAGTCGTGATCAATACGCCTGGTCCGGCGGGCATTGCGTCCGGGCTATGACGTTCTCAACCTTCCCCGCACACAACGCAGTCGGCCGGCGCAGAAAGGCGCTGGCAGTAGAACCGGGCTAACGGATCAAAGGTTCACCTGCGCGGCCAAGGCCGATGCAGTTACGAGTTAGGCCGACACCGAGCTCGCAGCCGCACTTTTCCCGTGCCCCGCCCGAGTGCGTGTCACAGGGCGATCTGGTTGGTAAAGAAGGCGGCGCTAGAACATACATCGATTGCGGTGCAGTCGAAGCGCTTGTTGGGCAGACGAAATGACTGGCACTTCAAGGGACGGAGAAACTACTCTATTCCTCTCGCGTTTGCGTCCTTCACGCGTTGCAGTGCGCGCGAGTACTGGCTGAAGACCACGTCGGTGTAGAACTCGATCCATGGCGTCAAGTCTTCGTCGTTTTGATACCAACGACGCTGTGCCCGAAACAGAGCATCGTAGTAGTCTGTTCGACGCTCTAAGATCACGTTATCCACGGGATAAAAGCGTGCGAAGTGGTAGCCGCATCTCTCAAGTAGGTACGTCGAAAGTAGGCGCGCCGCGCGGCCGTTGCCGTCATGGAATGGATGTATCGCCAGAAAATCCAATACAAATTCGGCTATCGTGAGGAGGCGGGAGTGCTCATCGCCGACCAATGCAGCGTTGACGCGTTCGCAGAGCGCCCGAAGAAATAACTCCGCCTTCTCGGGGGGAAGAGTCTTTATGTTGTAGCCGCCACCCTCGATGGCAACGCGCTTCGTCTTGAGTGTGCCGGCCGTGTCGCTGCTCGTTGCCGCAAACATCCTTCGATGTACCTCGAGCACAAAGTCAAAGCTCACGAAGTCAGATGGCGGCTCGAAAAGAGCCCAGAGTAACGTGCGAATGATCGAGGAAATCGCCTCCATTCGGCGCTCCAGCTCTTCGTCGATGCGCCTGGCGGTCGGCTTCGTGGCTGCCGCCAGGGCCAACTCAAGTTTGCTGGCTGGTATCTCCTCTCCCTCTATTTCACTGCTCGCGTTTACGCTTTGTGCAATGTTCCAAAGCGCTGCGGCGTCAGCGTTCCACGGCGCCAAAAAGTCGTCTGCGGTCAGGCGTCCGATCTCAAATCTTGCCTGCCCAATCTTTTCGAGTTGCCCCAGCGTATACGGCGACAGTTCATATCGGAGTCCCGTACGCGTGGGGCTCGAGTTCGCTGGGTCGATAACGGTTTCACGAGGTTCGTACATACGTCGTTTCGGCGAGAGGCCGGAACTCTCCAGCCTCTCAAGGCAATCGCGAGCGAAGGTGTCCATCGAGTTCGGCATCGGCCTGCCTTAGGATTGCAAGCATAGCCGAGAAGGACGAGCTCAAGAAAGAATGCGGCGGCCCAACTCGCCTCAGAAGCACGAACTTAGAACTATCCCGCCTTCAAAGGCCCGGCGAACTTGTAAGCACTGAGGATGACGCCGGACGGCATTGCCTGCGTGCTGACGACCTCGAATGAGTATGCCGGGGTTCCCTCCGCGAAGAAGCGCTTCCCCGTGCACAACAGGACCGGATAGACGATCAGCAGGAGTTCATCCGCGAGCCCATGTTCGAGCAGCGTCGATGTCAGCGTGGAGCTGCCCGAGAGGATGAGGTTCGGGCCGTCCTGCGACTTGATGCGGCGGACGCCCTCGGCGAGGTCCGGTCCAAGACCCTCGAACGGGCCCCATTCGAGACTTTCGGGACGGTGTGTAGCGACGTATTTCGTCGCTGCATTGAGGCGGTCCGCGATCGGGCTGCCCGGCGCTTTTGGCCAGTAGCCGGACCACATGTCGTATGTGCGACGGCCAAGCAGCAGATCGAAGCTCTCGCCGTGCGCGGCCATGACCGCCTCCCGGCCGGCGGGAGTGCGATAGCGCGCGGTCCAGTCGCCATAGGGGAAATCATCTTCGCCGGAGTTCTGGATCACGCCGTCCAGCGAGATGTGTTCGATGATTTTGAGCTTTCTCATGTGAATCTCCGTTTCACGGGATGGGATGTTCCTGCCCGGCGTCTGTTTCCCGAAGGCGGCTGTAGATGTAGAAGTCGCGGAACACGCCGCGGCAGTTGCGAAGTTGCCGCAGGCGGCCCTCTTTGTGAAAGCCGCACTTCTCGAGAACATGCTGCGAGGCGATGTTTTCGACCATGACCAGTGCTTCGGCCCTGTTCAGGTCCGTCGTGGCGAACGCGGAATGAAGAGTGGCTGCGAGCGCATGTGTGGCGATGCCGCGATTCCAATATTCAGGCGACAGGTCGTACCCGAGCTCTGCGCGCTTGTCTTTGACCGACCACGTATGAAAGCCACAGGTGCCGATGAGCATGTCGTCACTCTGCCGGGCGATTGCCCAGCGCGGAAACTGACCGTCTTCATACGCGGCTACGTAACCCGCAATCATTGAGGAGACGTCTGAAACCTGCCGTATGTCGTAGCTCGTCAACTCAGTCACGCGCGGATCTGACAGGTATGCGAACCAGGACTCCGCATCGTGCGACCGAAGCGGACGAAGGCGCACATCGGCGCGATCGAGGCGAGGCGGCTGCATGGACACGCTACCCGATCGTCGCCGTACACGCCCGGCAGCGCCGCGCGGCCTGAGGCACGACCTCCAGACACTCGGGACACGTCTTCACCGGTTCCGGCGCGGTTACCGGGGCGGGGCGGACGAGCGCCTTGATGATGAGGAAGAGGACAAGGGAAATGATGATGAAATCGATGAATGTGCCGAGGAAGTGGCCGTAGAGGATGGCGTTTTCGGTGACTTTGCCGGCGGCGTCGGTGCTGGTCTGGAGGACGATCTTCGCTTCGCGCCAGCCGCCGCCGGGGAGGACGAGGCCGATGATCGGCATGAGAAGGTCCGCGGCGAGGGCGGAGACGATGTTTCCGACCGCCGCGCCGATGATGACGCCGACCGCCAGCGCCAGCGCGTTGGTCTTGGTAAGGAATCCGCGGAATTCAGCAATCATTGATGCCTCCCTTCCGGCATGGTACCCCGGGCCCTCTCCGGGGGCGTGCATCATCCCGTGAACAACACCGCCGTTGTCTCCTCGCTCGGCAGCGCCATTGCGCCGGCCAATCCCGCCGACCCGGTCGCGCTCACGCCCGATCCCGCGATGCGATTGGCCTCGATGAGCTGTTCCTCGGAGACGGTCACCGGCCAGCCGTCCGAGGCGAGCATGCCGCGGATGACGGCGACCCAGTCGTAGGTCTCGTCGTCGAGGATGCCGCCGGCGACGCTGACCGGCTCCGTTTCCCACGGCCACATGAATGCGGAGCGGTGGTGGATGGCGTAGTCGAGGCCGTGCCGTTGCACCAGCTCCCAGGCGCGGGCGAGCGGCGAGGCGTGCGTCTGTACGGCGTGAATCCGCGGACCGGGATACGCGGCGATCACGGCACTGGCCAGCGCGCCGCCGCCGGTCTGGATGAAGATCCGCTCGATGTTCGGGTTCTGCTCGCGCATCTCCCAGCCGAGGGTCGAGCCGCCTTCGATGACCAGTCCGTTCTCGTTGCCCTGACAGGTGAACGGCAGCGCGCCTCGAGCCACGGCCTCGCGGAAGCGGAGGTAGGCGGGATCGCCGCGCTCGCCGGTGCGGCGCTGGCAGCGGATGATGTTGGCCTCGATGCGATCGGTGTTGGCGCCGGCGGGGACGTAGACGTCGAGCCGGCGATGGGTGGCGCGGGCGAGGATCGACGCCGCGTACGCCGCGTTGCCGCACGAGGCGATGGCCAGCGGCGCGCCGATGCCATGCAACTCGAGCCAGATCAGGACGCCCATCAGGTGGCGCGCCTTGTGGGAGCCGGCGACGTTGTGCGTTTCGTCTTTGATCCAGAAACCGCCGTGCTCCACAAACGGCGTGATCGTGAAGCGGCGGCCGTCGACTTTTTCGATCCGATCCTCCAGGCGCCGCACGACGTCAATGTATTGACGATCGTCAACACCTTGACTGATGTGCATCCGCCGGCGGTAGCGGATGAAGGGATCGGGATCGTCGTCGATCGCGCCGTCGTCGATCCTGCGGACGAGCACATGATCGGTGTCGTCGCTGCCGCTGTTGGCGCAGCGGAAGGGACGGAGCTCGTGCGGCGGGACGCTGCAGCCGCAGCCGGAGCAGGTCATCGTCATGCGGGGACCAGCGATCTCGTCTCCTCGATCCTGGCGTCCCACGCCGGCACGAGCCGCTGCAGGTCGCGCCAGTAGCTCTGGCTGCGGCGCGCGTCGAAGTCCGCCAGCGGCACGCCCTGCTGCTCGACCCAGGTGAAGTAGCCGAGGTTGAAGATCCGTTCGCGATCGCGCTGCGTCAGCTCCAGGAGGTTGTCGGTCGACGCGCCGAGGAGGTGCTGTCCGATCGCGGTGGCGGCGTCGATCGAATCGAGCGGCGCGTGCCTGGCGCGCTCGCTCGCGTACATCTCCGCGCCGTCGGTGGCGATGGTGGTGATGACGTCGTTCGCGCCGAGGCGGTAGTACTTCGCCGCCTTGATCGCCGCGACGATGTTGCAGATCGAGGAGATGCCGAGCGAGTCGAGCTGCGCGATCGTGGCGTCGGGAACGCCGCGCCGCGACGAGAGGAGATCGCGCCCTTCCGGCGTGTTGAAGACGAGGTTCAGCGCGTCGGTGGCGCGGTCGGAGACGGCGACGACCATGTCGGTGTTCATCGCGTTGTGGATCAGCGGGATGTGCTTGTCGCCGATGCCCTGGATGTTGTGCTCTCCGTAGCCGTTGAGGAGGAGGGTCGGGCATTCGAGAGCCTCCACGGCGACGATGGCGCTGCCGTAACGGTTCTTCAGGTAGTCGCCGGCGGCGAGCGTCCCGGCGGAGCCGGAGGCGGAAACGAAGGCGCGCAGTTTTCCGCCATGCTGATCGACGACTCGTGCCACGGCGCGGCCGGTGCAGCCGTAGTGCACGAGGTAGTTTCCGATCTCCGCGAACTGATTGAAGATCACGTTGCGCGGATCGCGCGCCAGCGTGGCGCAGGCGTCGTAGATCTCCTTGACGTTCGATTCCGTGCCGGGCGTGCGGATGATGTCGGCCGGATCGCTCACCCACTTTTCGAGCCAGCGAAAGCGCTCGGCGCTCATGCCGGCGGGAAGCACGGCCACGCTGCGCGTGCCGAGGATGCGCGAGATGGCGACGCCGCCGCGGCAGAAGTTTCCGGTCGACGGCCAGACCGCGCGCTGGCGCTCGAGGTCGTACTCGCCGTTCACGATGCGCGGCGCGATGCAGGCGTACGCGGCGAGCACTTTGTGCGCGTGAATCATCGGGAAGCGGTTGCCGAGGAGGACTACGATCTTCGCCTCGACGCCGGTGAGGGAGGAGGGGAGCACGAGATGTTCGGGGATGTCGACGAACCGCCGCGTGCGCCGCGAGTTGTACCAGTGGACGCGGAAAAGATTGAGCGGATGCGGCGTGTCGGGATCGATCTGCTCCAGCTCTTTCTGGATGGACGCGGGGATGGTGCGCGGATCGGCGAGCTCGGAGAATTTGGGCAATGTCACGTTCATGAAGGACCTCGCAGTTTTTGCCAGAGTCTGTGGGCTTGGGATTGGGCTTCGATGATCGCCCCCTCATCCGCCTGCGGCACCTTCTCCCCCGTGCGCGGGGGAGAAGGGATGACGGAATCGAGCTCGGCGCGCATGTCGGAGGGGAAGCCGTCGGTGCCGAGGAGGACGCGTTTCGACACGCGCAGCGCGTGCGCATAGCCGACGCGGTTGTGTTGATTCGATCGCGGGTTGTGCACGAGCCACACCCCGAGGTCATCGCATGCGCGCACTTCATCCTCGGTCAGGTGTACGCCGTGCGCGAGGATCGAGCCGGGGACGAGCGCCGGCTTCAAACGGCGGAACGCGTCGCGATCGATCGGATCCTCGGCGATGTGCACATGCAGCGGCACGTCGAGCTCGCGGCACATCCGGCCCGCTTCGGTGATCGTCTCGTCGGAGACGGTGAACGCAGCGTGCAGGCCGACGGCGCCGCGCACGAACTTTCGTTTGTTCGTCTCGATGAATCGCCGGCACTCCAGCAATCCGCGCCGGGCCTCGGTGCGGCCGCCGTTGCGCTCCGTCGCGCCGTAGCAGAGGAGCGCCGGCATCCCGAGCTCTTCGCAGACGTCGGCGATGATGTCGAGCGACTCTTCGATCATCGACGGCGACTCATGATGGTCGTACAGCGCCGTGGTCCCGAATTCAATCGCCTCGGCCACGTACAGCCTCGCCGCCGCGCGCAGCGCAGGGGCGTCGATCAACCGGTCGAGACGCCACCAGATCAGCTCGAGGAGCTCGCGGAAGTCGCGCGGCTCGTGTTCCGGCGGCGGCATGTCGAAGCGGGCCAGCGCGGAGTAGATGTGCGTGTGCGCGTTGATCATCGGAGGTGCCCCGCGCGCAGCGCCTTCGCGGTGATCGAGTCTTTCATCGGCAGCGTCGTGCGGCGGATGCCGTCGAATTGTTCGAGCGCGCCGGCGACGGCGGCGGCGGTCGGCACGAGTCCGATCTCGCCGAGGCCTTTCGCGCCGAACGGACCCTCGGGCTCGCGGTCTTCCACGAGGATCACGTCGACCGGCGGCATGTCGGTGGCGCGCAACGCGCCGAGCTCGAGCAGCTTGAACGTCGCGGGCATGCCGCCGGGACACGGCAGCTCCTCGGTCAGCGCGTAGCCGAGGCCCATGTGGATCGAGCCTTCGATCTGCCCTTCGCAGAACGGGGGGTTGATCGCGCGGCCGACGTCGTGCGCGGCGACCATCTTCGCGATGCGGCCGCGGTCATCGAGGACGCAGAGTTGCGTGGCGAAGGCGAAGGCGGTGTGGGTCTTGGGATTGTTCCGGTGTCCCCCCACCGGAGTGGTGTCATCGATGACGGTTTCGCCTTCGTATTCGCGGCCGGCGAGGGCACAGACAGGAGTGTCTGTGCTCCACAGGTCATGCTTCAATTTTGTGGCCGCATCGACCACGGCGCGGCCGCTCAGCAGCGTGGCGCGCGAGCCGGTGGTCTGGCCGCAATCGAGGGCGTATTTCGTGTCGACCTTCGGGCGGAAGAGCGAGGCGTCGAGTCCCGTCACTTCGACGGCGATCTGCGTGAGGATGGTCAGCAGTCCCTGCCCGACTTCGGAGAATCCGTTGTAGAGCGAGATGGTGCCGTCGCTCTCGACGACGAGGCGCGCACGGCCGAACTCACGGACGCCGTTGCCGAGGCCGGAGTTCTTCACGCCGCAGGCGATGCCGACGGCGCGGCCTTCGCGTTTCGCCTGTTCGTATGGCTCGCGCACCGCGATCAGCGTTTTCTTCAGGCCGACCGATTTCTCGAGCACCTGGCCGGTGCCGAACGTGCGGCCGACGTCGAGCGCATTGCGCCAGCGGATCTCCCACCGATCGACGCCGCACGTCTGCGCGAGCAGATCGAGGCAGCCTTCGATGGCGAAATTCGTCTGGTTCGCGCCGAAGCCGCGCATCGCGCCGGAGGGCGGATTGTTGGTAGTGACGGCGAGCGCTTCGATGTCGACGTGCTCGACGTGATACGCGCCGCACGCGTGACCGGCGGCGCGCTCCAGCACTTTCTCGCCGACCGAGGCGTAGGCGCCGGTGTCGCCGACGATGCAGGCCTTGACGGCGGTGAGGATGCCGCGCTCATCGCATCCGACTTCGTACCGCAGCGTCATCGGATGACGCTTCGGGTGCATGCGCACCGACTCCTCGCGATTCAGCGTGAGCTTCACCGGGCGGTTCGTCATGCGCGCGAGGAGGGCGGTGTGGGCCTGGATGGAGAGGTCTTCCTTGCCGCCGAACGCGCCGCCGCTGGAGAGCTGCTCGACGATGACGTCGTCGATCGGCATGGCCAGGAACGCGGCGATCTGGCGGCGGTCGTCGAAGACGCCCTGGCCGGAGGAGAAGATATGCATCCCCCCGTGAGGCACCGCGACCGCGCTCTCCGGTTCGAGAAACAAATGCTCGATCCGCTGCGTCGTCCAGGTGCGGCGGACCACGTGCGCGCTCTTCGCCAGCGCTTCTTCGGCGTCGCCGCGCACGATGTTCGTGCGCGAGAGGATCGTCCCCTGATCGGTCGTCAGCGCCGGCTCGAGCACTTCGTAATCGACCTCGATCGCCGCAGCCGCCGCGCGCGCGGAATGCTCGTCGATCGCGGCCACGGCGGCGATGACGTCGCCGACGTAGCGCGTCTCTTCGCCGACGGCGACGAAGCCGGGCCAGTCGTCGCGCAGCAGACCGTAAAAGCGCTTGCCGGGAACATCGGCGGCCGTGGCGATGGCGATGGCATCGACTTTCGAGGTGTCGATGCGCAGCACGCGCGCCCGGGGATGCGGCGAGAGGACGACCGCGGCGTGCAGCATGCCGGGGAGCTGGATGTCGTCGATGAACGTCTTGCGCCCGAGGACCAGATCGCCGCCGCGATAGCGCGCGACGCGGGCGCCGACGCCGCCGGATGACGGCGGCTCGTCGATCGCCTCGCCCCGTTTCGCGCGGGCGAAGAGCTCGATGCCGTCGATGATCTTGATGTAGCCGGTGCAGCGGCAGAGATGCGGATCGATGGCGCGTGTGATCTCGTCGCGCGACGGCGACCGGTTCTTCGCGATCAGCCAGTGCGCGCGCAACGCGATGCCGGGGATGCAGAAGCCGCACTGCACCCCGGCCGCGGCGACGAAGCATCGCGCCAGAAGTTTCTGTTCGTCGAGCGGGATGCCGTCGAGCGTCGTGACCTCGCGTCCCGCCGCCGCTTCGACCGGCATCGCGCACGACACTTTCGGGTGGCCGTCGATCAGCACGAGGCAGGCGCCGCATTGCCCCTGCGGCCGGCAGCCGTCCTTGATCGACGTGATCCCGCAGCGGTTGCGCAGCACGTCCAGCAGCGGCTCCCCGGGCCGTGAATCGACGCGGATTGACGTTCCGTTCAGCCGGAATGCGATCGCCACGCCGACGTCATAGCGCCGTGTGACGGGCGGGGGCTATGACAGTTGTCACCGCTGTTTCTCCGCGTACATCGCCGCGTCGGCGCGTGCGAGGAGCGCGGCCACCGACGTCCCGTCCTCGGGGTACATGGCGATGCCGGCGCTGGCGGAGATCTCGTTGCGTTTGAGGCTGATCTGCAGGCGATGCACGGCCTCGACCGCGGCGTCGCGGGAGCGGACACCCTCGAGGAGGACGACGAACTCGTCGCCGCCGAGGCGGGCGGCGAGGTCGTGGTCGCGGATGGAGGAGGCGATGGTGGAGGCGACGAGGCGGAGCATGCGATCGCCGGCAGCGTGGCCCTGCTCGTCGTTGATCCGCTTGAGGCCGTTGAGGTCGATGAAGACGACGCCGAACGTCCGGCTGGCGGCGATGCCCGCTTCGATCGCCCCCTCCATGCGGCTGCGATTGGCGAGGCCGGTCAACGGATCGTGCAGCGCGCGCAGCTTCAATCCTTCGTGCTCGCGCGCGCGGTGCATGCTCGCGGCGACGATCCCGACGAGCAATCGAAGGATCCCCTCCGATGATTCGTCGAACGCCGCGCGGCGCGACGAGTAGACCTTCAGCACGCCGAGCGGCGTGCCGCGGTAACGGAGCGGAGTGACGACCATCGAGCGCGCGCCGACGCGGCCGCACTTCTCGCGATCGACACGCGGATCGGTCTCGCAATCGTCGCAGCGGAGCGTCTCATCGAGCGCGACGCACAAGCCACTCAGGCTGCTCGACGCCTTCAGGCGCAGGCCGATGTGCTCGTGCGCCTTGCCCCAGCCGGCGCGGTAGACCATCTCGTCGCCTTCGTGCAGTTCGACAACGGAGGCATCGGCGGAGGTGAGGCGTCCAGCGGAGTGGACGACGACCTCCAGCACGCGATCGAACGCGAGGTCGGCCTCGACGATCTCCTGCTGCACGGCGATGATCGCCAGCAGCGTTTGATGCGGCAGCGCCGCATGCAGTTCGGCAACCGACACAGCCTGGTTCTCTCTCGCGAATGGGACGCACCGAGCATACGCCTGCCACCACTAATGCTGGTAACATTCGTGGAGCCCCCCGAATGATGGTTTTCCCCTCGAAAATTGAGAGAGAGGAGTCGCACCATGTCTGCCAGAATCCGGGTCCTCGCCTGCCTCGCAGTCACCTTTGTGTCTTTCTCCCTGTTCGCAGCCAACCCCGCCGCCCCGAAGAAAATCAGGATCCCGAAAGGCTTCCGCCTCGAGCAGTCGGCGGTCATCCCCGCCAGTTGTCCCGGCGGAGGAAATGAACTGATCGAGCCGACCGTGCTCTCGGCGACGAACCACGTCCTGAGCACGACGTTCGACGTCGTGCAGGAGACGCGGCAGGTGCCGGTCTACACGCAGAACCCCGACAAGACGTGGACCTGCACCATGACGTCGTTCAACCTGCGGATGTACAAGGACCCGGTGTCGGGAGTGGCGAAGTATCCGGGGCCGACGCTGATGCTGCGGCGGGCCACCGACACCACGCCGGGCGACAGCTTCAGCGTCCTGCTGCAGAACCATCTGCCGCTGTCGGACGAGCGATGCGTCTGGTCCAAGGGGAACTGCGGTCCCTGCTCCGATCCGAACAATTCGCCGCAGTGCTGCAACGACACCACCGAGCCGAACGGCATGAACTGCATGCACGGCGACAACACCACGAACCTCCACTTCCACGGCACGCACGTCTCGCCGCAGTCGCCGCAGGACTTCGTGCTGCTGCAGCTGCAGCCGTACGGCTCGGACGGCAAGGCGATGCACGGCGAGGACTCCGGCGACATCAAGGTCGGCGAGTTCCAGTACGCGGTGAACCCGATCGGCACGCGGCAGTCGGAAGGGACGCACTGGTATCACCCGCACAAGCACGGCTCGACGGCGCTGCAGGTCGGCAACGGCATGGCCGGCGCGGTGATCATCAAGGGACCGTTCGACGACTGGCTGCAGGCGCAGTACAACAACAGGCTGCGCGAAAAGGTGCTGGTCGTGCAGAACATCCACGACCTCAACTTCGCCAGCGTGAACACCGTCACGCCGATCCCGCTGATCAACGGCCAGCTCACGCCGCAGATCACGATGTACAAGGGCGAGATCCAGCGCTGGCGCTTCGTCAACGCGAACATCGACGCCGACTCGCAGCTGGAGATCGACTTCAACGGCGTGGACGACGACGCCGTGCAGGCGAAGCAGATCCAGATGGACGGCGTGCAGTTCAGCCCGCGCAACTACTATTGCCAGCCGCTGACCGACGCGACGCCGTGCGACGGGCAGCAGAGCGATCTGAAGTTCATGTTCTCGCCCGGCAACCGCGCCGATTTCCTGGTCAAGGCGCCGGGGAGCGTCGGCAAGTTCATCGTGCCGTACGAGGTCTTCGGCGCGGTGGAAAACCAGGGCACCAGGCCGCAGCTCGATCCGCGCGGCGGCTCGAAGAGCGGGCGGAAAGTGACGATCTCCCGCATGCGCGCGGCGCTCGACGCCATCGCGCCGGGGACGACGCAGCCGGCGCTGATGTCGATCAACGTGATCGATTGTCCGGCGGGGATGGATTGCGCCATGAAGTTCCCCGACACGCTTCCCGACCTGCCGTCGTTCCTCAGCCCGATCGTGCCGAACCGTCCCGTGCAGAACGTGCAGTTCCAGGTGCTGAACAGCTCCGGCAAGTTCCAGCCGAATCCGGCGCCGGCGGGCGTGTTCGGGATCTGGGTCAAGGGACAGAACAACGATCAGCAGCAGCAGTTCGACGACACCTGCGCCGCGTTCACCGAGCCGCTCGATCCGAACGGCGGCGAGGAGTGGCACGTGTCGCAGAACGGCAACCGCAAAGGGAAGCCGTTCCACGTCTTCCACATCCACACGAACCCGTTCCAGGTGGTCAGCACGGCGGACTTCAACGGGAAGAAGATCACCTATCCGGAGCCGATCTGGCAGGACAGCATCACGCTGCCGAACAACACGAACCCGACGGATCCGAACAATCCGAGCACGATGGTGGTGCTTCGCCAGCGCTTCGAGGATTACACCGGGCCGTACGTCCTCCATTGCCACTTCCTGGGGCACGAAGACCGCGGAATGATGGTCACGGTGCAGACGGTCTGTCCGAACAAGCCTGATTCGTGGAGCGTGACGTCGGCGACGCAGCAGGAGTGCACGTTCGATCAGTTCACACCGGCGTTGCCGCCGTGTGCGCCGAAGGCGAAGGCCAAGGCGCAGTCGCATTCGCACAAATGATGGGTGCGGGTAGCCCCCTCATCCGCCTGCGGCACCTTCTTCCCCGGGCGCGGGGGAGAAGGGTATTTCTAATTTTGTTCCTGCTTGCTTGGCCGGTTTTTGGGCAAACGACGGCTTCATTGACGGGGACCGTGACTTCCGGCGGGCAACCGCTCGCCGGGGTCACGGTGGTCGTGAAGTCGGCGGCGTTGCAGGGGACGCGGAGCGCGATCACGAATGACGACGGCGGCTACGACTTCGACGCGCTGCCGCCGGGCGAATATCAGCTGACGTTCGAGCGGAGCGGGATGCAATCGGGGCACAGCACGGCCTCGCTGCGTCTGTCCCAGACGTCGCGCGTCGATGCCGAGATGGCTGTGGGCGAAGAGATCACCGTCGTCGCGGCTGCGCCGTCGGTGCTCGAATCGCCGCAGGTGTCGACGAATCTCACCTTGCGCGAGATCGAGCGCCTGCCGCTGCAGCGCAATCAGCTGGCGACGGCGCAATTCGCGCCGGGCGTGAACGGCAACACGCTGTCGAACGGCCAGCTGCAGATCTCCGGCGGGCCGGGCTACGACAACCTCGTGCTGGTCAACGGCGTCGTGGTGACGGAGAACGTGCGCGGGCAGATGCGGCCGATGTACGTGGAGGACGCGATCCAGGAGACGACGCTGATCACCGGCGCGATCTCGGCGGAGTTCGGTCGCTTCAGCGGCGGCGTGGTGAACACGATCACGAAATCAGGCGGCAACCTCCTCGGCGGTTCGCTGCGCGATTCGCTGAGCAATCCGGCGTGGTCGGCGCAGACGCCGGCGCGCGAGGAGCGGGAGAGCACGCTCAATCACGTCTGGGAAGCGACGCTCGGCGGCTACGTGCTGCGCGACCGGCTCTGGTTCTTCACCGCCGGACGTTGGGCGAAGAACGACACGGCGCGGACGACGCTGTCGATTCCGGCGGGGACGAATTCCCCGGCCTCGCCGGCGACCAGTTATGCCGAGGGGAACGATCAGAAACGATACGAGGCGAAGCTGACGGCGCAGATCGGTCCGCGCATGACGGCGGTCGGCTCGTACTTCGGCATCGACACGCAGGGGACGAACGTCCGCTTCTCGAACAACATCTACGACACGGCGAGCCTGACCACGCGCGACGATCCGGAATCGCTGGTGGCGATTCATCTCAACGACATTGTCAACAGCGGACTGTTGGCCGAGGGGCATTACTCGCGGCGCAAATTCGCCGACCGCAGCGGCTCGTTTGCCACCGACCTGATCGCCGGCACCGTGCTGCTCGACCGGAGCAACAACAACACGCGCTTCAACTCGCCGACACTCTGCGGCGTGTGCGACGTGGAGCGGCGCGACAACGACGACGTGACGCTCGGCGCGCGCGCGTCGTTCGGCAGGCACGACCTCGTGGCCGGCGCCGATCGCTTCACCGAGAGCCGCTACGCGAACAATCACGTCTCCGGCAGCGACTTCTCGCTCTTCGTCACGCGGGTGCAGTGGAAGGACGGCGTGATCTATCCGGTGATCACGCCGACGAACGCGCAGGGGGGCGGGACGTTCATCCGCTGGAACCCGATCCTGGTGCCGCCGCAGGCGGACGAGCTGCGCACCGACTCCGCGTTCGTCAACGACGTCTGGAGCCTCGGCACGCACTGGACGTTCAACATCGGCGCGCGCTTCGACCGCAATCACGCCGCCGACGCCGACGGAGTGGTGAGCTCCAACGACCGCCGCGTCACGCCGCGCCTCGCCGTGCAGTACGACCATCGCTTCAATCTCTCCTTCGCCGAGTACTCCTCCCGCATCGCCGACAGCATCGCCTCGGCCAACCAGGCCGCGGGCAACGCCGCGGCGATCGACTTCGCCTACAAGGGCCCGGCGATCAACAACGGCGCGCTGAACACGCCGCTGGCCGACGTGATCCAGAAGGTCTTCGAGTACTTCAACACGACGCAGGGCGGCGCGAACAATCGCGCGGCGAGCAACCTCCGCGCGAACGGCAGTCGCACCGTGCCGGGATATTCGACCTATTTCGACGGGACACTGTCGTCGCCGTACGTGCGCGAAGTGACGGCCGGATACGGGCGGGAGGTGGGACGGGGTTACGTGCGCGCCGATTACATCCATCGCGACTGGCGCGATTTCTACGCCGGGAGCGTGACGACGTCGACGCGACGGGCGAATACGCCGCTCGGCATCCCGGTCGACCTGACGCTGATCCGCAACAGCAACAACATCAGCCGCCGGTATCGCGGCGTGCAATTGCAGGCGCGCTGGTCGGCGCGGCGATTCGAGACGGGCATCCATTACACCTGGTCGAAGCTGCGCGGGACCGATGAAGGGGAGAGCGGCAACACCGGCGCGGTGGCGAACGTCGATCCGGCGATTTTCTATCCCGAGTTTTTCAATTACGCGCGGGTGAACCCGGTCGGCTACCTGCAGGGCGATCAGCGGCACCGGCTGCGGGCGTGGGCGGGTTACGACTTCGGTTCGTTGACCGTGTCATTGCTGCAGTCGTATGACTCCGGCTTGCCGTACTCGATCGTCGGCCCGGTGAACCTCACCGCGTTCGCCGCGAATCCCGGCTATGCCTCGATTCCGAACGGTCTGTACTACTTCAGTGAGCGCGGCGCGTTGCGCACCGAGGCGAATATATCGACCGATGTCGCCCTGCGGTATGCGCTGCGGCTGCACGGCTTCGAGCTCTTCGCGCAGGGCGATCTGTTGAATCTGTTCAACAACGACGCGATCGTCGATCCGTTGCGCATCGGGACCACTGTGAGCACGGCCGCGACGTCGACCGCGTTCACGGCGTTCGATCCACGCAGTGCGACGCCGATCGAATGTCCGCAGGGCGCGCCGGCGGCGCAGTGCACGGCGATGAAGGCGAATTACCAGCTCAGCGCGAATTTCGGACAGGCGCTGAATGATCTGGCGTATCAGCGGCCGCGGACGTACCGGATTTCGTTGGGGGCGCGGTTTTAGCGCCACAATGTCCCCGTGCTCACCGCGCTCTTCCTCGCCGTACTCGCCGGGCCGATGGAGTACATCTACCATGCGCCCGAGTCGGCGCTCGACGTCCGCTACGTTTATCACTGGGAAATCCTTCGCACGGCGCTGGAGAAAACGAAGGACAAATGGGGCCCGTACCGGATGGTGCAGTCGGAATTCATGACCGAGCAGCGGCAGGCGTTCGAGCTCAAGAACGCGACCGGCAAGCTGACCGTCATGTACCTCAGCACCACGCCCGAATTCGAGAAAACGCTCGTCCCGATCCGCATCCCGGTCGACAAGAACCTCGGCGGCTACTCGGTTTTCCTCATCCGGAAAGAAGACCGGGCCCGCTTCGCGAACATCCGTTCCCTCGATGACCTGAGGAAGTTCCGCTGGGGCGTGGGCCTGGGATGGATCGACGTCGACATTCTCCGTTCCAGCCATTTCAAGGTCGTCACCGGCTCGAGCTACGAAGGGCTGTTCGAGATGCTGGTGCAGAAGCGCTTCGACATCTTTCTGCGCGCTTCGGTCGAAGTGCTGGACGAATACGACCAGCGCAAGAAGCGCCTGCCGGACCTCTACATCGAAGACAACTTCATCTTTTACTACCCGTTGCCGATGTACTTCTGGTTTCCGAAGACGGCCGAGGGGCGGAGGCTCGCCGCGCGGGCGGAGGAGGGGATGCGGATGATGATCGCCGACGGCACGTACGACCGCATCTTCGACAAATACCAGCGGCACAAAATCATGCGGCTGCGGCTCAAAGAGCGGAAGATCTTCCGTATCCCGAATCCGAACGTCGGGCCGGAGACGCCGATGTTCGACCAGCGTCTCTGGTTCGATCCGGCGATCTACAAATGACGGCTGAGCGCAGACTGCCGGTGATGTTCGTCGTGGCCGCGACTCTGGTCACGGTGACGACGCTCGTCCTCGGCGCGGTCGGCGCGGCGAACCTCATCACGCGCAGCCGCGACGAGCAGGCACGCCTCCGCCGCGTCAGCGCCGCGCAGGCGAACGAGCTGGCGGTCGCGCTGGCGCTGCCGGTGTGGAACATCGACCGCGCGCAGATCGACAAGATCCTCGACAGCCAGGCGGGCGCCATGACGGTGGAAGCGGTGGTGGTGAATGCCGCCGGATATCGTCACGCACGGATACGCGACGCCCGGCGGAACCTCGTGACGACGAACGACGCGGTGCGCACCGAGGGGCTGCTCGTCGAGCGGATGCCGATCGTGTTCGGCGGCGAGACCATCGGCTCGATGGTGCTCTGCACCACGCCGCGCTTCGCCCGGGAGACGCTGCGGCAATCGCTGATCACGACGCTGCTCACCATCCTCATCACCGACATCATCCTGGTGCTGTCGATCTACCTGGTGCTCTACCGCACGGTGCTGCGGCCGCTGGTGGAGATCGAGCGGTTCGCCGGCGCGGTGAGCGTGGGGGGGGCGGGGAGTGTGCCGCCGGCGGAGGCGGCGGGAACGAAGGAGCTCGAGCAGTTGCGCTCCTCCATCGACACGATGGTGCGCACCATCAAGGACGAGCAGGATTTCACGGAGAAGGCGCTCAACGTGGTGAATGAGATCTTCTTCATCCAGGACCGGGAGGGACACTTCGTCCGCTGGAACAGGGCGACGGCCGACGTCTTCGGCGTCGACGCGCTGCAGCGCGAAGCCCGCTACATCCTCCACACCCAAACCCATCCCGACGACCGCCACCTCGTGCTGGAAGCGATCGAGGAGATCTTCGGGGGGGGCGGCTTCGCGGAGATCGAGGTGCGTTACATTTTTCCGGACGGGACGCGCCACCTCCAGCTGGGCGGACGGCGGATGGAGATCGGCGGCACGCCGTACCTCGTCGGCACCGGCACCGACGTCACGGAGCAGCGGAGATCAGCGGCGGAGCGGCTGCGGCTGCGCCAGGAGATCCGGCAGTCGGCGATCGAATGGAGGCAGACGTTCGACAGCGTCTCCACGCCGATCGTGATCACCGACATGAACGGCGTGATCCAGCGCCTGAACGAGTCGGCGACGAAGCTCGCCGGCCTTCCGGAACCGGAGATCGTGGGGCGGGACATCTCCGTGATCAGGCACGGCGACGACGGGCGGAGGTGGGACATCAGCGTCAGCCCGCTCTTCCCCGACATGGACAACAGTCCGCGCATCACGGTGTTCTGGGAGATCACGCGCATCGTCGCGCTGCAGGAATCGCTGCGCCGAAGCGAGACGATGACGGCGATGGGGAAGCTGGTGGGCGGCGTGGCGCACGAGGTGCGCAATCCGCTGTTCGGCATCTCCGCCACGCTCGACGCCTACACCGAGGAGATGAACACCGACGAGCTGCGCGAGATGGCCGCCACGCTGCGCGACCAGGTGGGGCGATTGTCGCGGCTGATGAAGGAGCTGCTGGAGTTCGGGAAGCCGGTGGCGGTGACGCTCCATCCCGGCGCGCTCGATCTGCTGATCGACGAAGTGATCGCCAGCCGCCGGGCGCCGGCCGCGGAAGGGGAGGTGGAGCTGCGGAACTACATCGATCCCGGCGTGCCGCTCATCCCGATGGATCGCGAGCGGATGCGGCAGGTGTTCGAGAACGTGGTGGACAACGCGCTGCAGCACGCGCCGCGCGGCACCGCGGTGACGATCTCCGGCGACATGTTGCTGCACGCGGGACGGCATTGCGTCGAGATCCGGATCGAGGATGAGGGGAAAGGGTTCATGGCCGGCGAGATGCGGCATGTGTTCGAGCCGTTCTTCACCCGCCGCGAGCGCGGCACGGGCCTCGGGCTCTCGATCGTGCAGAAGATCGTCGAGGAGCACGAGGGAGTGGTGACGGCGTCAAATCGAGCTCAGGGCGGGGCGAGGATCACGATCCGGCTGCCGGCGTGAGCTGCGCAGAATCAGCGGCACGATCTCCTGCAGCGGCAGGACATCGATCGCCGCCCCGCGCGCGATCGCTTCCTTCGGCATGCCGAAGATCACCGAGGTCGCTTCATCCTGGGCGATCGTCCGGGCGCCCGCTTCGCGCATCTCCAGCAGTCCTTCCGCGCCGTCGTCGCCCATGCCGGTCAGGATCACGCCGACGGCGCTCGCTCCCGCGGCCTGGGCCACGGAGCGGAAGAGCACGTCGACGCTCGGCCGGTGACGCGACACGAGCGGTCCGCCGGTGACCTGCACGTAATAGCGGTTGCCGCTGCGGCGCAGCAGCATGTGGTGATTGCCCGGCGCGATGAGCACGCGGCCCGGAATCACGCCGTCGCCGTACGCCGCTTCCTTCACTTCGACGCGCGCCGTCTCGTTCAACCGCTTCGCGAACGCCGCGGTGAATCCCTCGGGCATGTGCTGCACGATCACCATGCCGGGCGCGTCGGGCGGCAGCGCTTCGATCATCGCGCGCAACGCCTCGGTGCCGCCGGTCGACGCGCCGACGGCGACGACAAGCTGAGAGCTTGTCGTACGCAGGGCAAGCTCTCCAGCTTGCCTGGCCGCGATCACCACGTCCGCCGAGTAGCGCTCCGTCACCGGCATCGACGGCTTCTTCCCCACCCGCGCCTGCGCGGCGGCGGTGATGGTGTCGATCAGCATGACGGCCGATTCGGCGATGAAGTCGCGCACGCCGATGGACGGCTTGAGCATCACGTCGACCGCCCCTTCCTCCAGCGCGCGCATGGCGATCTCGCTGCCGCGCGCGGCGGCGGCCGAGCAGATCACGACGGGAATCGGATCGCGGCGCATGATCTGGCGGAGGAAGGTCATGCCGTCGACGCGCGGCATCTGCAGGTCGAGCACGATCACCGACGGCCGCTGCCTGGCCATCTTCCGTTCGGCGATGATCGGATCGGCGGCGGTGTCGACGGTGAAATTGCGCGACAGCAACTGCGTGAACGCCTGGCGCACGAGCGCCGAGTCGTCGACGACGAGCACGTGGATCCCGCTCATGCGCACTCCTTCTGCGCGTACACCGTCGGGCCGACGGCGCGCACGCGCTCGCACTGGTTGAGGCTCTCGGAATGGCCGAGGAAGAGGTAGCCGGACGGCTCGAGGCGGTCGAGGAGCCGGTCGATCACGCGGCGCTTCGACGGCGCGTCGAAGTAGATCAGCACGTTGCGGCAGAAGATCAGGTCGAAGCGTCCGGCGAGGGGATACGAATCGTGATTCAGGTTGATGCGGGCGAAGCGGATCAGCGACGTCAGCTCCGGCTTGGCCGCCATCTTCCCTTCCTGCGGTCCGTGCCCGCGCAGCATGAACGCCTTGCGGTAGATGACCGGGATCTCCTTGGCGCGCTCGATGGGCCAGATGCCGGCGGCGGCGCGGTCGAGGACTTTCGTCGAAAGGTCCGAGGCGACGATCTCGATCGTCGCGCCGGGGAGGTGACAGGCGAGGGTCATGGCGATGGAGTACGGTTCTTCGCCGGTCGAACAGCCGGCGCTCCAGACGCGGACGTTCTTGCGTCCCTCGGCGCGCCACTGCGGAAGGACCTGCTGCTCGAGGAACTCGAACTGCTTCGGCTCGCGGAAGAAATGCGTCTCGTTCGTGCAGATCGCGTCGAGCATCAGCACCAGCTCGTCGCGGTCCGCGCTGACGTGATCGAAGTACGCGGCGAACGACGTCAGCGACAGCGCGCGCATGCGCGGCGCGAGCCGTCCGATCAGCAGTGCGCGCTTCTGATCGGAGAGGAAGATTCCCGCCTCCCGGTGCACCAGCGACTGGAAGAGGCGGAAGTCTTTGGTGGAGAGAGTGCTCATTGTGTTTCTTTCGCCGCTGTGGAGAGGGGTGCGGACGTCTCGTCCGCACGGTCGGCGCTGAGCGGACGAGACGTCCGCTCCCCTCTTTTGGGGAAGATTTCCGCCTCGGGTTCGAGGCGGAAATCTTTGGTGGAGAGAGAGCTCATGGGGTGGATGCGCTTAGAAGGCGTGGAAATCGGTCAGGGACCGAGCGGCAGCGGTCATCGGCATGAGCGGGCGAGCAGGGTGGTGGGCTTGTACTGCCGGCGCGACGTGCCGCGGGTCCGCCGTTCCGGCAATCCTGAAGAAGCTGACGAGGTTTTGCAGTCCTTCCGCCTGGGCGGCCATCTCCTCGGCGGTGGCCGCGAGCTCTTCGGCCGCGGACGCGTTGCGCTGAGTGACCTGGTCGACCTGGGCGAGCGACTGATTGATCTGGGCGACGCCGGCGGCCTGCTCGTTCGAGGCGGCGGCGACGTCCTGCACCAGTTCCGCGGTGCGGCGGATGGAGGGCACGAGCTCGGCCAGGAGCAGGCCGGAGCGGTCGGCGACGCGGACGCTGTTCGACGCCAGTCCGCTGATCTCGCGCGACGACGTCTGGCTGCGCTCCGCGAGCTTGCGTACTTCGGTGGCCACGACGGCGAAGCCGCGGCCATGCTCGCCGGCGCGCGCCGCTTCGATGGCGGCGTTCAGGGCGAGGAGGTTGGTCTGGTAGGCGATCTCTTCGATGATGGAGATCTTCTCGGCGATCGACTTCATCGCGTCGACGGTCTCGCGAACGGCGGTGCCGCTCTCCTGCGCGTCGCGCGAGCCCTTGGAGGCCATCGTCTCGGTCTGGCGCGAGTTGTCGGCGTTCTGCGCGATGGAGGCGTTCATCTGCTCCAGGCTGGCGGTCGTTTCCTGCACCGCGGCGGCCTGCTGGCTGTTGCCGGAGGAGACGGCCTGCGCGGTGGAGGAGACCTGGCCGGCGGCGGTGGCGAGCGAGGAGGCGGCGGAGCGCACCTCGCCGATGATCTCCACGAGGCGGCTGATCATGCGGGAGAGCGCCTGGCCGAGGGCGTCGCGGTCGGAGCGCATGGTGACGCTGACGCCGAGCTCACCGGCGGCGATGCTCGACGCGGCGCCGACCATCTTCGCGTTGGCGTCGATCATCTTCTGCATCGAGGTGAGGAGCTGCGCCGTCTCGTCGCGGCCGCGGACGCGGACGTTCTGTTCGGAATCGCCGAGGGCCAGCTTCTCCGCGACGTCGACGGCTTCCAGGATCGGTCCGGTGATGCTGCGCGTCACCGCGACGGCGATCAGCATGGCGATGAGCAGCGCGAGGCAGGTGACGATCGCGGTGATCACGCGTGCGTTCTTCTCCACGTCGATGATCACCTTCTTCTTGTCCAGCATGCGCTGGGAGGAGTTTTCGTCGAGCGTCTGCGCCCCCTCTTCCACGGCCCGGATGTGGTCCTTCACCGGCGTGATCTCTTTGTTCGCGGCGCTCGGAGATTTGATCTTTCCGCCGGCGATCTGTTTCGTCACGTCCTGGACGGCGGGGACGTAGGCGGCGACGTCGGCGCGGATCTGGCGGATCACGGCGCGCTCCTGCTCGTCGTGGTTGACCGACTCGAGCTTGTTGAGGCTTTCGTCGACCCGCGCCCGCGAGGTCTCCCATTTCGCGGCGTAATCGGTCTCTTTCTGCTTGTCGCCGATGTTGAGGAAGAGGTCTTTCTCGAAGCGGCGCATGTCGAGCACGGCGACGTAAAGGTCATTGGCCGCGCCGTTGATGGCGAAGTCGACGTTGAGCACCTGCTCCGCGGTGTCGACGGTGTTGGTCAGTGCCCACTGTCCCGCGCCGGCGACGACGAGGACGAACAGGAGGACGATGAAGAAGCCGGCGAAGAGGCGTTTGCCGATGGTGATCTGCTGAAGCATGGTCATGTTCCTTTCAGACTGCTAACTGTTCGAGCTCGAGGGGGGAGAGGATGCGATCGAGGTCGAGGATCAGGACGAGCCGTCCCTCGAGCTTTCCCATCCCGGTAAGGAAATCGACGCGGATGTTGGTGCCGAACGACGGCGGGGGCTCCACGGCGTCGGCGACGATGTCGACGACGCTGGAGACGGCGTCGGCCAGCAGGCCGACGACGAGCGTCTGATCGTCCAGCGCCGTCTCCGCCACGATCACGCAGGTGGTGCGCGTCGCTTCGGTGTCGGCGTGGCCGAACTTCGCCGCCAGGTCGATGACCGGCAGCACGGTGCCGCGCAGGTTGAGCACGCCGCGCACGTGGGCCGGCGTGGTCGGTACGCGGGTGATGCTTTCGTACTCGATGATCTCCTTCACCCTGAGGATGCTCACGGCGTATTCCTCGCCGCGGATGAAGAAGGTTAGGTACTGGTCGTTACTCTGTTGCATTGTCGTTCTCCATGCGGTCGAAGATGGCGCGGACGTCGAGGATGAGCGCGACGCGGCCGCTGCCGAGAATCGATGAGCCGGCGATGCCGGGGACTTCGGCGAAGTACTCGCCGAGCGGTTTGATCACGGCCTGACTGGCGCCGTGCAGTTCGTCGATGACCAGCCCGCCCTTCATGCCGTCGTGCTGCACGACGAGCACGTTCTCGCGCGAGGGCGTTTCGCCGTCGAGTTTGAACAGGGAGCGGAGCCGGACGTAGGGAACGATTTCGTCGCGGAGCAGAAGCACGCCGCTTCTTGCTTCGGTGCCTGTCCCCCCACTGGACCGGGGCAGCTCGACGCATTCCAGGACGTTTGCCATCGGCACCAGCCACGTCTCGCCCGCGGCGCTGACGGCGAATCCGTCGATGACGGCGAGTGTGAGCGGCAGGCGGATGGTGAAGGTCGTACCGAGGCCGGGACGGCTCTCGATTTTGATGGTGCCGCGCAGCGATTCGATCCCCCGCCGCACGACGTCCATGCCGACGCCGCGTCCGGAGAGATCGTTCGCTTCCTCGGTGGTGGAGAAGCCGCTCTCGAAGATCACGCGATCGGGATCGGTGGCGTCGATGCCGAGGCGCGCGGCGCGCGCGGCGATGGCCTCGCGATCGAGCCCGGCGCCGTCGTCGGAGACTTTGATGATCACGCTTCCCGCTTCGTGGCGCGCCTCGAGCGAGATCGTGCCGGTGGGCGCCTTGTCCGCGGCGATGCGCTGCGCCGGCAGCTCCAGGCCGTGGTCGATGGCGTTGCGGATCATGTGCATCAGCGGATCGCGCAGCATCTCGACGGCGGTGGTGTCGATCTCCACGTCGTCGCCGGTGGTGACGAGGCGGGCGTTCTTGCCGTGCGTCGCGGCGAGGTCGCGCACGGTGCGCGCGTACTGCCGGAAGAGCGGTCCCACCGGCACCATCCGCGCCCGCATGATCATTTCCTGCAGCTCGCCGTGCAGGAAGTCGAGCTCCCGCTCGGTTTCCACCAGATCCTCGATGTCGTCGGTGGCCAGCAGCTGCTGCACGCGGCCGCGGGCGATGGAGATCTCGCCGGCGAGATCGAGCATGCGATTGAGTCTGTCCGCCGAGACACGGAGGGAGCGGCGGGGGGAATTGCCGGTTGCCTGTTGCTGGTCGCCTGTGGTGGACGCGAGTCCGCCCGTGAGCAGGCGGCGGAAGGTGTCGACGCCGGAGAGCAGCAGCGAGGCGAGGGCGCGATCGACTTCCGGATCGTTGCCGTCCATCCGCTCCAGCATCTCCTCGTACGCATGGGCGAACGAGGTGAGGGTGTTCAGGCCGACGCACGAGGCGTTGCCCTTCAGCGTGTGCGCGTAGCGGAGGAGATCGCCGCGCAGCTCGGCGTCGTGCGGCGAGGCCTCCAGCGCCAGCAGGCCGGTCTCCAGCGCCGCGATCTCCTCGGTCGCCTCATCGGCGAACGTGGCGAGCAGCTGGTCGTAATTCAGATCAAGTTCAGGCATACGTCACCTTCGTCCGTGTGAAAACGGAGCTTGCGTCCGCGGTCGCCGCCGACGTCGGTCTGCACGATGTCGATGCCGCGCAGGGAGAGGAAGTCGAGCGCCAGGTTGATGTTCTTCTGCCCGAGGTGCTGCGCCGATTTCATCTGCTCGAACATGCAGCTCCCGCCGAAAACGCGGGCCCGCAGATACGGCAGACGGGCGCCGCCGGCGACCATCCGGTCGAGCAGTTCTTTCATCGCCACGTTGCCGAAACGGGGCGACTGCACGGCGCCGCCGGCGAGCTGCGGCAGCATGAAGTGATTCATCCCGCCGATGTGGGCGCGCGTGTCCCACAGGCAGACCGCGACGCACGAGCCGATGATCGTGGTGATCACCGTCGGCACCAGCGCGACGTGCAGCTGTCCCGGCTGCAGGTAGCGCGGCACGCGCATGACGTCCGCGGGCAGGGCGCTCACGCCGCCACCTCGGCGAGCCGCGTGCAGTAGAGCGCCGTCGCGCCATGCGTGGCGAGGAGATCGAAGAGCTCGAAGTCGACCGGCTCCAGTCCCTGCTTCTGCGCCAGGAGCGAGAAGATGCCGATCGCGCCGATGACGCGGTCGTCGAGCTTGAGCGGGATGCAGGCCAGCAGTTTCTCGTCGCGGCCCTGGGGCGTCATCGGCGACTGGCCGGCGACGTAGCGCTCTCCGCTGACCGTGACGATGCCGACGAGCCCGGAGTTGGAGTCGAGCGGGATCGAACGCCACTGCTCTTCGTCGATGCCGAACGAGGCGGCGAGGCGGAGCTCTTCGCGCTCCTGCTCCACTTCCCAGATGGCCAGCTCCTCGGAGCCGATGAGATTGATGATGATCTCCTTCATCGACTCGAGGATCCGCTCGCGATCGAGCGTGCCGTGGAGCTGGTAGCTGGCGACGTAGAGGTTGGCCAGGTTGGTGTTCTGCTGCTCGACCTCGACGTAACGCTCCGAGGCCTTGCGGCTGTCTTCCTGGATCTCGGAGAGGAGGTCGTGCAGGCGGCGGTTCTCATCGAGCAGCGACTGCACGTACTCGCGCGCGTCGGTGACGATTTTCTGGATGAAGGGGCGGATGGTGTCGTTGCTCATTTGGTTCTCCTGAAATCCGAGTGATGGAGGGCGAGTGATAGAGGGATTGAGTGACAGAGGGGGTTGAGGCTGCTCTCTATCTCTCTATTTCTCTATGTGTCTATCTCTCTATCCCTCGGGTTTTTACGCGGCGGCGGAGCCGAGGATGTTCTGCAGCTTGGTCAGCAGCTCGAGACCGTTGATCGGCTTGGTCACGTAGTCGGTGCAGCCGTTGCGGAAGGCGGTCTCGATGTTCTGTTCCTCGCCGCGGGTGGTGACCATGACGATCGGGATGTGCGCGGTGTCGGGGTCGGCGCGGATGGCGGCGCAGGCGGAGAGGCCGTCGAGGTTCGGCATCATCACGTCGAGCAGGATGATGTCCGGCTTTTCGCTCTTCGCCTTGGCCACCCCTTCGACGCCGTCGCGCGCGGTGACGAGCTCGTAGGGGCCCTTGGCCAGGATCATCTTTTCCATCAGCAGCACCGTGTTGGAGTCGTCCACGAGGAGCACTTTCTTTTTCATGCGAGAGTCCTTTCGAAGTTGGTGGCGCGGTTGGCGATCTCTGAGGCTGGGAGGGAGGGGCCGTAGATCCAGCCCTGCACTTTGTCGATGCCGAGGTCGAGGATCGCGTCGAGATCGGCCTGCTCCTCCACTCCTTCGGCGATGGGGATGGCGTTGCACGACTCGGCCAGCGTGACGATGGAGCGGAGCACGGCCTGGCGGTACGGGTCGTCGCTGCAGCCGCTGACGATGTAGCGGTCGATCTTGAGGTGATCGGGACGGCAGTCGACGATCATCCGGTAGTTGGAGGCGGCGACGCCGAGGTCGTCGAGGGCGATGCGGATGCCGGAGCCGCGCAGTTCTTCGAGCGTGGCGCGGAGGATGTCCATCGACCACGGCGCGCGATGCTCCACGATCTCCAGCATCAGCCGCTCCGGCGCGACGCCGTGCGTGGCGGCCAGGGCGATGAACGTCTCGGCGAAGTTCGGCACGTTGGTCATCGTGGAGCCGTGCAGGTTGATGGAGATCGACGGCGTGCCGGGGAGCGTGGCGGTGGCGGCGAGCACTTCGGTGATGCAGATCAGATCGATCTGCGCTTCGACCGACTTGCGGCGCGCGTACTCGAACATCACGTCGGGCCGCTCCATGCTGGTGTTGCGCGGACCGCGGGCCAGCGCCTCGTAGGCGTAGAGCGTGGTGCCCGACGCGTCGACGGTGAGGATCGGCTGGAACTCGATCCGGATCGCGCCGGGAGCGCTGAGCTGGTCGATCATGTTGCCCTTCACGCCGCGCTCCTGGTGAGCTCGGCGGCGAGCCGCGCGATGTCGGCCAGCGGCCGCGGTTTGTGCAGCAGCGCATGCGCGCCGCGGCGCAGCGCCTCGCGCTCGATCACCGCCGAACCGTGCGCCGTCAGCAGGATCACCCGCGCATTCGGGCAGTTCCAGCGGAGGTAGCGGAGGATCTCCAGACCCTCGTACCCGCTGTCGGTGAGCGAGAGGTCGGCGATGACGACGTCGTACTCGGTGTAGGTGGCGAGTGCCTCCGCCTCTTCCAGCTCCCGCGCCGTGTCGACCGTGTAGCCGATGCGCCGGAAGTAACGGGTGAGTGCGAAGAGGATCGTTTCTTCGTCGTCGATGAGCAGCAGGCGTTTGTTCACGGGTCTGCTCTAGAGCAACCCGGCTGCCACGAGTGCCAGTTCGTTAAGTGATTATCATTACTGGAGTTGTGGTTATCGGCTGGAAGGGTGGATGGGTGGCTGTGCTACTTTTAGCGTGCTGATTTCTAAAATTAGAACGGGGTTTCATCCGTCGGGCTTTTGAGCCGCTATACTCGGATGTGTGAGGACCCTCGCCCGAATCACCGCCGACCCGCAGGTCATGGGTGGCCGTCCCTGTATTCGCGGCATTCGCGTCACCGTCGGTACGATCGTCGGACTGGTCGCTTCCGGACATAGCCGGGAGGAAATCCTGATCCTCTATCCGTATCTCGAAGCTGACGACATCAGCGAGGCGCTCGCGTACGCAGCCTGGCGCTCTGACGAGTTCGAGGTTCCGATCTCGCCGAAGTGAAACTTCTGATCGACATGAATCTCACGCCGGGGTGGATACCGTTTCTTGCGGACCACGCGATCGAGGCGCAACACTGGTCTGACCTCGGTGATCACGACGCCATAGACGAGATCATCATGGGTTATGCACTCCGGCATCGATTTGTCGTCTTTACGCACGATCTCGATTTCGGAAACATACTCGCGGTGACTCATGCCAATGGGCCGAGCGTCATTCAGGTCAGAACAGAAGATCCCGTACCGTCAGCCGTGGGAGCGTTGGTCGTTTCCTCGATCCGTGACTATGAAAGCCATCTCGTCAGAGGCGCGCTTCTGACGATTGAACCGGATCGGAACAGATGGCGCGGTCGGATCCTGCCTCTTTTGCCAGGCATCCGGACTTAGCCCATCAGCCCCTGCTTTTCGCGATCGTGATCCCGTGCTTGCGCGCCTTGTAATACACGGCGCTGCGGGAGACGCCGAGGCGGGCGGCGACGCGGTCGATGACGCCGTTCTCCTCGCGCAGGACTTCCTCGATGTACTCCTTCTCCACGTCATCCAGAGTCCCGGCGCGGCGGACGGGCATCATGGCCGCGGGGGCGGTCATGTCGACGGGCATGACGAGCATGGTGGCGTCGAGGCGTTCGGCCTCGGTGCGCAACAGCGCGCGCTCCAGGACGTTGCGGAGCTCGCGGATGTTGCCGGGCCATTCGTAGCGGCGGAGGACGCGCTGGGCGTCGTCGGCCAGCGAGACCGGCGCGCGGCCGAGGTCGCGCGCGAGGCGGGCCAGGATGCGGGCGGCGATGATCGGGATGTCGTCCTGCCGCTCGCGCAGCGGCGGCACGAAGAGCTCGAGGGTGCTGATGCGGTAGTAGAGGTCCTGGCGGAAGCGCTGTTGATCGACCAGCGTCCGGAAGTCGCGATGCGTCGCCGCGATGAGGCGGACGTCGACGCTGCGGTCCTTCACGTCGCCGAGGCGGCGGAAGCGTTTTTCCTCGAGGACTTTGAGCAGGCTCGCCTGCACCTGCGAATCCATGTCGCCGATCTCGTCGAGGAACACCGTGCCGCGGTGCGCGATCTCCAGCAGTCCCTGCTTCGTCGTGATCGCGCCGGTGAACGCCCCCTTCTCGTGTCCGAACAGCTCCGTCTCCAGGAACTCGCGCGAGATGCCGGCGCAGTTGAGATCGACGAACGCTTCGCCGGCGCGGCGGCTGTTGCTGTGGATCCAATGCGCCAGCACCGTCTTGCCCGTGCCGGTCTCGCCGTGAATCAGGATGGGGCTGTCGGTGCGCAGGACCGCCTGCGCCTTCTCCTTCAGTTCGACGATCACGCCGCTGCCGCCGAGGAATGGGTCGACCGGCATGCGGACGTCGGTCGCCTGCGCGCCGGCCAGCACCTGCCGCTGATTGCGGCGGTTCTCCAGGATGCGGTTCACCACCAGCAGCAGCGCCTCGAGCTCCACCGGCTTGGTGAAGAACTGCTCCGCGCCGAGCTTCACCGCCTCCACCGCGTTGTCGATCGAGGCATACGCGGTGAGGACGATGATCGGCGAGTCGCTGACGGAGCGGAAGTCGGGGAGGAGATCGAGCGCGTTCCCGTCGGGGAGCCGGAAGTCGAGGATGGTGATGTCGGGACCGAAGGAGCGGAACTTCGCCTTGCCCGACGCGCAGTCATCCGCCTCCTCCACGTCGAAACCTTTCGACGTCAGAAATCGACGGACGGCAAACCGCGGAACCGACTCGTCGTCGATGAGGAGAACGCGTGGACGTAGCATGTTGGGGTCGTATCTGGACAATTAACTTAACGGCCCCGTTAAGTTAATTGTCCAGATACGACCCCAACTTATCACCGCGGCAGCATCTTCAGTGCGCGCAGGAGATCGTCCGTCACCGGATCGTAGACATTTCCGGCGATGAAGATGGCGCGAAAGAGCAGCAGCTCGATCACCGCGTTGATCACGATCGCGACGGCCACCCAGCGCCGGTCGCGCACCGTGCCGCAGAGGAACGTCGCGGCGAGAAGCCGCGCCAGCGGCTCGACGGGGACGATGTAGCGGAGGTTTTTCGACGACAGCAGTCCGTGCACGACGAGGATGCCGCCAAGCAGGACGAGCAGGTGCCGCTGATTGCGCGTCGCCTCGCGCGCGCGGGCGGCGACCCAGCCGCAGGCGGCGATCATCGCCAGCGTGACCACCGGCGCGACCGCCATCAGGTCGATGATCAATCGCTGCGGCGGCCCGTTCTGGTACTGCTCCGGATACTCCGCGCCGATGGTCGAGGTCGTGAGATGGGCGACCTTGAAGAACGAGGTGACGTCGTGCGCGAGGAGGCAGAAGACGGCGAAGTAGAGAAAGGGCGGGAGGGCGGCGGCGATGAGCATTCGCCAGTTCATCGTGCGCGTCCGCAGCCACCAGAAAAGCAGAATGATCGGATAGATCAGCAGGAACTGCTCTTTCGCGCCGAAGGCGAGAGTCGTGACGATGACCCAGGGGACAAGCTGGAGGGCTTGTCCTGCGTAAGACAACGTAGGACAAGCTCTCAGCTTGTCCAGATATCTCAGCAACGTCGCGATCGAGGCGAGGACGAGCATGCAGAAGAACTCGTCGGCCAGCGCGCGGCGCCCGAGGGCCAGCTGCAGCGGCGAGGTGGCGGCGAGGGCGGCGGCGGCGAGGGCGGTGGGGGAGTCGAACAGCTCGCGGCCGATCCACCAGGTCAGTCCGACCGAGGCGATGCCGGCGAGCGTCGAGACCATGGCCAGATCGCGGAAGGTGCAGTGGCCGGCGAGCGAGCAGAAGATCGACGTCGCGCCGATCCACGACCAGCGCAGCGGACTCGGAAAGAGCCACATGTCGCGATCGTTGAGGAACGTCTGTACCAGGTCCGCGTACTGGCTGACGCCGCCGCTGAACAGCGTCTTCGCGAAGTCGAGGTACGTCGACTCGTCGGCCGGTGAGTATTGAACGATGTTGTTGAGATAAAAGCGGATCCCCGCGGCGATGGCGAGGACGGCGGCGAGCGCCAGCGCCCTGTTATGATTTTCGCTGTCCAAACTCTCTCCTCCGAGGAGCCCCCCCTGTGACGATCGCCCTCACTCTATTCTGGCTTACCGCACCGGTTCTGGAAGCCGGATTCGGAGGGACCGATCTGATTCTCCCCGCCGTCGGCCGCCACTTCTACACCACGGCGTGGATCACGAACCAGTCCCCGGACGAGAGCGCCGCCGCGCAGGCGCTGGCCCGCCGCACCGCCGCGCTGCGTCAGGAGAACGCCGATCTACGTCAACGATTGGAGCGACTGGAGAAGATCCTGCTCGATAATCAGCAGAAGTGAACCGCGGTACGTTTCTCTTTGCCTGCGCCGCCGCGATCGCGTTGATCGTGGCGGCGTACGGCAACTCGCTCGATAACTCCTTCCACTTCGATGACTCGCACGTCATCGTGACCAACGCCTATCTCCGCAGCCTGCACAACGTGCCGCTCTTCTTCAAGGACGCGCACACGTTCAGCAGCCTGCCGCAGAACTCGACCTACCGGCCGCTGGTGACGCTGTCGCTGGCGCTCGACTACGCCGCCGGCCACGGCCTCGCGCCGCGCGCGTTCCACGTCACGCAGCTCGCGCTGATGCTGATCACCGGCGCGCTGCTGGTGATCTTTTTCATCCCCATCACCGGTCGCTGGATCGCGCTCTTCTGCGCCACGCTCTTCTGCGTCCACACGGCGAACACGGAGACGATGAACCTCATCTCCGCCCGCTCGGAGCTGTTGTCGACGATCGGGCTGCTGGCGACGTTCATCCTTTATCAACGCTCGCCGTTCGCGCGACGGACGCTGCTCTACCTGATCCCGCTGGCGATCGGCGCGCTGGCGAAGGCGCCGCTGGTGGTGTTTGCGCCGCTGCTGTTTTTCTACGTGCTCTGCATCGAAAAGCAGCCTGCACGAACTGCCGTTCGCGCGATGCTTCCCCCGCTCATCCTCGGCGTAGCCCTCCTCATCTTCCTCAACTCCATGAACGCCCCGGAGTGGGTGGGGGGCGGCGGCTCGCGTTACCACTACCTCATCACGCAGCCGTTCATCTGGCTGCACTACTTCCGGCTCTTCTTCCTGCCGATGGGGCTCACCGCCGACACCGACATGGGGACGTTCGCGCACTGGTACGACACGCGCGCCGTCGCCGGCTACGCGTTCGTCGCGCTGCTCGTGTTCTGGATGCAGCGGACAAAGTCGCGTCCCGTCGTCTTCGGCCTCGCCTGGTTCGCCATCGCCCTCCTCCCGACGTCGATCTTTCCGCTGGCCGAGGTGGCGAACGAACATCGCATCTTCTTCGCGTACATCGGGCTGGTGCTTGCGGTGGTCTGCTGGGCGGTGGAGTACGTGCGCGACGTCTCCGATGACACGGTCGCCGGAATCGCGGTGGTGATCCTGATCGCGCACGCCGCCGGCACGCACGCGCGCAACGAGACGTGGAAAACCGAGGCGTCGCTCTGGGCCGACGTGGTGCAGAAGAGTCCGGCCAACGGCCGGGCGTGGATGAATTTCGGACTGACGCAGATGGGGAAAGGCGACTACCTCGGGGCGAAGAACAGTTTCGACCGCGCGGCGACGTTCGTCCCGAACTACTCCGTCCTGGAGATCAACGAAGGCATCGACGTCGCGGCTCTCGGCGATCAGGTCGAAGCGGAGCGTCATTTCCGCCGCGCCCTTTCTCTCAACCCTGACGCGAATTCGCATTTCTTCTACGCCCGCTGGCTCGTGCAGCAGGGACGCGCGCCGGAGGCGATCCCGCACGTGCGCGACGCGCTGCGCATCAGCCCCGCCCTCAGCGACGCGCGGTGGCTGCTGCTCCGTCTCGCCGCGGCGATCGACTCGCCCGATCTCGCGGCGTTGCAGGCGGAGACGCTGGCCATCAATCCGGACGATCGGACGCTCGCCACGTACGCGAGCTACGACGCCGCGTTCAAGGCCGGCGTGCAGGCGATCCAGCGCAAGGAGTGGCTCGTCGCCGCGCGCGCGAATCGCGAGGCGCTGCGGTTCGACCCGCAGTCCGTCGACGCGAAGCAGAACCTCGCCTGGTCGCTCCGCCGGCTCGGGTTCGTGCCATGATCCGTGCATGAGCGATTCGACCTTCGCCGGCCTCGGGCTGCGCGACTCATTACTGGCCACACTCACCTCACTGGGATACGAAGCGCCGACGCCGATCCAGGAGCGGACCATCCCGATCCTCCTCGCCGGACACGACCTGATCGGGCAGGCGCAGACCGGTACCGGCAAGACCGCCGCGTTCGCGCTACCGATCCTGCAGAACATCGACGCCGGCGCGCGCGCGACGCAGGCGCTGGTGCTCACGCCGACGCGCGAGCTGGCCATGCAGGTGGCCGAGGCGCTGCACACGTACGCGCACGGCATGGAGGGACTGAGCGTGCTGCCGGTGTACGGCGGCGCGCCGATCGTGCATCAGCTCAAGCGGCTCGAGCGCGGCGTGCAGATCGTGGTCGGCACGCCGGGACGGCTCATCGATCACCTCGATCGGAAGAGCCTGCGCCTCGACGAGATCAAGGTGATCGTCCTGGATGAAGCGGACGAGATGCTGAAGATGGGATTCATCGAAGACGTGGAGCGGATCCTCGGCGAGGCGCCGCCGACGCGGCAGATCGCGCTCTTCTCCGCGACCATGCCGCCCGAAGTGTTGCGCATCGCGCAGAAGCACATGCCCGGCGCGCAGAAGGTGGCGATCGAGCACAAGGCGCAGAACGCGCCGGCCATCGAGCAGCGCTTCATCAATCTGTCCGAGGGGCAGAAGCTCGACGTGCTGACACAGATGCTCGAGCTGGAGGAGAACGACGCGACGCTGATTTTCCGGCGGACGAAAAACGGCGCGGCGGAGCTGGCGGAGCGCCTCTCGGGACGCGGCTTCGCGGCCGTTGCGATGCACGGCGACATGAAGCAGTCGGAGCGCGAGAGCGTGATTCGCCGCCTGCGCGCGGGAGCGATCGAAATCGTGGTGGCGACCGACGTCGCGGCGCGCGGGCTCGACGTCGAGCAGATCACGCACGTGGTGAACTACGACGTACCGTACGACGTCGAGGCGTACGTGCATCGGATCGGACGCACGGGACGCGCCGGCCGCAGCGGCGTGGCCACGATGTTCATCACGCCGCGGGAGCGGAAGAACATGCGCGAGATCGAGCGCTACACGGGGACGCCGATCAAGCCGATGCGCATGCCGACGCAGGCGGACGTCGCGGCGCGGCGGGTCGGCCAGTTGAAGGAGACGATCCGCAAGAACCTGCAGGAAGGCGATCTCGATCTGTACGTCGCGCTCGTCGAACAGCTGGCCGAGGAAGGGGCGCACGACATGGCGGAGATCGCGGCCGCGGCGGCGCGATTGCTGTCGGTCGCGCGGCCGATCGCGGAGAAGGAGATTCCGGTGGCCGCGCCGCCGCCGGTCGAGCCGAGAGGGGAGCGGACGTCTCGTCCGCTCGCGTCCCCGGGCGGACGAGACGTCCGCCCCCCTCAGAAGCAGGCACGCTCAGACGAGCCGAAGACCCGCCTCAGTATGGCGGTCGGCAAGCGCGACGGCATCCGCCCCGCCGACGTCGTCGGCTCGATCGCGAACGAAGCGAACGTCCCGGGCCGCGACATCGGCCCGATCGAGATCCGCGACGACATCACGTACGTCGTGATCCCGACCCGCTACGTCGGCGCGGTGCTGGAGAAGGTCGGGCGGAAGCGTTTCCGCGGCAAGGCGCTGAACGTGCGGGTGTCGGGCGGAGGCGGCGGTGAAGCGCCTGCGCGCACGCGTCCGCCGGCGTTCGGGAAGTTCATCAAGAAGCGGAAGTAATCAGAACTCGATCTGCGCGCCGAGCTCCACCACGCGATTCGGCGGCAGCCGGAAGAAGCGCGCGGCGCTTTCCGCGTTGCGCATCATCGAGGCGAAGATCTTCTCCCGCCACTGCATCATGCCGCTCGGACGTTTCGTGATGATCAGCGTTTCGCGTCCCAGGAAGTACGTCGTGTCCATCGGCGGAACGACGAGCCCTTTCTCCGACGCGCGCTCGAGCAGCGCCGGCACATCGATGTCTTCCATGTAGCCGTAGCGCGCCTTCACGCGATGGATTCCCTCGCCGAGATCTTCGACGGTGAATCGCTCGTCGGCCGGCACGTGCGAGACTTCCTCGCTCTCGATGGTCAGCAGGATGAGTCTCTCGTGCAGCGCCTTGTAGTGCTTCAGGCTGTGGAGCAACGACGCCGGCACGGCGTCGGGATTGCGATGCATGAACACCGCGGTGCCGGGCACGCGGATCGGCGGCCGGACGCGCAGCGATTGAATGAACAGGTCGGGAGAGAACGCCCCTTCGCGCAGTTTTTCGCTGAGCAGTTCGCGTCCGCGGCGCCACGTCGTCATGACGGTGAAGACGCCCGCCGCGATGAGCAGCGGGAACCAGCCGCCGGCGACGATCTTGGCGTAGTTGGCGATGAGGAACGCGATGTCGCCGACGAGGAACGCCGCCGTGATCAGGCCCGCCCTCAAACGGCTCCAGCCGCGGAGATCGCGCGCCACGACGTAGGCGAGGACAGTCGTGATGATCATCGTCGTGCTGACCGCCACGCCGTACGCGCCGGCGATGTTGCTCGACGAGCCGAAGCCGATGACCAGGATGATCGTGGCCACCATCAGCGCCCAGTTCACGGTCGGCATGTAGATCTGGCCGATCTCCACGCTCGAGGTGTGGATGATCTCCATGCGCGGCAGGTATCCGAGCTGGATCGCCTGGCGGGTCAGGGAGAAGGCGCCGGAGATGATGGCCTGCGACGCGATGATGGTGGCGCATGTGGCCAGGATCACGAGCGGGTAGAGGCTCCACTTCGGCGCGAGGAGATAGAACGGATTCTGCGCGGCTTGCGGGTGTTCGATCAGCAGCGCGCCCTGGCCGAGGTAATGGAGGATGAGGGCCGGCGCGGCGACGGAGAACCAGTCGATCTGGATCGGTTTCTCGCCGAAGTGACCGAGGTCGGCGTAGAGCGCTTCGCCGCCGGTGGCCACGAGGAAGACGGCGCCGAGCACGAGGAATCCGTGCATGCCGTTCTGCATGAAGAACCGGACGGCATGGATCGGATTGAGCGACCAGAGCACCGAGGGATGGAGAAGAATGCCCTTCACTCCGAGGACGGCCAGGATGGTGAACCAGACGAGCGTGATGGGGCCGAAGATGGCGCCCACGCCGGCGGTCCCGCGGCGCTGAAACATGAACAGCATCACCAGGATCATGATGGTGATGGGGATGACGTACGGCTTGAAGAACGGCGTCGCCACTTCCAGTCCTTCGACGGCGCTGAGGACGGAGATGGCGGGCGTGATCATGCCGTCGCCGTAGAGCAGCGCCGCGCCGAACACGCCGAGGATCACCAGCGTCGCCTTCACCTTGCCGCGCCGCCGCTTGCTCATGCCGATGAGGCCGAGGAGCGCGAGGATCCCGCCCTCGCCGCGGTTGTCGAAACGGATCACGTAGACGTGGTACTTGATCGTGACGACGGTGACCAGAGTCCAGAAGATCAGCGAGAGGACGCCGTAGACGTTCGCCTGGGAGAGGGGGACGGCATGGTGGCCGTAGAAACACTCCCGCATCGCGTAGAGAGGGCTGGTGCCGATGTCGCCGTAGACGATTCCGAGCGCCAGGAGGGAGAGGGAAAAGAGACGTTTTCCATGTACGTCTTCATGTGACATCGGCCCGCGAGTCTAGCGCGCTATCTTGTTGAAGAGTCGAATCTTAATGGTTTCTTAATGGGGGAGACAGCAGATAGCGGATAGCGGATAGCAAGGGTTGCTATCTGCTATCCGCTATCCGTTCCGGGCGGGCGGCTTGCGTGTCGATGATGACGAGATCGAACCCCCGCCCCCGATCGAGCAGCTTGTGCACGATGCTCGGCGCGAAGCGATTGAAGAATCCGGGCCGCGTCGGCCTGCCGACGACGAACAGGTTGATCCCCGCCTCCTGCGCGAAGTCGCAGATCGCTCCGGCCACGTCTTCCGACTCCCGCGTGACGACGGTCGCGCCGAGCGAGATCGCCAGCTGCACGTTCTCGCTCAGCTTTCGATGTTCCTCGGCGGTGATGTTCTGCGGATGCTCCCGCTGCTGGCGGACGTAGAGCGCGAACCAGCGCGTGTTCATCCGCCCGGCGATGCGCGACGCGCGCAACACGAGCGGCCGCGCGATCTCCGGATCGAACGGGACGGCGACGGCGAGCTTGACCTCGGATTCATTGCCGCCGGTGAACGTGGCGGTCTGCAGCAGCGCCAGCTCGCGAAGGCGCGCCAGCATCTCCGTGCGAAAGAAGTTGTCGAGCGCGCGCTTCGCCTGCTCCGGCGGATAGATCTTCCCCTGCCGCAGCCGCTCCTGCAGCTCGGGAACCGGGATGTCGACGAGGACGACGGAGTCGGCTTCGCGAATGATGCGATCGGGCACGCGCTCGCGGATCTCGATGCCGGTCGCCGACTGCACGATGTCCTGCACGCCCTCGAGGTGCTGGACGTTGAGCGCGGTCATCACCGACGTGCCGGTGGCGAGGATCTCTTCCACATCCTGCCAGCGCTTCTCGTTGCGCGAGCCGGGGACGTTCGTGTGCGGGAGCTCGTCGACGACCACGACGTCGGGACGGCGGGCGAGGATGGCGTCGAGATCCATTTCCTCGATCACGACGTCTTTGTAGTGGATCCGTTTTCGCGGAATGACTTCGAGGTCCGCGACGCGCGCCGCCGTTTCGGCGCGGCCATGCGGCTCGATGAATCCGACCGCGATGTCGACTCCGGCCTGCCGCGCGGCGTGCGCGTCGTCGAGCATGCGCACTGTCTTGCCGACGCCCGCGGCCATGCCGAGGTAGACCTTCAGGCGGCCATGTCCGGCGCGGGTCTTCCCCGCCAAACGGAGGAGCTCATCCGGATCGGGGCGTTTCATGAGCTTTCATCATGCTATCGAGCGCGAGATTCAGCAGCAGCACATTCACGCGCGGTTCGCCGTACACGCCGAGGAATCGTCCTTCGACACGCTGTTCGACGAGCGTACGCACACGCGCCGCATCGATCCCTCGGGCATGCGCGACGCGCGCGACCTGACTGAACGCGTAGTCAGGGGAGATGTGCGGATCGAGTCCGGACGCAGACATGGTGATGCCGTCGCGCGCGACGCGCTCCGCGCGCTTGCGCGAGGTCGGGCCGAGGTTGCTGCCGCCCGAGGATTGCGCGTTGAAGTCGACGGCCGAGGGTCGCGGATGAAAGTAACGGTCGGCCGTGAATTGCTGCCCGATCAGCGACGAACCGATCACGCGGCCGTCGACCACGATCAACGACCCGTTCGCCTTGTCACGGAAGACGAGTTGTCCGATGGCCCAGACGACGCCGGGATAGATGCCGCACACCAGGACCAGCAGTACCAGCGTCATGCGGATCGAGATCATCAGGTGCTGTTTCATGCGAGCCCCGCGAGATTGAGCACGACGTCGATGATCTTGATGCCGGCGAACGGCACGATCACGCCGCCGAGACCGTAGAGCAGCAGGTTGCGGCGGAGGATACGCGCGGCGCCGAGCGGGCGGTACGCCACGCCGCGCAGGGCCAGCGGCACGAGGGCGATGATCACCAGCGCGTTGAAGATGACGGCGGAGAGGATCGCGCTCTGCGGCGTGGCGAGCCGCATGACGTTCAGCGCCTGCAGCTGCGGATAGGTGGTCAGGAAGAGCGCCGGGATGATGGCGAAATACTTCGCCACGTCGTTGGCGATGGAGAACGTGGTCAGCGCGCCGCGCGTCATCAGCAGCTGCTTGCCGATCTCCACGACCTCGATCAGCTTCGTCGGGTTGGAGTCGAGATCGACCATGTTTCCCGCTTCCTTCGCCGCCTGCGTGCCGGTGTTCATGGCCACGCCGACGTCCGCCTGCGCCAGCGCAGGGGCGTCGTTCGTGCCGTCGCCGGTCATGGCCACGAGGTTGCCGGCCGCCTGTTCGCGGCGGATCAACGCCAGCTTGTCCTCGGGAGTCGCTTCAGCGAGGAAGTCGTCGACGCCGGCCTCGCGCGCGATCGTGGCGGCGGTGAGCGGGTTGTCGCCGGTGATCATCACCGTGCGGATGCCCATCATGCGCAGGCGGTCGAAGCGCTCGCGCATGCCCCCTTTCACCACGTCTTTCAGATCGATGACGCCGAGGACGCGCGTCTCTTCGGCCACGACGAGCGGCGTGCCGCCGGCGCCGGCGATCGTCGCCACGTCGTCGCGCACGCGGTCGGGCAACCGGCCGCCGCTCGATCGCACGAACGCGTCGATCGCATCGGCCGCCCCTTTTCGCACGCGCCGCCCTTCCGGCAGATCGACGCCCGACATGCGCGTCATCGCGGTGAAGGGAACGAAGTGTCCGCCGAGGTCGTGCAGGTCGCGCCCCCGCAGGCCGTATTGCTCTTTCGCCAGCACCACGATCGAACGCCCCTCCGGCGTTTCATCGGCCAGCGAGGAGAGCTGCGCGGCTTCGGCCAGCTCGCGCGCGTCGACGCCCGGCGCGGGACGGAACTCCGACGCCTGGCGATTGCCGAGCGTGATCGTCCCGGTCTTGTCGAGGAGAAGCACGTTCACGTCGCCCGCCGCTTCGACGGCGCGTCCCGACATGGCGAGCACGTTGTGCTGCAGCACGCGATCCATCCCTGCAATGCCGATCGCGGAGAGGAGCGCGCCGATGGTTGTCGGGATCAGGCAGACGAGAAGCGCGATCAGAACTGTGATCGTGACGTGGCCGCCGGAATAGCGCGCGAACGGCTCGAGCGTGGCCGTGGCGAGGAGGAAGACGATGGTCAGTCCGGCGAGCAGCATATCGAGCGCGATCTCGTTCGGCGTCTTCTGCCGCTCCGCTCCTTCGACCAGCCGGATCATCCGATCGATGAACGTGTGTCCCGGCTCGGAGGTGATCTCCACGACGATGCGATCGGAGAGGACGATCGTTCCCCCGGTCACCGCGGAGCGATCGCCGCCCGCCTCGCGAATGACGGGCGCCGACTCGCCGGTGATCGCCGCTTCGTTGACCGAGGCGATCCCTTCGACGACGGTGCCGTCGCCGGGGATGATCTGATTGGCCTCGACCACGACGCGATCGCCCTTGCGCAGCATGGAGGCGGGAACCTGCTCCTCGCGATCGCCCACCAATCGCCGCGCGACCGTTTCGTTCTTCGACTTCCGCAGCGTCGCGGCCTGCGCTTTTCCCCGCCCTTCCGCCAGCGCTTCGGCGTAATTCGCGAAGAGGACCGTGGCCCAGAGCCAGATCGAGATCTGCAGCGCGAAGCCGTTGAAGTCGGTGATGAGGAGGAGCGTCGTCACGGCGGCGCCGATCTCCACCAGGAACATCACCGGATTGCGCCACATCACGCGCGGGTCGAGTTTCCGGAAAGCTTCGCGCATCAGAACAGCCGTCCCGCGCGCAGGAGGAAGTGCTCGACGATCGGACCGAGGGAGAGCATCGGGAAGTAGGTGAGCGCGCCGATGATGACGATCACGCCGCTGAGCAGCATGGTGAAGAGCGGACCGTCGACCGGGAACGTGCCGGCCGATTCGGCCACGCGCTTCTTCGCCGCGAGCGAGCCGGCGATCCCCATGATCGGGATGATCATGAAGAAACGGCCGAGGAAGATGGCGAGGCCGAGGCCGACGTTGTAGAAGTTCGTGTTCGCGTCGAGTCCCGCGAATGCGCTGCCGTTGTTGCCCGCGGCGCTGGCCCACGCGTACGAGAGCTCGCTCAGTCCGTGCGGGCCGCCGTTGGCGACGCTCGACCGGCCCGCCTTCGTCGAGATGGCCGCGCCGATGAGGATCACGGCGGCGAAGATCAGCACCGTCAGCATCGCCAGCTTCACGTCCTTCGCCTCGATCTTCTTGCCGAGGTATTCGGGCGTGCGGCCGACCATCAGGCCGGCGATGAAGACGGCGAGAACGATGAAGACGAAGATGCCGTACAGCCCCGCGCCGGCGCCGCCGTAGATCACTTCGCCGAGAAGGATGTTGACCAGCGGAACGAAGCCGCCGAGCGGCGTGAAGGAGTCGTGCATCGCGTTTACCGCGCCGCACGACGCCGACGTGGTGATCGAAGCGAAGAGCGCGGAATCGGCGGGACCGAAGCGCGTCTCCTTTCCTTCCATGTTGTTCGCCGATGTCTCCGCGCCGACGGCAATGGCGGTCATCAGCAGGAAGAGGATCGACATCGCCGCGAACACGGCCCAGCCGTGGCGCGGCTTTCCGGTCATCGAGCCGAGGGTGTACGTCAGTCCGGCCGGGATCCAGAGGATGAGGAACATCTGGAAGAAGTTCGTGAACGGCGTCGGGTTCTCGTAGGGATGCGCGGAGTTGGCGTTGAAGAAGCCGCCGCCGTTCGTGCCGAGCTCCTTGATCGCCTCCTGCGAGGCGACCGGCCCCTGCGCGATGTGCTGCGCCGCGCCTTCGAGCGTCCGCACGTCGGTCGCCGCGTGGAAGTTCTGCACGACGCCCTGCGAGAGGAACACGATCGCGCTGACGAGCGACAGCGGCAGCAGGATCCGGAGCGTGCCTCGCACGAGGTCGACCCAGAAGTTGCCGAGCGTGGCCGACTTCTGTCGCGCGATGCCGCGGATGACGGCGACGGCGATAGCCATTCCGGCGGCGGCGGAGGCGAAGTTGTGGAAGGTGAGGCCGGCCATCTGCGTGAGGTGCGACATCGTCGACTCGCCGGCGTAGGCCTGCCAGTCGGTGTTGGTGGTGAACGACATCGCGGTGTTCCAGGCGAGGGCGGGGGCGACGGCGCCGAGCTTGTCGGGATTCAGCGGCAGGAACTGCTGGAGCCGTTCGATGACGTACGTGAACAGGAGACCCACGGCGCTGAACGCGAGCATGGCCAGCGTGTAGGCCTGCCAGCTCTGCTCCCGTTTTTCGTCGACGCCGCAGAGCCGGTAGATGAGCCGCTCGAACGGCCGCATCAGCGGATCGGGAAACGTCCGCTCGCCGCAGAAGACGCGGCGCATGTAGAGGCCGATCGGTTTCGTCAGCGCGAGCAGCAGCAGGAAATAGAGCGCGACTTTGAGAAAGACGATCACAACGTCTCGCAGACGCGGACGTACGCCGCGGCCAGGGCAAAGAGGATGAGCGTGAGCAGGATGAAGAGGAGGTCGGCGATCACGAGAGCTCCTCGCGCTCGGCGAAGAACGCCGGCGCGAAGATCCAGGCGAAGAGGTAGACGTTGCGCATCAGCGGGTGAGCGGGAGATCCCAGCAATGAATACCAGCCGTGACCGAGGCGGGTGGCCAGCGTGATCTCCACGCCGATGGAGAGGACGAGCCAGACGATGCCGACGCCGAGCGCGTGCGTGATTCCGGCGTGGCGCGCGACGAAACGGTTGTAGCCGTACGCCGTCGCCGCCAGCGCGGCGATCGACAACGTCGCCGCGGCCGCCGGCGAACGCCGGTCGATCCCGACATGCGCCGCGACGACCAGCACCGCGGCGATCAGCCAGAAGAGCAGCACGCAGACGGTGATCGTTGTCGGATGATGAGCCATGACTCTCTTCAACGCGGCGACTGATGCGCGCTCGCTAAGGAAGGCGAAGGAATGTCGTCAGAAAAGCGAAAAGGATCATTAAGAAAACGTTGGGGTCGCATCTGGAAAATCAACTTAACGCGCGGCGTTAAGTTGATTTTCCAGATGCGACCCCAACTTCAGACCGGCTCGGCGATGAAGCGGTAGCCGACCCAGGGCTCGGTCACGATGTAGCGCGGGGACGAGGGATCGGGCTCGACCTTTTTGCGCAGCGCGCTCATGTGAACGCGCACGGTGTCGGCGGTCGTGCCGGGGGCGTCGCGCCAGACGCGGGCGATGATGTGATCGGTGAAGACCGGCTTTCCGGCGTTCGACGCCAGGAGCTCGAGTAGCGCGTACTCGGTCGGCGTGAGGCGGATGTCGCGGCCTCCCTGCACGACGCGTCGCCGTTCGAGATCGATGGTCAGGTCGTCGAATTGCAGCGTCGTCGCCGCCGCGCCGCCGAGGCGGCGGAGCTGGGCGCGGATGCGCGCCATCAGCTCGCCGACCGAGAACGGCTTGGTCACGAAGTCGTCCGCGCCGAGGTCGAGCGCGCGGATCTTGTCGGCGTCGTTGCCGCGGACGGAGAGGACGATGATCGGCGTCCGCGCGCCGGCGCGGATGGCGGTGATGAGCTCGAAGCCGTCGGAGCGCGGCATGGAGAGATCGGTGAGAACGAGATCGGGGGCGTGGCTCTCGAACGCGCGCACGCCGTCGAGGCCGTCGCTGGCCACGGCGGTGGTGTAGCCGCCGGCCTGAAGCTCGCGCGCCATCGAGTCGCGGATCGCCGGGTCGTCGTCGACGACGAGGATCAGCGGGGCGATCGTCATCGGCTCTCCGTCACCGGCAGCGGCGCCGCCGGCACATCGAGCCGCGCGATCGTGCCGCCGCCCTGCCGCGGCGTGATGCCGATCGAGCCGCCGTTGGCCATGGCCAGGCTGCGTGCGATCTCCAGCCCGAGGCCGCGTTGCGCGACGTCGCTGGTGGCGCCGGCGAGAAGGTTGCCGTCGGCGTCGGCGACGCCCGCCGGAAGGCCGGGGCCGCGATCGAGCACTTCGATGCGCACCTGCGCGGGATCGAGCGGATGAACACGCGCCAGCAGTTCGAGCGGCGCGCCGGCGGGCGAGACGCGGTGCGCGTTCTCGATGAGATTGACCAGGATCTCCAGCGCCAGCGACGGATCGACGTTGGCGTCGGGACAGTCGTCTTCGACGCGCACCGTGACCGGCCGCGATTCGAACACCAGCGGGAGGTTCTCGCGGACGGCGCGGAAAAGATCGGCCGGCGGCGTCGGCTCGCTGCGCGGCGTGGCCCTTCCGGCCTCCAGCCGCGCCATCGACAACAGGTTGTCGATCCGCCGCCGCAACCGTCCCGTTTCGCCGGCGATGCCGGCCACCGCCTCCTTCAGTTCCGGGTCGCGCTCCGCTTTGCGGCGCAACGCTTCGGTGTGGATCGTGATCGCGGTGAGCGGCGTCGTCAGATCATGCGAGATCGCGCGGAGCAACGACGTCTTCAATGTCTCGCTCTCGCGCAGCGCGTGCATGTGGGCGTTGTCTTCGATGAACTTCTCGCGCTCGACGGCGAGGCCGACGAGGCGCGACGCGGAGATGAGCGCCTTCATCGACGCGTCCGTTCCGCGCGCCACGAGCGCACCGGTCGTCCTGCCGCCGACGAGGAGCGGGAGGTAGACGTCGCGGCCGAGCGGCGAGGGGAACTCGAGCGGTTCCTTGTGCCGGCCGACGCCGGCGATCAGGTCTTCGATCTCATCCGGCTTGTCGCCGCGCCACCAGATGACGTTCTGGCGATAGGGGCTGCCGTCGAAGAGCACGAGGCCTCCCTCGCGCGCGCCGAGGAGCGTGAGCGCGCGGCCGGTCGCCTCGCCCAAGGCGCCGACGCGGTTGGTGGCGGTGAAGAGCTCGATGCTCAGGTCGTAGAGCGTGCCGAGCTCCGTGCGGCGCTGCTCCGCGCGGTCGGCCTGGATGCGCGCGGCGATCACGAGGCGGCTGACGATCACGGAGGTCACGAGGAACGCGCCGAGGGCCACCCAGTTCGCCGGCTCGGCGATGGTGAAGGTGTGGACCGGGGGAAAGAAAAAGAAGTTGTAGCAGAGCGTGGCGACGATCGACGCCATCGCGCCGACAGCCAGTCCGCCGCGCAGCGAAGAGAGGAGGACGACGATCAGGAAGGCGAAGCCGGCGGTGTTCGGATTGAGATGAACCGCGCGGCCGATCAGCGTCACGGCGGCGTTGCCGGCGAGCGCGATGAGCGATTGCGTTGCGATTTCGACGCTGCGGCGCGATCTCACTGCATACGGATAACACGAATGCGGGGAGAACGTCGTTAAGGGGACATTAAGAACGGAGTGACGCAGCTCACGGGCGGCTCACCATTCCATACCTATATTTCTGTTCCTCCGACATACGTCCTCCCGGCAGGCATCGCGCGATGCCTGCATCCATCGAAGTTCTCGCTCGATCAACCATTTAGGAGGCAACATGCGTTCGATACACCGGCTCTCTCTCACTCTCGTCCTCGCCGCGGCCGCGGCATTCTTTCCCCTCATCGCTTCCGCCGCCGACGCCGAGCAGCAGGCGGCGCGGCTGGTCATGACCACCAGGGCGATCGAATGGCAACCGACGACCGCTGCGGCGGCCACTCTCCTGTCCGTGCAACGGCCGGACGGCGAGGTGATGACCGAGGCGTTCGCCGCCGGCCGCAATCCGATGCTGCGGCTCGACGACCTCGCCGACGGCGTCTACTCCTACGAGTTGCGCCTCGGGCAGACGGACTCCGCGCCGCTGGCGCAGTCCGGCTCGTTCACCATCGCGAACGGAGCCGTCGTTGCGCCCGACGCGGTCGAGCGCGTCCGCACGAAGCCGCCGCTGCACGCCGCGCCGAACACGTTCTTCTCCGACTTCGTCTCCGCCGCCGGTGGCCTCTGCGGCGGTGCCGATTGCACGAGCAGCGAATCGTTTGCCGGCGTGACGGTCAAGCTGAAGGCGAACAACACGCGCCTCAAGTTCGAAGACACCTCGACCCTCGCCGGCTTCGCCAGCACCGACTGGCAACTGAGCGCGAACGACAGCTTCAGCGGCGGCGCGAACAAGTTCTTCGTCGAGGACCTCACCGCCGCGACCGTGCCGCTGTTGATCGAAGGAGGAACGCCGAGCAACGCGCTCTACCTCGACAGCACCGGCCGGATCGGCCTGAGCACATCGACGCCCGCAAAGAACCTGAGCATCGCCGATTCGATCTCTCCGACCATCCGCATGGAGCAGAGCGCGTCACCGTTCCAGGCGTGGGACGTGGTGGCGAACAACAACAATTTCTATGTCCGCGACGTCAATCACGAGTTCAACCCGTTCATCATCCGCTCCTCCACGCCTGACAACACGCTGGTGCTCGACAGCACCGGCCGCCTCGGGCTCGGCGTCTCGGCGCCGCTCTACCAGATTCACCACAGCAGTGGCGCGCGTCTCGACGCCGGCAACTGGGTCAACGCCTCCAGCCGCGCGGTGAAACAGGACATCCACCAGCTCGACGCCGACGCGGCGCTGGCCACGGTGAAAGCGCTGCAGCCGGTGACGTTCGCCTACAAGGCGAACCCCGCCGAGACCAACGTCGGCTTCATCGCCGAAGACGTGCCGGACCTCGTCGCCACCGCCGACCGCAAGGGACTCTCGTCGATGGACATCGTCGCCGTGCTGACGAAGGTGATCCAGGGCCAGCAGAAGACGATCGAGGACCTGCAGACGCGGCTGCAGCGTCTCGAACGGAAAGAGTAGTAAGCGTTTCTTCGCGCGGCGGGGCGTTGTTCGCCTCGCCGCGCTCGATCGCGTGCGGCAAGGAATAGCCCAACACATCTTCGTGTACACTCCTGCGGGAACCTCGAAGAAGCGTGAGCTGGAAAGGCGTCTTCTGGCATGCGGGTGGCGTTTCCTGCGCCACGGCGGCCGGCATGACGTTTGGACGGACGGCGAGAGCGAGGAGTACGTGCCTCGTCATGCCGAGGTGAACGAACAGCTCGCGCGAGCAATTCTTCGAAAGGCGTGCAAGGAACGGATATGAGATTTGCGGGAAGACTCGTTCGAGATCGCCGCTGGTGGCTGGCCGAAATTCCGATGCTCGACGCGCTGACGCAAGGTCGAACGCGACGCGAGGCGCTCGAGATGGTGAAGGACTGGATCGAAACCGCCGTAAACCGCGGCGACTTTCACGCTACGGTACACGAAAAGGGACGTACTGAATTTGAAGTGTCGGGGTCTGACGCGACGTCCATGATCGCGCTCTTGTTGCGTCGGCGGCGGGCCGCAAGCGGCGCTTCGCTGCGAGAGATGGCATCACGACTCGGCGCGACTTCACGAAATGCTTACGCACGATATGAGCGGGGCGAAGCAGCACCGACTCTCGAAAAGCTGGACGCATTGCTTAAGGCGACATCACCGGGTGGCGACTTCGTGATTCGTGAGACTCAATAGTCATTACACGAGCCGCATCTCCCGCAGCAGCGGCACCTGGCGTACCGATGTCCGGTCGCGGATGTCCACCGGCACTTCCGATCCGTTTCCGGTGAATCGATATCTCGCGCCCGTCGCGCCTCCGATGACGAGCAATGGTTTGTCGCCTTCGTAGCGGAACACGGCCAGCGTCGGGCGCACGCGCGAAGGCGTACCACCACCACCAACAACGCCGGTCCGCGGCAACACGATGGAGCTTCCTCGGGAACGGCCACCACCACAGCAGCTCATGAGTTTTCCTCCTCTTCGATCCACACCGCGGCGTCGTCGCTTCGCCTGGTGAGGCGTTCGAGCACGATGGCGCCGCCGGAAAGGGCCGGAACGCAGATCGCCATCGTCTTCCAGTCGCGCGTGATCAGCGTCGTGAACGGCACGGCGATCCAGACGCTCGCGCAGTAAAAACATGCTGCGAGCTTCTCCAGCCGCACCCTCGCCGCGGCGCGCCGCAGATGAGCGAAGAGCTTCCACGGACCTTCCTCCGCGACGACGAGATGCGTCACCCGCCAGACGGCAAGCACGGCGAGAACGAGCGCGGTGAGATCGAGATTGATCATGTCGATGAAATGAAAAGGGCCCGCCGCGCGTGCGGCGGGCCCGCGGTACTGACTCAATAGAAGAAGCTGTACTCCGTGAGGTTGTCGTGCAGGAAGCGCAGGTCGCATCCGACGATGGTCCGCTTCCAGGCCCGCAGCTCGAGCTGATAGCAGCACGGGACGGGGAACTTCAGCAGCACTTCGGCCGGCGGGATGTGAACCGTCATCCGGCCGCCATGCCAATCGGGCGCCGCGATACCGGGTTGCCCGAGGGCGTCGAAGTATGTCGGACCCTTCGCGTCGGCGGTGATGACGTTGAGTGTCGTCCCGGTGAGCAGATCGCTGATCTGGCTCTCACCGTACGTCGCGTCCAGCGTGTACTGCGCGAGATGCCGGCCGGGATCGTCGACCGCATAGTCGATCTCCAGAGCGTCGCCCGGCTGGCGTTGATAGATCCCGCACGGCAGGATCGGCTCGATGGTTCCGTCGGCGCGGATGAGACGGACCGCTTCGACGTCGACATCGGGCTCGGTCGTGCAGGTGTGCACGGTGCCGGCACCGCACGGGTGGCCCGGCGTGTTCGGTGGAACGTGGGCGAGATCGGGCCACGGACGGTTGTCGAGCGTGATGATGATCTCGTTCGGCTCGTCCGGATGGCAGGGATCGAGCTGCTGCAACACGAGCGTTCCGGGCGGCTGCTCCTTGAACGGACGAAGGCGCAGACGGTACGTCCCGTCGGCCCACGTCGCGGAGCTCGTGACCCAGGTGAAGAGGATGTGGCAGTTGCCGAAACAGACCCACGGCAACGGCAGCGTCGCTTCGAGCTTCTTGCGCGACGGATAGACGGTGATTCCCGCCACGTTCGTCGGCCCGAACGAGAGGGTCGTCCAGGGCGGGGTCGTCGACCCGGTGAAGTACGTCCGGTTGAAGGCGCCGAGGAACGCGATCGGGACGGGTGAGTAAGCGCTCCATGAGTTGGTGTTGGGGTCGTATTGCGCGTAGTCGACCGCGTAATAGTCGACGTCCTCGCCCATGCACTCGGGCAGACCCTGCACGTAGATGTTGCCGGCGAAGGGACGGTCGGCGTTGGTCTCGTTGCCCGGCGCGGCGTATCCGGGATACGCGAGGCCGGCGGTGGGACTGCCGCTCGTCTGATCGGTCGCGGAGCGATGCAGCTCACAGACGTGGGTGATGGAGAGGCACGGATCGCCGCAGGGCGTGTCTTCGCCGCAGCAGGCGTCGCCGTTCGCGAGCAGCGTGACGTTGTACGAAGTCGGGATGTCCCACTGCGTCTGCGAGTAATCCTGATCGACGATGACCTTGAACTCGCCGTCACAGAATTGGGTGACCTGGAAGATCACGTCGGGATTGCAGTCGCGCCACGGATACCACGGGTACCACGGCCAGATGGGGATCTTCGGGATCTGCGGCACGAGCGCGGCGAACGTGGGCCGGAGCGCCTCGGCGCGCGTCAGGAAGTCGCTGGTCGACTCCTTGAGCGCGGTGAGATTGTCCTTGTCCTCGAGGTCGCGGCCGACGTTGAAGCGCTTGCGGGCCGGCGCCGCCGGTTGCAGTTTCGCCGGCATGCGGCTCGGCGGAATGAGCGCCTCGATGGCGCGCAGGTCGGGAACCGGATCGGGGAAGGGAATCGGCTTGACCTTCAGCTCGGGCGGCAGATTTCTGTAGATCTCGTCGGCCAGCTTGAGATCGATCTCCCAGGTCCGCAGATACCACCACCACCACGGCCACCAGCCGCAGCACCAGGTGAAGCTGATCTGGAAGAAGCCGTTCGCGTCGGTGACGGCGCAGCCGATCTGCTGCTTGCTCTGCCAGATCCAGAACCAGTCGACGTCGAACGCGCAGACCTGCGCGCCGGGGACCGGCTTTCCGTCCGGACAGATGACGGTGCCGGTGATGGTGAAGGTGCGGCACCAGTTTCCCCACCAGGGCCAGTAGTAGGGCGCGATCACGATGGGGTTCAGCGTGGCTCTCGCCGATTGGGCGAAGGTGCGCGACGGAACGGTGACCGAAACGGACTGCAGTTTGGTCAGGGCGTCGTCGTCCGCGTTCTCCGGTCCGACGAGGACGCGCAGGCCGCCGCGCGGAATCTCTTCCAGCGCGAAGGTGGCCGACGGCTGCTTGCCGGCGGTCTTGACGATCTGCGACTGCACCACGCGGC